>OFFV01000521.1_pt1 | contig 29432 bp, 24 predicted proteins | sample 1521461 | NCBI WGS metagenome assembly OFFV01 (sample SAMEA3504120, study PRJEB24116) | mouse gut metagenome | biome: mouse gut; feature: mouse-associated habitat; material: faeces | place: Denmark | collected 2011 | reverse complement strand
CCGCAAAAAGCAATTCCTATTTTTTTCCCTTTCAATTCCATATGATTCTATACCTTCCTTTATAATTTTCCAATCACATATTCGGAGAGACGCTTTGCCGATACCTCTCCGGCATACTTCCCGGGCAGCCCCAGACAATGCAGAGCGTTCAGCTGCCGTTCCTCCGCCTCCTGATAGTCCAGCCCGCCCCTTCCTGAAGCAATATCTATAATAAGGGCGTCTTTTTCCACCTTCTTTAAGATCTCCCCCTCCAGCACAAGCGCCGGTATCGTATTGTAAATATACTCAAATCCGTTAATTTTTCCCTCCAATTCCTTTAACGGCAGCACATCCATGCCGAAGGCTTCCGCCGTCGCCAATTCCACCGCATTGTTGCCGCACACGGTCACATGTGCGGATAACCCTTTTAATTTTTCGCTCAATACTTTTCCGCATCTTCCATAACCGAGTACCAATGTCCTGCTATGATGTATATTGGTCTGTTTATGGAGCATAGCCTCTAAGATTGCTCCCTCCGCAGTTGCAACCGCATTGAAAACAGCAATGCTTTCGTCTTTCATAAAATCGTAACAGGCAATTCCTCTCTCACCGCATTCCTGGCGAAAAGCCTCCGGTATGATCCCTCCGAATATTTTATGGTATTTTCTGATATGACGGGACAGTTCCTTCAAATTCACACTTCCTTTTTTCTCCATCGGAATCCCGCCTATTATAACCGGCGCCGATTCCACCGCCTGTTTCAAAGAATCCGCATACCCGTCCGCTTTTATATCCATATCAGTTCTATGGCAGATTTTATAACCAATGACACGATAACCCCTTTGCATAAAAAAGGGTATCATACATGCCGTGCGCTTATCCCCTCCAACCACTGCAATATCATACTTTTCAAAAGTATGCCTTTTGCATAAAGGATCCATTTTTTCACAACTATCCTTTTGAGGCCAAACATTTCCTTCCATATTTCCCTCCGCGATACATCCTGTCTCCGGCAACGACACCCTTAAATTATTACTATGTCTTTCTTCCCTCTTCGTGCCTGTCAAAAAGGACCATAATTGACGCATCAGACATGCATACCGAAAAGACCGGCATGGTTTCCCATACCGGCCTTTTCTTATTTCTTTATTTTCTTATTTTCAAACTATTTCCTTACTAAATGTCTCGGTAGTCCGTTCACAAAAAGCGGCTGCAGCTCGCCCATAATCAACGGTCTCGCATATTTCTCATATCCTTCGTTCAGTCCGCATCCATCTTCCGTAATCCATTCGGCGGGAACCGGTCTTTCCACGTTGGCAATCGCATGAATATCATATGCGCTCGTTCCGCACTGATACGGATCATCCCCATTCCTGTCAAGGGTGATCATCATGCCGGTCTTTCCTTCTTCTGCCGCCATAACCGCATCGAAGCCAACCTGGAATGCCTCGTTGATATCCGTCAGGGAAGCGAGGTGGGTTGCCGCACGCTGTAAAGTGGAGAACTCCACGGCACGGGTCTTAAGCCCTGTCTCTGCTGCTACGAGGGAAGCCAGATAAGCCGCAGTGCCGGACAGCTGCTTATGTCCGAATGCATCTACTTTCTTATCCGCATCTGCCAATTCGCATACAAAACGTCCGTCCGCCAGGGATACGCCTTCCGATACGGCGATCACTACGGAATGCTTCGTTTCCGCCAGATGTTTTACTTTTTCCATAAATTTATCCACATCAAAAGTTACTTCCGGTAAATAGATAGCGTCCACACCGCTGCAATCCTCGCCCTTTGCCAGAGCTGCAGCCGCAGTCAGCCATCCCGCGTGGCGTCCCATAATCTCCACAAGGCAGACCGTAGGTTTTTCCACGCCAAAAGATTCATTGTCACGGATAATTTCTTTCAGGCTTGCCGCAATATATTTTGCTGCGGAACCATATCCGGGGCAATGATCCGTGATCGGAAGGTCATTATCGATCGTCTTAGGAACTCCCATAAATCTCTGGGGCTTGTTGTGAGCCGCCGCATAATCGGACAGCATCTTCACCGTATCCATGGAATCGTTGCCGCCCGCATAGAACAAGCATTCAATATCATGTTTCTCCATGATCTCAAATACTTTTTCATACACTTCCTCATGTCCTTCGATCTTCGGCATTTTAAAACGGCAGGAACCGAGGAATGCAGAAGGAGTTCTCTTTAACAGCTCAATCCCGGTCTCGTCGTTCAGATACTCGCCCAGATCGATCATTCTATCCTCTAAAAATCCCTCAATACCATGAACCATACCATAAATCTTCTTAACCCCCAGCTTCTTGGCAGCAGCGTAAACGCCTGCCACAGAAGAATTGATTACGGCTGTGGGGCCGCCGGACTGACCAACAACAATATTTCCTTTCATCGTCTCTCTCCTTTATTATAATATTCTATACAATACGCCCATCCGGCTTCTAAAAACCACAGATAAGGTACTACACCATAGCTTTCTGCCGGATATCAACAAGATTATACCAAATAAACCCAGACAAGACAAGCTAAAATCACTTCTGTACATGCTTCCCGAGCACCCGCTCCAGAAACTCTGACATCAGAAATGTCATCGGACCCGGTGCAAAAAGGATCAGAAGCGGTACCTTCCAGATAAAAGCGCCAAAACACACCAAAATAAGTACCAGCATCAGACTCGTCAGGAAATACCGTCCGACCATATAAAGGGAAATCTTCAGGATCCATCCGGCCGGCATATCATACCTGGACAACGCCGGAAAAGCATAGCAGGCTGCAATTGCCGCATATACACTCACAAACGCATACAGCACAATAAAGAAAAGTCCTGCATACCCCTCAGTCTTCTCCATCAGGATACCGATGTTCAGCTGCATCAGAAAGGATACTCCCGCAAAAACAACCCACAGGATCGTAGCCGGAACCAGATTCTGCCGAAAGGAATGAAAAAAGGCTCTGGACACATAGCCTTCATGATTCTTGATACATTTCACGATGGCATAATACAGAGCCGTGCAGGAAGCGCCCACAGTGATCAGCGGGAGGCTGCATAAGATCCACAGAAACCCCAGTATCATCACATCAAACAGCTTATCACAAAAGCTCATAAAACTGCCGTCAAATCCCCATATATTTCTCCCGCTTTTCTTCTTCATCTCCGCCTCCTGCTTTTACAGGAATCCGCCCCGCATCTGCCATGCGGGGCTCTTCCATCTTCTATAACTCCGGCCGTGTTCCGGCCTTCACGAATACCGGAATCGCATCATAAGGAGCCGCCGCCGTGATCGATTGTCCTCCTGTATATTCCCTGCCGTCATTAATATTTCTCCAGTTTCCTTCCGGCAGATAAACCTCCCGCTCTCTGATACCTTCATACAGAACCGGCGCCACCAGCACATCCGGTCCGAACATATACTCGTCCTCAACCTCCCATGCCTTCTTATCATCCGGGAAATCATAGAACAGTGGACGCATTACCGGCGTGCCCTTCTCATGAGCCGCTTCCATCAGACTGCGCACATAGGGACGCATCCTCTCACGCAGCTCCATATACTTCTTACAGATCTCATAGACTTCTTCACCGTAGCTCCACACTTCATTCTCCGCACCGCTGATCTGTTTTCCGCCGCCCGTCGTCCCCAGAGGTGCCTTAAAAGGCTCTCGAAAACCGTGCAGACGCATTACCGGACAGAATGCACCGAAAGCGAACCATCTGACAAAACACTCCTTAAAAGCGTCATCGTGAATATTGCCGCCATGAAAACCGCCGATATCCGTGGTCCACCAGGGAATCCCGGAAAGTCCCATGTTTAATCCTGCTGCCAACTGATTACGCAGTGCACGGAACGAAGAATCAATATCGCCCGACCACACCAGCGCGCCATACCGCTGGCTGCCGGCCCAGGCACAGCGCAGCAGATTCAGAATATTCTTCTGTCCTTCGGCCTCCATTCCTTCGTATGCCATCCGTGCATACTCCTTCGGATAAATATTGCCGACTTCCATATCGGCCCCCAGGAAATAGCGATAATGCTCGAATTCATAATCCGTAAATTCAGGCTCCGCCTCATCCAGCCAGAAGATTTTGATGCCCTTTTCATAGTAATTCTTCTTCATCTTCTCCCAGACATATTTTCTGCCGTCCGGATGGGTCACATCGATAAAACATGCTTCTCCCAGCTGTCCGATCCTTTTCCCATACTCCGAGCGGGTCAGATAGCCAAGCTCCCGCATCTCCTCATAATTCTCGCTCTCCGCATCCACGGTAGGCCAGATGGAAACCATCAGCTCAATGCCCATCTCTTTCAGTTCCCGAACCATCGCCGCCGGATCCGGCCAGTAATCTTCATCAAATTTCCAATCACCCTGGTGCGGCCAGTGGAAATAGTCGGCAACGATCACATCGATCGGCAGACCTCTTCTCTTATATTCCCGCGCCACTTCCAGTATTTCATCCTGGGTCTGATAACGCAGCTTACACTGCCAGAACCCCATCCCGTACTCCGGCATCATCGGTACCTTGCCCGTAGCGTCCGCATAGGCTTCCTCTATCTGGGCCGGCGTATCGCCCGCCGTGATCCAGTAGTCCATCTGTTTTGTCGATTCCGCCACCCATTCCGTCACATTCTTACCAAATGTGGCATGTCCGATGGCCGGATTGTTCCACAACATGCCATATCCCCTGTCAGAGAGGACGAAAGGCACACTGGCCTGGGAATTCCTGTGGGCCAGTTCGATCACGCAGCCTTTCAGATCCAGAAACGGCTGCTGATACTGTCCCATACCGTACAGCTTCTCACCGTCATTAGACTCAAAACGAACGGTCAGCCGATAATGATCCGTGCTCTGTCTGGGGTTAAATGTGCGCGGCACGATCTCCAATGCACTGGCGAACCTGTTACGCCCTTCTGCCTGGGTATCCCTGACACGGCTGTATTCCTCTAACAACACTTCCCCGTCCTGATTACAAAACTGCAGTTCTCCGTTCTCCGATACCGTACAGGTGATCTTCCCGTTGGTAATCGTTGCCTGTTTCCCGTCTATGGCGATCTCTGCCTCCGCTGCCGACGGCGTCAGCAGCGCACTGTTACCATTCCCGTCCGGCAGAAATTCATGCCGCTGTGTCGCACGAACACGCAGACTGTTCTTTCCCCATGGCTCGATCAGCAGCAGTTCCTTATCCTGCCGTCTGTAAAGTTTATTTCCTTCCTGTTTTAACATAATTTCCTCCTCCGTATCCGGACAACGGCCGCTCCATGCCATGCATGGAGCAAAAGCCGTCAACATATTTTACACATGCAATACAAAATCATTTCTCGTAAACAGCGGGATCTGCTCGATCGGTGTCTCTACCGTCACGGTCTGTCCGCCTTCAAAGCTCTCCTTCGTCCACACATTTGTCCATTTCGCACCGGCCGGCAGATAGACTTCCTTCTTCGTCTGCCCCTTCTCCATCACCGGCGCCACCAGTACATCCGGCCCGAACATGTACTCTGTCTCATTTTCCCAGCACACTTTATCTTCCGGGAAATCATAGAACAGCGGGCGCATCACCGGGCTTCCCTTTTCATGGGCCGCCTCCATCAGACTGCGCACATAAGGCCGCATGCCTTCGCGAATCTCAATATACTTTTTACAGATCTCGTATACTTCCTCGCCGTAAGACCAGATCTCATTGGGTGCACCCGACACGCACTCTGCGCCGCCCGTGGTGCCGAACTGCGGCTGGTACGGCATACGGTTTCCATGCAGACGCATTACCGGGCAGAAGGTTCCATATTCAAACCAGCGCACCAGCACCTCATGGAACTCCTTATCGTAAATATTGGCGCCAAAGAAACCGCCGATATCGGTAGTCCACCAGGGAATCCCGGCGATGCCCATATTCAGGCCGGCCGCAAACTGATTCTGCAGACTGTGGAACGTAGAGTGGATATCACCCGACCAGACAAGCGCACCGTATTTCTGGCTGCCGGCCCATGCACACCGCAGAAGATTTACGATGTTTTCCTGACCCTGCGCCCGCATCCCCTCGAAAAAGGTCTGCGCGTACATCACCGGGTACACATTGCCGATCTGCACATTAGGCCCCAGATGATAACGGTAATTCTCAAAATCATACACACTGTATTCCGGCTCCGCCTCATCCAGCCAGAAGATTTTCACACCCTTGTCATAATAGTTCTTCTTCGCCTTGCTCCAGACATACTCTCTGGCCTCCGGATTGGTCGGATCATACTGAATGGTATTCCCCATATAGACATTGTCGATCCGCACACCCTTTTCCACCCTGGTGAGCAGGCCCTTCGCCTTCATCTCCTCGAAATTCTCACTCTTATAATCCACCATCGGCCAGATGGAAACCATCAGCTCGATGCCCATCTCCTTCAGCTCTGCGATCATGGCATCCGGATCCGGCCAGTAGGTCTCGTCAAAACGCCAGTCACCCTGCTTCGGCCAGTGGAAGAAATCCACCACGATCACATCCACCGGAATACCTCTTCGCTTGTATTCCCGTGCCACCTCCAACAGTTCTTCCTGTGTCTGATAACGCAGCTTACACTGCCAGAATCCCAGGCCGTATTCCGGCATCATCGGCACCTTACCCGTAGCATCCGCATAGGCTTCCTCAATCTCCGCCGGCGTATCGCCCGCCGTGATCCAGTAATCCAGTTTCTTCGTAGACTGCACTTCCCATGTGGTAATGTTCTTGTTGAAGCTCACACGCCCGATCGCCGGATTATTCCACAGGAAACCATATCCCAGGGAAGACAGCGCAAAAGGCACGCTGGCCTGAGAATTTCTATGTGCCAGTTCCAGTTCCGCACCTTTCACATTCAGGAACTTCTGCTGGTACTGCCCCATACCGTAGAGCTTCTCCTCCGGATTGGACTCAAACCGCATGGTCAGCTGGTAGTCACCGCCGATGATGGGCTTGAATTCTCTCGCCTCCACCTCCAGCGAACTGCACGTATCGGCAAACATGTCCTCGCGATTACGCACATATTCTTCCAACAGCACCTCGTCCTTCTGATTATAAAAGGTGAGCTTTCCGATATTATTGACCACCGCCCTGATCTTTCCGTTCTCGATCTGTGCGGAATATTCCCCGATCGTCACCTTTGCCTCGTTCTTCTCCGGTTTTCCGTTAAGCGCCCACAACTCCTGCGGCATCTCTGGCATCTTGGATGCACGCACGCGCAGGCTGTTGTCACCCCACGGTTCCACGATCATCCGTTCTGCATCATACCGATAATACAATGCACCGTCCTTCTCCTCAAAGTACCCCAGCAGGAACTTGTTGTCCGAGCGAAAATCCCCTGTGTTTTCCTCGCCCTCTCTCTTTACAAAATCAGCCATCTTTTTCCTCCATTCTGAGACTGTTACCTCCTTATCAGCCTCCTGTAATTACCATTATATTTACTTTTCAGAATAATTTCCCTATCTTTCTTGACATATTTTACTGAAATCATGACCTTACAGAAGAAACAGACGGCCGAATCTCCATCCTTCATCCGGCCGTCTGCTGCGCTTTGACAAAACGCAGACATTTTCCACTATTCCTTCACCGCTCCGGCCGTCAATCCGCCCACAATATACTTTTGCAGGAACACGAACAGCACGATGACCGGCAGCACCAGGATCGCACCATATGCCATGATACAGTTCCACTTTGTTCCCCACTTACTCTTGAACTTATAGATGTTCGCCGTCAACGGCCGCATCTCCGGCGTCACGTTAAACGTCATGGAGTAGGCCAGATCATTCCACCCGTTCAGGAAGGAAATGACAACTACTGTAATGATACCCGTTTTGATGGCCGGGATCATAATCTTGAAGAATGACCGAAACACCCCGCATCCGTCTATCCTTGCCGCGTCATCGAGAGAGGTAGGTACGCTTTTGAAATACGGCCGCAATGTCACCACGATGAAAGGCACCGTACCCGACGCGATCGCCAGCGCCGGCCCCTGATAGGTTCCCAGAAGATGCAGCTTATTAAAGATCAGATACATCGGCGTCAGCATCAAAGACGCGGGCAGCATCTGGGTAACCAGAAAGGTCAGCATGAAGGTCTTCTGTCCCGGCACCTTATATCGTCCCATACCGTAAGCTGCCGGTACGCCAAATACCATGGACAGCACCATCGACAATACGGCGATCACAGCACTGTTACGCAGCGAATTGAGGAACTCCCTGTCGCTTAAGTTCTTCACCCAGGGATCTATCGTAAATTCGTGAGGATAATAGGTCACGATCTTTCCGAAGGACTCCGCATCGGTCTTAAAAGACATCGCCAGAATCCAGTAGATCGGAAACAGGAAGACAACAGCAATGATCAGGGCGATAATGCAGTTGATCACATTTTTCCTTCCTGATTTCGTAGCAAGCATTTTTTCCTTCTTAGCCATACTAATCATCCTCCTTTGAAATCATTCTCAAATAGAACAGGCCAATGACAAACAGACAGCAGAACAGCACCATAGCCGTCGCAGATCCCAGCGAGAACTCATACTGTGTAAATGACAGCATATAGGAATAGGTGCCAAGCACATCCGTCGCATTTAACGGTCCGCCGCTGGTCATGACAAACTGCAGGTCGAAAGCCTTGAACGTGTAGATGAATCCCAGCATCAGCACTGACGCGATGGCAGACTTCATCAGCGGCAGCGTGATATAGATAAACCGCTGGAACGGATTGGCCCCGTCCACTTCCGCACTCTCGTATACATCCTGCGAGATGCCTGTCAGCCCGGAGGTGAGCAGCAGCATGTTAAAAGGAATCCCTACCCAGCAGTTGACTGCGATCACTGCCGCCATGGCCGTTTTGCCATTCAACAGCCACTCCACAGGCGCATTGATCAGACCGATCTTCATGAAAAGGTCATTGATCAGGCCGCTGGACACATCGAATATGTTCTTACCAAGCATAGCCGTCACCGACATCGGCATCATGTACCCGACCAGGATCAGGCCGCGAACAGGCCCTGCCAGTGTGAACTTCTTAGAGAAAAACATGGCAAAGATAAAACCGATCGTGAACTGGAATACCAGACAGCCGATCGTAAACACGAACGTATTCTTAAATACCAGCAGAAACGTCTCATCCTGGAACAGCTTGACGAAATTGCCGAAACCCACAAATACATCTGTCCCCGCTTTAAAGGTTTTGACATTTACATCCCGAAATGCCAGAACCACATTGTAGATGAGCGGATACCCCAATACGATCATCATGTAGATAAAGCCCGGGAGAATAAAAGTATACCCCTCTCTTCTCTTCTTGGCCGCCATGGAAAGCTTCATCGTTTCATACCCCCTTCTTTACTTTAAAACAGGGGCCGTTGCTTGAAGCAACAGCCCCATTCTTTTTTCCCTGATTCAGTTGATGATTTTATTCCGGAAGCGGTACTTTCTCCAGAATCGGATTGATCACTTCCGCCGCGCCTGCCGCCGCTTCTTCCGGTGTCTTCTCGCCCAGGATCGCAGCCTGCTCCGCCTTGTAAAGCGCCTCGGAGATGGTCGGCCATGATTCGTGAGGCCCTCTTGCTACCGAGAATTCCATGGAATCATTGAATACCTTGTATCTCTCATCTGCTGTCCAGAAATCCTTCAGGCCAACAGCATCACCGCGGACAGGAAGTTTACCTGCCACTTCACACCACTCTGCATTGTTCTCCGCCGTCTGCATAAATTTCAGGAACTCAACACATTCTGCAACATGCTCACTGCCTGCGCACACACCGAAATTCTCACCACCGATAACGGTTGCCTGTGTTCCATTGTCACTCTTCGGAAACTCTGCATACTTATACTCCCAGGTTACCGTATCTTTGAAATCGCCGTCCAGATTTGCGATCTGCCATGTACCGGACTGCAGCATTGCCGCCTTGCCTGCAACCCATGCGTTCAATGCATCGCCCTGTCCCCAGTTCACGACTTCCTTACTCATCCAGCCATTATTCACCAGATCAGCCAGGAATCCGAATGCGGATGCCCCCTCTGCGCTGTCAACCGTTGCAACCGTTGCGCCTGAGCCATACAGCCACGGGATGAACTGGAAGGTTCCTTCCTCATTGCTGATACAGCACATTGCGAAACCGTACACACCGTTATCCGGATCAGACGTCGCTTCGCAGACTTCCTTAAACTCCGCCCATGTGGTCGGCGGATTCTCAAAACCTGCCTCCTTTAACATATCCATGTTACACAGGATCGCCAGGCAGTTGGAATTGTTCGGCAGTCCGTAAAGATTTCCTTCCGAATCCATACAGCTGCTCATCGGACCATCGTAGAACTGATCCAGATCTTCCCATCCCGAAATGTACTCGGAGATATTCTCGAATACACCGAGCGAGATATAAGAAGCCATATCCGGTGAATCTACCATACCGATATCCGGAAGCTCTCCTGATACCGCACCGATGGTATACTGCTTCATCAGCTCTTCACGGGAGATAAAGGTAGGAACAATATAAATATCCGACTGCATTTCATTGTACTGTTTGCAGAGCGCATTCAAAGCCGCTGCCTCATGCTCGAAATAATGCCATACCCTGACTTCATCACCGCCGTTTGGCGCCCCGATATCCTCCGCCGATGATGCGGTTCCGTCCTCCGGTGTCTCTGTTGCCGGAATCTCCGCCTCTGTCTCGTCTGCTGCTGCATCCGCACTCTCCGCCGTGGTGTCGCTGCCTGCACTGTCTGTGCCCGTCGACCCCGAAGAACCGGACCCGCCGCAGCCGGCCAAAGTTCCCATAACCATCGCACTCATCGTCATCGCCGCTGCAAGTTTCGCCATTTTTCTTTTCATTACTCTTTCATCCTCCTTCTTAGATTTGTACCATCTTCCGTTCTCTGTCCGCAGATCTGCCGCCGCCGGGTGCATGAACATGCTTCCTTTGAACTTCTGTGGATACTATATATTTTACTTTTTTGGGGATTTCCAGCAACCGACATTTTTTAGATAAGGGTAAATTATTAGTGGATTGTTTTAAGATAAGTGGATTATTTTAATATGATATGTGCATGTTGATGAACTACATTCACCTTTTATATTTTTGAATATGCAAAAAGACGAAGTCATCAACACTTCGTCTTTCTATATTCCGTCATATTGACACCCGTCTCTTCTTTGAAACATCTGTAGAAATATTTCGGATCGGAAAATCCTACACTGTAGGGGATCTGATCTTTTGGCACCGCGTCCGTGGAGATCAGAATCTTGGCTTTCTCGATCCGGTACCGGCGCAGGAATTTGGCATAGTTCTCCCCGATATCCCGACTGAACAGGAAAGAGAAATACTCCGCGCTGATTCCCAGGTTTTCCGCCAGATCCTTCTGGGAGAGCTTCGTGGCATAGCTGCACTGAATAATATCCAATGCCTTTAAAATCAACGGATGGGCATCCGGATACTGGCTTTTTAAGTCCGTCTGACCCTTTTCCCCGCAAAATACGGCCGTTTCCCCTTCCAGCAGACGCTTCCACACCGCCTCCACATCCTCCAGCGTCAGCGGCTTCACCAGATATTCCACAACGCCCAGCGATATGGCCTGTCTGGCCAGCTCAAATTCTTCATAGGCGCTGATGATCACAAATCTGGTCTTCACACCACCCCGCGCCTGCACCGCCTTGATCATGGAAATCCCGTCCATGATCGGCATCTTGATATCCGTAAAGACCACATCCGGCTGCAGGCAGAGGATCAGTTCGAAGGCCTTCTGCCCGTCAGAAACCTCCGCTACAACTTCACACTCCTCAGAAATAGACAACAGCAGATTCTTTAGGCCTCTGGAAGATCTCTTTTCGTCTTCCACGATAATGATTCTCATATAGCTTCTCCCCCTTCCCGCCCTGGCAAAGGAATTCTGAATGTAAATGCCGTTCCCTTCCCGACTGCGGTGCTCATTTTAATATCCAGCTCTTCCCCGTAGAACATGTACATTCTTGCGACCACATTACGAATACCGATACCGGTGCTCTTCTGACTTTCGAGGGACATATCTCTCTTTCCGCCAAGAATTTCTTCAATGGCTGTCGCCTGTTCAGTCTCCATGCCGCCATTATCCTCGATTACGATCTGCAGCCAGTCGCCGAAACCTTCTCCCATAATCCGAATCATACCCCCCCCCGATTCAATTTCGCACCCCTTAAACCCATGCAGGATCGAGTTCTCAACGAAAGGCTGAAAGATCAGCTTGCAGCAGGGCCAGTAGTGATAGGCATCCGGAAAGCTGATCTCATAATCAAACAATGTCTCGTACCGTTTCTTCTGCAGATACAGATATTGATCCACCCAGGCGATCTCCTGGAACATAAAGACAGTCTGGCTGTGTTGATCAAACGTGTAGCGCAGAATGTTGGAAAGTTTCTTGATCAGAACAGAAACCTGATGATTACCCGCCTCGATGGCCTCATAGTTGATACACCCCAGTGTGTTGCAGATAAAATGTGCATTGATCTGAGATTCCAGCGCCTCCATTTCCGCCCGGTGCTGCTGTCTAAGCGACTGCAGCCTTTCCTCATTCTTTCGCCGGATTTCACAGTTTTTCTCTTCGATAGCATCCGCCATGCGGTTATACTCCTCCGCCAGCTGCCAGATCTCATTCTTTCCCTTTATCCGGATCTTGCAGTTATAATCTCCCCGCTCAGCCGCCTTCAAAGATTCCGAAATAGCATGGATCGGATTTAACAGCCGCCCCACAACCATAATAATGATAACAACATACACCATAAGCACCGATACATAGAACACGATACCTTTTTGATAGATATCATTCACATGCGCCTGCATCTCACGCTCATCCATCAGCACATTGGCCGTCCAGCCAAAGTATTCCAGCGGTTTGGCGATCAGCGTCGCCTCCCCATCCTCCTTTAGAAAATCCGCCTCGCTTTCATGCTTCCTGTCGTTATAATACAGGACTTCATTCTGATCATCCGTTATGTATCCGTGAATATATTTTACCTTCGGCACTTCCACCGTATTCAGGAACGTGTCAAAAACCACCATGCTGTATGTGATAACCACCACATACTCTGTGTCCCGGATCCCGGTCACACCGCCCGTAAACGGGTATGCCACATGAAATACCTTTCTCTTCGAATCCGGATAGGCGTGCGGGTCAAGGTACGCCATATATCTGGGCAGATTTCCGTCTGCAATATTCTGAAAAACTTCTGCCGCCATATTTTCCACATAAGCCTGATTTTCATCATCCCACAGCGTGGACATAAGCTGTTTGTAGCGGTCATACTGGCAGATCAGCCCTTCCTTCCCCACGACTGCGATCGCCGAAACAAACCGCAGATGATCATAAGCAACCAGCGCATTGTACAGATTCAGATAGCTCTGTCCGGTCCCAATCTCCTCCCCATAAGCTCTATCCGCCTCCGCAGTCAATTCCAAAAGTTTTTTGTCTGTTACCATCTCACTGCCGGTCGTGATCAGTTCCCGAAGAGATTCGTTCAGATTACGCTGCATGGCTTCCATAACAGCATTTTCCGTCTCATAGCTCTTCTCCCGCAGATAACGCTGATATTCATTTTTCAGATACGTCATAAAAATAAACGCAATGGCAAACACCGCCGCCGAAATATAGAACGCGAAGACCGCCGCAAAATGCGTCGCGAAATACTCCCTTAAATACCTGATTCCCTTCAAACTTCCACCCCTGACAAATACCGACAAAATCTTTCATGTCCTATTTTATCATTTCCGACCGATATTTCAAAGGAGAAATTCCATAGGCCCGCCGGAAGGCCGCTGCGAAATAATTAGAGCTGGAAAACCCCGTCTCTCCGGCAATCTCCTCCATGCTCTTATCCGTCTCCGTTACCAGATATTCCGCCCGCTGCAGCCGAACCCCGTTGACATACTCCATAAAAGACATATGAAAATTATCCTTGAAAAAACGGCAAAAATATCCTTCACTGAAATGCACCTGCCTGGCCATCTGCCCCACCGTGATCTTTTCCTGATAATTCTCCTGTACAAAATCATAAATCTCCCGGATCTTTCCGTTGCTCCTCATATGATAAGGTTCCTTCCCCGCGCCGCTCTCATTCTCGTCGGCCAGCAGATAGAAACTATAGAACAGTTCAAAAACCCTTGCTTTGACCAACAGCTCATACCCCTTTCCCTGTTCCTCAAACAAAGAAAAGACAGCCTTCACTGCCTCCGCCGCCTGTCCATGCATCCTGTACCACCCGGGCATATGTATATAGTTTCCGCTTTTCGCCGTAAACAAAGGCTCCAGATACTTTCTGCCGATCCGGTCCTGCCCTATGCCGGCCAGAAATTCATACCGGACCAGTATCGCCCGATACGCTGCCGGTGCCGTCAGCTTGTCGTGTCCGCCATGGAGCGCCCCGGGTTTAACCAACAGCATATCTCCCGCCGTCAGCGAAAGTTCCGTTCCCTCAATCAGGAAGGTCGTACTCCCTTCCGTGAAAAACAGGATCTCCAACTCCTCATGCCAATGAAGATAGACCGGTACCTTCCCCGCATCCATAAACACATCATAGATCGCCACCGGAAACATCTGGTCGCCGTGCTGTTTCTTTTCTTTGAGTCCGGTCGCTCTGGCTGCTTTCTTCATACTTCGCTCTGTTTCCTTTACCTGATCTTACGGCGCATCAGTTCCGATACTTTACCGCCGCTTTACAAAAAAGCATGGAGTTTTATTCCTCCACGCCCTCACTTTCAAAAAACTGTGTAACTGTCATACATTTAGGATGTTCCATGTTAAGGCTTAAAAAATCTTTATCCCCCGTAAGTATAATATCTACATCAGACACAATTGCCGCATTTAAAATGGGTTGGTCCTTTGCATCTCGAATCAACTTTTCCGCATGATCCACTGCCGGAATCAGCTCATAAGACATTTCCGCCAACAAAACTTCCGCATCTGACAAATATTTCGGTGCTTTTCGCTCCAAAACGGCCCGTAACTCCATAATATTCCGGTCACATAAAACCATCTCATGATTATCAGCTACCAACAACAGCGCTTTTGCAGGTTTTGATCCGGGAAATACCAACGCGGAAAAAAGTATATTTGTATCAACCAATATCCGCATTTTACAGTTCCTTTCCGTAACGTACTTCATCTATGAGCGCCTGTACATCATCTACACTGACAATCCCCATGGCTTCAGCCGCGCCCTCAAATGCAGTCTGTGCTTTACGGATTGCCCGAGCCGAGGCATTGCTCAAAACGACCTCTCCATCCTGCTTTTGGTAAAATTGAACCTTATCACCGGATTTTAAATTAAGCAGACGCCGAATTTCTATAGGTATCGTAATTTGACCAGTTGCAGATACTTTCACTAAATTCATAAAACCACCTTCTTTATTCTATTATTACAACAATAAAAAACATAAGATTTACTTTTATTATACCCTGTCAAGATAAAATGTAAAGCAATTCCAGCCGGCTTCTTAAATAAAATCCTACGCGAAAGAGACCGCCCGGCTTCACACCGCAGCGGTCTCCCCAAACATTCCCTCTTATAAATACTGCTCCACAATTTCCTGCATCTTATCCCACTTATCCTCCATGTCCTTGACCATGGCGAACTGGGTTCTGCAGCGATCCAGATTATGCTCCGGACGATGGATCTTAAAGTAATGATCTCCTTCCAGATAATCCGTGAGGAATCTCATGCCGCATTCCAGCGTCATCAGCTTCGCTCCCATAGGCAGCAGCCGGATCTCTTTCTCCGTCAGCGATCCGTCGCATCCTTCGATAAATCCTTTCGTGTATAATGCAAAAAGTTCCAGGTCACAGGAAATCTTCGACAGATCCTTCTCATCCTCCGCCCCCGTGTTGGCGCCGAACCGAATGGAATCACCGTAGTCATACAGTGCGGAACCGGGCATCACCGTATCCAGATCGATCACACAGATCCCCTTCCGCGTCTCATGATCCAGCATGATATTGTTGAGCTTGGTATCGTTGTGCGTAACCCGCAGCGGGATATCCCCCGACGCCAGCAGGTCACAGAGCACATGACAGTCCGCCTCACGATCCTGCACGAATTTGATCTCTTCCGCCACTTCGCCGGCACGCTTCATAACATCCGCTTCCAGCGCCTTCTTGAAATTCTTCAGACGGTCAACCGTATTGTGGAAGTTGGGAATCGTCTCATGCAGACTCTCCGCCGGATACTCTTCAAGCAGCTTCTGAAAATGTCCAAACGCCACAGCGCTTTCATAAAAGTCCTCCGGCCTCTCCACGATATCGAAGCTGTCCGCACCTTCCACAAACTCATACATCCGCCAGAATGTACCGTCCTCTTCCTGCCAGTAAGAACCGCCATCCCTGAGCGGGATCACATTCATGGTCTCCCTCGCCGGATCGCCGCCGTTTTCCACGATCTTCTTTCGCAGGAATGCCGTCACACCCGTGACATTCTCCATCAGCCCCTTCGGGTCCTTGAACACCTCATGGTTCATCCGCTGCAGAATATATCTGCGGGTGGCCTCCGTTTCCAGACGGCATGTCAGAAGATAGGTATCGTTGATATGTCCATTTCCATGGGATTCGACGTTCTCCGCCTTCCCGTCTATCGCAAACTGATCTGAAATCCATAATAAATCTGACTTTTCTCTGCTCATTCAGGCACCTCCTAGCCTTTCACACCACCGCCCGTTACACCGGCAATGATCTTCTCCGACAGGAACACATACAGAATGAAAGTAGGCAGGAATACGATGACCACCGCCGCGAACATACCGGCATAATCGCCTGTGTATCTCATGGAATTGATCATTCCGTACAACCCGATGGCTACAGATTTTACCTTGTCAGAGTTTGCAAATATCAGGGACATAAAATATTCGTTCCATACATTGATAAAGTTAAAAATCGTCACGGTGATGATACCCGGCTGTGCCATCGGCAGCATGATCTTCCAGAAAGTCTTCATGGGAGGACAGCCGTCGATCGCGGCCGCTTCCTCAAACGCCTTGGAAAGATTGCTGAAAAAGGTCAGCAGGAAAATTGTCGTATACGGCACATTGATCCCCACATACAGGAAGATCAATACCGCCCGGTTGGCCAGCGACACATTCAGAATGTTCCAGCCTGCCACCAGTCCGAACAGCGGCAGCACGATCATGGTTGCCGGAACACCCATAGCCGCCACGAAACCGTTCTGGATCAGCTTGTTCCCCAGGAAAGTAAATCGGGACAATACATAAGCCGCCGGTGCACAGATCACGATCAGCAGTGCACAGGATATGGTCGCATATACGAGTGAATTCATGAAGAATACGGAGACATTGGATGTGTTCCACGCCTTCGCGTAATTCTCCAGATGAATGCCGCTCTCAAACTTGAATACTCCACCGGAGAAAATCTCCTTGGATGTGGAAAAGCTGGCGCCTACTACCCACCCTAACAGGACGAAGGTAAACAGCACCCACAAAGACAATATGATATAACCGGGAGCCAGACGAAATTCTCTGTGCCAGTTCACACGGTCGCGCACTTCCTTTTCTTTTGCCATTCTTACTCCCTCCTTTAAAATTCAATATCGTCGTCTTTGAAGATCTTATCGCAGACAATAAAGATCAACACCACGCAGACACTCAGAAGCACGCCCACTGCCGCACCGATTCCTGCGTTTCTCTCTGTCATACTGTTGCCGGCACCGAAGATGTTCTGATACATATACACCACCGGCGTAATGGTCTGTGTATTGGAAACCACCATGGAGAACAGCTGTGACCAGAGGAAGAATCCGGCGGAACTGATACTCCACATGGTAATATTCGTCTTAGTAACGCCCTTGAGCAACGGAAGCGTGATATAGCGAAACTGCTGTATCCTGCTGGCACCGTCCAGTGTAGCCGCTTCATAGTACTCAGTGCCGATCCGCTCAATACCGCTGGCAAAGATCAGCATATGATATCCCACCATACCGAAGCAGTACGCTACAAGGAGCGCCGTAAACAGATGGGACGGATCCAGCCACTGGAACTTGGCGAGCCATTCCCAGTGAAGCAGTTCGCCGATGGTCTTGAATAGACCGAACTTGGGGCTGAATACATACTGCAGCCACATGGTAGCCAGCGCTACCGCACTCACTACGTTGGGCATGTAGATGATGGCCCGGAATACATTCTTAAAGCGGATGCCGCTGGTCAGGATCGCCGCAAAAAGAATCGCCAGTCCCATCACGATTATCCCGCCGAAAAGCCAGATACGGAAGATATTCCACATGGATATCCGGAAAAGTTCCGTACTGAAAAGTTTGGTATAGTTGGCCAGTCCTGAAAACTCCCACTTCGATACCGCATCCGTCACACCCTCGATCTTAAAGAAACTCATGAGAATGGTTCTAACGATCGGATACAGGAAGATGATGCAGAACATGAGGACCGCAGGTGTAAGAAACACTACGATCATGGTCTTATTCTTTTTCAATCCAGTAACCCCCTCTCATTGAAAAAACGAACAAGTCAAAACATTGAATCAACTGCTGTTATTGGAACATTTGGTATGTAATAAGGCGGCACCGTCAAAACACGATGCCGCCATACTCATCTCATGCCTATCCGTGCAACTTTCTATCTATTTATGATAGGTCTTAATCATTACTGTCAAAACAGCCTATAATCTGTTTAGTTACCTGCTGCCTTAAGAGCGTCTACGAATCCCTGTGCATCCAGAGAACCGCCGCAAAGTTTGGTGAAGTTCTCGATGATGATCGGAGTCATATCTGCATTGGCTTCTGCGCCTGCGCCCCAGGGATAACGTGTTGACAGGCTGTCCATAACCGGCTTAACATTGCTCAGAAGTGCCGGCCACTCTGCGTTTGCGGAATCTGCCGGGATACCAACGGACATCTCGGACAGGAGTGCGTCTGCCTCACCCTTTGTCAGGTAAGTGATCAGCTGGAATGCCTCCTCAGGCATGGTGGACTTCGCATTGATCGCGAATACCTGTGCACCATAGTTGGAAGCCTCTGTTCCGTCTACTCCGCCTTCTACCGCAGGATAGCTGAAGCATCCCCACTGGAAGTCTTCGCCGGCGATATCCTTAACTTCGTTCGGAAGCCAGGAACCGTTCAGGTACATTGCTGCCGTACCCATAGCCAGCTCTGTGTTCTGTCCTGCCGGCCACTGGTTACTCTCGATGGTCTCGGAGAAATACCCCTTGCTTGCCAGCTCTTCATAAGCCTGTGCTGTCTTCAACACTGCTTCGTTGTCCCAGTCACCGTTCTTAACCACTTCTTCTGTAGCCGGCTCACCAATCAGACGGCTCATGTGATATCCAAACATGCTGCTGATGTAAGCGTTGTCATTGGTGATCGGTGTATAACCTGCATCTTTGATCTTCTGGCAGGTATCCAAGAACTCATCCCATGTTGTAGGCACTGCGGTAACGCCTGCTTCTTCAAAGATTGCAACGTTATAGAAGTAAGCAAATACGTTGGGCTGGTAAGGAATGGACTTCAATGTGCCGCCGCCAACTTCACGACATGCTGCCATCAAACCTGCGTTTGCAGTGGACTCGTAATCATTCGCCTTCGCCAGCTCTTCCAGATCCAGAAGGTAGCTGCCCCATGTTGAGTTCACACGGTCGATATCCTCATCGAACAGATCGATATTGGTTCCTGCATCCAGTGCCGGCTGTAAACCTTCACGGATACCGGTACGTCCCTTAAACTGTACGTCTACAGCGATACCAGTCTCAGCGGTGAACGCTTCGATCGACTGCTTGATCGCCTGTGCCTGCGGTTCAGCTGCGTCCCACATGGACCAGTAAACCAGTGTGCCGTCGGATGCCGCCGGTGCCTCTTCTGCTGCAGCGTCCTCAGCCGGTGCCTCTTCTTCAGCGGGAGCTTCCTCAGCCGGTGCTTCCTCTGCGGGAGCTGCCGTGCCGTCCGATGCCGGTGTGGAATCGCCGGAACCGCCGCAGCCTGTCAGTGTCGCTGCCATCATGGCTACGCACAGAAGAGAACTTAACAATTTCTTTTTCATACTTTTACCTCCTATTTGTTCAAAATTTACAGGGATGCGGAAATTCTTGTCCCGCAGGCCTGCGCTGTTTGTAGTTTTCATTATAATGACCATTTTCCTGAAAGTCTTTGTCTTATCTAACCACCTTTTTGCACTATAAGCCCTGTTTTTGTATATTTTATACAATTTTTCTCCATTTTCTCTGCCGGACAGGTTATTTTTACACATTTTACAAAAAATACGGCTCGGAATTATGAACAATTTTCCTGCGCTCTCTTTCCCTATTTTAATGTTTTGACCAAATCCGCCTCCAAATATGCCGATTTCTTCTTTGCCTTTTTTGCACTTTTGTATTATAATGTTTTCAAATAGGACGATAAATTTGCACAATCGGTCTGTTTTGCGAAGGGGAGGGGAAGTATGAGTTACAAAAGTGTCCATCTGCAGGACGTTCTGTCCATTCATGAGATCTATTCCATTCATTATTTTGAATACATGTGTGATTTCTCTTTTCCGGGAGAATCCCATGATTTCTGGGAATTTCTGTGCGTTGACAAGGGTGAAGTGAATGTGCTGGCCGGTGAGAAGTTCCATGCTCTGAAGAAGGGGGATATCATCTTCCACAGGCCCAACGAATTTCATGACGTGAATTCCAACGGACTGATCGCACCGAATCTGGTGGTCATGTCCTTCTCCTGCGACTCCCCCGTGATGTCCTTTTTCGAGGAAAAGGTGCTGCAGATCAGTGAACCGGAACGGCTGCTGCTGGCGCAGATCATCCAGGAAGCGAAGTATGTCTTCGACGGACGGATGGACGATCCCTATCAGGAAGAACTGCTCCTGACCGAAAGCCCCCGCTTCGCCGGAGAACAACTGATCCGTCTCTATCTGGAACAGCTGCTGATCCAGCTGATCCGCCGCTACATGGTGCGGACATCGCCGCCCGCCCATCCGCCCATCGTCAAATCCATCAAACAGAAGGCAGACGGCGAGCTTTTCTCTCAGGTGCTGGAATATATGGAGGCCCATGTCTATGAGTCCCTGACCATCGAACAGCTGTGCCGGAGCAATTCCGTAGGCCGCTCCCAGCTCCAGAAGCTGTTCCGGAGCAGAAGCGGCTACGGCGCTATTGAATATTTCTCCAGGATGAAGGTGGATCTGGCCAAGCAGATGATCCGGGAAAACCATTATAATTTCACCCAGATCGCAGACACGCTCGGCTTCTCCTCCATCCACTACTTCTCCCGGCAGTTCAAACGGATCACCGGCATGACCCCCTCCGAATATGCCTCCTCCATCAAGGCGCTGTCAGACCATCCGGTATGACAGGTATGACGGCTGCTATTCCCACAGCTTCTGCGGATACAGGCCCTGATCTTTCAGCGACTGAATGGCTGCTACCACCACCGGCTTATCCTCTCTGTAGGTGACGCCGTACCAGCGGTCTTTCGACTTTAAGACGGTCACCTCCGCCTTGTCCTCCCGGATCAGCTCGTCTACCACGAAAGGCAGGAAGTACTCGCATTTCAGCGGATTCTTCGACAGGTTTTCCGACAGGAAAGCCGCGAAGCGATCCCGGATCTCAGGCAGCATACTGTTCGTAAAGCCCCACATATTCATGGACACCACCGTGTCGCCGGCAAGCGGCGTCCAGGTTGCCCCGTCGTCCTCCGTATAAGCCGGACCGTCTGCACGCTTCTCGATGCGCACCCGCTCCGTGATCTCCGTCAGCTTCCCGTCGGCATTGGTCTCGCAGACGCCGCGCGCCACATGGCCGTTCTCCGTCAGCGTATTCTCCAGCAGATAGCCTACCATGGTATACTGATACTTGTCCGTATCCTCATGAGACGCCAGATAATCATAGATCATCCGGAAAGCCTGCTGTCCATAATAGTCATCCGCATTGATAACGGCAAACGGGCCGTCCACAACAGACAAACAGGACAAAACCGCATGAGCCGTTCCCCAGGGCTTCACCCTTCCCTCCGGCACCGCAAAGCCGTCCGGCAGAGCAGCGATATCCTGGAATACATATTCCACCTCGATCCGCTGTGCCATCCTGTCACCGATGGTCTCTCTGAAATCCTGCTCGTTTTCTTTCTTGATGATAAAAATGACTTTCTCAAATCCAGCCTTCACCGCATCATAGATGGAAAAATCCATAATGATATGTCCGTCCTGATCTACCGGATCGATCTGTTTCAATCCGCCGTAACGACTCCCCATTCCTGCCGCCATAATAATAAGTACCGGTTTCTTCATACCCACTTGCTCCTCCTCTTCATGATCTTCATGTTTGTTCAGGTTTTACGCTTCCTGCACCCTGCCTGCATTAACAGTTTCATTGCTCTGCTTTATAGTAAACGACACTGGAAATTTCGCTTACTATAAGTATATACAGCTTTTCAATGCCCGGCAATAGCACGATAGGCACTTTTTTTTATCAAAAAAGACGGTTTTCCTGTTCGTTCTTGTATTTTTTTAGTCATTTTGCTACAATCACAGCAACCGTAAAGGGCAGTATCTGCTGCCCGCCAACAACATTTCAGGAGGATTTTTCATGACCATTACAACCTATGATACATACACACTCAGCACCGAAGAAGAACTTGCCCGCTGTCCCGTCTTTCACGTGGATCAATTTAACTGGGGCGGCAGCTATCGTCCCCTGACCACCGGGCAGCTGGGCTTTCTGCCGGGAACCGGTTTTCTGCTGGAAATGGAATGCCAGGAGACGGACCCCTGCCGTACCTACACGCAGGATAACGATCCGGTCTATCTGGATTCCGCCATGGAGGCCTTCTTCTGCTTCGCACCACAGGAGGCAGAGCCGCTCTACCTGAATTTCGAGATGAACGCCAACGGCGCCATGCTGGCCTGCCACGGGAGAAGCCGCGGGAACCGCAGCCCCTTTGCGGAAGAACTGCGGGCCGGACTTCTCTGCCAGGCCAAAGTACTGGCAGACCGGTGGAGCATCCGCCTCACCCTGCCACTGACTCTGGTACAGGCTCTTTACCCGGACTTCGCCCCGGAAACCGGAAGCCGCTTCACGTGCAATTTCTACAAAATAAAAGAGAGCAAAGGACTGACTCATTTCGCCAGCTTCGCTCCCATTACGGCTCCGGAACCCGATTTCCACCTGCCGGAATATTTTGCGCACGCACAGATCCTTGAACTGCCTCCCGCGTAAAACCTTACGCTTCGTTCTGCCGTCTGCCAACGGCCTGCCGGGCGCTGCTGTACGCTCAGCAGGCCCGGCAGGCTCCGGCACATCAACAGTCTGATAAAATCCGTACCGCGATATCTCTTGCCCTCGCGCTGGATACGTTCTCCCCATCTGTCCTTCCCAGATATACACAGAAATAAAGATTTCTGCCGTCCTTCTCTGCAAATCCGGTATACCAGGCGTCCACCACGATCCCCTGATCTTTACCCATGCCTGTTTTCCCATAGATGCGCAGGGCAGAACCATTTCCCTGCGTTTCCTCCTGCTCCGCCAACATCATGACTGCCTTTAAGGACTCCAGCGTCTCCGGTGCATAAACCGTGTCCGGTCCGAAAATACGCGCTATCACTTCCGTCTGTTCCTTCGGCGATATCAGAAGAGAAGATTCGATCCAGAAACCTGTCAGGGCAGGGTTATTGTTATTCGTATTCAGACGCCCTTCCCAGTCGGTAATGTCGCAGTTGCCATATTTTAACCTGTCCAGTTCCTCCTGCATCTCCTCCTGTCCGATCTCGTCTATGACCTCACGAAAATACCACACACAGGAAGTCCGAAATGCATCCTCAAAGTCAATATCATGGTTCCAATCCTCATTCCAGAACACCTCCCCGCTCCACCCGTGAGTCGAATTCTCCGGTTCAATGATCCCCTTTTCCAGCGCAGTCAGAGAGGAAATGATCTTAAACGTAGAGCAGGGCGACCGTCTTGTCTGGGCTGCTTCCCTGTTGTATATCCTATACTGCATGGCGGAAGCGTCATACACGACTGCCGTGCCGTTTAAGCCCTCAAAATATTCTGACCAGTCTGTTTCTGTGATCTGAGGTGCCGGCTCCTTCTCTGCAACTTTACGGGTATCTGTTGAAGGTTGTTGGTCTGTCATTTGCTGTGTTATTGGTGCTGTCGCTCCCGTCTCTTTTCCGCTTTCTGCAACTATGCGCTCTCCTGTCTTATCACCACTCCCGCCGCCTGCACAGCCACATGCCATAAGCAGTACAGCCATAATCAGCGATGCAGGACAGGCCTTCTTTAACAAACCACTTCTCCTGCTCATCCAATATCCCTGCACTTTCCTGAATCTTAGTATTTTCCTCAATCTCTACACTTCCCTGACTCTCTGTATTTTCCTCAATCTCCACACTTCCCTGATTCTCTGCTCTTTCCTGAATCTTATTATTTTTTTGAATCTCTGCACCTTTATGAAATAAAGATTCCCCGTGTACATTAACACATTACCTGAAAACAGGACGAATCATGACCAAACCCACTGTCACAATCCGTCCTGCTGCCTGTCTGCTGTTCTTATATCTCATCCTGGTACATTTCCATCAGGCTCTCAAACCTGGGCTTCACTTCCGTAAATGCCTTCAACAGCTTGGGCGAGAACACGCCGCTGTGCCCGTTCAGGATCATCTGGAATGCCTTATCCGGCTCATAGGCCCTCTTATAAACACGCTTTGACGTAAGGGCATCGTACACATCCACAAGAGACACAATCTGTGCCGCTATGCTGATCTCGTCCCCTTTAAGCCCATCAGGATAACCATTGCCGTCATATTTCTCATGATGGTGTCTGGCAATGTCATAAGCATACTCGAAGATTGCCCTGTCGTTTAAGCGTACCCTCTGCTGGATGATCTCCGCTCCCTTGGTGGTATGGGATTTAATCAGTTCAAACTCATCCTGCGTCAGCTTGGCCGGCTTTAAAATGATACTGTCCGGAATCGCGATCTTCCCGATATCATGCATGGAAGAAGCCCATCCGATCTGCACCAGTTTCTCTGGCGTCAGCTCATATTCCGGATACAGTTTCATAATGCTCTTTCCAAGGCACAGAGCATACTCCCTGATCCTCTTGATATGCTGCCTGGACTCCATATTCCTGAATTCCACAATGTTGCTCAGGGAATCGATCAGGATCTCATTCACGTGGTTCAGCTTCTTGGTCTGCTGCCGCAGAACACTGTTCTGCTTCTGGATATTGATATTCTGTTTCTTGACCATCAGCTCCAGCTGCATTTTGTATTGGAACCAGCCGATCGCATTCTGTACTACCTGCCTTACGACCTCCGGCTGATACGGCTTCTTCACATAACTCACGATCCCGTACTCGTAACCCCTTTTCTCCAGCTGCGGCGAGCTGTCTCCGGTGATCATGATAAAAGGTATCTTATTTACGATATTCCTTTCTTTTAAATATTCCAACACTGCAAAGCCGTCCATCACAGGCATGACATTGTCAAGCAGGACGATCGCCACAGAAGCCAGATTGTTTTTCAGAAGTTCTATGCCTACTTTGCCGTTCTCTGCCTCCAGAATCTTATACTCAGACTGGAATAACTCGACCAGGATAGAACGATCGATGGCATTGTCTTCAAAAATTATTATTGTATCCCGTTTCATGTTTTTACCATACTTTCTACATTTTGTTAAACAAATTGTTTACACAGCAACATTATAAGGCTACCATTACTACCTGCTTGTTCCGAAGTTTGAAAACGACTCTGCGCACTTCTCCCTTCAATGTATACTTAATACCGTTAATAGTGATCAGACTGCCTTCATGAGCCCTTCCCCTGACACAGACAGGCTCTTTCGTGGTCTGCTCCGTCTGGTTGACCAGCTTGGAAGCCTCGCCGTCCATCTCCGCCAGTTCCTGCATCTTAACGTCGATCGCTCCATAGATCCTGCGCCGCATTTCTTCCGACACATCTACGCCCGCAGCGGACATCACGACCATCTTGCTGCGTTCCTGTTCCAGAGACTGCAGATCGTTCAGAAGCTGTTCCCGCTTCTCCTCGTATTCTTCCTGCTCCTTCGCATAAACGCCGTTCCGTCCGATATCCAGAATCGTCTTGATATGCAGCCTGTTTCCGAGATTGAAAGTATCCACGCCTTTTACCGCGCTGATGGTGCCTCCCAGCAAAACTCCCTTGCTGCCCGAAACGATCACTCTGCCCATCGTGTTGATCGTGCTGTTCATAATATAGTTGGCTTTCACATTGCCCCCGGCATTGATGTTGGCAGCCTCGAAGAAACTTCCTGACACTTCACCGCCTGCATCTATAAAGCAGTCGTTCTTGGAGCAGCTGCCCTTCTTGATCATCACATTGCCGCCGGCGATCAGCCGTCCCGTCTCCACGTTGTGCTCGATGATGATATCTCCTGTGGCCTTGATATAGCCGCCTGAATAGATGCTTCCGATCACATATACGGAACCGTCCACCTCCAGCTTACCGGTGACCGCAGTCACATCTTCCCGCACAATAAGCATGTTGGAGATGTTGATGCGTCCGCCCACGAATTCAAACTTGCCGTTCATCTTCGACCTGTAGGTGACACCGTCCGGCTCAAGCGTAAATCCCACACCCCGCAGCGGCTTCAACTCAACCCCGCCTTCAGCATGAATCGATTCGCCGTAGACATTCGTTCCGGTAGTACCTTCCTCAGCCTGATGATAGAGCGCAATCCGCTCTCCTTCATCCACCATCTCAAAAGCCTCTATATTGACATAGTCAACGCCGCCGTCCGGAAGCGGTGCCGGAATACGCGGAAGATCCAGGCGCACGAACCATTCAAACCAGCCGTCTTTTCCCTTATGTGCCGGAATGCCTTCCGCGATCAGCACTTTCTCGTTCATCCGCCTGCGATCGATCAGATCGTCAATGGCCTCCTTCTTGATTCCAAACACGATTCCGCGCTTTTCAAGATCATAATAAATATCATCCTTGGTGACCACATTACCCGGCACCCACGGAATATGTGCATACGCTTTATTACCGTTCTCCTCAACGAAAACGGAAAATTCTTTCTTCTCATAAGGATTCTGAGGAGATGGCCTGCGCCGTCCGCCGGACTTGTCCGCATTATTTTCCGGTTCTGCAACGCCCGCTCTCTTGTTATCCAGCACCCTAGGTGCTCCAGATCCTTCTTATATCAGTCAAATTAGATGAAGGTACTGACTCAGATATTCTGATGTATTTTACAGCAGAGTGTTTGAACCAGTACCTTCTTGTGTTATCATATCCAAGTTATGACAATAGCAGGTATCTCCCCGACCAAAGTTTGACACCTGCTATCATAACAATCCAATGCACCACTACATCCTTAGACAGGGCAATGCTGCACCAACGCTATGATAACAATTACAGTTCCTTTTGACAATCCGTTAAATCAGAAAACTTATGAAAATCTCATCAATACCTTACAGTTCCATCAGTTACAGTGTACCTGTGGCCATTCAGGATGTTTAACCATTCATGGCTACTATACCCGTTCTCTCAAGGAAGATGATTCTGAAATCACTCTATCTATTTGTAGGGTTAAATGCTCTCACTGTGGTAAAACCCATGCCCTGCTTCCTTCCCAGCTTGTGCCTTATTCCCAGGTATCCTTACAGGAGCAGGCTGCTATCCTGTCTGCTTATGAGAATTCCGGAGATTTTGAACAGATCATGGATAGGACCCCTTCTATTGATGAAAATCTCATTGCATCCATCATCAAACGATATGGGAAGCACTGGATGCAGAAGATCCATTCCTTCCGTATCGAATTATCCTTCCCGCCCCGTCTCGTAAAGCAGTGTTTTTCTTTTTTCGGGAACCAGTTCATGCAGATAAGGCAGACTCCAAATATCCTGTTTCTTACACCCACATAGCCTTACAGGAAACCTCTCCTGATTCCTTCTATACTAAAGAAAACTAAGTTTTCTTAGAAAAAACGAAAGAGAGGACTTCAAATGAAACAGGAATCAGCACAGGATATCGCTTTGATGCGCTATTCCATGATCTCACCACTGATCGTCGGTCTCCCGGAAGAATTCAAGACCAAGGAGGCTTACTTTCGTGCGGCCTCTGCACGTGGCGCACTCCATCCAAATGGCTCCTTTATCCATCCGGCACCAACATCCATCAAACGCTGGTACCAGCACTATCAGAAGAATGGTTTTGATGGCCTGCTCCCTTCCGGACGCAGCGATGAAGGCACTTCCCGAAAGATTGACCCTGCCCTTGAGGAACAGATCCGATACCTGAAAACAACCTATCCCCGTATGTCTGCAGCTGCTATCTTTCGCCAGCTGTGTATCAATGGATCCACGAACCGGAATGAACTGTCAGAATCCACCGTAAACCGTTTCTTAAACAATCTTGCTTTAAAAGAAAAGACAACAAACAATCAGGATATGCGTCGTTATGAACGCGCTCATGTCAATGAGGTTTGGTGCGGTGACAGCAGTGTTGGTCCATATCTGAAAACGGAAGATGGTAAAAAACATAAGGTATACGTGATCGCCCTCATTGATGACGCCAGCCGCTACATCATTGGCATCGATGTCTTTTTCAATGATAACTTCGTCAGCCTCATGTCTGTCATGAAATCAGCAGTTGCAAAGTTTGGTGTCCCAAAGCTGTTTAACTTTGATAACGGTTCTTCTTATAAGAATAAGCAGATGGACCTGCTTGCCGCACGTATCGGCTCTACTGTACACTATGACCAGCCATATACGCCAACCCAGAAAGCCAAGGTAGAGCGCTGGTTTCGTACCATGAAAGACCAGTGGATGGCAAGCCTTGATATGAGAGATTTTCACACTCTTGATAAACTCCGTGGAAGTCTTTATGCCTATGTCTCCCAGTATAATCAGAAGATCCATTCTTCACTGAACGGAAAGAGCCCACAGGAACGTTACTTTAGCGAACCGGACTGTTTTCACCGCTTGCCGGAAGATAAGATCGATCAGTTGTTCTTACTGGAGTTAGAGCGTCGTGTTTCCATTGACTGCGTGGTCACGATCGATCACATCGAGTATGAGGTGGATTACCGTTTTGCAAAACAGAGGGTCAAACTGCGCTATTCTCCTGACATGGAATCTATCTATGTCGTTGAAGCAGACGGCACGCTTACCCCGATCCGCCTTTTAAACAAGGTTCAAAACGCTGATATCAAACGTGAAAAACCACGCCTTTATGGAGGTGATGACTAATGGATTATACGATCCGCTATGGTTTGGAATTCAATCCTTTCCTAAAAAATTCCAAAGAAATCTTTGTATCAACAGACGAGTCCAAAGAAGTCTTGTTCCGGCTCAACTATCTTGTAAAAACAAAGGGCTTTGGACTGCTTACCGGCAGCCCCGGCCGTGGAAAAACAACTGCGGTCAGATACTGGGCTCAAACCTTAAATCCCTCACAATACAAAGTGGTCTATACCTGTTTTTCCACTTTTAGTCCCAATGATTTTTATCGAAATCTTGCCAC
>OFFV01000508.1_pt1 | contig 30072 bp, 27 predicted proteins | sample 1521461 | NCBI WGS metagenome assembly OFFV01 (sample SAMEA3504120, study PRJEB24116) | mouse gut metagenome | biome: mouse gut; feature: mouse-associated habitat; material: faeces | place: Denmark | collected 2011 | reverse complement strand
TTCCACCTCACGATGGACACCCTTGCTCTTGGCTATACACTTCCCACTACCAGGGTGTGTTACGGACTTTCACCGATTAGATTGCGCCCATACTGGGCGCACATAAAAAACAGGATATGCATTTACACACATACCCTGTCTGATAAACTTTTATTTTTTGATCAGCAATGATTTCCCCGTCATTTCTGCCGGCTGTTCCATTCCCATCATTTCAATCATCGTCGGAACGATATCCGCAAGGCATCCGCCTTCCCGCAACGTATATTCCGGATCGTAATTTACCAGAATAAACGGAACCGGATTAATCGTATGTGCCGTAAAGCTTCCGCCGGTCACATAATCAACCAGCTGCTCCGCATTTCCGTGATCTGCGCAGATAAACATCTGTCCATCCACATCAAGCAATGCTTCCACAGCCCTGCCTACGCAGCCGTCAACCGTTTCTAAGGCTTTTACCGCCGCATCCAGTACCCCGGTATGACCTACCATATCGGGATTTGCAAAATTGATGATGATCACATCGTATTTGCCGGACGTGATCGATTCCCCCAGCCGGTCGCACACCAAAGGAGCGCTCATCTCCGGCTGCAGGTCGTATGTGGCAACCTTCGGAGAATTGACAAGAATCCTCTCTTCTCCCGGATTCGGCTCTTCTACGCCGCCGTTAAAGAAAAAGGTAACGTGCGCGTATTTTTCTGTTTCTGCAATTCTTGCCTGGGTCTTCCCGTTATCTGCCAGAAACTGCCCGAATGTATTTTTCAGTTCTACCTTTTTGAAAGCGATCTTTTTATTTGGAATCGTTACGTCATATTCACTAAAGCAGACATACGTAACGTCTTTTCTCGGTCCTCTGTCAAAACCGTCAAACGTATCGGCACAAAACGTCCTCGTAATCTCTCTTGCCCGATCCGGACGGAAATTGAAAAACACGATGCTGTCTTTATCCTTAATCGTCGCAACAGGCGCGCCGTTTTCTAAAATAACCGTCGGCAGCACAAACTCATCCGTTTTATCGTCTGCATAAGAAGCGCTGATTGCCTCTGCCGCACTGTCTGCGGTAACGCCTTCGCCCAGCGTAAGCATCTTATAAGCGGCTTCTACGCGGTCCCAGCGGTTATCTCTGTCCATCACGTAATAGCGTCCGCAGATCGACGCGATTTTTCCGACGCCGATTTCTTTCATCTTTGCTTCCAGCGCTTCGATAAATCCTTTGCCGGAGGTCGGAGACGTATCTCTTCCGTCCAGAAAACAATGTACATAGACGTTTTCTACGCCTTCCCGCTTTGCAAGCTCGAGCAAGCCATACAGGTGCGTATTGTGGCTGTGAACGCCGCCGTCAGAAAGAAGCCCGTAAAAATGCAGGTCGGAGCCGTTTTTCTTCACGTTTGCCACTGCCTCTAATAATTCCGGATTCCGGAAAAAATCACCGTCTTCGATTTCTTTTGTGATCCTTGTCAGTTCCTGATATACAATTCTTCCGGCGCCCATATTTAAATGTCCAACCTCGGAATTGCCCATCTGCCCGTCCGGAAGTCCGACCGCCAAACCGCTGGCATATCCCTTTACAAAAGGATACTCCTGCATCAGTTTATCAAGCGTAGGGGTATTTGCCTGTGCGATGGCATTGCCTTCGGTTTTTTCGTTTAATCCAAAACCATCTAATATCATAAGTACGGTTGGTTTTTTACTCATAGTATCCCTCCCTATGCCATTACTGCACAATATCAACAGTAACTCTCTTTTCTTCTTTTGAGGCTGCTGCTTTTACAACGGAACGAATTGCTTTTGCAATACGTCCCTGCTTGCCGATTACTTTGCCCATATCGGACTGCGCAACGCGCAGTTCCAATACGATGGCCCGATCCGTTTCGGTCTCGGTCACGACAACTTGTTCCGGGTAATCAACCAGTGATTTTGCAATTACTTCAACTAATTCTTTCATCTAACTGACACCTCTTATTTTTCAATTCCTGCCGCTTTGAAAATTCTGCTTACTGTATCGGTCGGCTGCGCGCCGTTTGCCAGCCATTTCTTCGCCAGCTCTTCGTTGACACGGTATTCTGTGGGATCTTTCGTCGGATCATAAGTGCCGATTTCCTCGATAAATCTTCCGTCTCTTGGAGATCTCGAATCTGCTACGATGATTCTATAGAAAGGAGCTTTCTTTTTTCCCATTCTTCTTAATCTGATTTTAACTGCCATCTTCATTCACCTCCTGAACCTGATTATTTTATGATCAAAGCTATTTTGCTTTCATCTCGTTTAAAACGGCAAATGGAATCTTCCCCTTTTGCCCCGCTTGCCTCCCATCATGCCCGGGATCTGTTTCATCATCTTTCTTGCCTGTTCAAACTGCTTGACCAGGCGGTTGACTTCCGCGATATCCACGCCTGCGCCGTCTGCAATTCTGCGTTTCCGGCTGGGATTGAGCAGCGAAGGGTTTTTCCTTTCTTCCGGCGTCATCGAAAAAATGATCGATTCCGTCCGCTTCATTCCTTTTTCTGCTTCCGCTTCATCAAAATCCGGCATTTTCATCTGTCCCATGCCGGGCATCATACCCAAAATACTGGAAAGCCCTCCCATTTTTTTCATCTGGGACACGGAGCTTAGATAATCCTCAAAATCAAACTCCGCTTTTTTCATCTTCTGTTCCAGTTTTTTGGCTTCTTCTTCGTCAATCGCTTCCTGCGCCTTTTCGATCATCGTCAGGACATCGCCCATGCCGAGAATCCTCGAAGCCATACGGTCCGGATAAAACTGCTCCAGGTCTGAAAGCTTCTCTCCCATACCCACATAGAGAATCGGCTTGCCGGTTACGGCGCGAATGGAAAGCGCTGCGCCTCCCCGGGTATCTCCGTCTAGTTTCGTCAAAATGACGCCGTCGATGCCGATCTTTTCTTCAAACATCCCGGCAACGTTGACGGCATCCTGCCCTGTCATGGCGTCTACCACAAGAATCGTCTGCGACACATCGACCGCCGCTTTGATCGACGCTAATTCATCCATCATATCTTCATCAATATGCAGGCGTCCCGCCGTATCTATGATTACCATATTAAAATTATGCTTCTGCGCATGCAAAACCGCTGCTTTTGCAATATCCACCGGCCGATTCTTATCGCCCATGGAAAACACTTCCACGCCCTGTTTCGTTCCGTTAATCTGAAGCTGCTCGATCGCCGCAGGCCGGTATACGTCGCATGCCGCAAGAAGCGGACGTTTGCCCTTCTGCTTGAATTTTCCGGCGATTTTTGCCGTCGTCGTCGTCTTTCCGGCACCCTGTAAGCCCGCCATCAAAATCACGGTGATCTCGCCGCCCGGCTTCACGGCAATTTCCGTCGTCTCAGACCCCATCAGCGCGACCATTTCTTCATTTACGATCTTGATTACCATCTGGCCGGGATTTAATCCGTTCATCACATCCTGACCGATCGCACGTTCCTGAACCGTTTTGACAAACTGCTTGACGACTCGGAAATTGACGTCCGCTTCCAAAAGCGCCATCTTTACCTCTTTTAAAGCGGCTTTTACATCGTCTTCCGTTAATCTTCCTTTGCTTCTTAAGTTTTTAAATACATTCTGCAGTTTTTCGGACAGATTATCAAATGCCATACTATAATTCCTCTAATATTTCATTGGAAATCTTACGGATTTCCGCTTTCATAGTTTCCAGATTATTCCCGTCGCAGGATCCTGCCAGATCCTGGATTTTTCCTACCTTATCTCTGATGCAGAGAAATTTTCCCACCAGATGAAGCTTTTCCTCATAACTTTCCAACGCCCGAACCGACCGTTTGACCGAATCGTGAACGCCCTGCCTGCTGATCCCTTTCTCCGCGGCAATTTCTCCCAAAGACAGATCGTTGAAATAAAAATCCTCGTATATGTTTCTCTGACGGGCATTTAACAATTCTCCGTAAAAATCATAAAGATATGCCTGTATGAGCTTTTCTTCCATTTTGACCTCCGGCAATCGTCAGGCGTAAAAATACCATGGATACGCGGCTGCGCCAGCCGCATCACTTTGGGTAGAATAACACAGGAAGCAATCAGGTGTCAAGCATTTTTTCTTTGCGAACTTATGTTCTCTATTTTCCGTAAAAGCACTCGATCCGGTCCCTTCGGTGCCTCATGCCAAGCGAACCATTTCCAATTTGCTTTTTGCCGCTGTCACCCCTGTAAATATTTTTTCCAATTCTTTTTGGTGAAAAGTTCATCACGCCTTTCTATCAAAACTTGCTCCTGTCGGCGCAGATGTACCCAGAGTAGCAGCTATGACTTTCTGCGTAACGGCTTTTATATCCGTACCTGTGGCATTTATCGTATATTCGCCCGTTTCTTTTCTTGCTTCTCCGGCTGTTTTTTTCTCTGCCCGTCTTTCAGCCGCCTTTTCTTCCTCTGCTCTTTTTTCAGCCCGTCTTTTGGCTGCTTTTTCCTCGGCTGCTTTTTTCTCCTGTGCTTTCCTTTCCGCATTTTCTCTGGCTATCTTTCCGTCCGGGTCATTTGTTCCAGACATAATGCCTGTAATATTCCCATTAGCGTCAATTTCGTAAGATATGCTTGTCACGGTTCCCAGCGCATGAGATTTTGCATAAGATACACAATCTGGCAGCGCCGCCAGATTTTCTTCCAGATATTTCGCCTTTTCCGGGTCATTCATACACTTTTTCAGAAACGCCCCCGATACGTTTACCGTCGTTGGAATACCCTGCATGGAAGTTGTCCCCGTATTCATATAACTGTATTTACCCTGTAAGTATCTGGAATAGTCATTTACGTTGCTATACCCCGTCTTAATCTGCTCCGTTCTCGTTACGCCGGGTTTCGAGGTTTTCAGCTCCACTGTGCTTGTAGTCACATTACTTTCTCTCGTGTTCCCATTATTTTTGACAATATTTTTGCCATTTCCCGCATAATTGCTATAATTGTTCGTAATCTCCATGGACATATAGAACACCTTTCCTTTCTGATCTTAAAAATAGCTTCCATTTGGTATATCGCCAATACCCATAGATTTTTCATATGTTTGGCATGAACTGCTCTATTTGGGACATGAAATTTCTTCCGGTATCAGACGCGGTCAATTGCCTTTTTCTCAGTCAGCTTTCCATGATCCATCTCATACACTTTATCGCACAGCGCTTCTATATCCTCTTTGTTATGACTTGCCAAAATAATCGATTTCCCCTCCTCCTTTAAGTTTAGAAGGATTTCTCTGACCTCTTTCACGCCCTGATTGTCCAAACCGTTCATTGGCTCATCCAAAATCAGAATATCCGGATTTTCCATAATAGCCTGTGCAATCCCAAGCCTTTGACGCATCCCCAAAGAATATTTTCCAACTTTCTTTTTGCTGTTCGGATCCAGTCCGACTCGTTCCATGCTTTTCTTTATTTCATTTTTTCCAATCCTATTTTTAATACTTGCAAGATACTCGAGATTTTTATATCCGCTGTAAGCGCTGAGAAAACCGGGAGTTTCAATGATAATTCCTATATTATCAGCAAAATCTGTATCCTTGCCGATTTCTTTACCGCCTACAAAGACTCTGCCGCTGGTAGGTTTTAAAAATCCTATGATTGTCTTAAACAAAACAGTTTTTCCAGAACCGTTTCTTCCGACGATCCCATAAATTTTTCCTCTCTCAAATTCTATAGAGACATTGTTAAGAGCAATTTCTGAACCAAATTTTTTTATTACGTTATCCACTTTTATAATGCTTTCCATCATCTTAAACCCCTTCCATTTCTCTGCCTTTCAGCAAATAACTGCCAAGCCAGTAACAAACAGCAATGATTGCAGCCTGCACAATTATTACACTTATAACAGAGAAGCCATACGTATCTTCATATAAATTACTTTGTACATACATTCCCCAGACTCCAAACATAAATCTTGCAGCCTTTCTAAAACGGAAACCACTCAGAAAAGTTAAGCCTTCAAATAACAATAGACCTGCCGGTATCAGTTTTTCATCCTTGAAATTTGTAAGAAAAAGAAATAATGCCGACAAAGTCATGGCATGCACTGTCCATAAAACAAAAATCACTGTTATTTCCTTTTGATTTCCTGGCATCATATGTAATGCAAACAAATCAATCATCTCAAATAATGTCAATAAACAAACCGCTGCAACTGCCCCATGGAACAAATTTCTCAGGAAAACATGTTTCCACCACTTCTGTATCCACCTGCATCGGACAATCACAAAGCTTCTATTCTGCTTATCCATGCCAAGCAAGAATCCAATTACCAGTAAATAAATCCCTGTAGGAAACAGCCAGTATCCCAACGGAACTAACGGAAACGTACCCGTTTCATCCATAGGAACACCTGCAAATAACTGAAAAACCAAAGACATTCCCGCTTATTCCTCCTCCACCTCATCCTTAAAATCTACCCGTCCAATCAACCACAAAGAAAACAATGCTAAAATCAATAGAATCGCACAAAACAAAACTACGACTTTCCATTGTCCGCCAGTTCCATCTATGGCATATCCGGGAATTGCTTTTGCCATGAGAGATAAATAGGAAACTCCCTCTTGTTGGAATAAGTATCCTGAAATCTGTATACCAAATACGAGCAAGATTCCATAGATTTCTTTTAACAGAAGATTATTTTTCAGGTTAGCATGTAAAAGGAAACGAATAAACGGATGAAAAATAAAGAATATACATTCCAGAGAAAGAACCGATATAAATACATAAAAATACAGGGTTTTCCACAATACAGAAAGTTGGAAGAAAGAATTGCAGAAAAAATAGAAAAACAAAAAAAACAGAATAGAAATCCCTATTATAACTCCCCCTCTTAGAACATGAAAGAGTAATAATTTACTTTTAAAAACCTGCAAAGTCCACTTAAGACTGTTCTTCAAATTCTGATATTCAGAAACCATCATTATTATTTAGCTAACCAAAGTTCAGGATTTTGTTTTTCAATATCCTTCCACAATTGAAAAATTAAAACACTGCCTTCCTCAGGATCATAACCTACTTTCCCCAGGACATCTTTTGTATTTACTTTATCTCCTTTTTTTACACTTATATTAATTACATTAAGATATAATGTCAAATAATTACCATGCCGAATAATAATAAAATTATTAGAGAAAGGATTATAACCTATCTCTGAAACTACGCCCTGAAAAACAGCACGCACATCAGCATTTTTGGAAGTCATAATATTGATTCCGTCACTAAATGTTTTCACTCTCTTATAAACAGGATCCACATTTATTCCGAATTTTTTAGAAATAAATCCTTGAACAACCGGCCATGGTAATTTTCCTTTGTTTTTTACAAAATCATCAGAAACTAATTTTTCTTCCGGAGTTAATTTATATTTGGTTGATGAAGTACTTCCTGATTTTTTTATTTGTCTGGCAATTAATTTGTTCAATTCTTTAGCCAAACGTTGTTGCCTCTGTGTCTCATTCTGCAATTTCTTTTGTAATTCTTTTTCTTTCTTTTGTAACTCAGACACATACTGATTTTCTTTCGATTTTTCAGACTCAAGTTCCTGGTTTTTAACACATATTGTATTTAAAACTGAATTTTTCTGAATCATCAGAGACTTCAAATCCTGATTCTTCAAATTCAACGAATCATTTACCTGACGAATCAATTCTAATTGTCGTCCCGAATACTCCTGAACCTGCTGAAAATATTTGAAACGATTATAGGCCTGATTAAAGTCGGAGGAAGAAAGAATAAACATCAATTTATTTGTTTTATTTCTCTTTTTCCAGCTACCATAAACCAACTTTGAATAAAGTTTCAGCATAGCATCTTTTTCTGCCTGTAATTCTCCAATCCTCTTTTCATTTAATTCAATATCTTTTTGAATGTAATAAACCTCCTGATTTAAAGAATTGAGTAATTTTTTACTCTGAACTATCTTTTCCTGCAAAATATTCAACTTTTCAATAGAAACAGATTTACTCTTAGTCGCATCATTTAGTAATTTATTCAAATAAGAAATTTCTTTTTCAGTCTTTTCTTTTTGCTTTTTAATATCATTAACCGACTGAGCACACACAGTCAGACAAGGTAACAAAATAATTAAAAACAATATAGTTAATCTACTGAAAATCATAAATTATTTATTCTTTTATACTTCGGTAAAATTTTCAGATTTGATTCTACCGGTACATCAAATTCTAACTTTTGAAATTTTAATTCCAAATTGGTTTTAGCATAATCTGAAAATAAACCGAAAACAATGATTTCCGGAAATATTCTACCCGAAACATTCTTAAAATTCTTATAATCTACACACACGCCTGTATTTTCCTCAACATCTTCAACAGATATACTTAACGGTCTGAATTCCTGAGAATCTATCAAAATCTTCTGTAAAATTAAAATGAAATCTTTATTTTTTCTCTTTTTCTTATACAACTTCTTTATTTTACGACTTAAAGTCCGTTCTTCAACCGTTGATAATTCATAACCTTCATCAACCCTATCCAACTTATATTTTTTACTTGCCGTATCATAAACGTCCGGATTAAAAAAAGTGTTAGTCAACAAATTTTGTAAAAAAGTATAAGTTATATGTGCCTCGTATTTATCTGCAAAATAAGTATAGTCTGACAAAAAATATTTTTTATGATATATATCTGCAAATTTAATACTGTCATTAGTAAACAAAATCCGGGCTACCTCAATCCCCAAAGGAGCAGTAACAGAAATCTGAATGAAACTATCCCGTTGTATTTTCAATGAGGCTTTAAAATTATTACTTCCCTTATCATTCGTCAACGAAACATCTATGCGTTTAGCAAACAAGGTATTATAATTTAACTTATGATTTTCTATATTTTTAAATAATTTATTTTCAGTTATGACCGGAACATCCTTTTTCACTGTGACTTGTTTTACTGTCCGGCAAGAAACTATTGAAAAGCAAATTATTATAAATAATATGTGATAAACTTTCATTCTGTGAAAAATTCAATTATTCAGGTAAAATTCCGGTTTCTACTTTTTGTTTTAACATATCCATATGATCTGTACCCAATTCAAAAGCTTTTTTCCACATCTTCATAGCCTCGTCTTTATTCCCGCTACGATATAAAATATCACCATAATGTTCATACAAAACACCCGACGGTTCCTTTGTTTTTTCAATAGCCAACTTTATGTAAAATTTAGCCTGAGAATAATCTCCACGTTTATACAACACCCAGGCATAAGTATCCAAATAAGTGGAATTATCAGATTCCATAGACACTGCTTTTGAACTCATTTTTTCAGCAAGACTCAGATTTTCATTCCGAAGTGACAGATAATAAGCATAATTATTTAAAACCAATATATCATCCGGATTCATTTCCAATACTCTATCAAACATACTGAAAGCCTGCTGTACACTATCCATATTATAATAACAATCAGCTAAATAAGAGTAAAACTGCGATTTTAAAGGTATTTTATCATCAGTTAAATCAACACCTTTTTTTAAAAAAGGAAGTGCAGCTTTAAAATCTTTTTGCATCATGAAAGAAATTCCTGCCAAAGCATAAGGTAATGGCTGTTCCGGAAAATACTTAATAGCTTCTATGCTCTTAACCTTCATACAAACAGTATCTGATATTTCATTACATAAAAGCAATAACTCTTCCCAAATCAGATAATTACTTTTATCTTTAGAAAGGATATATTCCAACTCTTTTTTAGCTTCAGATAATTTATTATCCTTTTTCAGAAAATCTGAATGTAAAGCTCTGATTGCCAAATCATCACTATAATTTTGCATCAACAACTCCATATAAGAATCCAATTCAGCATCAGAAACCAAAGTAGTATCAGGATTAAGAATTAATTTTAAGATATATTGTATTTTATATCCACTTTCAACTTGCTCACTGACCAGTGCACGTTTCGTATGTTCATCAGCTGTTTTTTGCTGTTTTTTACTCCTGTAGTAATCTGCCAGATAAAAATGAACAAAACCATTTTCAGGGTCTGCTTTTAATAGACGATCCAGAATTTGTAATCCTTTCTTATCCTGATTATAATTAAAATACAATTCAGCCAACAAACTCAAATATTCATTTCTGTCCGGAAACTTCCGGATAAGTTTTAACAATTCACCGGAAGCTCCTTTTGAATCTTCTAATTTAGTATATAATTTAATCTTTTCAATAGAAACCGGTTCTGTAATTCCATACTGACTTTCATAACGATTATATACTTCTATTGCTTTTTGCCATTTTTCAACAGAAGCATAAAGATTTGCTTCAATTAAATAAAATTCTTCCCGATTCGGATATTTAGAAATAATATCGGCATAAACGTTACAAGCTTCTTCTATCATAGACTTTTTCTGAAGAATATTAGCTAATAATATTTTATACCACATGTTTTCAGTATTACCAGCTACAGCTTCACGAGCCAATTGTAAAGCCCCGTTAAAGTCTTCATTAGTCATCAGAATACCAGCTATTTCAAATTTAGCAACCGGACTGGACGGTAATATTTTCAGACAATTGTCAAACCATCCCAAAGCTTCCTGGTAATTACCGGTAATTTTGTTTCTGACACCTTCCATAAAAGAATAATCAAATTCCAGTCTGCTTTTTTCATCAAGTTCCTGTACAGTCTCTATTTTCTTTTTCTTATCAGCAAAGGCATTCATCACAAAGAAAAAGATAAATATTAAAGCAAGCCTCTTTTTCATATTCTTTTATTTTATCTGAATTATTTTTTACCCGTATGACCAAATCCTCCCTCTCCTCTTTCAGACTGACTTAATTCTTCTACCTGAACCCATTCAGCCTGTTCTACTTTATTGATAACCATTTGACAAATACGTTCTCCATCTTCGATAGTAATCACGTTATTTGACAAATTAACCACTATCACCCCTAACTCTCCCCGGTAATCAGCATCTAATGTACCCGGACTATTTAATAATCCTAATCCCTCATTTAAAGCTAAACCACTCCTCGGCCGTAACTGAGCTTCATATCCTTCCGGTAATTCAATAAACAACCCTGTAGATATCAAACGTCTTTCCAAAGGTTTCAGGGTAACTACATCATCTAAATTAGCACGGATATCCATTCCTGCCGAAGCTTTTGTCTTGTATTCAGGAAGAGAATGTTTGGAATGATTTACGATTTTTACTTTCATTGATGATATTATTTATTTTGTTTTAATCCAATTTTCAAACTTAATACTTTTTATTCATCCATAAAAAAGTACATCTGTAAAAATAGATATTAATTGCTTTGCAAAGTTATACAAAGCCTGTTTTTAACAATCATATATTCATTATTATATTTTCAATTTTTTATTTTAAAAAATGATGTTTATAATAACTTGTTAGTTGTCTTTATAAATGTTGATTATTTTCCTTGTTTATATGGATATTAAAAAAAAAATTGTTGTTTTCAACAGTTTTTTTTATTTATAGTATATTGTTTTTCTTTTACTTATATGAGTTGCTAACAATTGTTAGTAGTTTTCTTTTTTGAAAAATATTTTGTCTTTGGTCTGTAAAAAGATGTTAGAAATTTGTATAAAGAAATTCGGAAAAAATTGTTTTTTTATTTGGTTATTTAGAAGAAAAATGAATTAAATAATCTTTTTTCATTTTCCAAATGAAGTTATGAAATTCTTCAGGTGAGTTTTCAACAATTGTTTCATGATTTATCAACAATGAAAAAGTCAGATTTTTTTCAGGATAGAAGTAGTTGAAAATCCTTTTGTCAATTCAATTGTAATTACTTCTCCTCCTTTTGTTTTTACGATATCGTAGCCTGCTATTTCTTCTGGTTGATAATCGCTTCCTTTTACGAGAACGTCGGGTTGGATGAAATTAATCAATTGGAGAGGAGTGTCTTCTTCAAAAAGAATGATTTTATCTGTAAAAATTAATGATGAGAGTAATATTGCACGGGCTTCTTCGTTATTTACAGGTCTGTTTTCTCCTTTTAACCGGCGTACGGAAGAATCTGTATTTAGTCCGATAATCAGTTTATCTCCCAGTTCTGCTGCTTTTGCAAGATATTCTACATGTCCGCGATGCAGTATATCAAAACATCCGTTTGTGAATACAATTTTCTTTTTTTTGAATCTCCATTGATTCAAAGTATAATTCAGATTTTCTTTTTGTCTGACAATTTTGCTTTGAATAAATGATTGATAGTCCATAGATTCAGATGGTAAAATTTTATCATATCCTCTTTTGAGTTTTCAAATTATTTGATTTGTGTTGGTATCTGGAAATACTAGTGTAGGAGTATGCTTTTTGGCCTCTTCAAAGTCCATAGAGGCATAAGAAATAATAATGACAACATCTCCTACAGCACATTTACGGGCTGCCGGTCCGTTCAGACAGATTACTCCTGAACCTCGTTCACCTTTTATCACGTAAGTTTCGAGTCTTTCGCCGTTATTAACATTAACAATTTGTACTTTTTCGTTTTCGATAATATTAGCGGCTTCCATTAAAGCAACATCAATGGTGATACTCCCGACATACTGAAGATTGGCTTCAGTTACGGTTGCTTTGTGAATTTTCGATTTTACTACTTCTATAAACATGTTATTTAAAATACAATGTTATCGATGAGTCTGATTTTGCCTGCATAAACAGCAACACAGGCAACTTTGGTTCCCGGTTCTGACCAATCTTCTGTTACCTTTAAGGTGGTATCATCTACAATTTCCACATATTCGGTATCCAAAAACGGGTTCCGATTGATTTCGTTGACAATCCATTCTTTTATTTCCTTAACTCCCATTTCTGATGCAAGACTACGTGCTTTCTTTAGTGTATTGTAAATGTGAGGAGCATTTTTTCGGTGGTCTTCATCCAATAATGTATTACGTGAACTTTTAGCAAGTCCGTTTTCTTCCCGGACAATCGGACATGCAATGATTTCAATATTGTATTTCAACTGTTTTACCATGTATTTAATAATAACTACCTGTTGAAAATCTTTCATACCGAAAAATGCTTTATCCGGAGCAACAAGGTCAAATAACCGGCTGACAACTTGTCCGACTCCATTAAAATGTCCGGGACGTTTAGCACCTTCCATTATACTTTCCAAATAACCGAAATTGAATTTTCGGGTGTCTGGTTCGGGGTAAATTTCTTCTACTGACGGAGCAAATACGATATCACAATTTACGGATTTTAGTAATTCAACGTCCTGCTCAAGTGTCCGGGGATATCTCTTCAGGTCTTCAGGGTCATTGAATTGAGTAGGATTGACAAACACACTTACAACGGTTATATCACTGTTTTTCTTAGATTCTTTTACCAAAGACAAATGTCCCTCATGCAGAGCACCCATAGTTGGTACAAATCCAATTGTCTTGCCTTCTTTTTTTAGGTTATTAATCAGATTAACCAGTTCATTTCTAGTATTTAAAACTCGCATAGCACTTAATTAAAATACGGGGTGCAAGTTTACTACATATAATTGAGAATTGAAAGTTGAAATTTGAAAATTATTTTTGCAAATATAGTTTTCATATTCAATTATTTGTAGAGAGTATGGATTGCCGGATGAACAGAAGTTAAAGCTTCGACCAGTTCACTGCGGCTTACTCCTTCACGCATAACAATGAAAATGGTATCGTCTCCGGCAATAGTACCCAATATTTCGAAATAGTTTTCACTGTCAATTAAGACGGTTACAGCATTGGCATATCCGGGTAACGTTTTAATTACAGCCATGTTTCCTGAAAAATCGATGCTTAATATGGTATCTGTAATAATTGAAGAGACTTTTTCTTCGCGTTGTTCGTTTTGAATACTTTCTGGTATAACATAGATGTAGCCTTTTTCTTTGTGAGGTATTTTTGCTACTTTCATAAATTTCAAGTCTCTGGACAGAGTACTCTGAGTAGCTTCTACATTCATTTCTTTTAACCGGAATAATAATTCTTCCTGGGAAGATATCAGTTCTGATTCAATTAGTTTACGGATGGTCAGTAGCCTTTTTGTTTTATTTCTCATGGGATGATTTTTAAGCAACTTTGCAAAGATAATAAGTAAATTGTCAGAAGTAAATACAGAATATTAAAAATGATTTCCGGAATTATTTTATGTCTTGTTTCTTTTTTGATACCGGATAGTTTTTCATAAGTATTCGGTATTATTGCATAAATATTTCAGTTCTTTTGTATGCAAAGAAAAGATTTATTAATTTTGCCCCAATTTGGACATTTGGTAAATCAGTTCACAAAAATAGATATGCAAAATTTCAAAAAAGCACGTTTGGTTCTACAGGATGGAACAGTTTATGAAGGTACCTCTTTCGGTTATGAGAAGTCAGTTTCCGGGGAGGTAGTATTTTATACGGCTATGACAGGTTATCCGGAGAGTTTGACTGATCCTTCTTATAAAGGGCAGATTTTAGTTCCTACTTATCCTATGATAGGGAATTATGGTGTGCCGTTTGACGATGAAGAAAATGGAGTCTCGAAATTTTTTGAATCGGATAAAATTCATTGTACAGCCCTTATTATTTCCGATTATTCATTTGCATATAGTCATTGGAACTCACAAAAAAGTCTCGGTCAATGGTTGAAAGAACAACAAATACCGGGACTTTTTGGTATAGATACCCGGGCTTTAACAAAAAAATTGCGTGAACATGGTGCTATATTGGGACGAATTGAATTTGACAATATTTCCGTGCCTTTTTATGACCCCAATGATAATAATATTGTGGCTGAAGTATCTACTAAGGAAATAGTAGAATACGGACACGGAAAATATAAAGTTGTACTGGTCGATTGCGGAGTGAAATATAATATTATCCGTTGTTTATTGAAACGAAATGTTACTATTAAACGGGTACCCTGGGATTATGATTTTACTCAGGAAGAATGTGACGGATATTTTTTGTCCAACGGACCGGGTGACCCGGCAAAATGTGCAATCACAATTGAACATATTAAGAAAATCCTGGACAGGGATAAGCCGATTATGGGAATTTGTTTGGGAAATCAATTGATGGCCCGTGCTGCCGGTGCCCAGACTTACAAGTTAAAATATGGCCATCGTAGTCACAATCAACCTGTGGTGCAACCGGGAGGTAACCGGTGTTATATTACTTCACAAAATCATGGTTTTGCCATAGATGATAAGACATTACCAGCAGACTGGGAACCGCTTTTCGTCAATGTAAATGACGGAACAAATGAGGGTATTCGTCATAAGACAAAACCTTTCTTTTCTGCACAGTTTCATCCTGAAGCTTCCAGCGGACCTGTAGATACAGAATACCTGTTTGATGAGTTTATTAAAAACATGGAAAAAGCCGGAAATTAAGAAGGTTAGCAGAGAAAATTTAAGTATTTAAAATCTACAATTACATTTGAAATGAAGGAAATCAATAAAATATTATTACTGGGTTCGGGAGCATTAAAGATTGGTCAGGCGGGTGAATTTGATTATTCCGGTTCGCAAGCTTTAAAAGCAATCCGGGAAGAAGGTAAATATAGTGTTTTAATAAATCCCAATATTGCAACTGTTCAAACTTCCGAAGGAGTAGCCGACAAAATTTATTATCTGCCGGTAACTCCTGAATATGTTGAGGAAGTGATTAAAAAAGAACGTCCGGATGGAATTTTGTTGTCTTTTGGCGGACAAACTGCTTTAAATTGTGGAGTTGAATTGTATCAGAAAGGAATTCTGGAAAAATATGATGTGCAGGTATTGGGAACTCCTGTGCAGGCTATTATTGATACGGAAGACCGGGAAATCTTTGCTAATAAATTACATGAAATAGGGGTAAAAACTCCCCGTAGCATTGCAGCTAATGATATGGATGAAGCTATAGCAGCTTCTAAAGAGTTGGGATTTCCGATTATTGTACGTGCTGCTTATACATTGGGAGGGCTTGGCTCAGGTTTCTGTTCTGATGAAGAGGAATTGAGAAAACTGGCTGCCAGTGCTTTTTCCTATTCTCCTCAGATATTGGTAGAAGAATCGTTGAAAGGCTGGAAAGAAGTAGAATATGAGGTGGTACGCGACCAATATGACAATTGTATTACAGTTTGTAATATGGAAAATTTCGATCCGTTGGGGATTCATACCGGTGAAAGTATAGTGGTGGCTCCTTCCCAGACATTAAGTAATAGTGAATATCATAAACTGAGGGCTATTGCTATTAAGATTATCCGTCATATAGGAATTGTAGGGGAATGTAATGTGCAATATACTCTCGATCCGAATTCGGAAGACTACCGGGTTATTGAAGTAAATGCCCGTTTATCACGTTCCAGTGCTTTGGCTTCTAAGGCTACTGGTTACCCGTTGGCTTTTGTGGCTGCAAAATTGGGACTGGGTTATGGACTACACGAAATTAAAAATTCTGTAACCAAGATAACAACTGCTTGTTTTGAACCTGCATTGGATTATGTGGTTTGTAAGATTCCACGTTGGGATTTGACTAAATTTGAAGGAGTATCTAAGTTGATAGGTTCTTCTATGAAAAGTGTGGGAGAAATTATGGCTATCGGTCGTACATTTGAGGAAGCAATTCAAAAAGGGTTACGGATGGTGGGGCAAGGTATGCATGGATTTGTAGGAAATAAAATTGAGATTCCGGATGTAGATGAAGAATTGATAAATCCTACAGATAAGCGTATTTTTGCCATAGCAGAAGCTTTCGATAAAGGATATACCGTGAATAAAATTCACGAGATGACCCGGATAGACAGATGGTTTTTGGAAAGATTGCAAAATATTAATAATCTTAAGAACGAATTAAATAAATATTCCACCATTACCGGAGTCAGTTCTGTCTTGTTGAAACAGGCAAAACAAATGGGATTTTCTGATTTTCAGATTGGTCGCCTGGCTATCAAGGACGGAAAGTTGTCTGCTCATCAGAAAATGTTGGCAGTACGGGAATATCGGAAAGGTTTGGGCTTAGTGCCTTATGTGAAACAGATTGATACATTAGCCGGAGAATATCCGGCTATGACCAATTATCTGTATGTTACATATAACGGAGCAGAAAATGATGTCCGGTACGAACAGGATGGACGTTCGGTAATTGTACTGGGGTCCGGAGCGTACCGGATCGGAAGTAGTGTGGAATTTGACTGGTGTGGAGTTAGTGCATTAAACACAATTAAAAAGTCTGGTTACCGTTCTGTGATGATTAATTATAATCCGGAGACAGTAAGTACGGATTATGATACTTGTGACCGTTTGTATTTTGATGAATTGTCTTTCGAACGGGTAATGGATATTGTAGAATTGGAAGAGCCTAAAGGGGTAATTGTATCTACTGGTGGCCAGATTCCGAATAATTTGGCTATGCGTCTGAAAGAGCAACATGTGAATATTCTCGGCACTTCGGCTGATTCTATTGACCGGGCTGAAGACCGTCAGAAATTTTCTACAATGTGTGACCAGTTGGGAATCGACCAACCCCGTTGGAAGGAGTTGACTAATATGGAGGATATCTATAAGTTTGTAGATGAAGTCGGTTTCCCTTTGTTAATCCGTCCTTCTTATGTATTATCGGGTGCGGCAATGAATGTTGTGTCAAACAGGGAAGAGTTGGTTCATTTCCTGGAATTGGCGGCTGAAGTGTCCAAAGATCATCCGGTGGTAGTCACTGAATTTATAGAGCAGGCTAAAGAAGTTGAAATAGATGCTGTTGCTCAGAACGGAGAAGTCAAAGCCTATGCCATTAGCGAACATGTTGAGTTTGCAGGTGTGCATTCAGGAGATGCTACTATTGTTTTTCCGGCACAAAAACTGTATGTGGAAACCATGCGGAGAATTAAGAAAATAGCTCGTGCCATTGCGAGGGAATTAAATATATCGGGACCTTTTAATATGCAGTTCCTGGCAAAGGATAATGATATAAAAGTGATTGAGTGTAATTTGCGAGCATCCCGTAGTTTTCCTTTTGTATCCAAAGTACTGAAATATAATTTTATTGAAATGGCAACCCGGATTATGTTGGGTGAACATGTTCAGGAACTTAATAAATCAGTATTTGATTTGGATTATGTAGGAGTGAAAGCATCGCAATTTTCATTTGCCCGTCTCTTGAAAGCTGATCCGGTGTTGGGAGTAGATATGTCATCTACAGGTGAAGTGGGATGTATTGGCGAGAATTATTACGAAGCAATTCTGAAAAGTATGGTTTCAGTGGGACATAGGATTCCCGAAAAGAATATTTTGATTTCATCGGGTCCCAGCCGTTCGAAGGTTGAATTGCTGAATTCAACTAAGATGCTGATTAGTAAAGGCTATAATATCTTTGCTACAGCAGGAACAGCGAAATTTTTTGAAGAAAATGGAATTGATGTAACGGTGCTTCACTGGCCGGATGAACAAAAAGAACCGAATATTATGGATTATCTCCGTAATAAAAAAATTGATATGGTGATTAATATTCCGAAAAACTATACCAAACGGGAATTGGATAATGGTTATAAAATCCGTCGTGCTGCGGTGGATTACAATATACCGTTGATTACAAATGCCCGTCTTGCCAGTGCTTTTATTTATGCTATTTGCAAAGTGGATAAATCCGATATAGCTATTAAAGCATGGGACGAGTATAAGTGATTCGTTTGAAATCTTTGAATTTTTGTGAACATTTGAATAGTTGTTGTAATGTACTTTTAAAGAAAATAAAGGCAGAGTGATTTTTTGATTATCTTTGTCTTCTGAATTTATACGAATGGGTATGCTAAAGAGATATTGGAAATTATTCGTACTTTTCTGGTCAGTTGTTGTAGCCGGTATCATTGGGATTGTTGTTTTTTTCTGGTTGATTTCAGCTGGGAAACTGGGCTTTATGCCCACATTTGAAGAATTGGAAAATCCGAACAATCGCTTTGCTTCAGAAGTCTATTTTTCAGATGGACCTGTTATGAGCAAATATTTTGAAAAAGAAAACCGGAAATATACTGAATTTAAAGAAATTCCGGTTTCTGTTATTGATGCTTTGGTGGCCACTGAGGATGTCCGTTTTTATGCCCATAGTGGTATAGATGTCCGTGGACTTTTTCGTGTACTCAAAGGTTTATTGACGGCTAATAGCTCTGCCGGAGGAGGTAGTACAATCAGCCAGCAGTTGGCAAAAATGCTGTTTCCCCGTGAACCTGATTTGAATGTGTGTGAATTGGCCATTCGTAAATTCAGGGAATGGGTGATAGCGGTACGGCTTGAAAAAAGTTATACCAAAGAAGAAATTATAACCATGTACCTGAATAAATATGATTTTCTGAATCTGGCAGTAGGCATTAGTTCTGCCGCTGATATTTATTTTCAGGTTCCGTTGGATTCTCTTAAAATGGAACAGGCAGCCATGCTGGTCGGAATGGCTAAAAATTCTTCTTATTATAATCCTGTAAGACGGCCTGAGTTGACTTTAAAACGCCGGAATGTTGTATTGCATCAGATGTATAAATACGGTAAAATTACTGCTGAACAATACGATTCTTTGAAAATGTTGCCTCTGGGATTGAATTTTAAACGTGTGGATCATAAAGAAGGGCTGGCTACTTATTTCCGGGAATATCTTCGTTTGTATATGACGGCTAATAAACCGGAACGGGGAAATTACCGAAGCATAGGACAGTTTAAATTAGATTCTGTGGCATGGGAGACTGACCCGTTATACGGGTGGTGCAAAAAAAATGTGAAAGTGGACGGTACTCAATACGATTTGTATTCCGACGGACTAAAGATATATGCAACTTTGGATTCCCGTATGCAGAAATATGCGGAGGAAGCTGTCCGGGAACATTTATCACAAGATTTGCAGCCTCTGTTTGACCAGGAAAAGGTGAACAAAAAAAATTCTCCGTTTTCAAATGATATGACTCCGGAGAAAATAGAAGAGGCTTTGATGCGTTCGGTGAAACAATCCGAACGTTACCGTCAATTGGTCAAAGCAGGAAAGGGGATGGCAGAGATCCGGGAAATTTTTGACCAACCGGTTGGGATGCAGGTATTTACCTGGCGTGGGGTACGCGATACTGTAATGTCTCCGATGGATTCTGTGAAACATTATAAGTCGTTTTTCCGTTCCGGTTTTATGGTGATGGACTCAAAGAATGGGTATGTAAAAGCTTATGTCGGAGGACCGGATTACCGTTATTTTATGTATGATATGGTAAGTGTCGGTAAACGGCAGGTAGGTTCTACTATCAAGCCTATCCTTTATACATTGGCTATGCAGGAAGGATTGGGACCTTGTGATAAGGTGCCGAATATTCCGCAGACTTTTGTGTTGCCGAGTGGTGAACCGTGGACTGCCCGTGGAGGAACCAAACGAAAGGGTGAAATGGTTACTTTGCGATGGGGATTGGCAAATTCTGAAAATAATATTTCTGCCTGGGTATTGAAACAATTTACGCCTCAGGCTGTTGCCCAAATGGCGCATAAAATGGGTATTACGAGTTTTATAGACCCTGTTCCTTCTGTATTTCTCGGAACTGCTGAAATTTCAGTTAAAGAGATGGTAGCAGCCTATTCTATTTTTCCGAATAAGGGGGTATATCATTCGCCTTTGATGGTTTCGCGTATTGAAGATAAGTTTGGAAATACACTGGCTACTTTCCAACCGGAATCCCGGGAAGTGATTACAGAAAATACGGCTCATTTGATGTGTAATCTTTTGGAAGGAGTGGTAACAAGTGGTACAGGGGGACGTTTGCGCTTCCGGTATGATTTGAAAAATCCGATGGGCGGTAAGACAGGAACAACTCAGGAGCATGCAGATGGTTGGTTTATGGGAGTAACACCTGAATTGGTTGGAGGTGTATGGGTTGGCGCAGAAGACCGTTCTATTCATTTTCAGAATTTGGCAAATGGTCAGGGAGCAAGTATGGCTTTGCCGATTTGGGCGAAATTTTTGCAGAAAATTTATGCCGATCCTCAATTAAAAGTGTATACCGGACCTTTTGAATATCCGGCAGACCTTGTCAAAAGATTTGATTGTGATGAAGTAACAGTACCCGGAAATGAGGCTGTAGAGATGAATGACGGGATGGATGAAGAAGATGAGGAATTTTATTGATTCATTTTATGGCAAAGTCAAAAACGGTTTTTATCTGTCAGAATTGCGGTGCAAAGGAAACCAAATGGACAGGACGCTGTAATGTCTGCGGGGAATGGAATAGTTTCGTTGAAGAGGTGGAAGTGGTAGCCAAAGGACGGGGCAATGCGATTATCGGTACTCCTTCGTCTAAGGCTTTGCGTTTGTCCGAAATCAGAATAAATGCAGATGAACGGATGGATACCGGTGACCAGGAATTAAACCGGGTGTTGGGGGGTGGAATGGTGCCTGGTTCTATGATACTGTTGGGGGGAGAACCGGGGATCGGAAAATCGACTTTGGTGTTGCAGTTTGCTCTTTACAATCGTTGTGGAAAAGTTTTGTATGTATCCGGTGAAGAGAGTATTTCCCAAATCAAAATGAGGGCGCAGCGTTTGGGAGTTGATAATGATGAATGCCTGTTTTTGTCTGGTAATTCTCTGGAAATGGTACTGGAACATGCAAGAGTCATTCAACCCGATTTGTTGATTATTGATTCGATTCAGACGTTAGCAACTGAAACGGTCGATTCTATTCCTGGAAGTTTATCCCAAATCCGGGAATGTACGAATGCTTTATTGCGTTTTAGCAAAGAGAATACAATTTCTACCATATTAATCGGACATATCACTAAAGATGGTCAGCTTGCGGGACCTAAAATATTGGAACATATGGTGGATACTGTGCTCCAGTTTGAAGGAGACCAACAGTATATGTACCGGATTCTCCGTTCGATGAAAAACCGTTTTGGCTCTACTTCGGAGATTGGTATTTATGAAATGCTGCAATCGGGATTACGTCAGGTTACCAATCCGTCGGAACTTTTACTTTCTAATCATGAGCAGGAATTGAGTGGTGTTGCTGTTTCAGCAACAGTAGAAGGAGTACGGCCGATTTTGTTGGAAGTACAGTCGCTGGTGTCAACTGCTGCTTACGGAGTACCGCAACGGTCTGCAACAGGTTTTGACTCTCGCCGCTTGAACATGTTGTTGGCAGTGTTGGAAAAAAGAGTCGGATTTAAGCTTGCGGCTAAAGATGTGTTCCTCAATATTGCCGGAGGTATCCGGGTAAATGATCCTGCATTGGACTTGGCTGTGGTAATGGCTGTTTTGTCTTCAAATATAGATACAGCTTTGCCGGGTGACACGGTTTTTGCCGGAGAAGTGGGGCTTTCAGGAGAAATTCGTGCTGTGAGCCGGATAGAACAGCGGATTGCAGAAGCCGGTAAACTCGGATTTAAACGTATTTTTGTCCCCTATGGGAATAAGAAAGGATTTATTGGAAAATCTGGTCAGATCGAGGTCTGCTTTGTTTCTAAAATAGCAGATATTTGCCGGAAACTGTTTGGTTGATGCATGGGACGGGGCTTTGTGTCAGAAAAAAACTGTAGTTTCCTGAAAAAGTTGACTCTTCCACAAAGACAGGATAGTGTTCCAAAAAGTGTGTATAGCCCTTGTTTTTACTGCTTCGTTTTGCTGTATTTTCGGTAAGTCGGGAAAAAGAAAAACTCCTGAAAGTCTTTGTTTTCAGGAGTTTAGTTTGTTTTTCTTCTTGATTTTGTGGGTCCTGAGGGATTCGAACCCCCGACCCTCTGGGTGTAAACCAGATGCTCTGAACCAACTGAGCTAAGAACCCGTGCTCTCTTAGAGATTGCGGGTACAAAAGTAATTCTTTTTTTATTCTTACCAAAAAATTTGCATATTTTTTTCAAAAATATGGATTATAAATACTTTTGAAAAATTTCATCAAATAATTCTCCCCGGGTCAGACGGCCGTCTTTTACGCAAATGGATTCAACACGCCCTTTTACACAGAGTTTATTGTCGGAAAGACGATATATGTCTTCAAAGAAAACTAATTTGGCTCCTTCGCGGGTAATATTTAATCTTACAACAAACCGGTCACCGCTGATTAATGAAATTTTGTAGTCAATCTCTACGCGGGCTACCATTGCATCAATTCCTTGTTCATGCAGTTTACCGAAATTTGTACCTGCATTTTCCAGGAATTCGTGGCGGGCATGTTCCAGATAGTGCTGGTAATTTGCATTATTAACAACTCCTTGCAGGTCACATTCATAGTCCCGAACTTTCATTTCTATTTCGTAGGCATAAGTTTTCATAGTTGCATATGTTTTATACATGTTGCAAAGATAACTTTCTTTCAGGTATTTAAAAATGGTAAGTTTTGTAGCTGTAATTTTAATGTACCACTGAATCTCTGAAAATCAATTCATTTTTCAGTAAAATGGTTTTTGTTTCTTTATTCCCTTTGTTTTCAATCTGATCAATCAATAGTTCTGTTGCTTTTTGGCCTATTAATTTGCCGTTTTGTTCTATTGTCGTAAGAGCAGGACATGTAAATTGGGAAAGAGGGTCGTTCCCGAATCCGCATACGGAAATATCTTCCGGTATTTTGTAATTTAGTTCTCGTAACACAATTAATGTTTGCGCTGCACTTTTGTCGTCTACCGTAAAAATACCGTCAATGTGGCAGGAGAGTAATTTTTTGATGATATTTTTTATTTCTTCCGGTGTAGAATATTCCAGAATCAGTTTCCGGTCTATAGGAATATGGTGGTCAAGAAGGGCTTGTATATAACCCATTTGGCGTTTTTGGGCCCATAACCATTGTTGCGGGGCTGCGATGTGTGCAATTTTGCGGCAGCCGTGTTCTATCAGAAAATTTACAGCCGTACATGCTCCGGAATAATCGTCTCCTATAACGCGGTTGGCAGAGATATTTCCTACTATCCGGCCGAAAAATACTACGGGAAATCCTTCAGATATGAGTTTTCGGATATGGGAAGAGTCGGAGGTTGTTTTGGCCGGGGATATCAGGAGACCGTCTATGCCTGATTTTTCCAGGGAATAACATATGTCTGCTTCTTTTTGAACATTTTCCTGACTTTCGTAAAGTAATATCCGGTAGTTTTTTTCGGAAGCATGTTTTAAAATGCCTTGTAATGCTGCGATATATAAAAATTCGGTCAGATGGGGAACAACCACTGCGAGGAGTTTGAAAGTCCGGTTTCTGAGGCCTGTTGCCATTATGCTTGGATGGTATTGCAATTGTCGGGCCAGTGCTTTTACCCGCTTTTGAGTGGCTTTACTGATGTCAGGATGTCCGTGTAATGCCCGTGAAACTGTTGAAGGTGCCAAATTTAATAGAATAGCCAGTTCTTTTAGTGTCGTCGGAGGCATATGAATATATTTTATGGAATATAACGTCTGGGTCAGGATTAAGTTTCAGAAATCGGTTCCGGAATTTTTGTATATTAAATTTTGTGTTTATGCCATATAAATCTTTTTAATGCGATAGTTTTGATATGAATTCGCGGCAAAGACATAAATAATCTTTACATTTATACGAAAATTGCTGATACAATACCGGATAAATGTTTATTGAGAATTTTAGGATGTCAGGAAAAAGTTACATAGGGCGTTTTGATTATCAGTATTATAGAATATAGATAAAACAACAGTCCATAGGGAGTGCAGAAAAATGTCATGGACGATTCATTAATTCTTATTTTTTAGTAAGTTTGTCACTGTCACACAAAGAGGAGTGACCTGTCAAAAAATAGAATTTAATCGTTATTTAATATTCTTGTCAGAGAAACCGCCAATTTTCGAACAAAAGCAGGAATAGACGTGACGTTCATGCATAAGCGTGGACTGTTGTGTTTTCTGGCTTTTAGGTGCTTGGCGGTGCCTTCTGACTAAACACATCAGACACGCTTATTTTTTGAACTAAAGTGCGTTAAAATGAATGATTGTCCGGAAGAAGTTGAGATTCTTTTCAGGAGTTATGGTTCAATTTCTTTTAAGATTGAAGTAAGTGCTGAGGTGCTGGAAATCAATTGGGGAGATGGAGATATCCTGACTCAATGTCCAGAGGGCTGGTTGACTATTGAACATGAGTTCGATGCCGAAGGAGAATTTTTAGTCCGGATTAAAGGTAAGCGGATTGCCGGATTGAATGTCGCGCGGTTGAATTTGGTGCAATTATTGCTTCATTGTCCTCGATTGGAGTATTTGGATTGTTCTGTCAATGAATTGAGTGAATTAGACCTTTCTCATTGTCCTGTGCTCGAGGAGCTTTATTGCAATTCCAATAATATTGAAAATCTGTTGCTTTCCAAGCACTTCTATTTATTACAGGCAAATGTTTCCTATAATAGGCTGAAAAAACTGGATGTGAGCGGATGTATATCATTGCGGGCTTTATATGGTTCAGCGAATTGTTTGGTTCAGGTCAGATTAAATGCAGAAAGTCCTTTATCCTATCTGGACCTTGGCAGTAATTTGCTAGACGGAGATGAATTGAATTCTATCTTTCAGCATTTTGCTCCGAAATACGGCAAAGGGATTATTCATTATATGCAGAATCCGGGGACGGATTTATGCGATACCAGTTTCCTTAAAACGAAAGTGTATTTGTAATGTTTTGATATACTTTTTAGTCTTGCTTTTTTACTTTTTATTTGAAAAAATATAAATTTGCAACTTGTAAAGTTGTTGAAATAAGGAATTAAATAACATATATTATGGGAAGAGCGTTTGAGTATCGCAAAGCACGTAAGTTAAAGAGATGGGGTAATATGGCCCGAACATTCACCCGCATCGGAAAGGAAATAGATATTGCTGTAAAAGCCGGTGGTCCGGATCCGAGCAATAACACCCGTCTGCGAATCCTGATTCAAAATGCAAAGGCGGAGAATATGCCGAAGGAGAATGTAGAGCGTGCCATCAAACGTGCTGTATCCAAAGATACTTCCGACTATAAAGAAATTACTTACGAAGGGTATGCACCTCATGGTATTGCTATTGTTGTTGAAGCAGCAACGGATAATAATACCCGTACTGTTGCAAATGTGCGTCATGCTTTTACTAAATACGGAGGTTCATTGGGAACTACCGGTTCGCTGGATTTTATGTTCGACCGGAAGTGTGTTTTCAAGATAAACAAACCTGAAAATTTTGAACCGGAAGAATTTGAGCTTGAAATGATTGATTACGGGGTAGATGAAATTTTTGAAGATGAGGAAGGCATAGTCAATCTTTATGGTTCTTTTGATGCCTATGGAAATATTCAGAAATATCTGGAAGAAAATAAATATGATATTGTGAGTGGTGAATTTACCCGTATTCCGACTGATACCAAAGAATTGACTCCGGAACAACGGGCAGAAGTAGATAAAATTTTGGATAAGTTGGATGAAGATGAGGATGTTACCAACGTCTATCACAATATCAAAGAAGATTAAACTGGATTATCTTTGGAGAATTAAAAATATTTTGCATATTTGCACCCGCAAACAGAATTTCCAGTTTTGTTTTTTGGGATGACTTCGTAGCTCAGCTGGTAGAGCAATTGACTCTTAATCAATGGGCCGAGGGTTCGAGCCCCTCCGAGGTCACAGAAGATAAGCCACTTACGGAAGTAGGTGGTTTTCTTTTTTTAGTAAAATTGGGGTGTTTTGAGGTAGATGTTTAAACCAGAATTTAGACATGAATACTTCTGTTTCAGTAGTTTACTACACATCAAAAACATTAAAGAATGGGAATCACCCTTTAATGCTAAGAGTTACTCAAAATCGGAAACCTAAATATGTGAGTTTAGGCATTAATATTCATCCGAATTTTTGGGATACAAAAAAGAATAAGCCTAAAACTAATTGCCCCAATTATATGGCAATTCAAAGACTTATTACAGACAAAATCAAAGAATATACTGATAATATTGTTGATTTACAAATTGAAAAGAAGGACTTTACAAGCAAAAGCCTCATTGATAAAGTAAATAACCCAACAAAACGCAAAACAGTAGGAGAATTATTTCAAGAACAAATTCAACGCTTATACAACGCAGATAGAATTAGTTATGCTTTATCGCATAAATTTGTTTATAAGAATCTATTAAAGTTCAACGGACATTTAGATATTTACTTCTCCGATATTGATGTACAATGGTTACAAAAATATGAAAATTGGCAAAGAAAGAATGGAAGTGCAGAAAACTCTATCGGTATCCGATTTCGTACTTTAAGAGCAGTATATAACATTGCTATCAAAGAAAAGTATGTCAAAGCCGATCTTTACCCATTTAAAGGTTATAATGTTTCAAAACTACATGAAGACACTTCCAAACGGGCTATTGTGAAAGATAATGTAAAAAAGATCGTATCGACCTCCACAAATAATGCTTATAAAGAATTAGCCATTGATTTATTCACTTTCTCTTATTTCATGGGAGGTATCAACTTCACTGATATGGCAAGAATCAAATATGATAATATCATTGATGGACGATTGGCATATAAGCGAAAGAAGACAAAGAAGCTGATACAATTACCGTTGCAACCCAAAGCTATGGAGATTATCAACAAATATAAATCACCTAGCAATCCTTACATTTTCCCTATTTTATCAACATTTCACAAAACGGAACAGCAGAAAATAAATAGGATTCATAAAGTTATTGGTAAGGTAAACAAGCATTTGAAAGCATTAGGAGTTGAATTAGATTTAGATAAGAAGTTGACTACCTACGTTGCTAGACATTCATTCTCAACCACACTCAAAAGATCAGGTGTAAGTACATCACTCATTTGTGAAGCATTGGGGCATAGTTCTGAAAAGGTAACACAAATATATTTGGATAGTTTTGAGAATGAGCAGTTAGATGAAGCTATGAATAATTTACTTTAGCTGCAGCTAAAGTTGATAAATTTAGTAAGGTGAGTTTTAGCCAGAATGGTATATAACAATGTATCTTCTGGCTATTATTCACCTGCATATAAATTTGTGCATTAGTGATAATTGAAAGGTATTAAAAAGGATAAGTTGTATGTGAAAATATTTTGTTAATTTTGTAGTAAATATTATTGCTGTATTATGACAATAGAAGACTCTAGACAGAATTTTATATCTTTCATCAAAGATTATGAAGAATATCATGCAAGCGATATCTCTGAAAGTGATACAAGATCAAAATTAATAGATTATATTTTCATAAATATTCTTGGTTGGGATGAGAAAAACATACAACGAGAAGGACACGTTGAACACGGTTACTATGATTATAGATTTTCAATACCAAGTTTGCATTTTATCGTAGAGGCTAAAAAACAACTTGTTACATTAACTTTGCCTGAAAAAAACCATATCGCTAGTATTAGCACACTATATCCTGAAAATAAAGAAATTATTGATCAAATTAGAAGATATTTAGTGGATGAAGGTATTGCATTTGGGATAATTACCAATGGGCAACAATTTATTATTGGGCAATTTGTTAATCAAAATGGGAATCCATGGAAACAGAATAAATGTTTACTATTTAATGGATTTGATGATATTAAAGAGCGATTTATTACTTTTTATAATAACCTTTCAAAAGAAAGTTTTATTGAAAATGGAGGATTTAAATTTTTGAAAAACAACGAATGTATCACGGGGAAAAAAATAGTATCTTCACTTATAAATCGAGAAAAAGAAATAGTACGTAATTCTATCGCAACTAATATTTCTCCAATAATTGAAGAAGTTTTTGGAGCAATATTTACAAACACAGAAGAAAATGATATAGAATTTATCAAATCATGTTTTGTAGAAAATAAAGAAACAATCAAAAATCGGACAGAACTTAATGGATTATTTAGAGACACCCCTCCTGATTTAGCTAATGTTATTGGTGCACAGAATAGTAGAAGTATATCTAATCAAATTAATGACGAAATATCTAGTCCATATCAACCTATTACGTTAAAAACGACACCTCCTAAGCCAATAATAATTATTGGCTCCAAAGGGGCAGGAAAAACAACTTTTATAAATTTTCTTTTCAGTAACAATTTACCAGAAACGACACTTTCTCAATTCCCATTTGTCTATGTGGATTTCATTAAATATTTTCAAAATGGTAAGATCATAGATACTAATAAAATATCAAAAGATATTTTAGATATGCTAGAAGAAAAGTATCCCCAATTAGAACTTTATTCTCTTAAAGTTTTAAAACAAATATATATAAAGGAAATAAATAAGAATGATAAAGGAATATGGTCTTTTTATAAAGATTCTGATCCTCAAACATATTCTGAGAAGTTGAATTCATTTTTAGAAGAAAAATATCGAAATAAAGAAGAGCACTTAGTTGAATTATCTAAGTATTTAGTTCGAGAAAGAAGAATAAGATTGATTATTATCATAGATAATGCCGATCAATTAGATATCTCAATTCAAGAAAGTGCTTTTCTTTTTGCAAGTTCTCTGAATAGTAGGGCGTATTGTGGTGTTATAGTTTCCCTGCGTGAAGGTTATTATTATAAGTGGAAAAACTTACCTCCATTTAATGCGTTTGAGAGTAATGTATATCATATAACAGCACCGAAATATACAGAAGTTTTACAAAAAAGAATAAATTACGCTCTCAAAAAAATCGAATTTACTGAATCGTATAGTGGAGAAAATCATCTTGGTTATAAAGTATCGATGGGTTCACAAAATATCAAAGAATTTTTTGCTAGTTTACAAGATTCACTATTTAATTCATCAAATACAGCAATTGTTGATTTTCTTAATTATTCAACTTTTCCCAATATTCGTGAAGGTTTAAGATTGTTTCGATTGTTTTTATTATCTGGTTATACGGATGTGGAAGAATACATTTTGAGAGTTCGTTTTAATAAAAATGAAGACCATAGAATCACTATACCTATCCATGAATTTGTAAAAACAATAGGTCTAGATACAAAATTATATTATAATAATGAAGCAAGTGTAATTCCTAATCTTTTTTATCCTTGTGAAAATTCTTCTGATCATTTTTTAAAGATTTGGATATTGAAATATTTGGCTAAAAAATTTGATATCTATGGCAATGTAGGTAAATCAGAATTACTATCTACTTTATTGGAAAATTTTACTTCTTATGGATATTTGCTAGAAAATGTATTAAAGGAAATAGAGTTTCTATTACATAAAGAATTTATTGATACTGATGACGTGTTGACA
>OFFV01000504.1_pt1 | contig 30263 bp, 26 predicted proteins | sample 1521461 | NCBI WGS metagenome assembly OFFV01 (sample SAMEA3504120, study PRJEB24116) | mouse gut metagenome | biome: mouse gut; feature: mouse-associated habitat; material: faeces | place: Denmark | collected 2011 | reverse complement strand
TCCGCTCGATATTTTCATATTCCAGCCACTTCGTCTCGTAGCCTACCCAGCCGAAGATCCCTTTGGTAAACCGGTTATACTCCGTCATGGCAAGGATGGCGTCCACCACCTGTCTGGTCATCAGCCGGTAGTCCCTGGCCCCGTCCACGATCTCCGTCCTGGAGATCTTATTCATCAGCCGGTAGAACATCCGCGCGAAAAAGGACCGCACCGGCGGCTCCCCCTTCCTCGTCACGCGTCTCGTCGCCACAGAGTCATAGCCCTGCTCGATATAGCCGCACATCTCGGGCAGTAGCGACGGCGGATCCTGCAGGTCCGCATCCATCATCACCACCAGATCTCCCCGGGATTTCTGCAGGCCCGCATAGATGGCGGCCTCCTTGCCGAAATTCCGTGAAAAGGACAGCAGATGCACTCTTGCATCCTCCCCGTGCAGCTTCCTGATCTCCTGCACCGTCTTATCCGTAGAACCGTCATCCACATAGATGACCTCCACCTCTATCTCCTTTTCCTCAAAAAAAGAAGTATTCCGAAACAGTTCGTCATAAAAATCCCTGATATTCTCTTCCTCATTATAGCAGGGTACTATAACGCTGAGTAATTTCATAAACCGTACCGCACCTTTCTTCTGCCACTTCCAGCCCAGACTATCATAATTCTAGCATAATTCAACAAAAAAAGGAAGAGACGTATCTCTTCCCGGATGCTCCTGTGTCTATATTGTTTATACCATCTCATATTCCAGCCGGATATGATCTGCGACCGCCGCGATATACTCGCTGTTTGTCGGTCTGCTGTACTCTTCCGAATTACTGTAGCCGAATAATTCTTCGAACAGGTCGCTGTTTCCTCTCTCCCACGATACCTCGATCGCGTTGCGGATCGCACGCTCTATTTTCTGGTCCGTAGTTTTATGCCGCTTCGCCAGATCCGGATACAACAGTTTGGTAACACTGCCTACCAGTTCCATATCTTCTGTACACATTTCCACAGCGCTTCTCAAATAGTAGTAGCCTCTCAAATGCGCAGGGATACCCAGTTTGGACATGAAGTTGGAGATAGCCTCTTCCAATTCACCGCTGGTCACTGTATTTTCCTGTATCATTGCCATTTTGCTCCTTTGCGAATCGAATTGTCAGCGTAGTTTCGTCATATAACTACATGATATCAGACAAACCATTCGCTGTAAATTGTAATTCATCGCACCGCCGCTTTAAAGCAATACTCCGGCTATCATACTTCGTCCATGATACTCCGCCTATGGTCCGCCAACCACAGCGGTATCCGTATCCTGCACCGGCGCAAATCCGTCCGCAATCCCGGAGCCCAGAAACCTGATCCCCGCTTTTACCGGTGACGACGGAAAAGCCTGATACCCGACCTGATCCCCGCTCACCGGACAATAGAATGTTACCCCCTCGATCTCATAAGAAACCGTCTCAAAATTTTCATAGTCTTTCTGCGCCAGCCAGTAGTCATTCTCAGCGGAAGTTATGATCTCCCTGCCAAGCGCCGCCCCCTTATAGATCAGCAGAAGCGCCACCGCCGCCGTTCCGCACAGTCTGACCGCCTTCTGCAGCCTGACACCCCGGCCGCCCGACATGCGCCTTTCCAAAAACGCGTTATACAGACATCCGCCCACCACCGCCGGCGTCAGATACACATAGACGCAGCCGTAACGGATCAGCGGAGAAGTGCACAGCCAGAACACAAATGAGCCGGCCACAGTCACCTGCACCAGCAGCAGGTCCCAGCGCCGCCGGCACAATCCTGCGGCCATCCCCGCCGCATAGAGCACCAGTACCACCACCGCCACCGCGGCCGCGGCCACCAGCAGTCTGTCGCTGGCAGCCAGAGAACGGAACCAGTCCGGCAGCCATTCCCGCATGGAAATCTCATAACGGGTCACATCCGAATAGCCTCTGCCCCAGACCTGGATCTCTCGTGCGTCATAATCCGCCGTTCCCTTCGGTATCTTCCACGCCGCCTGGAAAAGATCGATCTGCGTAAAAGGATATACCAGCCAGCCCGACAGGATCACATTGCGGATAAAAAAGGGCAGCGCTGTCACCAGACCGAGCAGCAGGAAGATTCCCGTCTCCTTCCACCGCCTGCCCCGCAATAGATAGAAGGCTGGATAGAGCACCAGCAGCAGGATCAGCGCCGCCGACAGCTTCACCGTCATCAGAAAAACGCCCAGCACACAGATCAGCCCGAAAGGCAACATCTCTTTTTCCTTGTCCTCCAGAAGCTCCAGCCAGCGGATGACGATATAGAAGGCAAGCAGTACCATAAAATAGTCGGAAGCCGGCGAGATCATCTCGTCGAAAATATTGACCAGATAGTAGATGCCCATCACCCTGGCAAAGTCGGAAGGCCAAAGCCTGCCCGCCCGCAAATGCCCCGCGATCTCCGCACAGACTTTGGCCAGCACAAAAGCCAGCCAGCCGGCGGCGCAGTGAAAAGACTGTCCGCCCAGAAAAGCCATGCTGTACAGGGCCGACAGCGCGAAAGAAGAGCTGTTATACGCCAGCCGGCAGTGCAGATTTCCCAGCCCCCTGACCACACCGTACTCCTCCAGCCAGCGGATACTCTGGGCATGATACAGGGCCGTGTCATAGTGCAGGATCCCCCGCGAAGTCCCGTATGCAAATAACAGGAAGAGGAAGAAAAGACCGGCCGCCTTTCCCCGCCTGTCACGTAAAGTCTCCCGCAGCAAAAAGACAAGCGAACGCCTCTTAACCCACAAAATGAGCAGGCAGATTGCCGTAAGCAGCAGATTCGCCAGAAGGCCCACGCGCCAGACCAGACTGAACAGCTGTGCGTACACCGTCACCGCGGCCAGTCCGCACAGCAGATAAGTATCCTTATGCCTGACCCGGTACGGCACATACCGGGTCAGCGCCTGCAGTATGCCGTACCCCGTAAGAAACGTGGTGGCAAGCATATAAAGCCATATTCCTGTTACCGACAGCATAGATCATGCCTTTCTCTGACGTTCTGCATATTCCTCACAGCTCATGCCCGCGATTTCTCTTAAGTCCGCGTCCATCATCATTGCCACGAGTCCCTTAAAGTCCACATCCCGCTTCCAGCCAAGCTCTTTCTCCGCCTTCGCGCAGTCGCCCCAGAGGAACTCCACCTCCGCCGGCCGGTAGAATTCGGGATTCACATCTACCAGCAACCGGCCCGAAACCGCATCATATCCTTTCTCATTGACACCGGTGCCTTCCCAGCGGATCTCAATGCCCAGCTCGGCAAAAGCCGCCTCCACGAATTCCCTCACCGTATGCGTTTCGTTCGTGGCCAGCACATAGTCGTCGGCCCTGTCCTGCTGCAGCATCAGCCACATGCCCTTCACATAATCCCCCGCAAAGCCCCAGTCGCGTTTCGCGTTCATATTGCCCAGGGACAGTTTGTCCTGTCCGCCGGCTATGATATTCGCGATCGCCAGCGTGATTTTGCGCGTAACGAAGTTCTCTCCCCGCCGCGGGGACTCATGATTGAACAGAATACCGTTGCAGGCATACATATTGTAAGACTCCCTGTAATTCACCGTGATCCAGTAAGAGTACAGCTTCGCCGCACCGTAAGGACTTTTCGGATAAAAAGGCGTCTTCTCGCTCTGGGGCGCCGTCTCCGGAATACCGCCGAACAGCTCCGAAGTGGATGCCTGATAGAATCTGCACGTACCGCCGTTGACCCGGATCGCCTCCAGAAGTTTCAGCGTACTCACACCTGTAGCCTCCGCCGTGTACTCCGGCACGTCGAAGGAAATGCCCACATGGGACTGCGCCGCCAGATTATAGACCTCCGTGGGCCGGATCTCAGCGATCAGTCTCATCAGATTGCTGGAATCCGTCGTGTCAGCAAAATGCAGGAAAAACTTTACCTTATGATAATCGGAAGCGATCAGATGATCGATCCGCGCCGTGTTCGAAATACTGTGCCGCCTTATAAGACCGTGCACCTCATACCCCTTCTCCAGCAAAAACTCTGCCAGATAGGAGCCGTCCTGTCCCGTAATACCCGTGATCAATGCTATTTTCTGCATAAAACCTTCTTTTCCTTTCTTTTCTCTTGATACCCTTTACTCACCCTGAAACGCTTTAAAGATTTCCGATATATTCCGCGATGGCGTCATGCCAGTCTGCGAACTGAAAGTCCGTCGTCATTTTCAGCATATAATTTTCCAGAATGGAATAGGCCGGACGTGTGGCCGCCGCGCCGTACTCCTCCGAAGTGATGGCCTCCACCACCGTGCTTTTTCCCGCCAGCCGGAATATCTCCTCCGTAAACTGTGCCCAGCTGCAGTCTCCCTCGCAGGTGCCGTGGAACAGGCCGTAATTCTCCGTAGGCAGCAGACAGGCAATAGCCTTCGCCAGTTCTCCGGCGCTGGTGGGCGATCCCACCTGATCCATGACCACTCTCACCTTGTCATTGGTCTCCGACAGCCTGAGCATGGTCTTGACAAAGTTCTTACCGTCCCCGTACAGCCAGGCCGTGCGGATAATAAAATGCCTGCTGCTGAATTCCTTCACGAACGCTTCCCCCGCCAGCTTCGTCCTGCCGTAGGCGCCCTGCGGGCCTGTCGGATCCGTCTCCCGGTAGGGTCTTGTCCCTTTTCCGTCAAAAACATAGTCCGTGGAGACATGCATCAGCTTCGCGCCCGTCTCCGCAGCGGCAATGCTCAAATTCCGCGCCCCTATGGCATTGATGCGAAAAGCCAGATCCTCCTCCTTCTCGCAGGCGTCCACTGCCGTATACGCCGCACAGTTGATGATCGCATACGGACGTACCTGCCGCGCAAATTCCATCACCCTGTCTATCTTCGTGATATCCAGATCCCCTACGTCCGTGTTGATCAGCTCATACGCCTCATTGCCCGCATACTGCAGATTGATGGCGCGTCCCAGCTGACCGTCCGCGCCCGTCACGATTATTTTCTTCATACTGCTCTCCCGCCTTCCGATTTTTTGTCACTCTTGCCTGTCTTACTGCATATTTTTCCCAAAACACTTCTTTTTGAATCATCACAGTACCATTATCATACAACCTGCTGCCAAATTATGCAAATAAAATCCCATATAACGCCCCAGACCGGCGCAGTGCAAAAGGACATGCCGGCACTGGTAAAGAAGATCGGGAAAACAACCCATGTTATCCGGGTGTATTTCAATGAGACCAACAGGGAAACCATGAGCGATAAGATCAAGCAAATGGCGGGAAATAAGACTGCATATATGTGAAAAAGCGATAATAATTGGGCGCCGGTATTTAGGAATGCCTGACTCAATACACCGGATAACGGCTTGTAAAATCAGGAGGTTTATGGTAGCATGGAACCATGAAAACGAAAGAAAAGGCAGGTGGGACATTGACAGCAACGGAACAGCAGCACCAAAAGGATTTACAGCGCCTGCGTGACTTACGGCCTATTGACGATGATTTTATGCGCTGCCTATTTAAAGACAACATACCACTGGCAGAATTTGTATTACGCATTATCACAGATAAGCCGGATCTGGTCATCACCGGCTGCGAAACACAGAAGGATATGAAAAGGCTGGCCGGGGCGCGTTCTATCTGCCTGGACGCATATGGAACGGATTCAGCCGGGAAAAAATACGATTTGGAAATTCAAAGACAGGAAAAAGGGGCAGACCCCCACAGAGCAAGATACCATTCCAGCGTGATGGATGTGGAGAATCTCCATTCCGGACAGGAGTTTAAAGAACTGCCGGACACCTATACGATTTTCATTATTGAGAAAGATTTTTATGGCAAAGGCGAGCCGGTTTATCCGATTGAGAGAATCAACCTTGCCATGGGTAAATCTTTTGAAGATGGGGAACATATCCTGTACGTGAATGGGGAATACCGGGGAGAATCCAGTCTCGGAAAACTCATGCATGATTTTAACTGTACACAGGCATCCGATATGAATTTTGAGCTGATGGCAGACCGAACACGGTATCTGAAAGAAAATCCGAAGGGAGTGAGTGAGATGTGCCGCATCATGGAGGATATGAGGAAAGAATCCTTGAAAGAGGGAATACAGGAAGAAAAAAAGATGACAGTAATCCGAATGTTGGATGCTGGGAAATATTTGCTTGAGGAAATAGCAAATATTTCAGGACTTTCGCTCGAAGAAGTAAACCAACTGAAAGCAGAACGAAACGCATAAAGCACAATTATTGAGCCAGTAATCTAAGACATAGATTCCTGGCTCTATTTTTTGGCAAAACAGCCAAAAAGGTGACTGGATATACTGACAAACTTTCCCCTTTGTACCTTTGACATTTTGTGGATTATTTCAATTTTTTTCTAGTGACTCTGTTTTTTGCTTATGATATACTAGGAGAAATGGGTCAAGCCCGGAACAGAGAAGAAAGAGAGGATTCGAAATGAAAAGATTACAAGTACTTTTTCTTGTAGCCTTCTCGTCCACTCTTCTGTTATTTGGTTGTGGTAAAAAAGAAGAAGTTATTGCAGAGCCGGTTGTTGAACAGGTTATCGATGACATAGAAGAACCAGAAATCGTAGAAGAGGCAGAAGAGACAGAGACTACAGACATCGTTGAGGATGTGCCGCCTGAAGAAGGCATGGTGCGAAGCCGTATCACGAATGAGTGGGTCAGTGAGGAAGTCAACAACACACGACCGATCACCGTCATGGTCCCCAACACGAAGACGGCTTCCCATTATGGATTATCCAGCGCCGACGTTCTGTATGAATGCAACGTGGAAGGCAGTATCACCCGTCTGATGGCCCTGTTTCAGGACTGGAGCGATTTCGACAGGATCGGCAACGTGCGAAGCTGCCGTGACTACTATGTATACTGGTCTTTTGAGTGGGATTCCTTCTATATTCATTTCGGCGGTCCTTTTTACATAGACGAAGTGATCAACCGTCCCGATACGGAAGATATCGACGGTCTCTCCAGCAGCAACTTCTGGCGTGCCAAGGATGCCAAGAACGCTACCGACAACTCATACGTGGATACGGAGGGTATTCTGGCCGACATCGACAAACTCGGCTACAGCCTGAAATACCGCGATGGTTACGCCGATGCGCAGCATTACCAGTTTGCGCCTTTTAACGAGCCCAACACGCTGGAGCAGTACAGTGACGCTATTGATGCCGGCAGGATAGACATGTCTCCCACTTATCCGGTGACCAACTGCTACTTTGTTTATAATGAAGAAACCGGTTTGTATGACAGATTTCAGCATCTTTCCGGAGACAGCGACGGCCCTCATATCGACCTGGCCAACGGTAAGCAGCTTGCTTTCAAAAATATTCTGATCCAGAATACCTATTATGAAGTCCGTGACCTGAAGGGATATCTTGCCTTCCAGTGTATCGACAACACAAGGGACGGCTGGTATTTTACCAACGGCAGGGGGATTCATGTGAACTGGGAGAAGTCTTCCGATTACGGCGCGACCAGATATTACGATGACGCAGGCAATGAGATCCAGCTGAACACAGGTAAGACGATGGTATGTATCGTGGAGGACGGAGATTCCTTCCTGGTGGATGATGAGAAGATCAGCCCGGTTAAATAATAAATAAAGAGAATGTTACAGGGGACTGCGGATGCAGTCCCCTGATTTTTTGACAGCGCATATCTGCCTGTCTTTTCAGGTATAGAGGCAACGCGACACCTTCAGGAAATCCTCATCCCGCTTTCTGATCACTTCTTCTCCCCTGCCCCCGCTGTAATCATAGAATCCGCTGCCAGTCTTTACACCATATTCTCCCTTTTCATACAGCTGTCTCAGCATACCGTGTACTTCTTTGGCATCACTGATCTCGGGAAAAAGATAATCCGCTATGTGATAAAAGGTATCAAGCCCGCCCAGATCCGCGATCTCAAAAGGTCCAAGACAGGCATAACGCAGGCCAAGTCCGTACTTAAATACCTTATCAACATCCTCTTTCTCACAGACACCATCCTCCACCAGACTCATTGCCTCTCTCAAAACGGCAAACTGAAATCTGTTGATCAAAAATCCCGGCACCTCCTTTTTCAGTCTCACCGGCAGACGTCCAATATCCTTTGCCACATCATAAACAAGATCCGCCACAGCCTCGCTTGTCTGTTCTCCTCTGATCACCTCGACGAGCGGACAGATATGAGGCGGATTCAGCCAGTGCATACCGCAGAACCGCTCCGGTTTCTTCACTGCTTTTGCAATTTCTGTCAGGGAAAGCCCTGAAGTGTTACTCGTCAATACGGCAGTCTCCGGTACAAGCGCCGAAACTTCACGCCAGAAATTGTGCTTGACTTCCATCTTCTCCACGATCGCTTCCACAACAAAATCCGCGCTTGTGAAGCACTCCTTCTGACAGCTGAAATCTATTCCGGCATTGATCTTTTCCACGATTTCCTCCGTTAGCTGCCCCGCCCGTGTCAAAGCCTCCTGATTCACTTTGATCAATTCGCGGCTCTTTGACAGCGCCTCCTCATGGATATCATAAAGTATCACCTCATATGCGCCGGCCGCAAACAATTGCGCCATGGAAGATCCCATGATCCCCGCTCCCGCAATGACGATCTTTCTAATTGTCTCTATCATCTCTTTTTCCTTTCCGCTCCGGATCCGACGGCAGTTTCACAAGTGCCCTGCCATCCACCACCAACTCCCCTGCCTGATTGACGACTGTAGTCTTAAGCCTCGCCCTGCCTTTTTCTAACAGCTCCGCTATCTCCACTCTGGCAGTTATGGTATCCCCGATAAAAACAGGCTTGAGAAATCTGGCTTCCTGCTCCAAATAGATTGTTCCCGGTCCCGGAAGCTGCCCGGCGATTACCGTAGACAAAAAAGAAGCCGTCAGCATACCATGTGCGATCCGCTTTCCGAAAAGCATCTCCTTCGCCTTCTCTCCATTTACATGTAAAGGATTAAAATCCCCCGTGATTCCTGCAAAACCGTAGATATCATATTCCGTGACAGTCTTGGAAAAGTCCGCACTCAGTCCTACTGTAAAATTCATATCACCGTCCATACCTTTCCGCACAACCGGCATTCTTTAAAAACCAACCTGTTCTTTTCCTTTCAAATGAAGCATTTCTCTGGCCTCCGCACTGTCTGCCACTTCAAAATCCAATGCTTCCACAATCCTTTTGATCTTGCGCACCTGCTCCGCGTTACTCTTTGCAGGCTCCCCGGCCGGATTGATATAAAGCCCGTCTTCCATGCCCACACGTACATTTCCGCCGTTTAAGGCACTCATAGTCTCCATCTTGAACATCTTACGCCCGATACCGACTGTGCTGTACTGTATATCGTTTCCCAAGAGCTTTCTGGCACGATCGATCATAAACATCAATGTCTCATGATCCGCCGGCATCCCGCCCTGCACTCCCGGTACAAACTGGATATAAACAGGCTGCGTGATGATACCCTGCTTCTTTAAGATCTTCAGATTATTGAGCTGTCCATAATCGAACACTTCATATTCCGGCATCGTTCCGCATCGGTTCATTGTTCGGATGCAATATTCCATATCCCGGAAGGAATTGCGGAACACATTATCCCAGGTTCTTTCCACATACTCCTGTTCCCAGTCATAGAGCGGCTCCCTGACCTCAGCCAGCAGCCTGTTATAGCAGAAGTTCATGGAACCCCCATTGGCCGACGCCATCTCCGGTCTAAATTCCTCTATCACAGAAAATCGCTCCTCCACGCTCATACCATTGGCTCCGCCTGTGGTAATACCGATCACGGCATCGCACTCCTTTTTAATAGAAGAAAGAATATATCGAAAGATCCCATGATCCGTTGTGGGCTTCCCGTCTTCCCCACGTGCATGAATATGTACCACCGCCGCGCCTGCCCGATGCGCCTCCACGGCACTTTCTATGATCTCATCAGGTGTTTTGGGCAGATAGGGAGACAGACTCGGCACATGCGTAGCCCCGGTGATCGCCGCACTGATGATAATCTTCTTATCCTTTATATACATAACGTTTCCTTTCTGCTTCACTCTGCTTTTTTGTCACATCACGGCAGCCGCATTTCGCAGCATATCAGCCGACTGTCCGGCTCTTTCCACATCAATCCGACAGTCAATCTCCAAACTGACTGCGCCTCCGTATCCTGCTGCCAGCAGATTTCTGATCCTTTGCTGGTGAACTCCTCTCTTTTCCCTTTTAAGATAAGAGCGTGCTGCCGGTGAACCGTCATCATCCGAAATATGCGCATGAGCGATATGCCCGGCAAATCTCTTCAAATCTGTATCCGCTTCCCCCATGTGTTCCATATTATAAAAATCCACTACCAGAGCAAGATTGGAAAGCCGCAGCTCCTTAACAATATCCGCCGCTTCCTGCAGATCATTTACAAAATTACAGTAACACCTGGCAAGTGCCTCCAGACAGACCGTGATATCATACTCCAAAAATACTTCTGCCGTGACAGACAGAAACTGTTCCAGCTGCCGGACCGCCTCCCCATAGGTAATCTCTCCGGACAGATTCCTGGACATCGGAGAACCGATCCCAACATACTTAACCCCCAGCCTGTGTGCCCGTACCGCACACGCCTTCGCGTATTCTCTGGCCCTGCCCGTGTTAAAATCCCTGCCGATCATCTGGATCTGTTTCGGACAATATCCGTTTAAACCCAGCACAGGCAGTGACAAGCTATCCTGCTGCCGCAGGAGCATCTCAAATTCTCTTTCCTGCAGCGAGACCAGATATTTCCCCATAAGCTCCACATAGTCAAACCCGGCCTGCACTGCTGCTTCCATATCCCGCCCCGTCAGCAAAGAACAACCGATCCGCATAGATACCTCCTCCACTTCTGTTACAAAAACCTCCCTTGCCAACTCGACAGGGGAGGTTTTTGAAAGCCGCGTTTTTAAGATTTAACCCTTAAATACTTCCTGGTGATTGACTACGCTGTCGTCCAGCTCCCATCCCAGCTTTTCATATTTTTCGCGGCGGGCATTTTTGTCATTGAACAACTCTTTATGCGCGTATTTCGCCACGTCCTTTGCAATTTTTCTCGGTACTGCGATGACGCCGTCGCCATCCGCCACGATGATATCCCCGGGGCGGATCGTTACCCCTCCGATGGCCACCGGCACATCCTTTGCGTCAAACTGCAGCCTGACCTGATCCATTTTCTGCGACACGAAATAACTCCACACAGGAATTTCTTCCCGAATCACCTCGTCCGTATCCCGGATACCGCCGCCATTGGTCACAAAGCCTCTTGCTCCTTTGATCTTGGCACCCAGCGCATTTTCGGAACCCATAAGCCCTACATCCACACCGGACACATCCAGAGCAATAAAGTCACCCTCTTCAATTTCATCAAACCAGGGATAGATGCACACATTTCCATAGTACCAGTTGGACCACTGGGTATATTCATCGCCGGTCACTCTCGGATCCGGTCCCTCAAAAGGAAGATATCTCGCGGTTCTGGCAATCCCTACCGCTTTGGTGCGGTACAGCGGCCTGATCTTATAATCCAATGTCCCGTAATGGTGATATCCCATCCAATCCATTCCGTCTCTTACATCCGCCACTCTCAGCGGCTCAAACAGTTTCAGTAATTCCTTATCCTCGCTATTCATGTTCTCCTCCACCTATTCAATGTTTTATTTGTTTGCCTCCAGAATGGAATTTGCTTCTTTCATAAAGGCATCTACCGCCGAAGCAGAGTCTGACTGACCATATCCCACCTTTTCCGCTGCTGTTTTATAAGCTGTTGCGATCTCACTTGCACCTTTGGGCGCTGCCGTTGCCGTGCTGCACTCCGGAATCAGTGCCAGTGCAAAGTCAATGGCCTTCTGGTTTGCTTCATCCAGCAAAGGTTTGATGAATTCCGCCATATCGGAATTTGCCGGAACACCCTGATCCATCTTAAACAGTTCCATGGACTGCTCCGTATTCACAAAAAAGTTAACAAGTTTTGCCGCCGCTTCCTGATGTGCCTCGTCAATCTTCGAAGAGATGGCAAAATGAGCGCCCTCAAGATATTCTGCTCTCGGCATATTCTCTACCACCGGGATCCTGACTGCCGTTATGTTATTGTCCGGCATCGCATCCGCATACAGCCACAGCTGATTCACCGGCACATTGTAAAGAACCATCTTACCCTGTGTGAACAATCTCTGTTCCAGAGCTACCGCCCCGTCCTCAGAGGATGTGGCTGCATCAGGCACTGCACCGCTTTCACTGAGAGCGCTCCACATATCCAGCCAGTCGATCATCGTCTGTGCCTCGAATCCCAGCTGCCCGTCCTCCGTATAGTTGTCGCCGCCGGCTTCTCTTGCCGCCCAGCGGAAGCTGTTGATATCACCCGAACTGCTGCCCGAGAAATAAATATCATTTCCTGCCGCGGCATCCACAAACTTTGCCGCTTCCTCGTTAAACTGATCCCATGTCCAGTCCTCGTCATAGGCCGGAAGTGTAACGCCGTACTGCTCCGCCAGCTCATTATTTACGATGTAACAGGTAAATGTGATTCCCATGGAAACCATATAAAGCGTATCCTCATATTTTCCTGTCTCGATGATCGCATCGCCGAATTTGGACAGATCAATGGTTCCGTCATCCACAAAAGACTGGATATCCAGCAGGGCGCCTCTGAGTGCATAATCCGACGCATATTGGGGATGCATGCCGAATACATCCGGTGCATTTCCGCCTGCCACCTGCGTAGACATCTTCGTCCAGTAGTCACTCCAGCTCATAGGTTCTCTCATAACCTTGATCCCCGGATTTTCCGCCTCAAACCGGTCGCAGATCTGCCCGTACATATCATTTCGCACAGTATCTCCCCACCAGGAAAAGCGAATCTCCACCACGTCCCCGTCTGCCGGCTGCGATGCCTCTGCACTGTCCGCCGTTTCCGGCTCTGCAGTCTCTTCCGCCGCTGCGTCTGTCGCCTGCGTCTCCTGACCCGCTGCCGGTGTCTGTTTTGCTGCACTGTTTCCACATCCCACCGTCACCGCCGCCATGGCTGCTGCCAAAAACAGAGCTGTCAATTTCTTCAATTTCATCCTGATACCTCCCTTGATTAATTTTTTTAAACCGTATATCAATGTGATCCTGTTTTGAACCACACGGTTATCCTCTTAATAATTCCCGGTACTATCATACTTCCCGCCTTATCCCTTGACACTGCCTGCTGTAATGCCATCCACCAGATAGTTCTGGAAGAAGACAAACATTAGAAACAACGGCATAAGAGACAGCGTTGACATTGCAAATAATGCACCCCAGGAGCTGTTGCCTGTAGCATCTACGAACTGCCGCAGTGCAAGCGCCACTGTAAACTTGTCAATGCCCGTAATGTAAAGCATCTGTGAGAAGAAATCATTCCACGTCCATATAAAAGTAAAGATGGCTGTCGTCACGATGGCCGGAACCGAGAGCGGCACCGTGATCCGCACAAATCTCTGCCACTGTCCGCAGCCGTCACATATGGCCGCTTCATCAATTTCCCTCGGCAATCCCCGCATATACTGGGTCATCAGGAAGACGAAGAATCCTTCCGTCGCCAGAAATTTGGGAACCATCAGGGGCAGATACGTGTTGATCCATCCCAGCTTGTTATACAGAACATACTGAGGAATCAGCTTAACATGCATGGGCAGCATCAATGTTCCCATCATGATCGCAAACCAGAATTTCTTCAACGGAAAATCAATCTTGGCAAATGCATTGGCCGCAAGCAGGCAGGATGACAGATTGCCGACCATTGCCACCAGCACGATCAACAGCGAATTCCCGAAAAATCTTGTGAAAGTAATCCCTGAAAGCCCGGCCCATCCCTGTCTGTAATTATCAAACTTAATAGACCGGGGCAAAAAATCGGTTCCCTGAAATATCTCCAGCGTATCCTTAAAAGATGCGCTGATCATCCACAGGAGCGGATAGAGCATCAGCATGGCGAATGCTATAATAAAAATGTGATAAATGACATTCCCCATCTTCTTTTTTCTGTTCATAGACTGTCCCCCTCCCTACTCATCGTAAAATACCCAGAATTTTGCAAACAGGAACATCGCTCCTGTCACTGCCGCTATGATAAACAACAGGATCCAGGCCATGGCCGAGGCATACCCCATCTGGAAATGGTTAAATGCCTTGATGTACAAATATAAGGAATAGAACAGCGTAGAATCCAGAGGCCCGCCGGACCCGTTACTGATGATATAAGCGGAATTAAAGGACTGAAACGCATTGATCACCTGCATGACAATGTTAAAAAATACCATCGGTGTCAACAGCGGAAGCGTGATCCGGAAAAACTGCGCCGTCTTTCCCGCACCATCCAGCGTAGCCGCCTCATAATAATCTTCCGGAATCTGCTTTAACGAAGACAGGAAGATGACCATGGATGCGCCGAACTGCCAGACTGCCAGCACGATCAATGTATTCAGGGCAGAGGACGGCGTCGCGATCCAGTTTTTTCCCTGAATTCCAAACAGGGAAAGAAACTGATTAAATACCCCTTCCTTGTTAAAAAGCTGACGCCACAGAATAGACACTGCTACCGAACCGCCAAACAAAGACGGCAGATAGTACATGGCACGGTATACCTTCACGCCGCGCCGGTTTCTCTTCAACATCAGCGCGATCAGCAGTGCAAAAATCAACTGCAACGGCACACTGATCAGCACATATCGAAATGTAACCTTAATGCTGTTTATAAATCTTTCATCCGCAAACAGCGACGTATAATTGCCCAGCCCATTTGGCACGGCCGGCGTCAACATGTCATACTTCGTAAAAGAAAAATACAGCGAAGCAGCCATCGGCACTAACGTAAGGCCAAAAAATCCCAAAAGCCACGGAAGTAAAAACAAATATCCGGCTATTGCATCTTTTACATTCTTTTTCAACCCAAACTCCCCCTTCCTATACTGTAAACTCAATCCCGGCGCCCTTCCTCACAAATACAGGAATTTTGTCGAGAGGCGCTTCCACTACGGCACGGCTGCCTCCCCGGTATGGTGTCCGGTCGGCCGCAGATATCCAGATTTCTTCTCCGGGAAAATACACTGCCTTCTGTCTCTGTCCTGCCTCCGTAACGGGAGCCACCAAAATGTCCCTTCCCAACAGATATTCATCCTCTGCTTCCCAGCTGCCGGCATCTTCCGGATACACCAGAAACAGTGCTCTCATAAGAGGTATTCCCGTTTCGTGTGCCTCCTTCATTAAAGTAAGCAGGTATTCCCGCAGGCTGTCTCTGATGAGCAGATACTTCTTTAAAATCCGGAAAACCCTTTCTCCATAGCTGTAAATTTCATTAGGCTGTCCACTGGTAAACTGTTTGACACCGTCCCGCCAGGTCTGTTCCAACTCTTCAAAAGGCTGCCTGGCGCCATGCATCCTCAGCACCGGACAAAATACCGCCCACTCAAACCAGCGCACCAACAGTTCCTGAAATCCCTCATCCTCCGGATATCCACCCAGGAATCCGCCCACATCCGTGGTCCACCAGGCAATACCTGCCAGCCCCATGCTTATGCCTGCCTGTACCTGTTCCCGCAATGCCCGGAAAGATGAATGCACATCTCCGGACCAGATCAGTGTGCCGTATTTCTGACTCCCGGCCCAGGCACAGCGCACCAGGTTCATGACAAAGTCCTGCCCCTGCTCACGCATTCCTTCCCAGAATGCCCTGGCATACTGCACCGGATAATAATTGCTTACTTCCAGTGCCGGTCCTTCCTGATAGCGAAACAGATCATAATCATAAGGGCCATACTCCGGTTCCGCCTCATCCAGCCAGAACATTCTGACACCTTTATCATAGTAATGTTTCTTACACAGCTGCCAGACAAACTCTCTGGCCTCCTTCGTAAAGGGATCCCAAAATCTGACTTCCCCCATCCAGTTCATATGGATAGACAGACCTCTGTCATTTTGTACCAGATAACCTTTATCCTCCATCTCGGCTCTGTCTTCTGCGCCGGTATCCACGGTAGGCCATACAGAGACCATGGTATGAATACCTTCTTTTGCCAGCTCTTCAATCATCTCTTCCGGCGCAGGCCAGTCCTTCGGATCGAAGCGATACTCTCCCTGCCTGGTCCAGTGAAAGAAGTCAATCACCAGCACCGCCGGTATGATTCCCCGTTTCTTATACTCCCCGGCCACACGCAATACCTCTGTCTGATCTCTGTAACGCAGCTTCGACTGCCAAAGCCCCAGCACATATTCAGGCATCATCGGCGATCGCCCCGTTACTGCCGTATACTGTTCCAGAACAGCCGCCGACGGTCTCTCCAGTATTCCCGTAACAGTACTTTACCGCCTTCTTCCTGAAAACAGATCCAGCCTTCCTCATTGATCTGTGCCTGAATCCTTCCGTTTCTGATCATCCCCCGTTCGGCCTGCACACCCTCTTTTTCCCACGGGGCTTTCAGTTCACACGTTTCAATCCTGATATCCGGAACACACTGCTCCACTTCTTCCGTCAATGCCCATTCCCGCAAATCCTCTCTGTATCGCGGATACATCATGACGCGAAGCGAATTTTTGCCCCACGGCATTACGCGCAGCAGCATTCCATCTTTCAGCATATGCAGTTCATTATTTTCACCCCATATTTTCATCAGCCAGACTCACGCCTTTCTTTTCGTGTCAATCCGCAGACCGCAGAATGTTGTGCTTCGCTTTTATATTGAAAAACAGCATACATAGATATTTCACACACAGAACGAAATATCATACATATGCTGCCTTTATTCGTTTTGTGAATAATGCCGTATTCCGTTTATTTGTCTTTGTGTTTATACTAGACAATATACACAACCAAACAGCATCATTCTACTTGTTTTTTGTCCGTTTTGTTTTATTTTTTGTTTTTTAGTGCCTTTCGATATTCTGTAGGCGTCATTCCCCTGTGCTTCTTGAAAGTACGGTTAAAACACTGTACACTCTTAAAACCGGCTGCATAAGAGACATCCGTCATACTCAGATCAGAGGTCTGCAGCAGCTCTTCCGCCTCTCTTAGATGAATGGAATTCACATAATCCAGAAAGTTGAGATTTGTCTTTTTCTTAATGTATTTCGAACAATATGCCGTGCTGAATCCCATGTATTCCGCCACCATTGTCAATGTAATATCCTTAAAACGGTTATTCTCCACAAACTGCTGCATTTTATAGATCGGTTCCGAATTCTCCACTGTCCGAATCGGAATATACTGCTTAATCGTACTTTTGTTGCATAGAATCTCCAGCGTCAGTTCTGATATTTTAATCCCTGCATAACACTCATTGAATCTTCCATATGCGGCATTGAGCATATCCGCAAAAATTGTCTTCATCCTGTCTGTTGTCCTGATCAGCAGCGTACTTCTGTATATTTCAGCCGCGTTCTCTTCACCTCTCAGATTGCCCAGAATATTTTTCGGATATATTCTCGCTACCCAGATCACACTGTCCGTCTCCACTTCCATAAAAGCATGCATGGTATTCGCACTGACGATCAACAGCTGCCCCTTCAATATCTCATACAGCGTTCCGTCCACGTCTATTTTCAGCCTGCCATGCTCCATGTAGATAAACTCCATCTCACTGTGCCAGTGATTGCAGATCGCAAAACCGTGCGTGACCACACTTCCATAGATATTATCCTCCGTCAGCATCCTGATAATTGTACAGTTATTTACCATTTGTTCTCCTTCATCATCTGTCTGTCAGTGTACCGCTGCTTTCCTTCTCTGGTTTATTATATCATTTTCCCTGCCTTTTATATCATTTTTCCGAAGAAACGCTCTCCTCTTCCACCCCTTCCCGGCATATGTTACGTTTACTTAAGTCACTATTCTAATAAAATTTCAGATTTTTTTCAATCCATTGTGAAAATTGTTGCTCATCAAAGCCTCCGATAACAAAAAATAAAAAGAAATTGACAAAAAGTCGTAAGATTTTCCGCTCTTCTTCTCCTACTATTTACTTAAAACACTTTCATTATTCACAAACAATTCATTTCAGGAGGACATGCCATGCGTACATTTACCACCGAAAAAACAGGAAGAACAATCATCATGCATCTCACCAAAGGAGAAGACGTTCTCGCCAGCGTTCAGACCGAGATCGATCGGCTTGGTCTGAAAAACGGCATTCTTGTATCTGCGATCGGCTCCTTAAGATGTGCAAAACTTCATGCCATCACCACCCTTGAGGATCTGCCTACGAACGACTATTACGGCTGCAGCGGTCCTATCGAACTCGGCTCTGCACAGGGGCTGATCATAAACGGAGAACCGCACTTCCACCTGACTGTCTCCGACTCCGAAAAAACTTACACCGGACATATGGAACCCGGCTGCGAAGTACAGTATCTTGCAGAACTGACTATTCTGGAACTGCCGGAACTCAATATCAAAAGAGCAAACGATGAATTCGGCATTTCCTATATTACGTCAGCTGATGTGTAACTCATAACGGATTAGGGAGGTTTATGACCATGATGAACGGAACTCAGTACCTGGAAAGTATTCAGAAGAAAAAGATGCGGATTTTCTGTATGAATGAAGAATTGACCACTGCCGTCGGCCATCCGATCCTGCAGCCGTCTTTAAACTCTGTGAAAATGACCTATGATCTTGCTTTTGACCCTGACTGCCGTGAACTGATGACCGCTGTTTCCCATCTCACCGGAAGGACGGTCAACCGCTTTACTCATCTTCATCAAAACTGCGATGATCTGATCCGTAAAGTCAAAATGCAGCGGCTTCTTGGGCAGAAAACGGCTTCCTGCTTCCAGCGCTGTGTTGGCATGGATGCCATGAATGCTGTATACAGCACATCCTATGATATTGATCAAAAGTGCGGAACCGATTATTTCAGGCGGTTTCAGGATTTTGTCATCTACTGTCAGGACAATGACCTGACGGTGGATGGTGCCATGACCGATCCCAAAGGCGATCGAAGTCTTCCACCTCATAAACAAACCGATCCTGATCTGTATCTTCGCATAGTCAAACGCTGTCCGGGCGGTGTGATCGTCAGAGGCGCCAAAGTGCATCAGACCGGCATCTGTAATTCACATGAAGTACTGGTCATGCCTACCATTTCACTGGGGCCGGAGGATAAAGAGTATGCTGTTTCCTTTGCTGTCCCTACCGATACCGAAGGACTCATCATGATCATCGGCAGACAAAGCTGCGATACCAGAAAGCTCGAAAACGGATGCCCGGATGCCGGAAACTGTAAGTACGGCGGTGTGGAAGCTCTGACTGTTTTCAATGATGTGTTTGTTCCCAATGAACGTATTTTTATGGACGGAGAAACAGAATACGCCGGCCTTCTGGTAGAACGCTTTGCCGGTTATCACAGGCAAAGCTACGGCGGCTGTAAAGTCGGGGTGGGCGATGTCCTGATCGGTGCCTCGGCTCTTGCCGCCGAATCAAACGGCGTCGCAAAAGCCTCCCATGTCAAAGATAAATTGATAGAAATGACGCATTTGAACGAAACTCTGTATGCCTGCGGCATCGCCTGCTCCTGCGAGGGACATCAGACCCCCAGCGGCATTTATGACATCAATACCCTGCTGGCCAATGTCTGCAAGCAGAATGTGACCCGGTTTCCATATGAGATTGCCCGTCTGGCACAGGACATTGCCGGCGGACTGCTGGTAACCACTCCCGCAGATCTGGAATGTCAGCATCCGGTTACCGGACCGCTGATCGATAAATATCTCTCAGCCACCTCATCCTTCACTACAAAAGAGAGAATCAAAATTCTCAGGCTGATCGAAAACCTGACCCTCGGCACTGCCGCAGTCGGCTATCTAACAGAATCCATGCACGGTGCCGGCAGTCCGCAGGCACAGCGGATCATGATCGCACGTCAGGGCGAGTTTGAAAAGAAAAAGCAGTTTGCCAGACAGATTTTAGATTTGTAACGCACAGCCCTATCGCATAATAGGGCTGCTTTTAAAGGCAATAAATCAATTAAAACGGATTAAATTGATTAAAAATAAATAAAAGTGTTAAAATTGGTTAAAAATCAATAAAAATGTTAAAATTGGTTAAAAATGTGATATAATGGATAAAACGGATAAGGAGGTACGCATATGGAGCTTAGAGCAGAAGATGTCTTCCGCCCCGGAGCATTTCCCGAATACACCTATATATCACGAAAATCTGCCGTTTCCGACCTGCCCTATGAATTCCGGCTGATACAGGCCATTAAAGTATCCGGATTCCTGACTTCTCTGGTAGGCCCTTCCAAAATGGGGAAGACCATTTTGTGTGAAAAGGTCATCGGGTTTGAACATATCGTAGAAGTTTCCGGCGCTGACTTTGATGAAGATACAGATTTTTGGAAGCTGATTTCCGCAAAAGCAGGGCTTGCATACGAAGGCCAGTTTGCGTCCGAAAAACAGATTCTCAGCACCAGTGATAAATATACCAAAAAGGAAACCTTTTCCCTGACCAAGGATAAGATTATAGAATATTACAGAAAACATGATCTGGTCCTGGTCATAGATGACTTCCACTATGCACCGGAGGGAAAGCGGATGCAGATTGCCCAGCAGCTCAAGGATGCCATCCGCAGGGGATTTAAAGCCATTGTGGTATCTCTCCCCCACCGCGCTGACGAAGCAATCCGTCAGAACGCAGACCTTTCCGGACGCCTTAGCCTCATCAATATGGAACCATGGGAAGTGAATGATCTGAAAGAAATCGCAAAGCTGGGATTTGGAAAGCTGGGCAATTCCATTGAGGACTCCATTGCGGCACAGATTGCGGTAGAAAGCCTTTCTTCCCCACAGTTGATGCAGTATATCTGTTTAAACATCTGCACCATGCTTGAAATGTCCGGGGATGAAAACCGGCAGATCCGGCAGGAGATTCTTCAGACCGCTTATCACTACACCACCGCAAACTTTGAATATGGAGATGTGGTTTCCCTGATGAAGAAAGGGCCGAACACCCGCGGCAAAAGCCGGAACACCTTCCAGACCGCCGATGGGCAGGAACATGACATTTATGAACTGATTGTGAAATCCATTGCAGAAAATCCTCCCATTATGAAGCTTGAATTTGAAGATGTAAAGGAACGGATCTATCGTCTGCTTGCAGACGACTGCAAAAAACCTTCTCCGCAGATGATCAGGGAGAGTCTGGCAAAGCTGAAGGAGCTTCTGTATGGACGGGAAGATATCTTCAAGGTACTTGACTGGAAGGAAGGGAGTCTCTATATTTTAGATCCTCTGTTCCTTTTCTATCTGCGATGGGGAGGCGCTCGTTGATATCTATGTTTGGTATAACTATAACAAGTATACAGGATGCCATTGTTCGGCTGAAAAATGTAAAAGACGGACAGCAGTTTTCCGTTTTGCTGACCGGATTGAGAAATTTTCTTAAAACTCTGGATACCACTCCGCAGTGCCTGATGGAATTGGAGCAACGCGCTTACTATCCAATAAATGAATACTCAGATAAAGAAACCAGAAACAATCTGGATGCAGCAACAAAACGGATTATCGAATATCTGGAAGAAATTATGACTGGTTCTCCTGCCGATGACCAGCTGCTCACTGTCCTTGATAACTACTATCTTTTTCTGGAAAGCCTTCTGGAGCGGCCGCCTCACAAACACGGCAGTATCCAGCAAGAACAGCTGTCAGGACTGAAGATCCAGAATGAGTATGATGTCCAGCATCTGCTCTATGCCTATCTGAAACCACTCTATCCACTGGCAAGAGCAGAAGTCAGTGAGGATACCGGTTACGGCACAGTGCGCACCGATATTTTCCTGGACTCTGAACATGTCATCGAAGTAAAATGCACCAGAAACAGTATGAAACTTAAGAAACTGACAGAAGAAATCGAAGCGGATATGGTGCATTACAGTGCGGAGCATATTTATTTCTTTATCTACGATAAGGAAAAGATCATTGAGAACCCCCAGTTGTTCCGGAACACCTATGAGAACAAAGTAAAAGGGAAAAGGATACATATCGTGATCCATCAGCCTAAAATACTGTAAGAAGTATTTAACAGAAATTGGAGCAAAAGAAAAGCCTCGAAAAATTAACGTTTTCGAGGCTTTTCAAGAGGCGCAGACCGGATTTGAACCGGTGAATCAGGGTGTTGCAGACCCACGCCTTACCGCTTGGCTACTGCGCCTTATTCTATTACTGCACGGTGCACTCCGAGAGTGCAGTGACTCCAACGGGAATCGAACCCGTGTTACCGCCGTGAAAGGGCGATGTCTTAACCGCTTGACCATGGAGCCATCATTTTTGAATTGCCCAACAAGCAATCTCAACACAAGATATAATATCATGTTTCGACCGGTTTGGCAAGAAAAAAATGATTATTTTCTTAGCTTATTTTCTTATTTATTATTTGTCCAGCGTTTCATCCTGCAGTCTGTCAAATTCCGCCATACACTCATCCACCGTAGCGCCGCCCAGCAGCTTTCTCACGATCAGGCAGGTATTCCCCCACTGTTCCAGCTTCATATTCGCATTGGCGCCAAGAACATAGACATCGGACTGAATCCTGTCGTTTAGCGGCTTTAAGGCCGGGATACACTCTACTGCCACATTTTTGGAGGGTGAGATTACCTTATTCGTCTCCGCATAAACCTGCAGTGCTTCGTCGGACAGCATGATATCCAGCGTCTTCAAAGCATCTTCCGCATGCTTTGCCTCTGCGCCGATACCAAAACCGGTTATGGCCATGACCGGCATCCTCCCCCGTTTACTTGGAAAGCCGATGACCAGCATGTTAAAGTCCGGCCTGCCATATGCGGTTTCCGCATTCGCCGCACCCCAGTATGCCATCACGATAGGCGTCTTCCGGGCCAGAAAGTCCGGTCCTTCTCCCTCGATCGCCTCACTCACACAGGCCTTCTCTGCGTCGATATATCCCTTGTCTATCATCTCCTGCAGAAACTCAAAACCGGGCCGCATATAATCACTGTACCTGCTCTCACCGCTGTTTAAGGCTGCGATCTCCGCCTCCGTATTGCCTCCATTATACAGATCCGCATAGGCCTGAGCGAACACAAAGGTTTCCAGCCACCATCTGTTGGCGCCCACCGGTGTCTCAATCCCGTTCTCCTTAAATACCCGGCAGCATTCCAAAAACTCTTCCGGCGTCTCCGGCAGTTCCAGCTCATACCGGTCAAACATATCCTTATTGATAAACAACCCGTAAGCCACCACTTCCTGGGGCACAGCCACCAGCCTGCCATCGACTACATTGGCGGTCTTCACCACTTCCCGCAGATTCTCTGCACAGGCAAGGCCTGACAGGTCCATCAGCAGGTCCTCTTCCCCCAGCGCCTTGATAACATCCGGATTGAGCAGATAGATATCATCCATATTGTTGCGCGCCCGGTCGAGCGCCACATCGTCATAGGTCTTATCCTGATAGTCCTCTGCTGTGTAAGTCACATAATCGACCCTCACGCCCAGTTTTTCTTCCGCCAAGATAACCGTTTTGTCTGCCGCGCTCCTGGCTATATTGACAGCATTTGCCTCTGTCTTTTCCATTGGACTGAACAGATTTACGATTCTCTGCTCTCCCGCTTCCTCGGTGATCAGGTTCCTGTTCCCCTCTCCTGCCCCACAGGCCGCAGTCACAAGCACTGCGGTACAAAACAGACAGACAACGGCCGTTTTTGCGATATTTCTTTTCCTGTTCATTTTCGATTCCCCTCTTTATACTACGGCGAGGACAACTTCTCTGTTACTTCTTTATGACATACTGCCGTATGATCGCTTTTAACAGTTCCACATTGACCGGCTTCGCCAGATGAACATTCATCCCCGCCCGCAATGCCTCCTTTTCATCCTCCGCAAACGCGTTGGCCGTCATGGCTATGATCGGTATCTCTCCTGCATCCTGTCGGCTCATCGCCCGGATCGCCTTCGTCGCCTCATAACCGTTCATCACCGGCATCTGTACATCCATCAATATCGCATCGAATTCGCCCTCGGCGGAAGCCGCAAATCGCTCCACCGCCAGCTGTCCGTTTTCCACAATCTCGCAGGCCGCATTCTCAATCGCCAGAATTTCCCGCAGAATCTCCGCATTGATCTCATTATCCTCCGCCGCCAGGAAATACAGCCCCTCCAGGCTTTCCCCTCTGTCTTTCATGTCCTCCTGCTCTGCCGTTCCACCGCTCTGCAGCCTTACCACCTTTTCTTTCAGCGCTGACACAAAAAACGGCTTCGCCATGATCGCTGTCTTTTTCAGCAGTGGCACCTGTACTTCTTCCTCACTTTCTGTCACGAACAGGAGCAGTGCCTCCGGCATACATTCTCTGATCTGTTCCGCTGTCTGCGCCGCGTCCAGCTCCGGTACATCACAGTCTACCAGAACGAGTCCATATCCTCCCCCGTCCATATCGGCTTCCCGTACAAGACGCATTGCCTCCCCGGCATCCTGCGCCGTATCTACCGCCACATCCATGTCCTGCATAAGCTGCTTTATATTCTCTGCGCACTGCGCATCGCCATCCAGTACCAGCATTCTGGAAATTCCGCTTTCCCTCCAGAACCGTCTGTCCGTCTGCTCTTCCGGAATCCGGAATTCCAGATCTACCCGGAACAGACTTCCTTTGTTCACCTCACTGGAAACATCAATCGTTCCGCCCATAAGCTCTACGATATTCTTCGTGATCGCCATGCCGAGACCCGTTCCCTGCACTTTATTCGTAGTGCTGTTTTCCGCCCTCGTAAACGCGTCAAAAATCCGCTCCAGATATTCCGGCGTCATGCCGTATCCGTCGTCTTCCACTTCGATCTTGATATGTTCAAACTGGCTGGAACGCTGTTTCAGCCCGATGATCCGGAACCAGATATTGCCGCCCACCGGCGTATACTTCACCGCATTGGAAAGCAGATTGATCAGAACCTGATTGATCCTTGTCTCGTCTCCCAGCAGATATTCATGCTTCACACCGGACACTGTCACATGGAACTTCTGCTCTCTGGCCTTAGCCATCGGCCGGATGATCGCATCTACGGAGGAAACCATATCATTTAAGGTAAATTCTTCCACCGAAAGCACCACCTTGCCGCTTTCGATCTTGGAGACATCCAGAACATCATTGATCAGACTCAAAAGGTGCTGCCCGGACTGCGTGATCTTCTTCGTATACTCCCTCACCTTATCCGGGTTCTCCGCGTCTCTGTCCAACAGCATGGTAAAACCGAGCACTGCATTCATCGGCGTCCGGATATCATGTGACATGTTCGAGAGAAACATCGTCTTGGAATTGCTCGCAGCCCGCGCTGCCTGAAGCGCCTCCGCCAGCTGCCTGTTGTAGATTTCCCGTTCTTCCTCCTGCTCTTTTCTGATCCTGATCTGCTCTCTCTGGCTGAAATAGTACAAAATACAGCACAGGAAAAAGGCGATCAACATCACTGCGACCACAATGAAAATATTCTGATTGACGGTCCTCCCTTCCTGCTGGATCGCCTCGATCGGCACATAACCGATCAGATAAACAGTCCCGTCATTCACGGACCACATATAATTCAGTGCCTTCTTGTTCCGGATATCATGATGAAACATGATATTCCTGCCTTCTCTCAGACACGCTTCCACCTCTGCCAGCAGGCTCTCATCCTGAATATCATTCGCCCGATAGAAATCCTGCAGGTTCAGGTGTCCCGCATCCCGCTCCCCCATTCCCTTGGGTTTCAGCACAAGACGCTCTGTCTCCGCATCCATAAGATACAGCATCGCCTTCTGATTGTAAAATCCGGCCGGGAGGGAACTGTCCAGATAATCATAGACATATTCCACATAGAGCGTGGCTGTTTCCTCGCCCTCGCTTACGACAGGGCACTTTATCGTATATGCCCATGTCCCCATATAATTTACATAGGACTGGGAAATGGCCAGGCCATCCACTGTCCCGCCAGCAGAAAAATCAAGCTCTTTAGCCGTAAATACTGTTCCGTCATCGGAGATCCCTTCTGATTCCCCCGCATAGATCAACGAAATCCTCGCCATCGTCTGGCTGCCGCTGTAAGCACGCAGATGCTGTTCCGGATCCTCCGCCGACGCAAACTCCTGCGCCATCAGCTTTTGAAATTCCGCCTCTTTGTTCAAAATCGCTTCGATCGTACACTTGATCAGATCCAGACTCTCACTCAGATTCTGGACCGCTGATTGAGACATCTCCACAGAAATTTTCCGTGATACGGAAAACACCACCACACCCAAAATACTGAATACCAAAATAATAGAAAAAAGCAGCGAAAGCCCTTTATCTATCTTTCTTTTGCCCTGTTTCCCTTTCATTTCTGTTCCCCATTTACATTTTCATGGCTTTCACAAAATACACCATATATGTTCTTGGTCTTATATTATCACGAATCTATGTCGGAAACAAGCGCAAAGCCAGATGCAAACAGACAGCCCCAACGCGTGGTCTGTCTGCTTGCTACAGTATAATAACAGGAACTTCCTTCGCACTTTACCTTGTCGGCATCTGAAAACCGGTAAGCGCTTTATTTAAATAGTCATTAAAAGGTTTCATGGCCCGGAAAATCTCTACGGCTTTTACAAGGAATGTTTCCGCATCTCCCAGTTCTTCATCTTTGATTGGATATTCCAGATACCAGCTCTTAAATTTCAGATATTCCGCCTGGGGATGTTCCTTCTCATAGCCGGCAGGGACATTCTTCAATGCTGTTCCCTTTACCGTAAAATATTTTTCAAAAGCCGGTTCATGCATGATCCTTTCCCATTCTTCCCCATTTCCGGAGATATGATCCCGTATCATCGCTGTCGCATCCTTAAACATATCCGCAAACAGTCCTCCGCCCAGAAAAGACTGATTTTCCGGCCTGATCATAAGATAATAGCCTACAGGAACCGGCAGCTTCCCTTTCGACGAAATATGGGCGCGAAACGCAGGATTATAAGGCGATTTGTCGTGACTGAAACGGGTATCCCGTACCAGCTTAAACGTAAGGTCTTTCGGATTGTTCTGTAAAATGCTGCTGTCAAACTTTCCGATTTCCAGCATCAGGGCCTGCAGTAATTCTTCAAACGCGGCATTTGCCTTTTTATAGTCGTCTTTATGCGCGTGATACCATTCACGGTCGTTATTCTGGTTCAGTGCTGTTAAGTAATCCATGATCAACTGTGTATTCATAATCCGTCCCCTCCTCTATGAATTCCGTATAATAGAAAGCTGCGTAGAATCCAGCAGTTCCTGTATCAGATGCCTGGTGCGTTCAGGTGACCGGTAAGACTTGCAGAACGAAAACTCCTGTGACAGATCGTCCATATTTTCCATAGCGCTTTTCACATCGAGCATCGTCTTTGCCGGGATTTCTGTGGCTGCCACATAATCCAGCTGTACCGGATTGATCCTGTGGTTTTGTATTGCATAATTTACTCTGTCTTTGCATTTGCACTTCCCACTGCCGTATTCTCCACAATACTGCCCCAGAAAGTCCGCCATCTTCCTGCGTATTCTGGAAAGGCGCTGGCGATATGCTTCTGGTGTCATCCCCAAAATATCCCCCGCAATACGACTGTCAACCTTGAACATTGTTCCCAAAATAAAAATACATCTGCTTTCCGTGTCAAGACATTGCAGCATCACATTGGTACAGGACATTTTCAGTTCCTCCGCCAGAATATCCTTCTCCACATTCTGGGTCAGATCCGGAACATCCTGTATTTTCCCGTTCTGTATGTCCTCTCCATAATACTCAAAGCTCAACGGATAATGGGCGAACATATGCTTTTTGTAATTTTTCAAATGATTGACCGCAATGCTGAATACCCATGTTGTAAAGGAACTGTCCCCTCGAAAAGAAGAGAGATGTGTGATCATTTTCAGCAGAATGTCCTGCGTGGCATCCTCCGCATCCGCAAAGGTGCCAAGCATCCGCAGGGATAAGTTGAATATGATATCCTGCACTCCTGTTACAAGCATTTCAAGAGCCTCTTTGTCCCCTGACGTCGCTTTCATAACCAAATCCTGTAATTCTTCATTCGTCTTTTTATTCATGATTTTTTCCTCCTGTTTAATTAGACAACGCTCCGGCGTCTGTGTGACAGAAAATTTTAAAGTAAAAAACTGCTGCTGACTTCACAGTACACTCTTCCTACCTATGATTGCAAGAGTGCTGTGACAAATATTATGCTGTATTTAAAACAGCAATAAAACCTGCAAACATCACGTTTACAGGTTTCACAATAATCTATATATAACTCCCCGAGTAGGGCTCGAACCTACAACCCCGCGGTTAACAGCCGCGTGCTCTACCAAGTGATGCGGTTCAGAAATAAGTTGCGTTCTATTTGGAATAGCCGCAATTAACCGTCTAATTTACTTACACTTTGTTGTACTCTTCTGCTTTTAATATCAATATTTCTATTCACTCGTTTCGCCATTTCTCATTCATCCAATCATGTATAGTAATCTCTTGTAAATATTACCCTTGTCCTTTTACTTCCAATTATATAACCTCCCAATATCCATATCGTCTTCCTCCCTTACGTGTAATTCTTCCGATTTCACGAAGGTTTTTTATTTCACGCTCAACTGTCCTTTTAGGAATATTTAATATATCCGATATTTCAGCAATCGTAACTGCTTTGTTAGACGCTATTACTAAAATAATCCTATCCGCCAATCCGCCATTTAATCCGCCAATTTGGCGTTTTTGCGTTTTAGAATCAGATATGACAGCACATTCGAGAGCCGAAAACTTCACCGTTAAGTCATCGCCTAATAAAATATACTCTGGCATTGGCGCGCCCAGTTCTTCACATGCTTCACAAATTTTTTGAATTCCACGTCCCCACGCCTCAATATATCCGGCACGATAAAATGTACCGGCCAAATCAGGATTATAAGGCCTAGAATTATGAGTTTTCATCAAATTTTCTGTTGTCCAATCACTTGGAAATACACATGCATTACTAATATACATGTTTTTATCCTCAATCCGAATTTGAATTGGAATTCCATCTTCCCATTTTACAATGAATCAACGCATTATAAACAGCCTCACGAACTGCTTCTCTTGCAAAAGGGTAAGTTTCTACTCGAACATCATTCTCATAGGTTATTTTTGCCTTCAAATATTTGAGATAAATCAAATCTACAACTCTATCCGCAATCAATATCAGGGAACCCTCAACAACATCCTGATACTGAAGATCCGATCCAATGCCAAATCTTCCTATTTTTACATAGCACCCAGTAAACAGTCGTTGCGGATTTCTGTAAAATAATAACACCGCTGCTCTTTTTAACTTCCCATCTGTTATTAATCCCAACTTCTCAAGCAACTCCTCGTTGCTGCACTCAACGTCCCTTTTTGTCATACGTTCAGTGCGCACGGCCTCTTTACGGAAAATCTCAAAGCTCTCTATGTCTAAATCAGAAACCACCACATTGTCTACCGGCACTGCATCCCAACGATAACCGGTTTTACGAACAAGAAACTCTGTTAATGCAGAACCACGAAGCTGCTGTTTCGTACTGCCGCTTCGATAATGATATTCCCCATGATAGCTGACAGGATAAGTACTTGCGTTTACTATGATTTCAATATAATCCAGTCCGTCCTTTCCCAATAGATTCACATCAGCAAGAATGCCCATTGTATCCTTGATTTTATTAGGGATATCCTCAAGTAGCTTCTTACTATCAGGAATTCCTACAATCTTGCCATCATCTCTGACGCCAATATAAATACGGCCTCCCCTAGCATTCGCAAAACCGCATATCCACTTTAAATACTCATCCCTCCATGACTCTTTATACTCGATATTTTGATTTTCTGCCACTATATGCCCCTTCAAAATTTGTAATTTTCAATCATTGTGCATTCTTTATATCATATACATTTTAATTAAACTATCAACTATCGTTTATTGGAGTATAGCATATAAATCCAAACCCGTAAATAAATTTCCTTTGTCCCTCAAACTGTCTGATCGGTAGTATAACGGCCTGAAAGAAATAATTTTACAGTCGGAATAGAAATCGCAACGCGCTCCCGTTTCATTTATCAGTTACTATCAATTATTAAAATGCAAAATAAGTCTACCTATTTTTATTTCCAGCATCATACAACATTTAAAGTGATATGTAATTACTACGGTTGCGTTAACCTTTGCCGTATATTTCGTACCCGGTTTTTCAGAAAAGACGTGAAATACGCAAAAACCTGCAAACATCACGTTTACAGGTTTCACATTAATCTATATAACTCCCCGAGTAGGGCTCGAACCTACAACCCCGCGGTTAACAGCCGCGTGCTCTAC
>OFFV01000502.1_pt1 | contig 30425 bp, 20 predicted proteins | sample 1521461 | NCBI WGS metagenome assembly OFFV01 (sample SAMEA3504120, study PRJEB24116) | mouse gut metagenome | biome: mouse gut; feature: mouse-associated habitat; material: faeces | place: Denmark | collected 2011 | reverse complement strand
TCCGATTATCAATACTTTCAAAGAACTTTTAAATATTTTTAATACCCATTAATGAGTATAGCTGAATGAAGGAATAATAGGCACCATTGAATAAACCTTGGCAGCAAGGCTTCCGTCCTCCTGATGGGAAAAAGTCATCATAACCGGATTCATTCTGCAATAGACATTATAGATGCTCACATTCCAGATTCTCTCGTTGCCGCGCCTTGTCTTCCTCCGGAAATTGCAGCCAAGGTCAAGGCGATGATAATCAGGCATTTTTGCATTATACGGTCTTGAAAACAGAAGCGACACTCCTAAAGCATCCTCTAAAGTCTGCTCAGGCATAGTAACGCGATTGCCGCTGTGCCAGTTCCATGCTGCTGTCATATCTATGTTGTCATTGAAGCGGTATGTCGCCATAAGGGTCAGCTTGTGGCGGTTGTCAAACCTGTCATAGAACCAGTCAGGATAAAGGTCCGCAAAAAGCCTCTCGCTCCAGGAAAGCGTATAATACAGAGTGGCACTGAGCTTTTCCGATACATAGCCAACTTCAAGCTCGGCGCCATATGCACGCCCTTTCCCGCTGGCAAAATTGTCTTCCCACCCGTTTATAGGAGGGAATATTGAAGTGGTTCCGGAATAAATGATGCAGTTATCCATCGTCTTATAATAACCTTCCAGATCCGCATGCCAGTACTCGGCGAAACAGGAATGAATCCCCAAGGCTACCTGTTGTGAACCTGACGGCTTCATCTTCGCTGTTGAAGGCATCCAAAGATTGGTCGGAAGATCAAGGAAGATGGAAGATAATAAATGGGTATACTGAACCATCGAGGTATATGACGCTTTTGCGGTGATGAAAGGTGCAAAAGCATAGCTGGCGGATATACGGGGCTGTGGATGAAACCAACTTTTGCCGCTACTGAAATACGCGTCCAGACGCAGGCCCAAATCCACAGTAAGACTACCATAAGCCATCCTGTCCTCAGCATATAAAGAGAGCTCGTCTGACATAAGCAAATCCGAATCAGTGTTCACAGAAGGCTCTGAATTCCAATATGAGGCGGATGTCTGTCTCAAGGGAGCATAACGGCTGTGCTGATAATCCGCGCCGACCTTTATACGGTTATGCTCCAGTGACAGCGTATAGCCTAATTTGGCTCCATAAGCATCCGTATGGCTCAAAGTCCTGTCAGTATAAGATGCTTCAGCAAGAACATCGTCTGCAAAATTCAGATAGTTTACATCGTCTGATATATTGGAATATCCCCGCGAAAAATAAGCTAAGGCATCCATAACGGACCTGCTGTTGAGGCGATGTCTCCAACTTGCGGAAGCAGCCAGGTTACCCCACTTCATTTTCAGCCTCTCTCCGCTTTCACCCTCATATATCTCCTTACCGTAAAACTTCTCGTAACGCCTTTCCGAATAGTCCAGCCAATCGGTTCCTCCGAAAAACCGGAAAGTCACTTTGTCAGAAGGAGAGGCATAGCAGGTAAGGGAAGCATTGGCATCCATAAAAGAATAAGAAGCCCTGGTCTGACTGTCCTTCCCGGAATTGTCTATCGCTATGACAGGGGCAAGAACGGCATCAAGCCAGCTGCGCCTCACCGCAACATCAAATGTCAGCTTATCCTTTACTATCGGGCCGGAAAATCGGATACGCCCATCAAGAAGGCCTATTGAGAATGAGCCTCCGAAATCACGCCTGTCCCCTTCAGATGTAGTTATGTCCAGCACTGATGACAGCCGTCCGCCATACCGTGCAGGAAAGCCGCTTTTGTAGAACTCTATGAAGTCGGTGACGTCGGTATTGAACGAAGAGAAAAGACCGCCGAGATGGCTCACCTGATAAAGCGGCACACCGTCAAGAAGGAAAAGGTTGTCACTGCCATCGCCTCCGTGGACATACAGTCCTGACATCAGTTCCGTACCGGCGGAAACACCCGGAAGATTCTGAATGACTTTTATTACATCAGGACTGCCAAGGACAGCAGGAGCTTCTGAAAGCATTTTACGGTCAAGACGCACAAGGCCTGTATGTATGGACGCGGGATTGTCCTGCGCAGTCACCACCGATGCCGCTAAAGTATCTACGCGTGAAGACTCCTGACCTGATGACAATGCACAAGACAAAAGCAAAGCGCTGCTAATAAAGAGAATACGATACCCTTCCATAAGTAAATTCCGCCTGTCCTTGAATAAATGTTTCCGTGTTATAGTCATAGTAGGCGCAATTGACCAAGGCAATCAGAATACCATTGCGGAACCTCACAATGCTTTCGCCGTGTGTGAACTTGTTGTCGATATTGGATACCTCCTCGGTCCAATCTTCCCACAACTCAGAATCTCTCTCATTATGAGCCATATATGTCACAGCACCGCTATTATCCACCTTATATGAAAATGAGATAAACATCCCTGATCCTGAAATACCTGTTCTATATTCATTGGTCCGTTTATCAAAGTCAACAGCCTGCATAGGTATTTCCAAATCAAAAAACGTCTCTTGATCATAATCCGATGCAGGAAATATTCTCTGAGATGTTTCCATCATTGCTCTGGCATAATTGAGCGTCTTGAATTCCTCCACAAGATTTGTGTTTACAATCCCATCTCCATTTATGTCTATCGGCTCACCCTTAAAAATTATAGATTCACAGACATAACGTCCTCTCAGGTCATCGCAAACCTTATTAAGAAGATCTTTAGTATGGTCCGGCTTCTCACATCCGGCAAGCAGCAGAAAAGTTGCAGAAACTAACGCAATCTTTTTCATTCCACAGTCAATTACATTTTCTCAACTTTACCGGCAGCCCGGGCGTCCTCACGGGCTTTTTGCCGTTCATATTTCATGCGGTATTTTTCTATTGTGCGGGCATCTTTCTCCGCCTGTCTTGCGGCATCCTGCAGGGCTTTCCTCTTACGTTTGCGTTCCTTGGCAAGACGTTTTTCCTCCTTGATACGTGCTTTTTCCGCATCACGCTCGTCAAGTTTCTTCCATTTCGCTTCCTGTGCTTCCTGTCTGAGCTTTTTCTTCAGAGCCTTATCCGCAGCCTTCTGTTCCTTTGCACTCAAGACTTTTACAGAAGCCGCAGTATCAGAAACGGACAAGCTGTCACTGCCCTGCCGCACATTCAGAGAATCCACAATGTCCTTTCCGATTCCGGAAGCAAGCGAATCCGCCATGGCCAGACTGTCTGCCCTCGCAATACTGTCAAGGCGCTCCCGGGCAGCAGCCTCCCTCTTGGCAGCCAATCTTTCCGCCTCCCTTATCTTGCGCAAAGAATCACGTACCTGAATCTGCCTGTAAACATCGTTCATGTATCCCGGAAAATAGATGTCTGTCTGCATGAAGCTGGCTCTCGGGCGGGCCGCATAACGTTTTCTCTCGCTCGGTCTCAATGACAGCGGAGTGACTGAGCTGCGGTCAGCCGGACGTTTCGCAGGATCCCACCTGAATCCCTTGAGCTGACGTTCCTCACGTGAAAGCCTTACGACAGGATATCCGTCATTCTTGGCTTCCTCGAAATAATATATCCTCTGAAGCTCGCCATCCTTGAAAGTGGCTGAAAGCATCTTCGAATCAGTCTTGTTGACCGTGGCAAGCGCGTCATTCTCTTCTATATAGAACAGGGCAGACGCTCCCCCGAGCACGTCAAATCGGCGCAGGCCCCCGTTCCCGTCAAAATAGGCCATCATCTCTGTACCCTTTATCTGGTCAAAATGAAGAGAATCCTCCTGTATGGTTATGAAAGCGTCTGACATCAGCATAGCCTTGTCCATTGTCCCTCCGCTTACCGACACATATATGCTGTCTGCCGTATATTGCCTGTTGGCATCCTGCCATATTATAGGGTCACGGAAAAACTGCGCGAGAGAGTCAAGGTCGCAGTAAACAAGAGAATCACAAGACACCTGCATGTCCTTCTTGTATATCTTGACATTGCTGATTGCCTCCAGGAATCCTACTTTTGACGTATCTTCAGGCTCCTTGACTTCCACAACCGGCTCAACAGGGAATCCTGCAGAAGAAAGCGAATCAGACGTTCCGAGCGTATCGACCGGCATCGCCAATGAATCAGAAGGCATAACAGAATCCTTATCGGATGGCTTTGCCACGGAGACAGGAGCACCGGACTGTTTACCTTCAGCCTTGCCTGTCTGCCCGAGGGATGTCTTCCCGGTTGCCTTGCCGGATGACGGTGAAGAAGCCGGACGATAATTAGGGTCGTCTTTTGCAGCTTCCGCCGCAGCCTTTGCGGCCTCTTCAGCAGCCTTCTTCCTGAAAGTTCCGACCGGGTCCACCTTAAGGTCCTCAAGACGTTTTGCAGCAGCCACTACATCCATACTGTCAACATCACACATCCTGAGAGTATAATAGACCAGTTTATTCGCGCCAAGATAGACAGTATCCACAGCACCATTTCCCGAATCGGTCTGCGAAATCACAGCCGGCTTGCGCGTCATCGTAACCTTGGAGGAAGAATCAAAATACTGTATGCGTCCGGCAAGCCCGAATACATTTCTTGTAGTATCGGTAATCTGGGCATTTCCAAGCATCTCGACATCAGCCGTATTCCTCCAGAAGAACAAGCTGTCGCACCATCCCTCCTGTTCTTCAGACATCACATGCACCCGTTCAGAGAAAAAGAACACTTCCCGCGAGCGGTCATACCAGCCGTTGCCGGAAGACAGCATATTCTCGTCCTTCCATACATCGGTGGCACGTCCGAAAGTAGCCAGATTAATGTCAGATTCGTATTTGAGCGAAATGGTCTTGACGAAAACCGAATCGGTGAACATGTTCACATCATCAGTAAAGACAAACGTATTTATCTTCGAGTCATACGTGCCGCGCATGCTCTCTATAATCTGTCCGTCCTTGTCCCTCATTGCACCTCCGCCCTGAAAAACAGCCACGGAATCCGCTGTGTCATAGTCAAGATGGCGAGTCCTCAACGTATTGTGGTCCTTGTCCGTCAGTTCCACCACAGAACCGCGGAACTGCGCAAGATTGTCATCTACCAGATAAGTGAGCTTGTCGCTTGTCAGCACCGTCTCATCCTGGAGAATGCTGACATTTCCCCATGCATCAATGACCTTCGTATCCACATTCCACAGGGCAGTGTCACAAAGAAGGAAAGTGCCGTTATGAAGAAAGCGTGCCGGACCGACAACTTTCCTGTAGCTCACCCCGTCAATGTCAAGCATCTGCGCGGACTTGGCGCTCAACAGCACGACAAGGCTGTCCTGCGTACCTTCACGTCCGTCACCACCACGCGCCTGCCCCCGTGAAGCTAACGAAAGACAGAGCACGTAAGCCAAGATAATTGCAGCAAGTCCCTTAAACGACCTCATAGGCGACAGACCTACTTGCGGATTTTCTCATACCAGCCCTCGCGTTCAAATACACAGTCCTTGAACAGAGGGTCAATGACGATATAGGTGCTCTTTATCTTAGAGTCGATGAATTTGCTTATGGCATCCATCTGCATCTTCTCCTTGGCGGCCTTCATCAAAAGGGCATAGTCGCTGGCAAAAGTTGCCGGGTGCGCAGGAAGTATCTTATCGACCTTGATTATCTTGTACACCGTGTTGCCACTGCGTCCCTCATTATCGAGCGACTGGAAAGGCTCTGAAATCTCTCCCTCCTTAAGCTCTTTGATGGCGGCATAATCCTGCGGCTTGAGCTGGTCAATCTCAAAATATGACGACCCGGTATTAGGGTCTGCCATCTGGCCTCCGTTGGTCCTCGTAGCCGGGTCTTCAGAATAAAACCTTGCAGCAAGAGCGAATGTCACAGCCCCGTTGGCAAGCTCGGTCTTGAGGCTGTCAAGCACCCTGAAGCCATTTTCGCGGTCCTCGGAAGTATATTCAGGTTTGAGAAGAATATGACGCGCATTGAACATGTCACCCTTCTTGTCCAGCACCTCAATGAGATGAAAACCGTCCGGTGTCTCCACTATCTGTGACACGATACCTGGCTTGAGAGACATCGCCGCATCAGAGAATGCAGGCCAGAAGATGGACTTCGAGGCCATTCCAAGCTCACCTCCCTTTCTTGCGCTGCCCGGATCCTGCGAATAGATGCGGGCAAGGGTAGAGAATTTCTCACCGTTTATGATACGCTCACGGATGGCAAGAAGACGTTCCTTTACTGCGATGTCGGCAGCTTCCCTGTCAGGATATATGCATATCTGGCTCAACTGGTACATCACCGGCACGACCGGAAGATCCTCCGGCTCCACGGATTCAAGATACTTCTCCACATCATAAGGAGTAAGCTCCGGAATCTTGTTTGCGATTTCACTCTGCATCTGCTGCTGGAGAGTCTGGTCCTGGATTGCCTCCCTCCACTCCTGCCTGAGCTTATAGATAGGCTTTCCGAACTGTTTCTCGACCTCCTCGTCACCGCCATAGTTGCTGCGGAGCATGTCTATCCTGTTGCGCAACTCACCTTCTACCATATCGGCATTGACCGCGATGGAATCGAGTCTCGCCTGCATGAGAAAAAGCTTTGCGGACATCATCTGCTCCAGAATTTCGCATCTTCCTGTCCTGTCAGACATCATTCCGTATGCCCTCATCATCTGCACCTCTTCCTCGAGCTGCGAAATCATGATCATCTCGTTTCCTACCACGGCGACAGTCTTGTCGATTATTCCATCAGGATATTTCTGTGCCGATGCGGCAAACGACATGGCAAACAAAGCCGACGCTACCGCAAATCTCTTGATGCAGAGAATATTCATATCACTATAATATTACAAATTGTCCATTTTCGCGCGCGTCATTGAGCAAATCCCGTTCCAAGTCTGAAATCAGGCCCTGCTTGCGTGCACTAATTATCATATCCTTTATGAGCGGCGTGCTGAATTCAATCGGAGCACACCTGCCGGCCTCCGTCACATTCGACACATAGGCGACATTGGTCACACCTGACGTGTCAGTCCTCTCTATCCAGCCCGGCTTTACCGAAGCCATGACAGAAGCATATTCCGGTCCGAACTCCCAGGCAAGCTCAGCGATATCAATCCACTCGTCATCCCACGTGGTGAACTTGAACGCCGCAGAAAAAGCCATGCTGTCCGCAGCCATCACATCCCCGGCCTCAGAAGAGCACATCCTGTCCTTTATCGGCTTGAGAAGCGGCGATTCCGAAGGAATGCTCATGAATCTTGCCTTCACGACAGGCCTTTGAAGAACGAATTTCTCCGGAAACCTCTCATAATAGCCGAGGACCTCCTCCTCAGCTACCGAAGTGTCAAGCCTCTCGTTGACATAAAGCTGCTCATACCTGTATTTGAGCAGGGAAGTCCTGTAGTCCTCCAGTTCCCTGGCGACATCTTTCTCGGACTTGGACAGCTGTTTCTGCGCAATCTCCAGAAAGACCTTATCCAAAGCCCATGTTTTCATATACTGGGCGGCAAGACGTGCACTGTCCTCTGGAGCAATCCCGTCAGGAATTACGCTCCTAAGCTCACTCAGGCGCAGCTTGCTCTTCCCTACCGCCGCTACAGCCGGGTCATTGCCGAAAAAGTCCGAAATCGCCCTGCACGACACAAATGCCGACAGGACGACTCCCAGAACCATATAATATATGACCCGCTTCATCAGCGATTATCTCGAATAGTTAGGCGACTCCCTTGTAATTGTCACATCATGCGGGTGTCCCTCAATATAGCCGGCGTTGGTGATGCGCACGAACTTGGCATTGCGCAGCGACTCGATATCATTTGCACCTACGTAGCCCATACCTGCACGCAGACCGCCGACAAGCTGGTAAACAACCTCTGACAGAGTACCCTTGTAAGGCACCTGAGCCACGATTCCTTCAGGAACGAGCTTCTTGATATCTTCTTCCATATCCTGGAAATAGCGGTCTTTTGATCCCTGCTGCATGGCTTCAAGAGAGCCCATTCCGCGGTAAGACTTGAATTTCCTTCCGTTAAGTATGATTGTCTCTCCCGGTGACTCCTCGACTCCGGCAAAGAGCGAGCCGGCCATGATTGTGCTTGCACCGGCTGCAAGAGCCTTAACGACATCTCCGGAATAGCGGATTCCGCCATCTGCAATGACAGGTATTCCTGTACCCTTGAGAGCCTCGGAAGCCATCATAACAGCAGAGAGCTGAGGCATTCCGACACCGGCAATAACGCGAGTAGTGCAGATTGAGCCTGGTCCGATACCGACCTTCACGGCACTTACGCCTGCATCGGCAAGGGCTTTCGCGCCTTCTCCGGTAGCGACATTGCCGGCAACTATCTGCATATCAGGGAACGCGTCACAAGCCTTTTTGATGACTTCAAGCACTCCGACCGAATGTCCGTGCGCCGTATCAATCACGACAGCATCGGCACCCGCGTCAGCCAGCATTCCGATACGCTCCACAGTGTCAGCCTTCACTCCTACGGCAGCTGCCACAAGAAGACGGCCCTTGGAATCCTTTGACGCAATCGGATTATCCTTGATTTTCATAAGGTCCTTGTAGGTAATCAGTCCCACAAGCTTTCCGTCAGCATCAACCACCGGAAGCTTCTCAATCTTGTGCTGGCGCAGAATATCCGTCGCCCCTGTAAGGCTGATGCCTTTCTGTGCAGTCACAAGGTTTGATGATGTCATTATCTGTGAAACAGGAATCCTCGGATTGTCCTGGAAACGGAGATCCCTGTTGGTAACGATTCCGATAAGGAAGCCATTAGCATCCACGACAGGAATGCCGCCGATATGGTGAGTTGCCATCATTCCGAGAACTTCACCGACTGTAGCCTCCGGACGGATAGTGACAGGGTCATAAATCATACCGTTCTCCGCCCTTTTGACACGGCGCACCTGATTCATCTGCTCCTCTATCGTCATGTTCTTGTGTATGACACCGATACCGCCGGCACGGGCCATGGCTATGGCCAGCTCAGCTTCGGTCACAGTGTCCATTGCGGCAGAGACGACAGGGGTCTTAAGAGAGATTTCTTTAGTGAATCTTGTAGAGACATCCACACTTCTCGGCAAAACCTCAGAACGTGCAGGAATCAGCAAAACGTCATCGAAGGTAAGTCCTTCGGCAATCTGTGAATTTACAAAAGTCTGCATCTCGAAATAAAATTTGGCAAATGTAACCAAAAAGATTGAAAATACGTATGATAAAAAGCTGTTTTCGCAATCAAATTGCAAGTTAATGCACCAGACGTCCCTGAAATGTGTCACGCTGGGCAAGCCTTGTGTCAAGCAGCCTCAAAAGTTCGGCATTGCGTATAAGCCCCCATGGAGTCTCGTTGACAAATCGTGGCGGGACTTCTCCGGCAAACCTCTCGATAAAAAGTCCCGGCCTCAGCCTTTCAAGCATGTCTATGAAAAAATCAATATATTCATCAAGAGCAAAGCGCTCAAAATCACCGGGACGCTCAGCAAACTCCTTTTCCATCCTGGTTCCCCTGACAATCTGGAGCTGGTGGAATTTGGCGGAAAGAAGCGGCAGCTCATTTATCAGCCCGCATTCCTCAAGCATCATTTCACAGCTCTCCCCCGGAAGCCCGAGGATGAAATGCGCGCCCATGTCGATTCCGCGCTCAGCAGTCATCCCGACCGCATGCCTTACCGCCGCAAAATCATGGCCGCGGTTTATGCGGCTGAGAGTAGTATCATAGCATGACTCTATCCCATATTCCACTATCACAATAGGAGCCGTACGCATAAGCCTGTTACTTCCATCATCAGCTGACCCGGCAAGTGTCCTGCTCCAATCCTTCAGCACCCTGCCCTGAGTCAAGTCCGCCAGGAAATCCAATTTCCCCTCATCCACGCAGTCAGGCCTTGTCCCTATCACGATGCCGACCACATCAGGATGGGCCAGAGCTTCAATGTACAGTTCCTTCAAGCGCTCCAATGGAGCATATGTATTTGAGAATGACTGGAAATAGGCAAGATAGTGCTCCGTATTGCGGTAACGCACCTTATGGAACTCAATCCCCTCGTCAATTTGCCTTGCGAGACTTTTGCCCGCAGTGCTGTATGATGGGTGGAACGCAGCGTTATCACAATATGTACAGCCCCCACGGCCTACAAGCCCATCCCTGTTGGGACATGTGAATCCGGCATCTATCACAATTTTCTGAAGACGCTCACCATACTTCTTGCGGAAGTACCCCACAAAGGAATTATACCGCTTTCCCTCAGGAAAGCCCATTTTCTGAAAACCACTTGACATATCCTGCAAATTTAATCATTTTCGGGAAAAGTCAGTTCAGCACACTTTTTCATCCGACCGGCATAGCCTGACTTTCGGAAAAAATCCATATTTTTGCAAGGATGCGACGTGAGAAATGGCATGAGACATAAACAGAATCGCAAAGCAGGAGAAAAACAGGCAAAACATGAAAAAGAAAATCACAATAATCATTGCCGCAATGGCTGTAACGGCAACCGTAACGGCATCAGCACAGACAAAAAGGATGGCAGTGACGGGACTGTCGGAAGTAAACCTCAGAGAAGAACCGGACTACACGGCAGAGATGGGAACACAGGCACTCATGGGAACCGTCGTGGAAATCACAGGCGAAAAAGGCTATTGGAGGCAGGTGACAACACCGGAACCTTACAGCGCATGGTGCACTGAACTTGGCCTGACAGAAATGAAGCATGACCGGCTGGCAGCATACATCGCCGCACCGAAATATATCTGCACCTCGCTCCACAGCAGCGTAAGGCGCGGTGCATCAGCAAATTCCGAGCAGATTTGCGACCTTTCAGCGGGAGATCTCGTGCGCATCGTTATGACAGAGGGCAAAAATCCAAAGCCGTCAATCAAAAAAGGCTGGGCAGAAGTCATGCTTCCCTCAGGCACCAAGGGCTGGACTCCGGAAAACGACCTTGCCGACTTCACTTCCTGGGCACAGGCCTTCAGGACGAAAGAAAGCCCAGAGGCCATAATAGCGACAGCCAAAAGCCTGCTTGGAGTACCTTATCTATGGGGAGGAGCATCAAGCAAGGGAGTGGACTGCAGCGGATTCACAAGACTGGCATGGTTCATGAACGGCAGGCTGATTCCCCGAAATGCCTCACAGCAGGCTGCAATCGGAAGAGAAATCATAATGCAGGCTGACCACACAGTGACACCGGACTCGAACAAGATTAAAGCGGAGATGCTGAAGAGAATCAAGCACCTCAAGCCAGGAGACCTTATATTCTTCGGTACGCCCGAGACTTTTTTCAAAAAAGGGAGCATCACCCATGTGGGCATCTATCTTGGAAGCGGAAAATTCATCCACTCGTCGCACTTCGTGAGAATCAGCTCATTGATACCGGGAGAGGAAGACTACTATGACAACTCATACCGTCTCATAAAAGCCCAAAGACTGTTCTCATGGACAGGAGAAGGCATCACGCCCGTAATAAAAAGCCCGGCCTACTTCCTCCAGGAAGAATAGGCCGGACCAGTAAGTTTCATAAAGATTTTACAGGAACCATACTCCAAGCGACACTGTGAGCAGAACACGGTCTGGAGCCAAATTGCGGTAAGGATGTATCCACTGTCCGCCCAAACCGGCATAAAAGCGCGGATTATCCCTGTTGTTCAGGCTATACCTCACCATGACGGACGGCTTAAGATAATGCACAGGAGTAGGGGCAAAGGTAGAGTTGCATTGCGCACTCAATTCGATTATATCACCTGACTGAAGGAAAAAGCGGCGTGCAGCTCCAAGTCCGAGAAGCACATCCGAACTATAGTTGCGTGTAGTGGTACGGTTATAAAGTATCAGTGACATGTCAGCAGGCACGAACAAGGCCCAGTTCCTGTCAATACGCCAGCCAAGACGTACCCCCAAGTCAAACACGCTGAGATCCTCTTTTTTGAATCCGTCGGAAACAGCAAACTCTACCGATTGATAAAAATACTCATCAATCGTACGTTTTCCCTGTTGCTTCTCCTGAGCCACGGCGGCAGCACAGCAGAACAGCAATGCCACGGCCGAAAAGACAAACTTTTTCATAGTCCTGATATTTTAAATTATAAAAAGAAAATGCGCAACTTTTCAGATGTTATCTGAACTTTAGCTTAAATATAGCAAAAGTCGAGAGCTGAGGGAAAATTTATTTTCACTATGCCGAGACCAAGCGTATATATGAGCGACAGTTCAAATATAAGAAAAATATTCTTCCTTCCGCGCATCCGGCACGCAATAATTACGCATTTCCTTAACGGAAGTACATGTCCTGGCCCTTTGCTTCAAACATATTACGGCTCACTTTTTATCCAGAGCCATAGAATAAAGAAGGGCATGGCGTGCGCGAAGACGACGGGGAATCAGAGTGGAGCCGTCAATAGACTGCAGGGTATCCAAGGCCGCGCCTGCATCTGAGTCCATAACGGATTCGGCCGCGTCAAGGCGCCTTGCCACATCGGCATCATTTACGCAGGACTGGCACAGGATTGCCGCCAAGATTGCAATGAGAACATATCCGGCATGACACTTCATAGGCTTTAATCAAAGGTTAGCAATTGACGGCGTTCTTGCAAGACGTCTGCGACACTTAATGCATAATCAATATTTTTTATTACCTTTGCGCTCTGATATTGACACAACAATACTTAATTTACAATAACATGAACCTTAGAGTTTTCAAAAAAGACATCGAGTACTTCGTCGGGGAATTCATTGATGACTGCGCTCTTTTCACAGCACTCAACCCGCACAAGGACACTGACGAAATCGCACAGATAGTTGACGAAGCCGTTGACCTTTACAATGACCTCAAGAACAGGGCAAACCATCCTGAGGGAAACAAAAAGGCTTACTATGACGGACTTGCCAAAGAGATGTTCGAGAAGATTGACACACTCTGCGAGAAGCTCAGCACAATCGTTTCGAAAGAAGCATAATCCTTACACGGGAGACCGGCGGTCTCATACGGAAAGGGGATGACCATAAATATAACTGGCCATCCCCTTTCTGCATTTTCCAAGATACCTGTCAGGCATTTTCAGCAAGATGCTTTTCCCATGCCCATGCCGAAGCAAGCGTCTGCTCCAAGGTACGTTCAGCTTTCCACCCCAACTCCTTGTTGGCCAGAGACGTGTCGGCCCAGATTGCCACGACATCCCCGGGACGGCGCGGAGCAAATTTATAATTGAGCTTCAGCCCGTTTACCTTTTCGAAAGCCGTCACCAGTTCATATACAGAGACAGGACGGCCGGTTCCGATATTGAAAATCTCATAGTCCTCCTTCATCTTTCCCTCCAGCATTCTCGAAACGGCTGCCACATGGGCTTTTGCAAGATCAACAACGTCTATATAATCCCTCAGGCATGTACCGTCCGCGGTCGGATAGTCGTTCCCGAATATGCTAAGGCACTCACGCTTGCCAATGGCGGTCTGAGTAATGAACGGAACAAGATTGTTAGGTACACCTCGCGGAAGCTCGCCTATCAGAGCAGACGGGTGCGCCCCCATAGGATTGAAATACCTCAAGGCAATGCCCTTTACAGGCCACTGGCCGTCTTTGCCGTCATATTTGGCGGTAGCAAACACGACATCCCGGAGAATATCCTCAGACATCTGCTTTGTGTTGCCGTAAGGAGAAGTGGCTGGCATACGCGGAGTGCTTTCAGTTACAGGAAGTGTTTCCGCCTCCCCATACACTGTAGCTGAAGACGAGAACAGAACATTGCATCCGCTGTGGCTTTTCGCAGCCTCAAGAATATTCAGGAAAGACAGCAGATTGTTCCTGTAATACTTCAGAGGCTCGGCTACAGATTCTCCAACAGCCTTGAAAGCTGCAAAATGAATGACTGCATCAATAGCATAATCTGAGAAAAGCTTGTCCACAGCGGCAGAATCGCAGCAGTCGATTTTCTCGAACGGGATGTCATCACGTCCAGTTATCTTCTTGACGCCTTCAAAACATGTCATGTCGCAATTTGACATGTTGTCAGCAACAACGACCTCATAGCCGGCAGCTATAAGTTCGACAGTCACATGGCTGCCGATGTATCCGGCCCCGCCGGAAACAAGTACCCTTTTTTTCATACCTATCAATGATTTTCATGTTCTGCCTTATGCAGCCACAAATTAAACACAAATCTCACAAAGATAAGCATTTTGTCGCGATTGCATATATAAAAAGAAAAACGTTTGACATGAGCAGAATAATTTATATTATTTTTGCGCCCGCATCAGCAGTTTTAGTTTCAAAGACATGAGAAAGACATCAAATGCAATACTGACGCTCTGCGCCATGGCTGCCTCCGCAATCTGCTCTTACGGACAGGACAGTTCCAAGGCTGCCGCATTTCACACGGACATACAGTCGGAAGCTGAGGAAATAATGCACGACCCGGCATTTTCCCAGTCAACATTCAGCATCTGCGCAATGACAGGCGACGGACGCACCATTCTTGACATAAACTCCGGCACTATGCTCGTGCCCGCATCCAACATGAAACTCATAACGACAGGAGCGGCCATAAGCAGCCTTGGCCCGGATTTCCGGTTCAGTACGTCCATAGGCTACAGCGGAACCGTCACATCCGGCGTGCTTCACGGTGACTTATATATAATAGGAGGAGGCGACCCCACATTAGGCTCAAAGGACTCCATCGCCACAGAAATCGGAAAGACATTCTCGCAATGGGAAGCCATGCTGAGAAAAGAAGGAATACGCAAAATTGAGGGCCATATAATCGGAGACGGAAGATGGTACGGAGGAATGGCGGAAGAACCTACCTGGCTTTGGAACGACATCGGAACATATTACGGCACAGGAGCTACCGGCCTTATGTTCTACGAGAACATGCAGTCATTCCTCGTCAGTCCCGGAAAAGCGGAAGGCGAGCCTGTAAACATCAGCCCGACATATCCACAGGCGCCATGGATGGAGTTCCGGTATTCATGCTCCACAGGAAAAGCCGGCACAGGAGACCAGCTCTACATGTACACAAGCGACCTTGCTCCCGTAGCCGAGATACGCGGAACCTTCGGGGCGGACATGTTCCGCAAACGTGTTGACTGCAGCAACAAGTTCCCGGAATATACATGCGCAAAATATTTTGCTGACTATCTTGACGCCCATGGCATCCCATGCACGAAAGGACCGGGGGATTTCAAGCTCGACAGGACATGGATGGATTCGGATGAGCAGACAGGAACAAAGCAGACGGAAATAAAGACAATCGGAAAGACGGAATCCCCTGCCCTGTCAAGAATTGTCTTTGAGACAAACCATGCGAGCAACAATCTTTACGCAGAGGCACTGCTGCGCACATTGGGCAAGACCATATGCCAGGACGCCGAATACGGTGCGGCCATAAAGGCCATGACAGGGATTCTTGAAAAACTTGGCATAAGCACCTCCAAAGGAATACATGCACAAGACGGAAGCGGACTGTCAAGACAGAATTATGTATCCGCGGAATTTTTCTGCAAATTCCTGACGGCAATGATGGACACTCCTCATTTTGAGGACTTTGCAGGCTCACTCCCGTCTCCTGGAGAGAACGGGACCTTGAGATATAACATGAAAAATACCGCCGCACAAACCAGGGAGCGAATCAAAGTCAAAAGCGGTTCCATGAACGGAGTGCGCTGCTACAGCGGATATGTAATCCCGCGTGAGGGCTGCAAGGACGAAACGATAGTATTCTCAATACTTGTCAACAACTGCACATCCCCAAACTGGAAAACCAAACCTATGCTCGACAGGCTCATGGAAAGTATTGCGCTTATGAACTGACGCTATTGCCCCTTGAAAAGAGAGCGGCAAAGTGACGGTACATCAGCGACTTTCACAATCTCGATGTCACCGAAGCGCTGCCCGGAAGTTTTTCCCTGTCCGGAATTTTCCGAAGAATCATCAAGACTGCTGAAGCTTGACACATAGATTTTACGGAATCCCAGGCGGGCCGCCTCAATGATACGTCTATCCGTCTGGGCGACCGGACGAACTTCACCGCTCAGTCCGATTTCACCGGCAAAGCAGACATCTGAAGGTATCGCAAAATCAAAATTGGACGAAAGCACGGCGCTTACAACAGCCAAATCGCACGCGGGGTCGCTGACCCTTAGACCGCCAGCCATATTCAAGAACACATCCTTCACCCCGAGCTTGAAGCCGGCCCTTTTCTCAAGCACCGCAAGCAGCATGTTCAGACGGCGGACATCAAAACCCGTCGCACTGCGCTGCGGAGTGCCATATGCCGCAGAACTCACAAGCGACTGCACTTCTATAAGAAACGGCCTTGTCCCGTCAAGCATCGCGCTTACTGCCACACCGCTGAGTCCTTCGTCATGCATCGGAATCAGCATCTCGGACGGATTGCTCACTTCACGTAGCCCCTTGCCCGTCATCTCAAATACGGCAAGTTCCGACGTTGAGCCGAAACGGTTCTTTATGCTGCGCAGAAGCCGGTATGTACCGCGGTTATCCCCCTCAAACTGAAGCACCACGTCCACAATATGCTCCAGAATCTTAGGCCCGGCGATGCTTCCTTCCTTGGTTATGTGTCCGATAAGGATGACAGGCACACCGGTCTCCTTGGCAAAACGCAGCAACATGGACGCAGTTTCCTTTATCTGCGTGACTGAACCCGGAGACGACTCGACATTCTGAGAGAACATTGTCTGCACTGAATCGACGACCATCAGGTCCGGCATCATTGCACGGGCTTCCGCCACAATATTTTCCATAAGTGTCTCGCTGTATATCATGCATCCGGAGTCATCCCCTCCTATACGAGCCGCCCTCAGCTTGACCTGCTTGGCGCTCTCCTCACCCGTCACATACAGGGTACGGAGTTCAGGACAATGGAGAGGTATCTGCAGAGAGAGGGTCGATTTGCCGATTCCAGGCTCGCCGCCAATAAGCACAAGTGAACCTTCCACAAGGCCTCCGCCAAGAATGCGGTCAACTTCATTATTGTTCAGCGATATGCGGTTTTCAACAGATGAACTTATATCTGCAAGCGGCATTGGCTTGTGCCCAGAGCCAGGCACGGTAATCTCCGCTCCTGCCCTCTTCTTTCCGGTTGCGACAGTCTCCTCCACCATAGTATTCCATTCCCCGCATGCAGGACAACGCCCCATCCATTTGGGACTTTCATTTCCGCATTCCTTGCAGAACCACACACTTTTAGTTTTAACCGTTGCCATACTTGAAATATTTTCAGTTGCCACAAATCTTCCTATACAATGACCCGGACAGCCTTCATCACTGCTCCCGCCCATGAGGGCATAAGGACATCACAGGAATACAAATTTATCATAATAATCCGATTCGCCCAAGGCCTGCAGATACAAAAAAAGATATTGTTCTTTACAGGACAATATCTCGGCATCAGGGCAGAAAAGCCCATTCTGTCTGCACTGATTACTCAGCCTTGCAGCAATCCTTTACAGAGCAGCTGTCACAGTCAGCACATTTTGTGCTGTCGCATTCTGCTGCCTTGTCGCAGTCAGCGCACTTCTCTGAGTCACAGTTTCCGCAGCACTCTGTTGCAGCAGCAGACTCACACTCTGACTTAGAATTGCAGTTGTTGCATGCGCATGAAGATGCAGCAACCATAGCAGCGGCAATTGCCAAAGACATAAATACCTTTTTCATGGTCATTTATATTAAAAGGGTTAAACAAAACACTAATCTGCAAAATTAGATTTCCTTGACCGTTTATGCAAGAAAAAACTCATTTTTTGCACTAAACAACATGAAAACATCATTTGTCCAGTTCAAACACCTCCACATCGTGGATATTTCCCTCATCAATATGGAAACGGAGAGCCGTCCTCACGACATGAAAGCCCTGTATTCCCGCAGCCCCGGGATTCATGACAAGCATACCGCCGCGCTTGGGGTCACGCATGACTTTCAGGATATGGGAGTGGCCGCAAACAAAAATATCCGGCCTGTATTTGTCAATCAGCTCTCTTGCGCGCGGATCATACCTTCCCGGATATCCACCTATATGCGTCATCAGAACTTTCATGCCCTCACATTCGAAAAACCTGTACAGAGGGTGTTCAAAACGCAGTTCATAATTGTCACAATTGCCGCTCACGCCTACAAGAGGCTTGAATTCCGCAAGAGAGCCGGCAAATTCAAGCCCTCCTCCGAAATCACCGGCGTGCCATATCTGGTCCACAGGCTCCAGGAACTCACGAAATCCCTCACTGAAGACTCCATGAGTATCAGATATCAGTCCTATATACATACTCCCTAAATTTGTCCACAAAAATAACAAAAAGCCTGGAGTACATCGTCAAGTTCGCCTGTTAATCGATGAGTTCCGAAAACCTGCCGGACAAGCCCTACAGAATAGCCACGGCATATAAGTTCCAGAGCGTTATTTTACGGGAGCGCGTAGCGCGTCTTTTTCGGGATGGAGCACAGAACATGCTCACTTTCATGCGATTACAAATATAGGACTCCCTTCGGAGCATCACATATTCATAAAACATTAATAATCATAAAATTATACTCACCGAATCAACCAATTCATTAAATTGAGCCCGCCCTGTTATTGTCATCAGCAATGTGTTTCCAACTTCTTTATGCAAATCTGAAGCATATTGTGTCCAATTACCGCTAGTCCATGCAAGCTGGCCGTTTTTGGCTATCCAGAGCATATCATCCATATCCACAAAGTTAAGCCCCTGCAGGGCTTTTCTTTGCTCACACTCGGCAAAATGAGCAAGCTCATTCTGCCGAGTGTGAGCAAAGTTAACAGGATTTCCCGAACAGAATGCATACGGGCTGACAGAATAATACTTTTCCGCCATCGGGTCCATCGTGGTCCAGCGGGAGGACAGCGGGAAGACAGAGGGTGGTAGTACCTTGCGCCATAGTCGAGGTACGGAAAACCGGAATTTTTCAAAAAATCTCCAGGCAATCGCAAGAATCACCTGGAGACATGAACCTATTTTAGCCTAATCATTTTTCCATTGTCTTTGCATACGCTTCGACGAGAGGATAGGCATTGATGAATACCTGCGGGTCATAATCAGGCAAAGGTACATGACCATGATCCGAAGCACGGACTTCCGACCATACGGAGTCAGCAGGCAAAGAACGCATGTGAAGACGGCGGACAAAAGATTCCGAATTTGAAAGGTGGGCACGGGCAACACTACCGCTTTCGGGAATCAGTGTCAAAATATAGTCCGTCTCATTGGATTCAGGAAGCATCTCTGCCAGGACACCGTTGGAATCATAAGAGATTATGCGGCAAAGCAGCTCAGGCTCGGAAGGCAGTTCATAATATAAGGCATAAAAATTCTGCTTGCCGCAATAGAACGAGTCCTCGGAGAACTTTTCCAAGTTTCTCCTCTCAAAAATGTATGCTGAGCTGCCCAATGGGAAAGGAAGATACAGGAGAGGCTCAACTATTTGAAAATTATTGGCACGGATGACGTCAGGTATGTCTTGATACGGTTTGCGTATCCTTTCCAGCAATACGCCTAAATCACTTTGCAACTCTATCCAACGGACTTTCAGAGGTTTATCCCGATTACGCTTATATGTTACACGGGAAGAGTAATATTCTGACAGCGGACCTGAATACAATGCCTGCCAAGCTGAGTCCAAACTGCTGTATTGAGGCCGCTCATTTATCCTGATGTACTCACGGCAGGTATGAGCTGGGTAAAAATCTAAACGGCAATAGCCAGAAATATAGTCTTTGTCGTCAGTTTCATTACCCCATTCACCCGTATTCGTACGTTTATTCCTATAACTCAAATGGAACTCCGTATCTTGGTACTCCGGCTTCAAGCGACAATACACCTTATTGGAATCACTGCAAACCACATCGTATAAAATTTCAGGCGGATAATAATAAGCGGAAATGTATTTTCTGTCCTTGTCTTTCTCGAAAATATAAGCTGAATAACCATCGTCTTGAAAATTAAGGCAAAACATCGGACTTGAAATGCTGAAATTCCTGTCAATGCCACCTGATGGGCAATCCAAGTACTCAGGCTCTGGAGGGGTGCTGCATGAAATTACAATGACAAGCAGAGCGAAATAAATTAAAGATCGTCTCATAATATTTCTAAAATAAATTATTCAATAACAATGAAAGCTTTGACAGCCAATCATCCGTTCCACGGTTGGATTGGACCATTTCGTTGATGTTCTCCTGAGGAACATCTGATGTGCGGTTTTCATCCTGCGCTTTGGTCATAATTCCCGTTTCTTTATGATCCATTCCGAGGGAATGACCAATTTCATGCGCACCGGTCGTGCTACGCTCTTTTGTTCCGGGCTTGGTGATAGAATATGATTTTCTTATTGTTATATTAAATTTTTCATCAGTTTGCCCAGCAGTATTCTCAGATATTAAACCTTCATCATTTACAATATATGTATTTGAGGTTTTATTTTCTGATTTTTCTTTAAGCCTGGTTGTTCCAAGTTCTAAAAGTGACAATTCATATTTTATATTATAAACTTTTCCCGATTCATCCGTATATGTATCTCCAGTTCTGCTGTTCCAAAAAGAAACAGCCTGTTTGGCAGACGTCATTGATTTTTCATCTGTATAATACACAGCAGATATATAAATAGTATTTCGCCTGATTTTTCTTGTAAAATCCTCTCCATCCCAATCCACAAAGTTAACAGGATTTCCCGAACAGAATGCATACGGACTGACAGAATAATACTTTTCCGCCATCGGGTCCATGGTGGTCCAGCGGGAGGACAGCTGGTGGTAGAACCTTGCACCGTAATCAAGATACGGAAGGCGGGCGAACTTTTGGGATTCCTTGCCGTTGAAACGGTAGGGCTGGATCGTCACGCCAAGACCGTCAGGAACAGCCCCCGAACCGGTTGCGCCATCAGAAACGCCTGACTGCACTGCAACCACATCTGATGCTGCGGCATCAGCATCACCACCGACCGCCACACCGCTTCCCGAAGCCGCGCCATCCGGAAACTCCACACCATAAGGATAGTAGTCGTAAGTATGCAGGACATTGCCGGAAGCATCGGTGACGGCGCGAATGCTGCCAAGGTGGTCCGTCATGAAGAAACGGTAGTTGCCATCTGTCATATAGCCGCCGGGGATGAGGATGCGATCCAATGAACCGTCGCGGTACACCACGTTTGACGCATAGTCCGTGACACTGGATGAACCGCCGGGGCCGGAGGTGCTCACGCGGAGCTTCCTCCCGTCTGAAGCGTACAGGTAGCGGATGCTGTGGACACCCTCTGAGCCTACGCATGTCAGCTCATCGGGGAGGTTCAGGCGGTTGTAGGACATCACCGTCAGGCCGCTGTTCAGGTCACGCGTCATGTTCCCGTTAGCGTCGTAGGCGTACTGGGTCATACCGGAAGGGATACTCCCGGCCAAATGGTCCGGTATCATGCTGCCTCCATGGTCCGACATCGCGTGGAGACGGTTACCGCTGTAGGCCATCATCAAATCGTCACCTCCGTCCGGAACGGATCCACGCTCTCGGGACAGAGACAGAATATTGCCGTGGCTGTCATAGGAATAGGACGTACCGTAACCCGAAGCTGGACGGCCTCCAAGGAGCCATTCAGCGCCGGTAACACGACCGAGGCCGTCATACGAGTAGCCGTAACCCTTACGCAAACCGCCGGAGAGAGACCACACGGAGGAAGAGATGCTGCCGTTGAACTGCGGAGCGGAAGACGCGCCGCAAGCGGAAGGGTCCGTGTAGTGGAGTTCCTCACTGAAAACACCGCTCGACACGCCCGTCTGCCATGAGCGGATGTTGTAGGAATAGGCAGTCCGAATCGGCTCCGCACCGTTGCGACCGTCAGAGGACAGGCGGCCCAGATTGTCATACGTCCACGCGTAATGCTCAGCAATCGTCAAATATGCGCTTCTTAACTCATCTGAGGCCAAAGAACTGCTAAACGATACTTTTAAAGGAGGAAAACCAATGATTTCATGGCTTTCCTCCTTTAAAGTATCGCATAAAGGATTAGAAATAATGCTTTTCTGCGAGTTAGGCCACCGTCATCCAACGAGAGGACATGAGGGTCTCACCAGTTACATCACATGATTAAAGTCCTTGAGACGATAATTGTATTCCTTGTTATTCGTAAAACTGACAAATGGCAAGCCTTTCAGCGGGGATAGATCATGATCCCGGACTACCGTGCCATCAAAAACAAAATGTCGCAAATCTTTCATCCCATTCACGAAACCGATGCCCGGCATCTCGCGGCAGTCCCCAATGACCAAACTACTGAGATTATGACATTCATACAAGGAAGAATAGTCGCGCAAGTTAGGACAATGGTCCAGCATGACTCTGTTCAGCGATGAAGACGAATTTTCAAGACCGGCCAAAGAAGACAACTTCCTCGTGTAGGCGATTGTGAAGTTCTCCAAGCCGGAAGGCATGCCGGTCAGGTCATCAAGGTCGGACCAGGTAATGTCAAGAAGTTTAATGGCCTTGGGGAAGCGGACAGACGACAGATCCTTGCCTTTGAACTTGGAGTACCAGAGGTACAAAGTGTGTATTTCATCAGGAAACTCACAAGGCCTTGGATAGCGTGTATCCAATACTTTCAGATGGGGAAAAGCCATAAAGTCAATCTTATGTTTCCCGGCCAGCAATCTTTCAAGATTAGTCAGACTATAAAGGCCATCAATATTAAAATTTGCATCATCTGGACTAAGTGTTACGCCTTTAATAAAAGGATAATCTTTTAAAAAGTCCAGGTCATTGATTCTGTCCTTTGAATCATAACGACATATGCAAACATTCTCTATACCATATTTTTCAAGGGCTTCCAGTTCTTTTTTCAGGTCATATCCCTGAAATACCAGTTCCTTCAATACTCCTTTGTGAGCTCGGAATTTCAAGCCGTCTATTTCCACATTGTCCATTACTTATTCTCCTATCTCTTTTAAAAATTTTTCTCCAGGCGAATTAATCTTGTTATAATTGCCGTATTCAGGTCCAAAACCTTTCTCTGATCTTATCCGTCTGGCTTCATCCATGAAGGCCTCCTTTTCGGAAGCTGCCGGCGTCCAATCCTTAGAAACAACCGAATCATCATATTTCTTGGTTTTTTCGCGTGCCGACTGCTCCATTCTGGAGGTTGAACCTTTCCCATGGTATCGATTACCGCTTTCAAAAGTAACTGTATATGATCCGTGTTTGCCCGCATCAACAATATCGCCAGCCGATTTCAGGGCATCAGACGATTTTGCCACATCAGAAGCCTTGTCCAATGCTTTTACTGCATCGACGGCTTTTTCGCCACCCCTCAAAGCCTTGATTCCGGTGCTGGCGCCACCAGGAATTCCCGGCAAAAGTGTTGCGCCTATATCAACAACAAGCCCGACACCATCTACTACGGACGCCAAAACATTCCCTTCTTTGATGTTGGATGTCAGGCTTTGGACACCCAAAACAATATTAGCAACATCCCAAATCGCATCAGGAAGTTTTCCATCCCAATCTACAAAGTTAACAGGATTTCCCGAACAGAACGCATACGGGCTGACAGAATAATACTTTTCCGCCATCGGGTCCATGGTGGTCCAGCGGGAGGACAGCTGGTGGTAGAACCTTGCACCGTAATCAAGATACGGAAGGCGGGCGAACTTTTGGGATTCCTTGCCGTTGAAACGGTAGGGCTGGATCGTCACGCCAAGACCGTCAGGAACAGCCCCCGAACCGGTTGCGCCATCAGAAACGCCTGACTGCACTGCAACCACATCTGATGCTGCGGCATCAGCATCACCACCGACCGCCACACCGCTTCCCGAAGCCGCGCCATCCGGAAACTCCACACCATAAGGATAGTAGTCGTAAGTATGCAGGACATTGCCGGAAGCATCGGTGACGGCGCGAATGCTGCCAAGGTGGTCCGTCATGAAGAAACGGTAGTTGCCATCTGTCATATAGCCGCCGGGGATGAGGATGCGATCCAATGAACCGTCGCGGTACACCACGTTTGACGCATAGTCCGTGACACTGGATGAACCGCCGGGGCCGGAGGTGCTCACGCGGAGCTTCCTCCCGTCTGAAGCGTACAGGTAGCGGATGCTGTGGACACCCTCTGAGCCTACGCATGTCAGCTCATCGGGGAGGTTCAGGCGGTTGTAGGACATCACCGTCAGGCCGCTGTTCAGGTCACGCGTCATGTTCCCGTTAGCGTCGTAGGCGTACTGGGTCATACCGGAAGGGATACTCCCGGCCAAATGGTCCGGTATCATGCTGCCTCCATGGTCCGACATCGCGTGGAGACGGTTACCGCTGTAGGCCATCATCAAATCGTCACCTCCGTCCGGAACGGATCCACGCTCTCGGGACAGAGACAGAATATTGCCGTGGCTGTCATAGGAATAGGACGTACCGTAACCCGAAGCTGGACGGCCTCCAAGGAGCCATTCAGCGCCGGTAACACGACCGAGGCCGTCATACGAGTAGCCGTAACCCTTACGCAAACCGCCGGAGAGAGACCACACGGAGGAAGAGATGCTGCCGTTGAACTGCGGAGCGGAAGACGCGCCGCAAGCGGAAGGGTCCGTGTAGTGGAGTTCCTCACTGAAAACACCGCTCGACACGCCCGTCTGCCATGAGCGGATGTTGTAGGAATAGGCAGTCCGAATCGGCTCCGCACCGTTGCGTCCATCAGAGGACAAGCGGCCCAAATTGTCATAGCGGTTGTCCGCAAGGACTGTCTCCGCGCCACTGCCAAGGCGGTGAGTAATCTTCAGAGGGCGGTCCATATTGTCATACGTCCAAGCATAGCTCTCGACTACAGGATTGTCCCCAATGGCCTGGTCCGGACGGGAATCTGCCGGCACTGTACCAATCGCACCGACACTATGTGACAGGGTACGCTTCACAGGCTGCCCGGTGAACGAATACCACGTCTTCTCCGTCTCCCAGCCGCCGAGGTGGTTCTGGGAACGGGACTGGACAACAAGGCCGCGGTCATCATAATAGACAGAGGAGTACATGGCGGGAAGACCCGGATCAGAACTCCACATGACACCGCCGGTAACACGGCCGCGGCCGTAGCGGTCATACTTCGATACACGGACGGAGGGAATCGGAAGAGGGGTAAGGAACGTGCTGTCCTTATCTGAAAGGACGTCAGCAGGACGCGCAGGAGGTAGAGGATGCACAGGGAACGCAGATACGTAAGCCCTAAGGCTGTCGCGGCAAGACTCCGGAGATAGGTCTATGAAGTCATAGCCGTCATAATACATCACCTGGCGAAGCTCCGCACCGTCGGGAAGCTCAGGGCTGAGGACATAGCCAAAGGTACGGCCTGACGAACCGCGGTAAGACGCCGTGAAACCAATACCTGAAACATCACCATAATCCGCAGAGGGGCAGCTCGCCATCACGCAAGGACGGCCCAGACCGTCATACCAGATGCAGCTCCACTCACCCGACAGGGCCTGGTTCCCGTCCTGGCTGAGGACCATGCGGCGGTGAACGTCGTACTGCATCGTCACGGGAGAGCACCCCGGGAGACGCTTCCATATGCACTCACCCAGGCCGTCGTAGCGATAGACATAGGCATAGGCCTTCATCGCAGAATCATCATCCGATGCCACGGACACGTCCAACAAAGCATCGGAAAGCAGAGGAGGAAGGACATAACGCAGACGGCCGAGGACATCGTACACATAGTAAGTGTCAAGCGGCTTATCCTCACCCTCCTCGGACAGCCAACGGCGCTCAAGGACTGTGTTACCGCTGTAGTCGGTATAGACGTCAACGGTGCCGTCACGGCCGGACACCCAGTTCTCGCCCATGAGAGTCTGGCGCACGAGACGGCCGGGAAGATAGTCTCCGGAAGACGAAATCCCGCCAGATACCACCTGCCACAGCCTCACCACGTCATCGCCAGAAGACGAGCAGGTGCCGTAGCCATAGGCCTGCGTGCGACCGGAAGTGTCCGTGCGCTCAGAGGACGGCTGCCACACCTCTCCGGGAAAGCCATGCTCCAACACACGGTCAAGCTGGCTGTTGCCATAGACCGTAACAGACCAGGGGGCAGAATCGGGAGACATGCCGGTCAACGAACCGTCACGGTAGAACTCCGAAGTCGCCGCACCAGCGCCGTCACGGAAACCCTGGCCGGAGCCTCCGGACAGGTCAGCATAAGGAAGGAACACCTTGCTCTCGCGCATATAACGGTCATACTCCTTATGAAGCACAAGGTCATGCGCTCCGCCTCCAACCGCACCGACAGAGACGGTCTGAGAAGGGAAGCCCAGGCCGTCATAATAGTTGACGGTCCTCATGGCACTCCCGACAGGCAAGGCGTTAACCGTGGCGGTGTCCTTAGCTCCGGAAACGCGTACCACTGTTCCCACGACGAAATTGCGGCTGTAGTCAGGACCCTGGAACTGGGGCTGGGCCGATACCCCGGGCAGCAAGCTGCACAGAGCTGCTATGACAGATATGATGGTATGTATTGTTTTCATGATTCTAATTTTTTGAAAGAGTTTTATCTGATAATCTGAAACCGGCACGTGCAAAAGCCTCAGAGACTTTACTCTCCGATTATATATGTATCCTTGTAATCGTCATAGTAATCTGCTGCATAGTAGAACTCCCAAGTATAGCCGGATTCTGCCTTGAACGGGACGGAATCACCATCCGAATTACGTATGAAGGCACTCCTGTAGTTGCGGCGCGGAACAAGAATCACGGTAGGCTTGATATTCTCATTTGTACCGCCCTTACCTTCGGCAAACTCTCCGGGAGGAATGGCGAACCTAAGATACTGTATGCTGCCCTGGACTCCCCATGAATACTCAAGGGTATACGCTTCCGGAGTCGGGTTGTAAACGGAGACTATTATGTACGACTCGCATTTCCCATGCTCATCAGCATATTTCTGGCCGTTGGCAATAAGGTCATCAAAGGCCTGTCGGTTCGCATCGGACTGCGATTCAGTAGAGCTGTATTTATACGAGGGGACCGTATAAGTCACCGGAACAGGAAGTTCCCCCACGGACTTGTCACAAAGGCTGCTGCCGAATTGCATGCTCATACGGACATTACCGTAAACACTGGGATACGCAGACTGTAAATTCCCGGCATAGTTGTAATCATATTGCCCGACTATCTCATCCGAGTTGTTACGGACGGCCTGGAGCCTGCCGCAGACATCGTAGACATAAGACTCCGTCACCCCGGAATCGTCAGTGCGGCTGCGAAGGCCAGTGAGCGGATACCATGAGAATGTTTCCATTGCCGAATCCTCCGGCCTCACGCGGACATCGTCAATGGGATTCAGGCCCTCGTCAATCACATAGGTACGGTCTTCAAGATGCTTGCGCACATAATTCCAACGCCCGGCCTTATAAACCATGTAGTCCAATATGTATTTACGGTCGGATTTGCCATAGAGGGTTATCGGATATTCGCCTACCAGGCAGCGGTCGCTGTAAAAGCCGAAAGGATAGGTATCTGCGGTTGTCCATGACTCGAAGTCCTCATAGAGAAATTCGTCACTGCCGGAGGTCTCCACATGGCCGACGCGGCCTCTGTATGAAAATGACATGTATCCCATGTCATTGCTTCCTCCGGAACTGCCCCTCCTCATTACAGGGGTGCTTATATTCAAGGTATGCGTTCCTTTCGGAACACCGTTGAACGTAAAAGTGTAAGTATAGGCGTCCACATAACGGTTCCATGGTTCTTCCAAAGGAAGCATGCTGCGCATCTGGACCAGACCAAAAGACTTGCCGTCAAGGGTCCCGGGGACGAACCAGTCATAGCCCAAGGCACCGCTCAGATGGAGAGTCACGTCACCGCTTTCGTATGAGGTGAAAGTATAGGTCTTCACATTCTGAGATATATTGTTCGGATTCAGATATATGCTACGGGACTGAACAGAAGGCTCCCAGACCGTCTGCTCCTTATAGGTATTGGACGCATCGGACACGATTGCCGTAGGATAGGCGGAAGAATACCCCCATTTGTAAGAAACAGCCATGCCGCTTTCTGTGTGGACCAAAAGAGGGTTGCCATATTCATCAACTTTTGACATCTCATTATCAAGTACATATCTGCCGTCTTTGGCGGAACCGCTGAAAGGGAAGAAATCAGTGCTGTCAAGGCATTCCGTGAGACTCAGTTTCCATGTCTTGTGAGGAAAGAAAATCGACTTATCCTGACCGTACTCAGTCAAAGTGCCGCCTATAACTTCACCGTCCTCATAGACAATGGTCTCAATCGGGCTTGAAACTATGCCTTTGGATGTCATGGCTTCATAAACAGATGATGAATAGTCATTCGGATATGTCATGCTTACGGTCTCCGTCCTGCCATCCGAAAGATTCTTAGAGCAAGTCTTGGTCATCAGGTTACCGTTGTATGTAAAATTCTCTGTCACTGAGGACATCACAGTCTGTCCCGACGGGTCATACATGGTCTCGGTACGGCTTTCCAAATACGGATAGAATGTCAGAATCTTGAAAGGAGTATATCTTACGAACGGCACATTAATCAGATAGCCGGGAATGCCCGGAATCGAGAATTGTTCAATACTCCTGGCATAGTCTCCGAACCTGGACGGGTCGCTGTTGTAGCTATGCCGTACTTCCTTGACCTTCTTGCCGTCACTGTACCATATTTCGTCCGTAAGGAGCCCCCTCATGAGGGCACGGGAGGTGAACTTGTTGTCAAGCGACACGTTGTCTATGTTTGTGTACATCTTGAAGTCCGCAGTATCCGGACAGTTATTGTGGTTCGTGTAACGGTACTCTTTCACAAGAGGCTTTACGTCACCGACTGATTCCAGAACACGGCTGTAGGTCACGTAGTTGCCGGTCGTCAACCCCAAGGCATTGATATAGGCCTCTGACCACATTTTATAAGCCTGACGGACCTCGGCTTTGTCATGGAAATGAACCAGACCCTGCCAGGAGGAATAGTCATAGCTGTAATAATTATTGCCTTCAGCCACATAAACAGGAATGCCCGACAATATGCCCGATGAAGAACCGTCTTCATTCCTGTATTCAAAAGCGTGCACATACGAGGCTGTGTCTGTAGAATAAACTATTTCCTTGATCCTCAGACCTCCCGCCCGACCGCTCTGTTCCAATATCTTGAAATCCGGAGCCTGGGTCGCGACGAGCGAATAATCATTAAGTTCATAATCAAACGACACGTGTCCGCCGGTGGGATACTGTATTTCTGTCAAAACCTCCGCCTTGGTATAATATTCATCGGAGGACCTGTATTTGAAGAAGTTATTGCTAATGCTTGTCTTGCGATAGTCTCTATTATTCCAGTAGCCCCAATTATCCGTGACAGTCGCATTATAAGGAGGAAGCCTTAAAGCATTGTATTTGAAAGAATACCGCTGCTCGGCAAATGCTGTTCCTCCACGGATGTCAAACCCAGTAAGTTTCAAACGTTCACTGCTGTCCGATGTGTATGAGAACTCAAAGGAACGCTGAATTATTCCATTATAGACGACATCTAAGCGTGACAGTTGCTGAGAATAATTATGAGGAGCATAAGGAATATGGTCAGAACTGCCAGGAGAACTGTAATCCACAAAGTCAATCATATGATCTGAGAACCCGTCGTCTTGCATCCATTTTTCATAATTGCTGCCGACTGTGTTCAGAGATTTGCTCCTGAATGTCATAAAATTAAAAACAGGGCCCCCTTCGACTGAAATCGACTGCGGATACACCGGATGCTGGACAATGAACGAAATCCCCCTTTCAGAATCCTGGGACGGAATGATAGCCGGGGTTCCGTCTGGCTTATATGTCGCCAGATCCTTCCGCACATCGCTTATGATTATCGGACTGCCGCTCCTCTGATATTCAAACGTCATCTTATTACCGTTCGGAGATACGACCTCCCTAAGCATCCAAGATGTAGGCCGGGTTTTCAAGTACTGGTTGGCATGACCAGAGGGGACACTTCTGTCTACCATTTTCTCCGTATAGAACTCAATGCTGTCGTAATCACCTCCGAATATCAACTTAGTACCGTCATTCTTAATCACTGTAAATTTATAAAACAATTCATATACACGGTATGCCTTAAGATGGGGCTCAACATCACCTGAAAATATTATATCTTTCGGATTATGTACAAGTACAGGAGGCTCGACACGAAAAGACTCGCCATTGTTACTCTTGACTCTGCTCTTTAGATTATTATCCTTGTCACGATAAAAATATACGCTTCCGCTTACGCCATAAGCATTAATGACAAATTCATCCGGCTGAAGATCCCAGTCGAACGAAAATCTCAATGATGAATTGACATAATCTAAGAGCCTGTTTTCAGATGCCCAGTCATCACGGTCCAAAACTTTAGAAGAGAAATAATAGCCGGGGTTCGTTCCACTATAGCTGTCCCCTGTCTGATCTTTTACATCTTCTGCACAAGTCTCATCCGGAATCCCGTTAACGACCCGGGTGATGCACCCGCCAGCGCTGAGATTCCAGCCAAGACCCACACAGG
>OFFV01000492.1_pt1 | contig 30681 bp, 26 predicted proteins | sample 1521461 | NCBI WGS metagenome assembly OFFV01 (sample SAMEA3504120, study PRJEB24116) | mouse gut metagenome | biome: mouse gut; feature: mouse-associated habitat; material: faeces | place: Denmark | collected 2011 | reverse complement strand
CCCCTTCCGGCTGGCCGCCGGAGGTATCCTGGTCCGTTCCGGAGCTGCCGCTCTGGCCGGGTCCCGGGTCACTGTCGTTGCCGCCGCAGCCGGCCAGGAGGGACAGAACCATCATCATGGCCAGAATCAGGCTGAGGGAAATCTTCTTCATGTTCAAATCGTTCCTTTCATACACAAATTTGCCAGAAGGTATAGGGGGCTTCCTTTCCCCTGTCATTTTCCATTTTAGCTTGTTCCCCAGGGGGTTGGAAAGTTCAATTTTGTGGATATTGCCCGGAATCCAATTTTTGAACCTGTCGTTTTTTCCCTTTTTGACCTCTCCCCTTCTTAGTTGACAGACCCTACGGATGCCTATATAATAAGGTAATCAAAGGGGAAGGGGGGTAAACGTCTATGAAAAGCGGCCGCTCTGCCCCCACTGCCAGCATCTCCCGCATCCACCGGCGGATGATTCAGGTGGGCGGGTGCATCCTTCTGCTCCTCTCCTTCCTCGCCGCCTTTCTTTTCCTCTTCTTCCAGTTCCGCACCGCCTCCCTCCAAAGTATCGCCGCCGCCAACGAGAGCTTCGGCAACTATGTGGACTCGGTGCTGGCCCTTTCCAACGATAACATCCGCACCTCCGCTATGCAGATGTTCTACACCTCCTCCATCCGCACCCTGCGCACCAGCGGCAATCTCTCCTGGTCGGAACGGACCATCGGCCACCGGGACCTGGGGAACTTTGCCAGCAGCAGCAACTTTATTGACCACGTTATGGTCTATAATGAAAGCCTGGATATCGTCTTCACCTCGGAGAGCAGCTACGGCTCCGCCCCCGCCGCCCAGTTTCACGACCAGGAGGCGGTGGAGATTCTCCTCCATCCGGAACATCATCCCTATCTCACCCCTTTTAAGCGTGTCTCCGGCTCCAAGACCTGGTATTCCTTCGTCTTTTCGGAGCAGGGGAGCCGGGGCCGCAGCGCCATGCTGCTGGACATTAACGGCGATTGGTACGAAAGCCAGCTTCTGGGCACCCTTTCCCAGGACCGGCACCTTATTGTGGATGCAAACGGCCAGGCGATTATCCCCGCTGAAGGGGCAGATTCTCTGCCCCTTCCAGACTGGAAATATTTCCAGTCCGCTTTTCTGGAGGATCCCAAAAGCGGCTACGTCCTGCCGGACCGCTCCCCTTTTCTCACCTCCTGCTGGGTGTACCACCAGCTGGAGCATACCGGCTGGTACTACCTGGAGGCTTTCCAGCTGGAGGTCACCGCCCCTGGCCTGGTCCATGTCCAGACGGTGGTCTTTATCCTCTTTGCCCTTCTCAGCGTGGTGCTTTTGGTTCTTTTCGCCTACCTCTTTGTCTATATCCTCCCCACCTTCTTCCACATCTCCCAGGCCCTTACTACAGTGGCGCTGGATGGCCGGGATTCCACCGAGAAGTTTGACGAGCTTCTTTCCAGCCACAAGACCCTGGAAACTAGCCGCCGCCTTCAGGAGCTCCAGGCCGGAATCTTTCCGGAGGGCCTTCAGCCCCCTATTGTAATGGTGGCCTGTGCCCCGGATGCCCCCAAAAAGCTTTCCGACCTGCTGCTGGCTCACCCCGGCGCCATTGTGGCCCATTCCGAGCTGGGACTCACCTTTGTGTTGCCCGCCTGCACCAACAAGGGGCGCAACAACCTTCTTCCCGCCATCCGGGGTTCCGCCGGAGGCGGGCCGGTGTATGTCAGCCTCCCCTGCTACTCCGGCCAACAGCTTTTGGAGGCCTTCTCCGCCCTGGAGGAGCTGGCGCAGCTGGCCTTTGTCTATCCCACCCAGTGGGTCTTCTGCCAGGAGATGTTGGCGGATTGCACCCAACCCAGCGGATTCCAGCCGGAGGTGGTATCCGCCCTGGAGGCCGCCCTCAAAAAGGGGCAGCTTCAGGCGGCCCGCGCCCAGTGGCTCCTTCTTCTTAGCAGCATCTCCCAGGACCGCTACAAGGATTTCTCCTTCGCCATCCACTACGTGGACAAAATGCTCACCCGCCTCTATCTCAAGTACGAGCTGCCAGCGGCTCCCCCTGTTGACGACAGCCTCACCAGTCTGGATGCCCTCCAGGAGGCCATTGATTCCCGCCTCACCGCCATCACCGAGGCGGTGGCGGCCTCCCAGCAGCGCCAGGCGGACTCCCTTTGCTCCGCCGTGTGGGAGAAAATCTATCAGCTGTACCGCGACGCCGACTGTTGCAGCCAGATGATTGCAGAGCAGCTGGAGATGAGCCAAAGCTACCTAAACCGCCAGTTCCGCACCGCCACCGGCATGTCCATCAACGACGCCGTCCAGCACGTCCGCATCGACAAGGCCTGTAAGCTCCTGCGGGATACCGAACAAACCGTGGAACAAATCGCCAAAGAGGTGGGCCACCGGAACATCAAGTATTTTTTTGTTCTCTTCAAGAAATACACTGGCAAGACCCCCTCGCAGTTTCGCAGCGAGCTCCCCGGTTCCGGAGAGACCTGACTGAAAAACACCTCCTGTTGTAGTACGGAACTACAGCAGGAGGTGTTTTATAGCAAAAGGATATATAAGAGTAGTGAATGAGAAAAAACTTTGCCGAAGGGGGACGGGTGCAAAACCGTAAATTGGGAGAAGATTGGGGTTGAAACAGAAAAGACAGACTTTTTCAAGGAGGGAAAGTTCTATTACCGGAGGCACTCTTTTCTACTGTAAAAGTCCATCAGCTCCATTGCTGCTCCCCGAATATCTGGGACTATGCAGAGTTCCCTACCCCTTCCCTTCAACAGCGCTTCCGCCCATGCTTCTGTATCTTGGTTCAGCTTTAGGAATTGGCAGCGAGGGCTGTTTTCCGCCTCCTTTGTGATTCTGTCCGAAAAAACACAGGGAAGGCCGTTGGCCTGGGCTTCCCATGCAACCACAGGCATCCCCTCATAGAAGCTGGGGAGACAGAAAACATCCATCACGCTGTAGAGCTTGTTGACATCCGTGCGGGCCCCGGTAAAAATCACCCTGTCCCATATTTTCAAGGCTCTGCTTTTCTCTTGGGTGCTTTTCAGCAGCTCCCCCTCCCCTATCAGAAGAAGTCTGGCTTCTGGCTCTCTCTTTAGCGCTTCGGCAAAGACATCGAGGAGAAAACCGTGATTCTTCTGATACATAAATCTCCCCACATGGCCGATAACAAAGTTATCTTGGGGGATTTTCAGCTCGTCCCTCAGCTGTTTTCTGGCTTCGGGGTCAAAGGTAAACTTGCCGGTATCAATAGCGTTGGGCATAATGACAACCTTGCCTGAATTCAAAAGGGGCTCCCCATACATCCAACGCCCGGCCGCTTCTCCACAGGCAAAATAGTCCGTGGTGAACAGCTTGTTCCACGGACGTAGTATGTATTTCAGGAGGGTTTTTGCCCCCTCCCCCTTATACGCTGTTGTGTGATTGTGGCAAATCCGCACAGGCACCCCTGCTTGCCACGCGGCAAAAAGGGCAAATACCGACATTGTGCTAAGGTGGGCGTGGACTATTCGGTACCGCTTTTCCCGGAAGGCCTTGCAGAGGGCCTTGTGATAGGCCAGCGGCCTGCTGTAAGATGGCATGGGATAAATCCCCGCCCCCAGCCGCTCCAGCTCCCTCTTCTGGGGAAAGACGCTATCCTGGGAAAAATAGAAATCAAACTGCACCTTTTCCCGGTCTATATGGCGGTAGTAATTCATCACCACCGATTCAATCCCCCCGCTGTCCATGCGGTTCAGAACCTGGGCAACTCGGATGGGCTCACGCATTTTCTTCTTCCCTTTTCTCTGGCAGTTTTTCGTTGTTTATCATCCCCCCAAAGGCGGTTTTCAGGAGGATTCGGATATCCAGCTCCAAACTCCAGTTTTCGATGTACCAGATATCGTATTTCACCCGTGCTTCAATACTGGTGTCTCCCCGTAGGCCGTTTACCTGGGCCCAGCCAGTCATACCCGGCTTCACCTGCTGGCGGACCAGGTAGAGAGGCACCTCCTCCTTAAAGTGGCGCACATGAAACGGGAGTTCCGGGCGGGGACCCACTAGGCTCATATCTCCGGCCAGGACGTTGAACAGCTGGGGCAGCTCATCAATGCTGAACTTCCGAATAAAGCTGCCGAACCTGGTTTTTCTTGGGTCGCTGTTGGTGCTCCAGGCAGTGGTTTCCTTTGCGTTCTGCCTCATGCTGCGAAACTTCAGCATGGTGAAGGGCTTTTTGTTCTTGCCCACTCGCTCTTGGCAAAACAAAATGGGGCCGGGACTGCTGAGCTTTACACCGATTGCGGCGGCAAGCATAATGGGGCTGGTAAAGAGAATCAGCACTAGGGAACCGGCAATATCCATTGCTCTTTTGAGGCTGGCCCAGCCCAGATTATCCAAAGGGGTGGCCCGCATATCAATGAGACGGGTCTGACCAATCACCTCAATGGTTGGGTGGGATGGAATATAATCGTTATAGAAAGGGATAAGGCTTAGGCGGATGCCTTCCTTATCGGCAGCAGCCAAGACCGGCTCCATAAACCGGGTCTCGTGGGGCTCCAAGGCAACGATAAGTTCATCTGGCTTATGCTGGACAAGTATCTTCTCCAGTTCCTCATAGCTGCCCAGGCAAACCCCCAGCTCCGGGCGCTGAGCTTTGCTGATATAACCCATAACCTTAATACCAAGCTGGGGATTTTCCTGGATACTTTCCAAATACTGCTTTGCCAAATGGCCGTTACCAACAATAGCGATACGCTTTTGGTTATACCCCAAGCTGCGGTAGTGGCGCAGGACAGCTTGGCCAAAGGTATGTTTTGCGATTACCAGCAGGCTGGAAAAAAGCCAAAACAGAACTACTGCCAGACGGGGGAATTCTACAATACGGATGAGGTATAGAAGGGCCATCGCCCCCAGGGAAACAATACCATTTACCAGAGAGACGCGAAAAATCTCTCCCCCATTTTGTTTAAGGCGTTGGGAGCTGTACATTCCCAGGATATAGTAGATAAAAACGGCGAGCAAGGCGCAGCTCCCAGCCAAAATATAGTATGGCAGGGAGAGAAGAGGCATCTGGCTTTCGCCCCTTAACACCTCCAGGCGGGTGTACATAGCCAGGGGGTAGGAAAGAAAGATCAGGAAGAAATCACTGGCCATGTTTAGGATGTTTAAGAACATCTGGTTTTTTCGAATCATCCGCCATTGCCCCTCTGGCTACAAATACATTTTCTCATAGTACTTCTGATATTCCCCGCTGGTAACCCGTTCCACCCAGCCGGGATGATCCAGGTACCACTGAATCACCTCTCTTATCCCCTCCTCGAATGTATAGGCAGGGGCCCATCCCAACTGGGTGGTGATTTTCGTGTTGTCGATGGCATACCTTCGGTCATGGCCGGGACGGTCCTGTACGTAAGTGATTAGGCTTTCCGGCTTGCCCAGAGTTTCCAGGATCAACCGGACAATCTCGATGTTGGCTTTTTCATTGTTGCCACCAATGTTATACACTTCCCCCATTCTACCCTTTTCCAGCACAGTGGCGATAGCGGAACAGTGGTCTTTTACATGGAGCCAGTCCCGGATCTGCATCCCGTCGCCATAGACCGGGAGGGACTTATTCTGCAGAGCGTTGTGAATCATCAAGGGGATAAGCTTCTCCGGAAACTGATAGGGGCCGTAGTTGTTGGAGCAGCGGGTGATATTCACCGGCATCCCGTAGGTCTGATGGTATGCACGGACGATTAGGTCTGCACTGGTTTTAGAGGCAGAGTAAGGACTGTTTGGCGCAAGTGGTGTTGATTCCGTGAACATTCCGGTCTTGTCCAATGCACCATAGACTTCATCTGTAGAGACCTGAAGAAAGCGAACCCCTGGACGGTATTCCCTGGAATGCTTATCATTGGGCTTCAAATTCCAGTGGCGTTTAGCGGCATCCAAAAGAGTCTGAGTTCCCATAATATTAGTGGTGAGGAAAATTTCTGGATCCACAATACTGCGGTCCACATGGCTTTCCGCCGCAAAGTGGACAACGGTATCAAAATCGTACTGGACGAACAGCTTTTCCACCAGGGCCTTGTCCCGAATATCCCCCTTCACAAAGTGATATCGGGGATCATCCTTCACCGGCTCCAGATTTTCCAGGTTGCCCGCATAGGTCAACAGGTCGAGATTAAGCAATAGGACAAGGTCCTGCTGCTTACCTAGTATATATTGGATAAAATTTGAGCCGATAAATCCAGCGCCGCCGGTGACTAATAGCTTTTTCATCTGTTTTCCTCCGCAATGGTCTGTAGGTATTGTCCGTACTCGGTTTTCATCAATGGCTGGGCCAATTTCAGCAGCTGCTCCCGGTCGATAAAACCTCTGCGGTAAGCGATCTCCTCAATGCAGGAGACATAAAGCCCTTGGCGCTTTTGGATGATGTTGACAAACTGGGAGGCCTCCTGGAGGCCGTCATAGGTGCCGGTGTCCAGCCAGGCCATCCCGCGGAAAAAGCGGATAACCTGTAGCTTGTCCCTTTTCAGATACTCGTTGTTGACTGCGGTGATTTCTAGCTCACCACGGGCAGAGGGCTGGATGTTTTTGGCGATATCTACCACGTTGTTGTCGTAGAAATACAGTCCAGGAACCGCGAATTTTGATTTGGGCTTTTGGGGCTTTTCCTCCAGAGATAGAACTCTGCCGGTCTCATCAAATTCTACCACACCGAACTGGCTGGGATCATGGACAGGATAGCCAAAGATCACCGCGCCCTCCTCCAAGGATGCTGCTTTCTTCAGGAGGGTGGAAAAGCTGCCACCGTAGAAAACGTTGTCCCCCAAAACCAGCGCGACCTTATCCCGGCCGATGAATGTTTCACCGATGAGGAAGGCCTCTGCTAGGCCGTTGGGGGCCTGCTGCACGGCGTACTCGAACCGCATTCCCAACTGGCTGCCATCGCCCAGGATATCCTCAAATACCGAAATATCTCTGGGGGTAGAGATAATAAGAACCTCTTTAATATTCGCAAGCATGAGGATAGATAAAGGGTAGTATATCATAGGTTTGTCATAGATTGCCAGAGCTTGCTTAGAAACTCCCTTTGTAATTGGATAAAGTCTTGTTCCGGATCCTCCTGCAAGAATGATTCCTTTCATCTTAACATATCTCCTTATAGGCCTAATCTCTTGAAAAGTTGCTCTGTTTTTTCAAAGGCATTTTCAATAATAAGGTCCATATTATAATATTTGTAATCAGCCAGTCGTCCACATAGAAAAAGATTGCTGAATTTTTTTGCTTCATCGGCATAACGGGAAAACCGTGCTAAATTTTCCTGATTGATTACAGGATAATAGGGTATATTCCCTCGCTCTGCATGCTTTCTATAAGGGAGCGGAAATTCTCTGGCAATTACCGTATAAGGAGTATCCAAATTATCTAGGTAGTTAATCTGTTTATACTCTGTATCCCTTGTATATCCCTCAGCTTGAGGATAGGATATGACTTGACATGGGAGAGCAAAGCGATTATCGTGTCTTTCATAACGGTATTCAATGTGCAAAGATCGATATGGTAGATTCCCAAATCTTTCTTGAAAAAGTTCATCAATTGCTCCAGTATATACAATTTGTTTGTACAGTTTTCCGTCAAACAACACGTTTCTCTTTTCATAGTCCAATTGGATATGCTCTAAAGCGTCACAGTTGAGACAAACGGTAATATTGGGATGGTTTAACATCTGTTCAAAGAGCTTTGTAAAGCCGTATTTAGGTAGATATTGGAAATCTTTATTTTGGTAGCGCTCATCATACCCTAAAGACATCATTGCCCGGTTTAATACGCTTCGGTCAATTTGATCCGGTGCCATCCCCCACATTTTAGCAGTATAGGTACGATATGCTTTTTCAAAAAGAAGATTCCCATAGTTACGAATGTCATCATCTTGGTATTCGATTAACTCAAAAACGGACACCCTATCTTTGCCCTCAAATTCACTACGAAATTTTTTCAGCAGCGGCTCAGCTTTTGCAGGTGTCACCAATTGCTGTAAGGTGCGGAAGTTAAAAGGCAAACGGACATATTTCCCATCAATAAAGCTTAGTATCTTGGTTTCGTGAACTACCAGCTCTGCGTATTTTTCCAAAAATTCTACAATCCAATATTTATCCGTACTAAACAGATGGGGACCATAACGTTGTACAAGAATCCCGTATGCATCTAATTCATCATACATATTTCCAGCAATGTGAGGACGCTGTTCCACCAACAATACTCGTTGGTTCTTTTCTTCCGCCAAGCGCCTTGCAAAAATACTGCCAGAAAACCCCGCTCCTACAACAATGATGTCGTACAATATAATTCCCTCCAACAATATTTTAGTCTTGTATTCTCCTTAGCCAATCCACTGTTTTTTTAATACTATCTTCAAAAATAGCAGACGGAAGATAACCGGTATCGTTATAAAGTGCATATGTATCAATGTCTTGGTAATCAATCCACGAGTTATCTTGATACATACCAAAATTCAATTTAGACTTTGGGCAAACGACATCTCGCACCTCAGTAATAATTTCACGAAATGGGCGCAGTTGTCTACTGCCAACATAATAAACTTTATAGTTGCGCCCTCGCTTTGCCGCTGCAATTATACCACCAACACAGTCATCAATATATGTCCAATCATATAAATGGTCACCCTTGATCAAGTCTAAATCTTGTCCCCTCATTAACTGTTTGAGCATTGTATTAGTAGAACGGCCGGAGCGATCGCCTACACCAAAAATATTTGTGAATAGAACGCCCACAAATTCGACTCCATTACGATGAAGAACAACTTGGCTTATCTGCCTTGCAGACTTTTTTGCTGATCCATAAACGCTGCATTCCTTAACAACTCCGTTGGTGTTTGGACACTTCAAATATTCATGGCTGGAGTCGGCAAAAACAAACCGTTTACAACGAAGTTCGATTGCTCCATAAGCAGCATCACAGGTATATTTGATATTAGAAATTTGAACGCGGTAGTCGTTTGTTGCTTTTCCATAGCCTTGCCATGCAAAGTGAAAAAACACATCAAAATCGCGTTCAGATACCTTTTGTGCCAGCTGTTCATACTCTTGAAACTCTATCTGAATTAGATGAAAATGTGGATTCTTCTTCAGCTCTCCTAACTTTTCCGGTGTCGCACAAAGACCATAGACTTCCACACCATCAGCCAATAATGCTTCCGCAAGCGCTTGACCTATGAAGCCCGATGCACCAGAGATAATTACCTTTTTCATCTGTTCGTCTCCATTGTAAAATTTACATCACTCATCGCTAATGTTGGAGCCTTGATATCCTTTTGAGAAATAATCGGTTCCTGGGTTCCCCAGTCGATTGCGATTTCTGGATCGTTCCAAGCAATTGCTCGATCTAATTCTGGATAATACAGCTCATCCACCTTGTACTGTACTTCGCAATCATCTTGCAATGTAATAAAGGCATGACCAAAGCCGGAAGGGATCCAAATTTGCCTGTGATTTTCCTCGGTCAACTCAACGCTAATCCACTTTTTGAAAGTGGGCGAGTCTCTCCGAAGATCGACTACATAATCCATAACACGGCCCTTGGTACAACGGACAAGCTTTACTTGCGGTTTTGGATTGTTTTGAAAATGGATTCCGCGAATGGTCCCCTTTTTTAACGATAAACTGTGGTTATCCTGGACAAATATTGTTTTAATTCCATACTCGGCTAATGTACGCTTGGAATATGTTTCACAATAATAGCCACGAAAATCCTCAAAATATTGTGGTTCCAAAATTTTGACGCCGGGTAGTTGCAGTTCTGATATTTTCACGAATCAACACCTCATTTAATTTGTTCCAATTGAGTAACCAGTTCGATTTGCTGCAGAATATCCTCATATCTTTGCTGTTGGAAATGAGATTCTAGTACACATCGGGCAAAAACTTGAAGGGAGCGATAAAACTGATCATCCGGTTCCACTGTAATCTCATGGACGCCCTCGCCCGTTTCCATTACAAGTTTCGGTGAAAAATCTGCCGGAGGGGTAAATATGCGGTCTGCCAGTAGGCGGCCCTTGCTTCCCCATATCTCTAATTGACATTGATAACTGTTATCCATACCAAAAGCTATGTGGGCGGTGAGACCCGCCTCATTGCGAAGAACTGCGTTGCCATAAAGGTCCACACCGAACTGCTCATCCTCAACAAGATGGCCATCCACAAGTTTTGCTGTGTTCCCCAGTAGGAACCGCGCTAACCGTAGGGTGTATCCACCGCAATCCAATAGGGCCCCACCGCCCAGCGCTTTGTTGTACCGGAAGTCACTTGCCCCCCGAAATGGGAAACCAAAGGATGCTCGAATCAGCCTCAATGCACCTAATTCACCAGATGCGATTAGTTTTTGAATTTCTCCAATCTGTCGGTGATAGATAAACATATAGTTTTCGTGAAGAGCCAATCCCTTATCTTTTGCCAATTCTACCAATCTGCCTGTATCCAATGCACAGGTAGTGCTAGGTTTTTCTACAAAAACATGTTTACCTTTTTCCAGTGCCCTTTGTGCCCATTTGAAATGAAGCGCAGGGGGCAGAGGCAAATAAATCGCATCTATTTCTGGCGAATTTAGCAATGTCTCGTATCCATCAAATACTTTTCCACCATATTCTTTAGCAAAGCGCTCTGCTTTTTCCCTCTCCTGAAGCAGAATATAGGAGTCGTTTTCAGCGGTATCTCCTCCGGACCATTCCCTTGCCGTAGCACAGGCCACACCCGCATAAGTGAAATTTTTGCATTTTTTCAGCGCAGGAAGAAAGCGCCGGTAAGCGATATTGGATGGGCAGATGATGCCGATCCGAATTGTCATAGTTATACCTCCAATAAGGACAGCAGGTTTCTCAGCTGAATATTTAAAATATTATTTATTTGCACCATTTCATTCAGTGTTTTGTAATCCAATAGAAAATATCCCTTGGGGAGTGACGGTAATTCCTCTTTTCTTACCCGTAACAGCACATTTCGGTTCTGTTCATGGTAAAACCGGCCTCCCTCCTCAGAAAGAAGATGATCAAAAAAGATCCCACATCCTGTGTGAAGCTTGTCCCAGAAAAAATGAGTAATCTCATCGACTTCCTGGAATCCAGCCACGGCCTCCTGCTGCACAGTAGGTCCTAATTCTAAGCTATCAAAGCAACCTGCCTCAGGAGATGCCCGAACAAGGAATTTCAGCCGCCCAGCCTCCTCACAGCAAATAAGGCCAAAAGTAGCAATACCATTAGCTTCAAATAAAGGTTGCGTCCATTGATGAACCTCCCTACCCTCAATCGTGATATCACAAAACACCACCTTAAAGGGATAAGGATGAATACACACAAATTCCTCGTCTTGCATCTTCCAAGTTTTTAATTCACTTAATGGGACTAGCTTAGGTTCATCATTTGCAAACATTTTTTGATTATTGATATACTCAAAGACATGCGGAAGATAATTTGCTTTTTCACCAAGAAATATTGAGCGAAATAAAGCTTTATCCTTGAAATCTTCTGATAAATCCAGTAGCTCTTCTGGGAACAAGCACAGTTTGGAAAACGGGATACAAGACAATACTGTTCGTGTATCCATATTCACTAAATTATCCTCCCGCATAAGCCGTTTGATTTGTCCAAGTGTCATCCAGCGGTGGCTGGGCAGAATTGGTATATCCTCTTCCACCCGAAGGATAATATTTCGATTGCGCTTCTTGTAAAATCGTGAAGATTGCTCCGACTGGATCTGATCTACCACAACTTCGTACTTGGAGGCGTTCAAAAAATAGTCCAGATAAGGCGGTTTTCTTCCACCGTGCTTTTGGGTAAAATTGCTTTTAGTTGCCTGGATAGTAGGTGAAAGTTGGACGCAGTTCACATTTCCCGGCTCGATTTTGGCCTGCATGAGAAAGTGCATGACACCACTAATCTCCTTGCACAGGATGCCCAGGTAGCCAATCTCTTGCTGGAGGATTATGGGTTGCTCAAATTCCTGGCTCTTAAAACCAGCAATGCTAAAGAAGCTACGGTTCTCGTTACGGATGCAGCCCTCAATTGGATCGTAAAACCACGGTACGCACTGTTCCAAGGAGATTCTATGTATTACTACTTCCGTGCTGGCAATGCGTTGGAAAATCCAATCCATCAGTTCCTTTGTAGGAGTCACTTTACTGTCTACTACTGACCACGATCGTAAAAAACTTGTTAAGGTGTCATTCATGCTTTTTTCATCCCAACTTTTTATTTATTGTTTGAAAAAGCGCACTATTTTCTTAATAAACTCTCTTCTTTTTGTTCCCTTTGGGAGCAGTGGATCCAGGTATTTACGTGCAGGATGATCTATCCGCAACAATCGTTCTGGCTGGGCAACAACTGCTGTGGGATTGGTAACCGCCATTTGGGCAACCATTATCTCGCGGTAAAATATTGACCTCTCTGCTATATTCCAAAATTCATTTTCATATTTTACCCCAGGAATATTCCATGGCTTTGCCAAACCAGCGAAATGAAGGATTTTCGGTGATAAAACTTTATAACAGGGATTATATTTACTTTGAATGAACTGTACGGAAGTAAGAAACACATCATGATCTACTCTGTAATTCCAATCATAGTCGAGATACCTTATTTTCCCTTGAAATAGGATGTTCAAAATATCTTGATCCATATATTTCCAGGACCTAGCATTGCATAGTGCAATTAACATGATAGCGGGATAAACCTCTCGCACCTTTTTCAAATTTAACACCATAAAACCCGCATTTATAGCAGTTTTTATACAGTCATCCAAGCCTAGCTCATCCCCATAATCTCCATAGCACCATTCATGAGCGGCAAGAACAAAATCCTCTCCAAAATCATAATTTGCAAAAACACCAATGTCGGTCATCACAACCATATCGCTGTCTACACAGATAATCTGATCATAATTTTTCAGGATATGAGCCATCCAAACCCGGCAGTAAATCAGCTTGGCGTATTGGGGCAACTGTGTACCATTCAGCAGAGCTAGATGTTGGGAAACATCCGAAAAGCGGACAGAAACATTTGTATAACCATCTGCCACACGTTTTAGCTTTTTTTGGCGCACTTTGGGAACCCCATCTGTTAAAATGATTATGTCATAGTTTTTATCAGGTTCCCCATTCTCAATAATTGATTGAATCGTAACCGCCAAATAGGGAAGGTAGTACGCGCTGCTAAGCAATCCTATCGCAACATTATTTTCCTCAAAAGCTGGTGTTAAACCTGTATCCGGAAAGGCTGTTTCTTCCAAAACATATTCCCAAGGCCGTAGTGGCTGGTGTTTTAAAAACAGCCCAGATTTGTCTTTTCTGCTATCACTCTTTCCACGTTGTCCATTCTCGTTTTGTTCCTTTACCAAACCCTTATCCGTTTCCAATACATACCCCGGAAAATAGCGATCAAATTTTCTCAGCCGTTGCCTGGCCACTATATCGCTGTATAGCGGCACCCTTTTTGCTGTTTCCCAAAATACGTCCCCAAAACTTATCTCAGGGTCGTTCCACGGCTTTCGAGGACCGGTATACCGGACCACCCCACACTGTTGCCATGCCTGTCCAATATTCTCCGATGTAATATTCCACATCGGGTCAAGCTGTTTTATATGACCTTGCGCAACACGGTTTAAAACGGTCTGAATAGACGATCCCCGCTGTTCTTCAGCGGCCTTGAGCATACCTTTCCAGTCAGCCAGCCGATTAAATTCTTCTACACTGTAAACTAGTATATCTGTCAGAAATTGCTCCTGTGGAGCACTGGCAAAATATCCTTTTTTAAGTGTTCTTTGACCATCTCCTTCTAAATGAGTCTTGTTTGCTCCCTGAACTGCAGCTAAAACGTAGCCATCCATTTCAATCTGCATTAAATCCGCTATATCCCTTAAAACAATAACTCCACTGTCTAAGCAGACTACCTTATTGTACTGACGCATGACATCACACAGCACAAAACGATAGCATTCCTCCTTGGATATATCTCCATTTTCCCGAACTACACTTCCTACGAAATAAGAGGAGATATTCGCAAAGCGAATGGAGCAATTCTTAGCATCTGTTGTTCCAATAAATCGTTTCATTGTGTAGGGAGCGATTTCTTCGTGTAGGATAACAATATCATAAAAATAATCTGGCGAAGCATGGTCAAGGATGGATTGCACTGTAACATTGCAATAGGGCAAAGACTGTTTGCTAGCGGAAAGCACAATAGGCACTGTGCATTTAGTTTCCATGAACATGGGATCCAGCGGCTGTTCGCGGGTAGTTTTGAAAAAGCATTTTTGCAATGTACCAAACCTACATGATTCATCATTCATTTGCAAATATGTATAGAATATTCCCAAAAGCCGCTCTGAGCAGTAGCCAGGAATTCTTTTTTCACCAAAAGAGTAGCCTGTGTAGTCCATCCTTCTATCGAACTCAAAGAGTATATCAAACATCCACTCACATAGCTTTCGAAAATATTTTTTTCGCATTATAAATAGGTTTGCAAAATATCCTTTTCCATCTTCAAAAAGGTATTTTCGTACAGCCGGCATAAACTCTGGAGATCTTTGTTGAATTACTTCAATAAGTAGATTCAAATCTTTCTCATGCTGGTAAGGAACTTCGCAAAATTGCTGATACAAACTGTAGTAGTTTTTATCATACTGTAAATAATTACAGGTAATCACATCATATCGTTCAATAAAATCCCGCATTTTTTCTGCATCTAGCAGATGCATCTCCGCAAATGCTTTTTCATCATTAGTATCATATTGATATTCATAATGGTTCTTCTTAAGAATATCTGCATTAAACGATAAAAACCGTCTATATTGAAAAAAACCATAGTAGTCGTTATCAAAATTCTGCCAAGCCCAATATATTGTCGCTGCATCATTAAATCTGGGATTCAACTCAGAAATATTTTTCCCTGTATCATCGTGGAGCATACCAGGAAGATGTTGCTTTGAATTTGCCGCTCCCCCTTGAACCAGCTCAAACAGATCGTTATCAGGGATCATTATTTTGTTATTGAAACAAGTCACATATATCTTGATTTTTGATTTAGACACCAATATCTCCTACGCTTTCATTCAGTTTGTCTTCTGCAATAGCTTTTATCACTGCTTTAATTCCAATATTAAATGGAATTTGTGGTTCAAACCCTGTATCCATCCTAATGGCCGTTAAGTCTACACAAGAGCTAGGAGGAAATCCATTTTTATAAGGCAGTTCACCAATTCCCAGCGGAAGTGTAGGATCAATGAAATCTCTTATTTGATAAATATAGTTGGATAACGGCCAATTATCCCCATGCCCAATACTGTAAAATGCGCCACTCTTTCCCTTAAATGCAATAAGGTATAGCGCTTTGACCAAGTCATCAATATGGACATAGTCCCATAATTGTTCCAACTTTGTATAGATAGGCCGTTCGCCTTTCAAAAGTTTATCGATCGTGTAGAAAATCACATTGTTATCTTGTCGATTCTCGCTATAGATTCCAGAAATTACAACGTAAATATAAGGGATATCTAAGTCTTCACACATTGAGGCGCATAGGTAGCGGGCTTCAATTTTTACTGTTCCATAGGCGTTTTGGGGAGATGGTAATGCATTTGCATTGATTTTTTGCCCACAGTATGCATACTCCATTGTAGAACCTGGAAGAATGAATCTCTGTGCACCCACTGATGCTGCCAGTCGCACCGCATCCATACATAAATTTAAATTTGGTTGTTGAATTTCTATGGAGTTTCTTGTTTCAGGAGATACACCATTCCACGCAAGGTGAAAAAAAGCAGAAGGATTTTTAGGGAGTTGTTTTTCAATGGAGCTATAATTTTTCAGATCTCCCTCAACCATATGTATGCCAGGAATATTATCAATTCGGTGTCGATTTGGACTGTCCTGTACAACAATGGCGTAAACATCTATACTTTGCTCAATAAAATATCTTGTAAGGTGACTTCCTATAAAACCATCTGCCCCTGTAATTACTACGGCTCGCTTAACACACATAGGCTCGAATCTCCCTGTCCATTTCCTCCGGAATATTCCCGCCAGAAAGCCAAACCTTTGTCCACTCTACGGTTTTTTCTATGGCTTCTCTTACACACCAATGCGGTCTCCAACCAAGTGCAGTTTTTAGCTTTGCACAATCTAATTTCAAAAAATTTGCCTCGTGGGGAGCACCAGGTTCAGATTTATTGATCCATTCTGTCCCATGCCCCCAACTACTACAGAACATATCTACAAGTTCCCCGGTTGTTACACAGTCACATTCATCGGGACCTACATTGTACCAACCGGCTAAAAGTGGATTTTTATACTGATGTTGAATAATCATAAGATAGGCAAACAATGGTTCTAACACATGCTGATATGGCCGAATAGAATATGGGTTTCGCACGATGATAGATTCGTTGTTTGTCACAGCCCGGACACAGTCTGGAATTATTCTGTCCTTTGCAAAGTCACCGCCACCAATAACATTTCCTGCCCGGGCTGTGGAAATAGCGATCTGCCTATCAATAAAGAAACTTCTTTGGTAGCTATGAGTAACCAATTCTGAACAGGACTTCGAGTTGGAATAGGGATCATAGCCATCCAACGGCTCATCCTCCCGATAGCCCCAAATCCACTCGTTATTATGATATACTTTATCTGTGGTTATATTTAAGAAGCTCTTTACGCAATTGCTTTGACGAATACATTCCAAAATATGCACTGTCCCCATCATATTGGTTTCATATGTATATACCGGAGTTTTATAGCTATCGCGGACAATGGGCTGAGCGGCTAAGTGCAACACGATTTCTGGCCGAGCTGTTTCAAACGCGGTTCTTAGTGCAGATAAATTGCGAACATCCCCAATGATAGAATCTATTTGCTTTTCCAATCCTGCCATTGAAAAAAGATTTGGGTAAGTAGGCGGCTCCAAACTATAGCCGGTTACCTCTGCACCTGCCAATAATAAGATGCGACACAACCAAGACCCCTTAAATCCAGTATGACCTGTAATAAAAACCCGTTTACCTTTGAAAAAATCAAAATCTATGTATTCCATCAGTCTAGCCACACTTTCCAGGGGGCTTGTCCGCTACCCCAAAGTTCCTCTAAGATTTTTTTATCCCTTGCAGTGTCCATACACTTCCAAAAACCGTCATGATATTTGCTCTGAAGCTGCTTTTCTTTTGCAAGTGTTTCCAATGGTTTTTTTTCAAAAACTGTTTCATCGCCTTCGATTACATCAAAAACCTCTGGTTGACATACCATAAATCCAATATTGATCAAACTTCCATCTTGCTGCTGTTTTTCTCGGAATCCTAAAACAGAACCTGATTGAGAGACATCAAGGACTCCAAATTGTTGTCCAACATTATAGCTAGATATTGTCACCATTTTTCCATGTGAGTGGTGAAACGCTTCAAGGGTACGGAAATCAATATTTGATACACCATCTCCATAAGTCAACATGAAAGGTTCTCCATTTATATAGTTACGGACACGTTTGATCCTTCCGCCTGTCATGGTATTTAATCCCGTATCCACAACCGTAACTGTCCACGGCTCAGCATAACTGTTTAGTATCTGCATACTATTATCTGTCAAATCAAAAGTGATATCCGAATTGTGCAAATAGTAGTCAAAAAAATACTGTTTGATCACCTCCTGCTTGTATCCTGCACAGATAATAAAATCTGTATATCCATAGTTTGCATACCCTTTCATAATATGCCAAAGTATCGGTCTTCCCCCAATTTCCACCATTGGTTTTGGCTTTAATACGCTTTCCTCAGAAATTCTCGTGCCAAAGCCACCAGCAAGTATCACTACCTTCATTTTCATCAGTTCTCCTGTCTTCCCTGATAACTTATTTGCTTTTAAATTATAGAGAAATATTTGTCGTTTCTATATTCTATAAATTATTCCCCAATATTAGAGCAACAACGAATTCCTAAATAGCTTGATTCGATTTGTTTTGCGATTGTCCCAATATCAAAACCAACGGCTTTTACTATATCGGAAGCTTCTATTCGGTTTGTCTGGGCTCTAGCATGTAAAATCACTTTGGACCATATAGAGTGAGACGACGAAAGTGAAAGAAATTTTGTTGAGTTAATCAATTCACATTCTCTGGCAACTGTATCTGAGAAAACACATGGAAGTCCAGACGCTTGAGCCTCAACACCTACAACAGGAAGTCCTTCAAAATGCGAGGGCAACACAAAAATATCCATTGCCCACAATAAGTGTTCTATGTGTTCAGCTAAGCCAAAGAAGATCACCTTATCAAAGATATCCAAACGATGCGCTTTTTCTTCAAGATATCGTCTATCTTCCCCATCTCCTACCAACAACAACCGACCTTTTGGATTCGATTTTAGAAGTTCTGCAAATACATCTAGCAAAAATATTTGATTTTTTTGATAACATAAACGCCCAACATTTCCAATAACAAATGCTTCTCCTAGTCCAAGTTCCTTACGCATCTTTTCTCGCATTTCAACATTAAATCGAAAACGCTGAGTATCGATTCCATTAGGGATAAAATTAAAACCCTGATGGGCTAGAACTTGTCTTTCAAATAGAAATTCTGCCGCATTGTGAGAACATGCCCATAATTCTGTTGCAGCTGAAGTATATATTTTCTTTGCACAGGTATGAAGCATCATTTTAATTGGCTTTGTTAAACTTCTTCTAAGGGATGTATTATGGCTATGAGCAATTCGTATTGGCACGCCAGTCTGTTGCGCGATATTAAGATAGCTTAAAGATAATCCCTGGAAAGCATTTAAATGGAACACATCATAATTGTGTTCTTCCATTAATTTTCTTAAATAGTGGTGATTATTTCTGGACCTTTTGGAGTTACCAGATAATTCAAAAAAGCGAATCCCTTTTTCTTGAAGTATAGGTGTAAATATACTTTTTTCAATACTAGACGATACAATATCCACTTGGAGTTGTTCCAAATCTATTCGGGTAAGCACATTACAAATGAAGGACTCAATTCCTCCAGAAGCCCATTTCTCGCAGAAACAGCAAACCCTTTTTCGCTTTTTCTTAAATTTTTCAGAACATCTTGGGGATTCCTTGTGAATGTTTTTATAAACCAATAGCATTCTATGGTCCTCTATCCACTCAATAGCAAATATCCATCCATATTACAACACTCAAATCTCATAAGCGTTGCAAACATCTTCCACCGTTTCTAGCATTTTAACTTTTCCTTGCTCTAACCAGAGAACACGGGAACACATCTCCCTCACTTGTTGGATACTATGGGAAACAAACAACACTGTAGTCCCACCTCCCATCAGCTCCAGCATCCGTTTCCGACTCTTTTCCTGAAAGGCTGCATCCCCCACCGACAGAATTTCATCTACAATAAGAATCTCTGGCTTCACCACTGTGGCCACTGAAAACGCCAATCGTGCCAGCATCCCAGAGGAGTAGTTTCGAATAGGAGCATCAATGAACTCTCCCAACTCAGAAAACTCCACAATTTCATTGTACTTTTCCCGCAGAAATTTTTCGCTGTAGCCCAAAATCGCTCCGTTCAGAAAAATATTTTCCCGGCCTGTCAGGTCAAAGTCGAACCCGGAACCAAGTTCCAGCATAGGGACAACATTTCCATAACAAGTTACACTTCCAGATGTTGGTTTTAATATTCCGGAAATCACCTTTAAAATGGTGCTTTTCCCAGCCCCATTTCGCCCTATTAAGCCAAACGTCTCTCCTTTTTTCACTTCAAAGGAGACATGGTCCAAAGCGGTAAAATCTTGGTATTCCAGCTTCCCCCGAAGGGCTGCGGTCACAAATTCCTTCAGTGACATTATCTTGTCTGCATTCATCCGAAACCGCATGGTTACATCGCTAACTTCAATCATTGTGTTGTTCATAAGCATCCCCTTACAAATACAGAAGGAAACGATCTTGGTTCTTCCAGAAAACCAACGATCCAATCACCAGCGCAAGTAGAGCTATTAAGATGCATCCGACGTAAGCTACAGGTTCCGGAGAAATACCATCCAAAATACAGATACGGATATTTTTTAGAAAGTGATAAAGAGGATTTATTTTCAAAATAAGCTTAAAATTATCTGGTAAAATGCTTTCTGGATAGAAGATGGGGGTTGCGTACATCCAGATCATGCTAAGAACACCCCATAAAAACTGCGTATCCCGGAAAAACACCATCGAAGTGGATAGGAAAAGTCCCAAACCTAAACTAAAAATAATAATGCACCACAGAAAATAAAGGCTTAAAACAACTGATTTCTTGAACGGAACCCCTGTCAATATTGAAACAAGGAACAGCGGAATTAAGGAGATACCAAGATTGATGATCGAGGACATCACCCGGGTCAAGGGGTAGATATACTTTGGCATATAAACCTTGGTGATCAATGGAGCATTTCCTACAATCGAACTCAAAGCCATTCCACAGGCTTCAGAGAAGAAATTAAATGTCACAATTCCGATTAAAAGATATACTGCATAATAGGGAATATCACTTTTGAAAATCATTGAAAATACAAAATACTGAACGCACATAGTCAGCAGCGGATTTAGAAAACTCCAAAACACACCAAGGACGGAACGCTTATATTTCGTTTTAAAATCCCGGACCACCAGCTGCCGGATGAGGAAACGATATTTATCCATTGCAATAATGGCGTTGATGACATAACTCCGCCTTCCCTTTTTAACGTGGTACCAAACCCCTGCCAAGAAAAGCAGCAGCAGTCCCAACCCAGCGGCAGCAAATTCCCAATAATGGAGTCCTGTCCAAATATAATCTGTTCCCCTGGCGGCGAAGCAGAGGGTCCCTGGGGTCGAAATTCCGTCTATAAAAAGTTCCCACTCCCCCTCATGTTCTCCATTGTTCATCAGTGGAGAAGGAGAAGTCCCCAGCTGGCCATCTATTGATGTGACCCGCAAAGCAAGGGGGCGCTGATGCAGTCCCTCTATTGCTTCCTTTGTGGTCAAGGTAGTAAAACCACCTTCGGTGACGGTTGCAGCATCAAAGTTTTGGGATAAGAGCGGACAGTTGTTTTGCAAATCCCATAGCTCCACCAGAACCATCCCAGCGTTCTGCCGGTAATAGGTCCCCCATTGGACGCTGATTTCCTCCAAACGTTGAACCTTAGTAGTAAAGCGCTGCTCTACCACACATCCTGCTGTCAGCTCCATCGTGCCTTTCTCCGCTGGAAGGACATCAATATTTCCCCTAGATTCTCGCAGATGTAGCTGCTCTCCAGCCAGAAAATAGAAAAGCACCACAGCTGCCAGATATCCCGCCAGCAAAAGAATTGCCAGCCGGCGTAAGATTTTTTGCTCCTGCTGCAACCACTTTCACCTCATTTAGTAATCTCCGTCCCACCCAATGGAGAGCTGCTCCTGCTCCATCATCCGCTCCATGGCCTGCTCCACCAGCAGGGCGATGTTGCTTTCAATCCCCGCCCTTGTGGATAGATACAGCTTGCGCAGCGCCTGGGGATTCGCCCGGCCATCGGGGATTCGCGCCGCTTCACAAACAGGCTTCATCAGGATGGGGACATAGGTCCGGTTGATGGCCCGTCCGCTCCGGGTCCGAAAAACCGGCCCAGACCCGATACCATTTCGCTCTGTAAAACTTAGCAGCTCCTTCTGGATACAGGCCGGAATGGTAACAATTTGCTTGACGCGGTTCTGATAGCAGAGGACCTTCCCCTCCCGGAGCGCCTCCACCGTCAGGTTGGGCAGCTCCTTGGCAAAAAGCCCGGTGCAGGCGAACAGCTTAATGAGCAAATAGACCTTCTCGTTCCCCAGGGCCTTTGCTGTGTGTAAAAGATGCAGATACTCCGCCCTGGATAGCTCCGGCTGGGGTGGCTTTTCCTCCCGCAGCTGTCCCACCAGCTGATACTCCCGGTGGCCGATGTAGTCCAGGAAGGCATTCACTGCCGAAAGAAAGGCATTTACTGAAGCTGGCTTGTACTCCTTCAGAAGGGCTTCCCGCCATTTCTCCAAAAAGCCATAGCGAATCCGCTTGTCCTCCGGCAGGTCCTGGTAGAACCGCAGCAGCTTTCTCCGGTAGAACTTAATTGTCCCCTCGGTTCGGTCCAGGCTTTCATAGAGGGTCAAAAACTGTTCAATCTCCTCCAGCGTTATAAGGGTCCCCTTGCCTGCCCGATGCTGCACCGGCCGCTGCTCGCTCATGACGCGCTGCTGCGCCCTTGGCATAGAGTCCCTCCTCCCTCTCTTGTGGTCGGAACGCTTAGATAGTCCCAAGTTTTGGCCCAAAAGGAGAAGAAGGGAAAAGAGCGAGAGACTTTCAGGGCAAAAAAGAAGGGCCAGACAGGAAAATCTTCCCTCTGGCCTGGTTTCTTGCGCAAAAAATAAGCCTAACCCTTGTAATCCCCCATCTTTTGTGTTAAACTAATAGCTGTTCATGCAGACTATTGGCGGAAGACGTTTCTTTTTGCCCTGAAGTTTAGGCTAAATAAGCGTTCTGTTTAATTTTAGCTAAGAGACCAGCCCCAGCCGTTCCAGCTGCCGGGCGTGCTCCGCCCCGGTGGAGATGAGGTAGATGCGGGTGGTCTCAATATTGGAGTGCCCCAGCACATCCGCCAGCTTTACCACATCCCGGCAGGCCCGGTAGAAGCTCCTGGCAAACAGGTGTCGGAGGTTGTGGGGGAAAACCTTGCTCCGCTCCACCCCTGCCTTGGCGCAGAGGGCCTTCATCTCCGCCCATATCTGCCGCCTGCTCAGCCCTTTACCGCTTCTGGTGAGAAAAATCTCCCCAGCGGCGATTTTTCTTTTTCTGGCATATTTTATAAGTTTCCGACACAGCTTCCCCGGCAGCAGGATGGTCCGCAGCTTTCCCTTCAGGGCAATCTCCGTCTGTCCCTTTTGGGCCGCCTCCACTGTGATGTATCGCACCTCGCTCACCCGTATCCCTGTGGCGCAGATGGTCTCGATGAGAAGGGCCAGCCGCTCTCGCCCCAGCGCCCTGGCGGTCTCCACCAGGCAGGTATAGTCCTTCCGGCTCAGCTCCCGGCCGCTGCTGCGGAACATCCTTCGCTGCACCTTCAGATATTTCACCTGGCAGTCTATCCAGCCCAGAAAGGCAAAGAATTTGTTCAGCGCCGCCAGCTTCCCGTTGATGGTGGCCGGCTGGCAGCCGCTGGCAGCCAACCGCTCCTTCCACCGGCAGGCCAGCTCCTTGGTCACCGGTTCGCTTCCGGCCCACGCCGCAAAGACCCCCACCTCCCGCAGGTACTTCTCGATGGTGGCGGCCTCCCGCTCCTCCTCTAAAAGCCGCCGCTGGAAGGCGGCTAAATGCCCTGGCTCTAGTCTTCTCCCCATGGGATTATCCTCCTCTTTTGGTAAAATAATGCTATTATTTTACCGGAGGACTGCTGGGTTGTAAAATGGGATAAAATATGGGTGTACCCATTGGTAGGGCGGCTGAAGTTCCATAGAGTAGTGAACATCTTTTACCATGCGTCGGATGGGAAAAAACCGGGGTCTGGCAGATGACACTATCATCAGGTTGGACAAGGACATCCACCATCATCTGCATACAGCACCAGCCGTCTAGGCTGTAGCCAATCCACTCCGGCTGTAGGTAAAAATTCAAACCACCCGCTGAGCGGATGGTTTGAATTTTGCGTTTCAGGGGTTGGGAGTTGCTTTAACAAGCGGTTAACAGGCGTGTTTGACCAGACGCACTCTGCTTTTCTGTTTTACATTTCGCCAGTATTTGGTTGCTGGAGCAATTCATTGTCCCGCAAAAAATCAAGAAACGCCTGCATAATTCTTTCATTGCGCATCTGAATATCGCTCTCTGTAAAATCCGATGCGTTATGAGCCAGCGTAATCAATTCCCGGACTTGTGTACCCTCCTTTTCCTGGCCTCTGGTACTTGTAAAGCCGGTATAGTACTTCTTTTTGTCAGCGAAGCGATAATCAGAAGCCCGGATATTGATGCGCTTCTCCAACAGCGCCTTATTACCCAGCGATTCCAGGCTGCGGGCATCATGCAGCGATTTCTCCTTGTTTTGCCGCTCGCTCGGATAGATGTGCTCTGTTTCGAATACAGTTTCCAGGGAAAGCAGTTCCTGTGCTTCATCCTGAAATGCCCACCAAGTGACCATAGCCTTTGTGATGGGCCTGGCGTTGCTGAATGTGAAGTTTGAAAACATGCTCTTCACTTTTTCTGCATCAAATCTAAATTCCGAAAAGGCAACAGGCTGCTGATTGACAATATTGACCATCTCTGCATAAACTGGTGTCCTAAGCGCATTCACTCCTGGGTTGATGACTGCGTATGTCCAAATAAAAGCAGTAATTTTCTTTAGGAAGGCAAAGAAGGCGTCGTCATCCAGCAGTCCGCATGCGTCCTTATTCTGCATAAAATAGACCGATACAAAGTATGTCCACATCCCGTTAGGAGCATAGTTCAGCACAAACAGGCGGCGGAGCACCCTTAAAGAGAATCGATCTTTGTCCTGGTTGGAGATATCCTCCCAGAAGTGCGCCAGGACGACTAGGTTTTCAAAGGTTTCTTCATTTTTAAGCAGGCTGTAGCTGTCTTTCTCATAAAATTTTCGCAGGGCTTCCGTTGTGGAAGACTTGATACCCTTGCATGCACGGACATAATACATATACCGAGTGAACAGCTCGTCCATCGGGGTACCTGTACTGGGGTAGAAAATTTTTTCGCACAGCTCCTCCAACTGCTTCCACCGCCGGGTAAATGCTTCCTTCTGCCCCAAATCCGAATAGAATTTGTAGAACTGCGCTTTGAAAATATCGGCATCGGACAGGGGCTTGCCGCGGTCGTTCAATGTAGAAAAAATCCGCAGGGCTGTATCTTGGGACTCCGCTTCAATAGGAAGTAGAATACAGTTATTCATAATGCGGGTAGGTAAATAGGCAAAATAGCTTGGATAGTTGTTGAGAAAAGTATCAATGCAGGCCTGAAGGAAGCGATAGTTGGCTGCGTAACTGCTTTTCTGGGTTTTTTCTACTATCCCGGTTCGTAGAATTTCCAGAAACTCCTCCTTGTCCTTATCTGTTGCGACCTCTGAATCGATCTTTAACGCGTTTATGTTGGGTTTCCCGAATTCATTGGTTTTCCAAAGACACTTTTCAATATTTTGCTTTGTAAGCAGAGAGGCTTCGTCCTGCATATGGCCAAATTTTGCGTAAAAAGCGCGAAGCAGCAACATCAGCGTGGTCAACCGCTGCTGCCCGTCAATCACTTCCATCCTTCCATCGTCTTTATTTTTGAAGGTGACAATTGGGCCGAGAAAGTACTCGCTGTTGCTATCGAACTCCGTGCGCCCCTCGTCAGGGATAGCAAAGGTAAAGATATCGTCCCACAAAGTTTGACACTCGGTTTCTCCCCAGGCATAGGGCCGCTGGTAATCTGGGATCAAAAAATCTGATTTTTTGTCCTGGAGCAGATCTTTGATAGTTTTCTGATCTACATTCAGCTTTGACATTGCATAACCTCCCATCAAAACTTCTACGTTCTTTTCTACGATTATACCATACACCTTATAAAAAAGACAAGGTATCAAGAGGATTTAAGTGATTTAATAGCTTGTATCTTGGATCAAAAAGAGATATACTTATAGACAAGTTCCATCATTTGATTTTCTTTGCCGTGCCAGAAATATGCCTGTCTCCCAATAAAGGCAGTTTTGAATCTCTCTTTTTGTGCAAGTATTGAGAGGTAGTGAGTCTCTATAAAATCCTTTCCACCCATTACATTTACAATCGCTGTTAAAATAGGCATGGGATGAACTTTATGATAGTCTGGGTAACAATGAGTTTAATAGGCAGTGGTGATAACGATTGAAAAAAGCAAAAACAGTTGGATGGATTTTGTTATCCCTATCCTTTTTGTGGACTTTGTTTTATGAGATAACCTTACCAAAATACAAATTACATCCCCACGATGTAGGGGATGGTGGCTCGACGGATCTTGTCAAACAATATGTTTCTCAAAAAGAAATAAACAGAAGAATGAACAATATAGATATTATGGAAAATGGAAATGTTGTTCTTTCATTCTTGCAAACACCGCTATTCGATAACCGTTATCAACTCGGTTTACTGCTTGTGTTTGAAGAAGATGTTCCTTCATACACACTAGAGTTTCGTTATGAGCGAAGCTTTTCTTTAGAATTTGAGAAAGGCAAAATGCTTTTAACAAAGCAAGGTGATTCTTGCACTCGACTCTATTCATTAGAAGGTAAATATATGGGGAGAGTTCCAAAAAGAGAGGTGATGTTTCCCAAAAAAGAAATCCGAGCCCTGGATGGCAGTATTTATACAATCGAGTCGCAGTTTCTTTGCGATGCTTTAATCAAGTACACTTCTGATGGGGACAAACAAATTCTTTACAAGTTATCAAATATTATGATGCTCAAAAAGTGTCTTTTCTACAGTTTGCTTATTGGAGGTTTTGCTTGTATTGGTGCTTCAAAACTGCTTTCACACCATAAAAAAGTTATCAGGAGTCGAGGAAAAGATTTTATCTATGGAATATGTTACATAGTAAAATGTATTTCCTTCCTATGAAAAATTTTTGATGGAATCGGCTTTTCTCGGAGAAGCACCAGGGCGATGGCTTAAAAATTACAGTTTCAAGCTCGCCGCCTTGCCCTTTTTATCTACAAAATTACTTTTTTCTTTCTCTTCCTTTATCCGAAATATCTCCTTTATGGCGTACTCTATTACCAACAGCTCGGTATCATCCATCCTATCCATCTAGGTCTCCAGGCACCCACTAAGATTTTGTGCAAAAGTAAGCCCCCCTCTTCCGAGGGGGGCGAGTAGAGCGCGCCTTGGCGGCTGCGCCATGGTGCGGGCGGCGGGACTTGAACCCGCACGGTTGCCCATTGGCTCCTAAGACCAACGTGTCTGCCATTCCACCACGCCCGCATATCCCTCCCCGCTTTTGCACAGGGAGGATATCTTATTATACCACAATTTCTCTACAGCTTCAAGAGCCCCTCTTCCGCCATCTGCTGGGCGGAGAGAATCACCCCCGCCTTGCCGGTGGGGTAGGTCAGTCCCCCTTGGAGCCAAACAGCGTAGGGCTCCCGCAGCGGCGCATCGGCGGAAAGCTCGATGGAGGCCCCCATGGTAAAGGCCCCCGCCATAATCACCTGGCTGTCGTAGCCAGGCATGTCCCAGGGCATGGGGGTAACAAAGGAATCCACCGGCGCCCCCTTCTGGATGCCCCGGCAAAAGGCGCAAAGCGTTTCCGGACTGCCGGTGAGCACCGACTGGATGATGTCGGTGCGCGGAACGTCGTAAGCTGGGTTCACCCCGAACCCCAGCAGATGGTAGAAGGCGGCGGCAAACACCGCTGTCTTCATGGCGCTGGCCACTACTGTGGGGGCAAAGAATATCCCCTGATACATCCCCCGCAAGGTCTCCAGGGTGCAGCCCACCTCCCGGCCCATGCCCGGACAGGTGAGGCGGTCGGCGCACCGCTCCACCAGCTCCTTCCGTCCGGCGATATACCCCCCTGTGGAAGCAATGCCGCCGCCAGGGTTCTTGATGAGGGAACCAGCCATCAGGTCGGCCCCCACCTGGGTGGGTTCCCGCTTTTCCACCAGCTCCCCGTAGCAGTTGTCCACCATAACGATAACATCTGGGTTTTCCGCCTTGGCTGTCTGGGCAATCTGGCCGATGACCTCAACTGTAAGGCTGGGGCGCAGGCTGTAGCCCCGGCTCCGCTGGATGTAGATAACCCTGGCCTCCTTGGCAGCCTCTGCAATGGCCGCAAAATCGGGGGCGCCGTCAGGCAGCAGCTCCACCTGCCGGTATTTCACCCCCCAGTCCATCAGGGAGCCATCACTATCCCCCCGGATACCGATGGTCTCCTCCAAGGTGTCGTAGGGGGCCCCTGTCACCGATACCAGCAGCTCTCCAGGGCGCAGCACCCCAAAGAGGGCGGTAGCCAGGGCGTGGGTGCCGGAGACAAAGGTGTGGCGCACCAGGGCGTCCTCCGCTCCAAAGACGGCGGCAAAAATGGTGTCCAGGCCTTCCCTCCCCCGGTCGTCGTAGCCGTAGCCGGTGGTGCCCTTTAGGTGGGCCTCGCTGACCCCCGCTTTGCGGAAGGCAGCCAGCACCTTCTGCCCGTTGTACTCTTCGTTTTCGGCGATGCGGGCAAAGGCCCCCACGCAAAGCTCCTCCGCCTGGCGGCTCAATTCCAGCAGGCGGGGGTGAATGTCAAAAAAATCTGTCATAGTTTCCTCCCTTTATCCTTAAATCATCCCCCGCTCGATCTCCTCCCGGAGGGGGGACCAGGCGGCTTCCTCCCGGTTGGAACAGTCAAAGCAAGGTCATCCCTGGCCAATCCCCATATCCCAAAGCTCGTCCACATAATTGTCCACCCACTTGATGCCGTGGGCGAACCACTCCTGCTTTTTGTCCTCCGGAGCGGGCGGCTTGAGGACCAGCTTGGCCTTGGGATAGCCCTTGCATACCGCCAGCAGATCTTTGCTGCCCTGGTCCATGTCGCCGTTCACCAGGTCCAGCAGGAAGGAGACTATCCCTTTTTCCAGCAGAGTGGACTGCCTCCTCCCCAAAAACCGCTCCCCGTTGGGGACGGCCTGCTCCAGCACCGCCGCGTCCCGATACCACAGCCCAATAAGCAGATGGGCGGCATCATAGCGCTTTTACTTAGCTGATTGATTACCCGGCACAGACCGGGCCAATCTCCCTTTTGGATGCACTCCTCCGTCCAGGCGTTCCAATCCTCCCGCTCCGGCGCCAACCCGGAGACAAAGGTCATCTGGTTGTGGAACAAGTGCCGCAGACGCTCCTTGGCTTCCGATTCCTTCCCCTGGTAGGTGAACTTCGCCATGATCTTCTGGTATTTTTCTTTCAGGGCCGCAAGATCGGTATGTACCACCATTCGCTTTTCCTCCCGTTTCCCTTTTCCTGCTCCGGCCTATTCCTGTTATATTATAGAACCGCCCTTCGCTCCCACACCTCCCCTGTGGGGATAAATCCCCGAAGGGTGTAAAAGGGCAGAAGCTCCTCCTTGCAGGCCAAAAGGGGGACCAGTCCCCCTTCCATGGCCGCCCGAACAGCGGCCCGCAAGGCAGCTGTCCCGTATCCCCGCCCCCGCTTTTCCGGGGGGCAGGCATAATGCCTGCCCCTCCCCTTATGGACGGAGGTGTGAAAATGCCACTGAAAATCAAGCCCTGCCACCTGCGGGCGGCGAGGGAGTATGTAGGCCAGTACCACCGGCACAGCATCCCGCCCGTTGGCGGCAAATTCGCCGTGGCCTGTTATGATGGGGACACACTATGCGGCGTTGCCATTTGTGGCCGTCCCGTTTCCCGGCATTTGGACGATGGTCTGACCCTGGAAATCCTGCGCTGCTGTACGGACGGGACACACAATGCCTGTTCCAAGCTATACGGGGCCTGTTGCCGCATCGGGTTTGACATGGGCTATGAGCGCATCGTCACCTATACCCTGGCAACGGAAACCGGGGCGTCGCTCCGGGCCGCTGGCTTTGCCTTTGATGGTAAAGCCGGTGGAAAGGAGTGGACAGGCCAGCGCCGCAGGAGCTACTATGTGGCCCCCGCAGAATTGAAACACCGCTGGATGAAAAGACGGGAGGTGAGCGGCCATGGGCAAGATCAAGACCCGTGAAAAGGCCAAGGGCAAGGACATTAAAGTGCTGGACAAGTCCAACCTTGTGGGCCAGCGGATGAAAAGTGTCTTTATCCGCTCCAAGCAGAACGCGGCGGCGTTGATGGATGACCGGCAGACCACCCCCAGCGAGTACGCCGAAAATAAAGTGGAGATTGCCGCCGATAATTTGGCCCATGATACGGTGAATGTGGCGGTGTCCGGCACAAAAACGGCGGTACGCCAAGGGCGAAAGCTGTTCCAGCGTCAACAGGAGAAACGGGCGGCGGAGAAGCGGCGGGAGAACACCGCCCCCACTGAACAGGCACCTTCTCCCGAACCGCTCCACGGCCCCGTCCCGGAGGGTCAAACCAACAGGACACCCCCGGAGGGGCGGTTGCCGCGCCAGCGTACCGACCCGCCCAGGGATGGACAAATCCCCCAACAGCGCACCAACCTGCCCCCGGACAGGCGGCTCCCCCGACAGCGTACCAACACCGCCCCGGAGGAACCACGCCCCAGGCAGTACAGAAGCACGGCGGAACGCAGACGGCCCCCTGTCCGTACTGACGGGGAACGCCCTACTGATACCGTTGATACAGTGGTGGAGCGTGGGCGGGCCTTTGTTAAAAAGCAGGCCGAGAAGTGGGCCGAGCGTAAACGGCAGGTGAAAAACCGGGCTGTTCAGTCTGACAGACCGGCCCAGCCGCAGGTGAAAGCGCCGGATGCCGTGAAAATGCCCCATCAGGCGGAAACCGCCATCAAGCAAACCGTCAAGACCGCTGAACAGCCCATTGAAGTGGTAAAACGGACTGGCCGTACCGCCAATCAGACCATAAAAACTACCGGCAGGGCCGCAGAGCGGGCGGCAAAGGGCACCGTCAAAAGCGCCAAGCGGACAGTAAAGACAGCCCAGCAGACCGCAAAGGGCACGGTGAAAACCGCCCAGCGCACGTCCAAAACCACCATAAAGACCGCCGAGCATACGGCAAAGGCGGCACAGAAAACGGCCCAGGCCACCGCCAAGGCCGCTAAAATGACAGCACA
>OFFV01000483.1_pt1 | contig 30930 bp, 28 predicted proteins | sample 1521461 | NCBI WGS metagenome assembly OFFV01 (sample SAMEA3504120, study PRJEB24116) | mouse gut metagenome | biome: mouse gut; feature: mouse-associated habitat; material: faeces | place: Denmark | collected 2011 | reverse complement strand
TCAGTCATTCATGCGAAAATTGCAGCATCATCCGCCTCTCGTGTCCTGCTTTTTCCTCCACTCGGCGCTTTCCTATCTTTAGCTACGGAAGTAATATAATTGTACCCACCCGGTTCTATAAAATCAACCCAATATCATAACAGGAGGATGCTATGGAAAGCTTTGACGCGACTTACAGAGGTAACCGCACAGCCGGGACATGCAGGCAGCTGGACCTGCGCGGCGGCGACGCACACTGGTTTGCGCTCCAGTACGGCGGAGAGGCGCGGATGGAGGGGCAGCTGCCCGCCCTACATCACGCATGGCGCAAGGGGCCGGAGCTGTCGGTATTGGATAAGAATGCCGGTTTCATGGATGACGCCGCTATCGAGAGCGTGCGATGGGACGGATACACAAACAGTCTGCTGATACGCACCGCTGTTTCGCTCACCAGGCCGGTGCATTTCCTGGACGAGGTGCTGGAGGTCTTTACCCAGGACGGCACACGGCTGGCCGTACTGCGCCGGGCCCATGAGGGGGTGCAGCATATGCGCTGGGAGTGCCACACGACGCTCCCGGCGGCTCAGGAGATACAGGGGGACCACATTGAATTGGACTATACTGTCCTGTGGGCGGACCAGAACAGCGGCGGTCTGTGCGGCCTGCGCCACAGCCGGGACACATTTCTCGGCCTGCGGGACGGCTGGCTGATCAAGGATATTCATGTGGAGGCTCCGCTGAAAAAGAATGGCGGACAACCGCCTATCAACGTCTGCTATAACCGGAAGCCCGTCTCACCTCAGGACGTGGATTATACATACCCGGAGAGTTGGAACGCGGCCACAAAGCGGCAGCAGCTCCTCCTGCCGGTAAAGGGCTGGGCAGAATTTCGGGAGGGCGCGGATACCTTTGAGTCCATCGATCCCGCGACTTTTATCCTGAAGCTGGACTGTCAGAGCGGTGTGGCAAAGTACACCAAAACGGGCCGCGCCAAGGAGCTGGAGGAGTATTTCACCGCCCGGCAGGAGCCCAGAGGCGTCTCCTTCCAACTGGAGGAGGACTGGCTGGAGAGCGTTCCTGCCGCCCGGCTGCCGGTCCGGGAGCGGGTGGACTTCTACTTCAGCGTGGAGCTGATCTGCCGGGACGGACGCCGGGCCTTGATGGAGCTGTCCAGCACATTGGAGCAGCCCTACCCAGGCAGTGCTTTAGTGGGGTGGCTGAATCTGCTGTGGGGCTGTCTGGAGGAGAATACGCTTGTGCTTTTGGGAGACGGTCAGGAGGTTCCGGTTTGCCGCCTGCAGGTGGGGGATATGGTGCGGACGCCCCAGGGGGCGGATCGGGTCATAAATTGTGTACAGGGGACGGAGAAGGAGCTGCTGGCTGTTCAGCTGGAAGACGGTAAAATCCTGTACTGCACCGAGCAACACCCTGTGTTCACAGCCCGAGGCCCTGTGCCGGCAGGCAAGCTGACCGGCGAGGACGTGGTGTGTACGCTGGAGGGCAGCAGTCCGGTGCGGGGGCTCTGGACAGAGAAGCGGGCCGCCGGCGTATTCAATCTGATCCTGGAACAGGGACAGCGATTCTACGCCGGGGGTATACTGGTGGGAGACAACGAGCTGCAAGGCCGCCTGGCAGCTCCGGCTAGGATGGTGCAAGCCGTTCGGAACCCCTTTGCTGGTGAACAGGACATCAAGCGGTCCATCTGGGAGGAGATGAAATGAGCGTTCAGTACCGCAGCCAACTCGCCTTGGCCTGCGCGGAACCGGATTGTGCGCGGCTGGAATGTCCGCCCCAGCCCGGCGGGAGCGGGGACTTTACGGTCTGCGCGGCCTTTTGGCCCCAGCATGCCGATGGCAGCGGCCTGTTGATCCGGCAGGATGACGGCCTCGCGTTGGGCTACTCCGGCGGCAATATCTATATGGAGGTTCCGGGGGTGGGCCGTGCGTCCAGCGTTCCGCAGGACAGTCATCTAATTGAAAATGAGTGGAACATCGCCGGGGCTATGTATAGCGGCGGCGCCATTCAGCTCTACCTCAATGGCAGGCCAGTGGCGGCAAATCTGGTCAAGAAGCAGGAAACCGCCTGCCGGGCTGGGACAGCCGCCCCCTGGGATTTGGGCGTGTTTAACGGCTATTTACAGCGGATCAGCTTCTATGACCGGGGACTCTCCGAGACAGAGATGTGCCGCACGGCCTTCGCACCACTGCCGGATGTTGCGCTGGACGTGGATTTCAACGGCTATTTGCCCCGGACTTCGGGGACGCAGCCCAACGCTGTGCGGCTGCTGGGAAAATGCGACACGGTAAACCTGGTGCAGGCGCTGCATCCCGGACGGATGGGCTGCGCCCTGTCCATTGCAGGGATTCCGCCTGTAAGCGACGGCTTTACACTCCTGGTAAATGTTATCTCCGCCGGGAGGAACGGGGAGAACGGGAGTTTCTCCTCTCTGCCGGAGTGCAGGAGACACCGGGCTTCATGGGACTGGCGCTGTGCGATGGCCGAAAGACGCTGTCCTTTTTTCTGGCAGGTGGGCAGCTGTCCGCCCCTGTCCAGCTTGTCCTCGACAGATGGGTGGATCTGGCTGTTTCGGTGGAGAAGGACGGAAAAGCGGCCCTCTATGTGGACGGCGCAGCGGTGGGAAGCGGAACCCTGCCAGGGGCGGCGCTGCCCGCCGCTCTGATGCTGGGCAATGCCCAGAGCGCCGGCGGCACTCTGCGGGACGGTCTTGCCGGTGTGATGGATTCCGCCGCGCTCTTCTCTGTGGCACTGGATGCCGAACGGCTGCGCTCCTGCGCGGAGGACGGCCTGACGGTGTTTACTCCCTCCCTGGAGGCGCTGTGGCTGTTCAGCGAGGGGGATGGAACAGAGCAGAAACATGGCGGTGCGCTGGCCTACAGCGGCGGCGCGGCGATAGAGGACTGCCGGAACACCGTACTGGACAGGGAACCGCCGGAATTGACGCCCGTCCTGCCCGAAGCAGTCGAGAAACCGGATGATATGAGCCGCTGGGAGGCGGGAATGGTCGCCAGCGTGTTAAACGCCGTCATACAGGAAGTTACCGGCACAACCGGGCACCTCGGCCTGCCATTGAGCGACAGCCAGGTGCAGGCGATGGAACCTGTGATGCAGGCGATTTCCTCCCAAACGATCTCCAACATAGAGAAAGAGCAGTCCCTGAACGGACAGGATATTAAGGATATGGTCTATTCGATCATGGCCGGGGGGCTCGTTTGTTCCATGGCCTATGGAATCTATGCCGCCACCCAAAACGACGGCTTGCGGCGGGTCCCTTTTTTCCGGCGGTTCTGCAAATTCTTTATCTCACCCGAGTCCAGCGGGCTTGCCTGGACCAGTGCGGCGGTAGCCATGGCTGTGACCTATTTCAAAGACTATCCCAGCCCGGAGCCGGGCAGTGAACGCCTCGTCGCGAGGTGTTCCGCAGCACTGAAAAGTCTGGCGTTCTACAACGAAAAATCCGCCCAGGCCGGCGTCCTCTGTATGCGGCCCGCCCCCGGGAAGGAGCCGGTTCTGCCGGAATGGAGCAAGAACGGACAGGATGCGGCGGTCTGCTGCTGGGCCCACGATGGGGAAACCCCGCCGGTCCTTCGGGCGGTTTTCCAGGTCATTGTTCCGCCGGAGTATATCGGCGTACTGACCTTCTCCGCCTATGCGGCGTCCGGCTGCGACCTGCTGGGCAGCGCGATCACGCAGAGCGTTACTGTCAGCCACTCCGGGGCGATAACCATAGAGTTCCCTCTGTCGGGCCACCGGCTGGGGACCTCGGCGGCCGGAGCGCATCAGGTGGAGTGGCACTGGTTCTGTCAGGAGGCGGGCCAGCTGCGAGGGCTTGGAACCACGACTCACAGGATCCATCTGCTGCACGGACGTCCCCTCTCACCATGGAAGACGGAGCTTGCCAGTGCAAATCTTCCCCTGGCCCCGCTGGTGGAGCTGTGCAGCTGCATCGCGGGCCGGAGCAGCACGGAAACCGATCCGCACCGGCGGTTTCTGGCGCAAACCGTAGATTGGGCCTATAGTCCATCGGGACTTCAGGCGCTAAACTGGGAAGAGGCGCCCCGTTTTACCTGGTGGGACCCGCGGCATGTCAGGCTGTCGGTAGATACAGCCAGACTGTGCGGCTCTCTGCCAAAGGAGGGGCGGCTGCCAGCGGCGTGGCAGGATGCAGCGTGCCTCCAGCTGCTGCTGGCGCGGCTGGAGGGGTTGGATCAGGTGCAGCTGTGCTTTCTGGAATCCGTGAGCAGCGGCCTGCTGGCCCTGCGGGGCGGAACGGGGGCTGGCGGAGGAACGCTTCCCCACACATGGCTGAACGAATATGCACTATGTTCCCGAAAGGGAGAGGATGTACCGCGCTTGTGCCGGTTATACCTTTGTCCGCTAATGTCAAGCACGGAACAAAAACAAATTGTAAACAAACCGTGAACGATGTCGAATATGAGAAATTGGCTTTATTTCATGGCAAGCGAGTTAATTTTTCTGAGGGGATTCTCCGCCCAAGTCCCCGGAGGGAGAATCCCCTTTGTGCTACGCTCAATTTGCCACGCTTGCTTTCATCAGCTCATGCAGTATCTCGGTGGCCGTCTGCGGGACCATGCCATCGGCACAGACCACTTCGACAAGCCGATCTTCCAGCCAGCGCAGATAAGCGTCCGTCTTTACCACGTCCCGGCCCAAGCGGGAGAGGTTTGCTACCAGCAGAAGGTCAACTTTCCCAGCGTCTACCGCATTAGAAACCTCGGTCAGCCCCCGGCGGGAAAAGTCCAGTCCGCTGGCCTGTTCTGCGGTAGTACCTGCGATCTCAAAGCCCTGCTTTTCGGCAAACGCCTCCAATGCTGCCTGTTGAGATGCCAGCGCACGAGCGTCAGGGTACGCGACCCTGCAATAAATCCAGGTCCTTTTATGCTCCATTCTGATGCTCTCCTTGTAAATCAAGTATCAGCTTTTCCAGTTCATCCCGGTAATTCCAGGCGATTTCAAACCGATCACCAGGAAAAACAAGGACTTCTTTCAAAACCTCCGCCGTAATCTCACTGGTGATTTCCTTCACATCCAGATACTTTCCGAATGTAGAAACAAATCCGTTCCGCAAGCTGCCATCCGCGCCCATGTTTTCCAGCGCGGCCTCCAATTCGCTGATCCGGGCGGCGGTATCATCCCGCTGCTTGGCTGCGGCGGTTTTCGCCGCAAGATATTCCGGCTTGCCGATCTCTCCCAGCGCAAAGGATTCATAAAGGCCGCTGATCTGCTGGGAAAGCCTCTGGTGTGTCTCCCGCAGTCCGGCGAGATTTTTCTTAACTGCGGCGGCGTCTTTTTTCTGCTCACGGTGCTGTTCCTCCCACAACCGGCTCAACTCCACCGCCATTTGCGCCTGCACACGAAGCCCATCGGAAATGACTTCCAAAATATCGGCCCCCTGCACCTGTTTGACGCAGGCAAAGGAATCGTTGTATCGCGGGGTGTAGCAGTAGAAATACATTTGCTTGCCCAGCTTGTAACTCATTGCGTGGCCGCAAACACCGCACCGAACCTTACCACGCAGAGGCCAATCACGCTTTTTTAACTCGCCATGTTCCACAAACTCCCGCATAGCCGTCTGCGCCCGGTCAAATTCTTCCCGCGTTACGATGCCCTCATGGGTGTTCTCCACGGCGATCCAGTCCTCACGGCTGACCTTGACGGTGTGCGTGTGGCCTACCCTGTCCCGTATCCGTTTTCCAAAGATGTTTTTACCAAAGTAGCGTTCATCACGGAGAATCTTTACAACAGCGGTATCCGTCCAGAAGTTGTTTTCTTCAATGCTGGGCCAGCGTGTCCGGGAGCAGCCCGCCGCCCGCTTATAGAGCATGGGCGTCGGTACGGCCTCCCGGTTTAGCAGCGTTGCGATCTGTTCTGTACTGTGTCCTTCTGCCGCCAGCTGGAAAATGCGCCGCACTGTTTCCGCCGCCTCTGGGTCGATCACAAGGCGGGTTTTATCTGCCGGGTCTTTGATGTACCCATACGGCGCGAATGGGGATAGGAAATCTCCCCGCTGGGCACGGAACCGTTTAGCGTTTCGCACCTTCCGCGACAAATCCCGGCTATAGAGGTCGTACAAAAGGGTCTTGAAGGAGGTTTCCAGGCTGTCTATATCGGCGGGGTGGATGCTGTCAAAGCCGTCATTGACAGCGATAAACCGTACCCCCAGGAAGGGAAACACATATGAAATATAGTTGCCCACAGTCAGATAATCACGGCCAAAGCGGGATAGATCCTTGACCACGATGCACTGGATATTTCCGTGCTTGACCTGTTCCAGCATATCCCTGACGGCGGGGCGCTCAAAGGTCTTACCGCTCCAGCCATCATCGCAGAACTCAACCACATGGGTGTCAGCCAGTTCCGGGGTGCGGCCAATGAAGGCATCCAATAGGTTTCGCTGGTTCGTAACACTGTTGGATTCAGTCTTACCGTTTTCTCCTAAATCATCGTCCTCGGAGGAAAGCCGGATATATTTCGCGGTGGTACTCATGCGGGCACCGCCTCTCCTTCAGCCTTCAAAAGCTGGAGCAGGGCGCGGTATTCATCCCGGTAACGCAGGATAACACTCACATGGTTTTCAGCGTCTACCTCTACGCGCTCAATTAGTGCATGAGCCATGCCCTCCGTCAGCGCCGTTTCCTGTCTGTACTGGACGCAGGTAGTGAGCCAAGTGTTCTCTGTCGTTTGGTGGCGGGCATCCTCCTGCTGCCGCTCCAACATCTCCAACCGTGCCTGGGCGCGTTCCATGTCGGAACGGTACTGCCGCTTCATTTCCGTATACTCCTGCTCGGTCATCAGTTTATCAGCGTAGTTCTGATACAAGCTGTCATGGAGCATTTTTGCGCGTTCCAGAGCCTGCTTTGCGGCGGTGATCTCCCGTTTCACAGCGTCCTCTTGGCTGACGGCTTTTGCCGACCGGCTGTACTGCCGTACCAGCTTGTCCAGATCATCCGCCAGGGCAATTTCCCGCTGCAAGGTGTCCCAAAGAATTTCCGTCAAATCCGTTTCGTGAAGATTTTTCTTTGGACAGGAAAGCGGATCGCTTGCGTGGGTGCGGCAGATATAGGTATAAAGGAGCCGTGTCCCCTTATTTATCACATTTTTGTATCGCGTCATGGTTCGCCCGCAGTCCGCACAATAGACCAGCCCGCGCAGGATATTGGGGATCGTCCCCAGCCCGTCATGCCGCCCCAGCCGCTCTTTGTAAGTGCTGCTGGCATCCTCTGCCATCTGCTGGACGGTGCGGAAGGTTTCCTCGTCGATCAGCGCCTCATGGGTGTTGCGAACGATGATCCACTCGGATTCCTGCACCTGATAGGGCTTCCTTCCCTCGGAAAAGCCGGAGCGCTTGCGCCCCTGCACCATATGGCCCAGATAGACCTCATTGGTCAAAATCCTTTTGATCATGTAGACGCTCCACAGCGTATTGGCGTAGCGCTCTGATTTGGCGTCACCCTTCAGATAGTGATACCGGGCAGGGGAAGGGATGCCGCGCTCGTTCAGTTTCCGGGCGATATTCTGATAACTTAGCCCGGAAAGCCGCCACTGAAACATATCCCATACCACTGGCGCGGTTTCCTCATCCGGCTCAATGCGGTGGCGGTCATCTGAACATTTCTGGTAGCCATACGCCGCCCAGGAACCAATAAACTCACCGTTCTGCTGCTTGGTTGCCAGCGCGGGGAGTGTCTTTCTGGAGATATCCTTGCTGTAGGCCGCGTTCATGATGTTCTTTAGCGGCACGATATAGCCGTCCTGGGTGCGCTCGGCGGTCAGCGTATCAAAGTGGTCATTGACCGCGATGAACCGCACTCCCAGCAGGGGGAACACCCCTTCCAGGTACTTTCCAGTCTCCCGGTAGTTGCGCCCGAAACGGGATAAGTCCTTGACCACAATGCAGTCGATCTTCCCGGTTCGAACATCCTCCATCATCCGCTCAAATTCCGGGCGGTCGAAGTTCGTCCCCGTCCGTCCGTTGTCGCAGTAGAGGTCATAGAGCCGCATATCCGGCTGGCTGGAGATGTAGCTCTGGATCAGCTCCCGTTGGGTTTCGATGGTGTCCGCCCCAGGCTTGCCGCTATCCTCCACAGACAGTCGGACATAGCCGCCCGCCTGGTACAGTTTCTTCGTGGCTTCTGCGGGTGCGGCCACTGGCAGGATGGGATTGACCTTGCGCTTCGGCCTTGCCATTTCAGACCGCCTCCTTTTCAGGGAGCAGCCCTTGGGCCTGCAAAAGAAGATCCGTCTCCCACCGAAATTCATTGTGCCAGCGGTAGACGATCTCAACGCGACGATCCCGGAAAATCAGGACGCGCTCAATCAGTGACACGACAATGGCCCGGTCTAAGGCGGTGATGTTCTGATGCTTGCGGAATTGGGCCATCCAGCCCCGCTCCTCGTTGAAGCTGGCCATTTCCTTGTCGATCTCCGCTTGAATTGCCTCGGCCTGTTCCTCCGCTTCTGTTCGACGGCGGGAATAGGTCTTTTTCAAGTCATGGTATTCCTCCCGGTCGATCACGCCATCCGCAAGACTTTCATACAAGGAGCGCAAAAGGGCCTGGTTGCGGTCAATTTCCTCCTGCTTCTTTGACAGCCGCACTTGCAGCTTTTTCACACTGGCTTGCTGGAGCTGGGCCGTGTCTGTCAATTCCAGTAGGTTGGAGAGGTCGATCACATCCCGGATGTGCTTTTTCAGGGCCACCAGAACGATTTCATCCAATGCTTCGATTCGCATGGAATGGGCGGAACAGCTTTTCTCGTTCTTGTGGGCGGAGCAGACGTAGTAAACATACCGCTTTTTGCCGGAAGGAACCGTTTTCCGTATCATGGCGCTGCCGCACTCCCCGCAGTAGACTATGCCGGAAAATAGCTCCACCGCCGTGCCGCTGACGCTGGTGCGGGTGTCCAGAGCGAGTACCTTTTGGACGCTCTCAAAGTCATAGCGGTCAATGATTGGTTCATGGCAGTTCTCCACCACCGCCCATTCCTCGCGGGGTTTCCGCACCAGCCGCTTGACCTTATAGCTGGGTGTGGTAACGCGTCCCTGTTCCAGCACACCGATATAGACCGGGTTTTTCAAGATACGCAGCACCATTCCGGCACTCCAAGTGGATTCCTCTTTCACCCGGAAGGCGGTGGAGTAGCGCATCCCCTGGGAGCGTTTGTAGTCCATGGGGGTGGGGATGCCGTCCTTGGTCAGCCGACAGGCGATGTCACCTGCGCTGATGCCGTCCAGCTTCCACTTGAAGATGTCCCGCACCACATCGGCGGCGTAATCGTCTACCAGCAGGCGGTGATGATCCTCCGGGTCTTTCCGATAGCCAAAAACAGCAAAAGAGCCGATGAAATCTCCGCGCTGGCGTTTGATTTCAAGCTGGCTCCGTGTTTTCACCGAGGTGTCCCGGCAATATGCCTCGTTTACGAGGTTTTTGAACGGGATGACCAGCTCATCAGATTCCACATTGCTGTGCAGGGTGTCATAATGGTCGTTGATTGCGATGAACCGCACACCGAGGAAGGGGAATAGCTGTTCCAAGTATTCCCCCACACCCAGGTGATTGCGGCCAAACCGGGATAAGTCCTTGACCACGATGCAGTTGATTTTGCCTGCCTTGACCTCGGCCATCATCTCATGGAAGGCCGGTCGGTCAAAATTGGAACCTGTGTAGCCGTCATCCACTTTCATGCCGCACTCCCGCAACTCCGGGTGGCGCGACAAATAATCACGGATCAGGTCTTTCTGGCCCGTGACGCTGTTGCTTTCGTCTTTGTCGCCGTCCTCGCGGGACAGGCGGACATAGCCGCAGACATTCCATGCCTGTTCAGCAGTTAGGTTCATGTTCTTCTCTCCTAATTGTTAAAGTCTGATCAGCAAAACACTTTAACAACCAGGGGAGCGCTGGGGCGTCCTGTTGCCGTCATGTTAACATAACATCCAGGGAATGTCCAGAGTGTTTTGCAAATTTCTTCTTCAGCATTTTGAGCGTATGTAAGAGAGCATCCTGTCCTCCAGGGTGACATCCGTGTCTGTGAAGCTGACCTTCACCACGTATTTCCCATGGCGGTAACAGTAGGGATTGCCGATCTGACGGATGAAATCCAAAATCCGCTCCCGCTTGGGGAGGGCGGTATTGACCTCCACATCCCGGATATCCCGCAGGGTAGCCGGGTCTACAGCGCGAACGTCCACGTTCTGCATCGCGTCAAGCTGCTCTCTGGTATAGGTACTCTGTTCCATACGATCCCTCCCTTCTTGTCCAGTCTATGACAGCACTGTTTGTCCACATTCCGTGGAAAGTGCAAAACCGCCGCAGTCCGTTCCCAGTCTGCGGCGGTATGATGTATCAGCCCTTGAAGCGGTAGGGGAGTTTCCGTCCCCCGCTCCGCTGGCCGTTGTACTTATCCCAAATGACGCGGGCAAAACGCAATGCGGCACGGTTGGTGGAGAAGTCCACCTTGCCGCGCCGGATGATTTCATCTGGTTCTACGGCGGACAGCCGCTTGATGAAGGCGGCATCGTCCAGCTCCGTCTCATAGGTTTTGAGAAACAGCGCCATGCCGGAGATCATCGACGCTTTGAGGGAGCTGGGAACGCCATGCCACGCCTGGGCCATCAGCGTCAGCATCCGGGAGAAGGACGCGCCGCCCAGCAGGTGGTAGGCGCTGATGACGGCGCGGGTGGCACCAATCTCAAATGCCTCCCCGGTGGGCTTGTCCAGCGCCCAGACAAAGCCCGCGTCCTCCAGCAGCCGCTTGATCTCCATGACCTCCGAATTACTGCCAGATTCCACCAGAGCCTTGGTGGCGTGGGACAGCCGCAGGTGGCCCTTGGCCTTGTCCAGCTTGTAGTACAGCTCGGCCTCCTGCTCATAGGTCAGACCCCGGTAGACCCGGCAGAGGGCGGTCACATCCTTGCCGTTGTTTTTCTTCCGCATGGCGCAGATGCGGTGCTGGCCGTCCACCAGGTTATAGCGGCCCTCCCGATAGCTGACCACCAGCGGGGTCAACAGGCGGGGGTCCCACTCCCGCACCAACTTGTCCACAGCAGAATCGTTCACAGGCCGCTGGTAGGGCTGACCGGAATACAGCTCCCCGGTGGAGAGCAGTTCCTCCGTGCTTTGGAGATTGGCGTTCATGCCGGTGAGGGTAGTCTGCTGTGGGTCAGCGCGCCCATTAGGGAAGCGCTTTTTCTTGCGGTAGCTCATTTTTGTGCCGTCCTTTCCATTTTATGAAGTAAATTTCGTAAAGCCGAACAGGTGGAATTGACCTCCTGCCGGATTTGGTCTAACTGCTGCTGTGTCAGCGCTGGGAACAACGCCGCGTTTTCGTTGGAGGTGTAGTCCCCGATTCCCTGGCAAAAGCGCTGGAGGAAAAAAGTGAAGGAAACAAGAAACATCTCCGGGGTACGGCTGCGATCCTTGTCCGGGTTTTTCAGGTCAGCCACCGAATCCCTGATGGTGGCGTAGTAGCCGCCCCCGGACGCGGAAGCGGTGGATGGAGCATCTGGCACGCTCGGCGGTGTAGACGCTGGCTCCGGCTCTTCCTGGGCGGGGTGGTATTCGTCCACGGAGTGGATTGTCTCTGCCGCTAACTGACGGGCAGCATCCTCCTGCTGCTCCGGGGGCAGGCGGGAGAGCTTTAGCGCATCCCGAAAGCGGATATTTTCCTTCTTGGCTAAATCCTGCACCTCCGGGGCCAATTTTTGTGACACTTGAATTTTACGTCTGACGGATCGTGCTGTTGTGCCTAACTGCTCCGCCGCGTCCTCTGCAAATGGCTTCACTTCTAAAACGGACACAGTGTCCTTTTTAGAAGTCTGCCCATTCCGTTTGCCCTGCTGAGTTTCCGGGTGGAGGGCTTCGTAAATCTCTTTCCGTCGGGCTAATTGTTTTCCTTCATCCGTGTAATGGAGTTTGCGGCGAATGAGATTTTCGTCGATCTCGGCCAGCTCTGCCAGCAGACCGTCCAGATTGTTCACCGTACACTCGATCTCCGTCCAGCCCAGCATTTTTGCCGCTTCCAGCCGGTGCAACCCAGCAATCAGGGTGTACCCCTGGTCAACGGTGATGGGGTTTATCAGTCCCACCTTGGAAATGCTCTCCGCCAGCTTTTGCACAGCTTCTGGGTCTGCTTCCCGCCGTCCATCGTTGACGGTAATCTGAAAAATCGGAATTCTCAAAGGTTCACCCCTTCGTCATGGTTACTGTTTGCCGGATAAAACACCCAACACCGCTGGCATGACCAACGGTGCCGGGTCTTGCATCCCGCAAGCGGGGCGGGAGGGCCGCGCCGTTTCTGTTTGTGTCCTCATTCTGTGAGAAATCTGGCCGGCGCGGGTGCCCCTCCAATGCCCTATATCTGAATGTGTGCCGTATTATCGGGCGGCATGACCGCCCTGCTGCTCACCCCCGGCACGGGAATATGCAAGCCCGCCATGGCGCGGCGGCGCGATACCAGCAGACGGTGGCGGCAGGTGACTAAGCTGCCCAGGCCGTTCCCCCAGTAACTCCCTTTTACCCTGCGATACGGGTCATTGCGGCACATCCCGCTTCTTCGGCGCGGCCAGCGCCGGACAGCCGCCCAGGTGTCGCTCGTACCTTTGATGTGATCGCTTTGACGGGCAGGGGACGGGGGTTCACCCCCTTTCTATCCGTTCCCGGCCCGCAGGTAGTCTTGGCGATTGGATGGTTGGTGCAGGATGTGCTACTTGCATACTGATTATGAACGGGAGCGTGTCTCGTTGTTTTTCAAGGTGCGGGATTTGTCAGGGAGCAAACTCGCGGAGGATACCGTTGAGCGTATCGATGTCATCACCGGCAAGCTGTTCTCTCAGTTTTCTGAGAAGAGCGGCCTGCTTGGGGGTGAAGGTTTTTGTGTTAAGATGAAACCACTCAGCGATTTTGACACCTCCAGCATAACCACGGGCGGTCTCAATTGGGTATGAGCACATAAGCACCGCAATATCACGGCATATCGTCCTTCTGGAAACGTCAAACTCGCTTGCTAAGTTGTCGTATGTATCTTGCCGTCTGAGGTTGAGCACCTCCAACAACTGCTGACGACGCTCAATGGGGCTCATGCGCTCACCTCCTTTTGCTGCTCCTGGGTGAATGATAAATATCGAATAGGACGGGTCATGTCCCATTCCTCAAAATTTTTTAATAAAAATCTAAAAAACAGAGATTTCTGCATACTGTTACCTCCGGCAATCTGAAAATTGGTTGGTTTTTCAGATTGCCGGAGGGTGGACCACGGGCAGAAAATGGGCGTGCATAGCTACCGAACTTATCAAATGGCGTCGATTTATAGGGAATATTGTCGAAAAAAAAGAAAGCCGCGAGTAACCATACGATTACTCGCGACTTTAGAAAAATGTTAGGTGGGTCATTTTGGTGCCGCTGCTGTACGATAGCTTTGGCCATCTCGACCTTTGTGGCCTGTTCTTTGGCGTAGCGTTTGAGAAAATAACACAGGGAAGTCTCTCCGGTACTGACGATGGTAGCGTTGACTTGATAACCGTAGACCAACTTCTCTTCCAGACCGGAGCAAGTCCCTTCCGTGGGCCGTTTCGCTTTGGACAGCGGCTTTGTTTTGGGGATAACGGTATCGTCAACGCTAACGAAGACAGGTGCTTTCCCAGTGATATCCAGTTTCAAAGTGGTTTGGAAACTCTCATATTCCTGAATTTTTGCAACTTTTTCTTTATTACATTTGCTCTTTGAGAGAAAATGTCCGTAAGTTGTCTGGTGAACCGGAAATACTTCGGCATAATCCGTTAATTTGCCGTTGTCTCCGCTGGTGTAGCTGGACAGAATGATTTCTTGTATTCTCCGCTGAGGTACACTTGTAAAAAAGTCCAGATGCTTGGCAAAAAAGAACTTGCCTATTTGTTCTTTCAGTGTTAAAATTCTCTTTATATAGGTATCCCTCTTTCGTGGTTGGCGGCTAGTAAGAATTCCATTTCATTAGACATCTTGCGAAATTAAGCAGTGCGGTCAAAATTGCAGATACCTGCTGCAATCAGAGAGACGGAGCGCAAAACGTTTTCTGCGATTATGGTATCGTTCGGAGAGGATACGCAGCCTCCCAACAAAGCGAATAGCATGTTCCGCAAAAATACATTTCTTTGAGAATTCACGGTTTTCTTTGTGTTTCTGTTTGGACAACGGATGGTTCTTGAAGCTCTTTTGGGGCAAGGAGGGAGCTGGCGTATATTTGAGCATACTCATGATATCCGGTATCTGTCTCCAGCGTGGTTTCCGCTTTGACATGAGCACGGGAATCCTTGAATAGCCATAAATTATGTTTTTTCCATTAGCACGCGCAAAAGAAATGATTGTTCCAGTTTTGAAATCGACCAACACCTGTGTTTTTAACGTGTGCCACTTTTCATCCCGGAATAGTATCGCTTTTGCTTTTTTCGGACGCTCAATTGGTGATCCTGTCGCATCGACCAGAATCACCTCATATTCCATATTACTTTTCAGCGGTGCTTTTCGGCCGGAAAGTGAACATGTCCTGGCCTGGATCAGCGTATCTTCCACCCATTTAATCTCTCGGTAGATATTGCGCTCCGCTATTCCATAACTGGCCACTATATGCACATGCGTTCGATATTCCCGCAGGTACTCTATGCAGTGTTCATAAGAGCATCGACAGTATGAGCGAAATAAATGAGCGCTAAAAAGGTAACGTCAAGTTTACTATAACGAGTGAAAATGCGGTAAAATCCTTGAGACGGCGAAAAAGCCTCTCAACTTGATTACGTTGCTTGTATAATTGCTTATGCTTATCATAATGCCAAAGATTTTTACGATTGCTTTTGGTGGAACTATGGGTATGTAGCTATACTCTGTGGATAAAGCCCAAGCTTCATCCTCCTCATGGTCGATCAAGAGATAAGCTGGATGTGTAGTCGGGCCGAGGTGCCGTAAAAGAGCGCGGCCTTCTGGAGCGTTGCCGCAGTTCCCTGCGGACAACATGGATACTACCACTACCCCATCTCGATATAAATGCGGTGTCCATATGAAGCTTGGTATTCCATGTATAGCCAGCAGTAAATTCTTCTTGCTCAGCTTTGGCGGTCTCCTCGATGCCGGTACTTTCCTGTATACTCTTTTGCAGAGTTTCTACCATCTTTTCAAATGTTGCTCGCTTTACTCCGGTTATTCTCCGAAATTTCGTAATTTCGTGTTTGAATATCCCGATATTTTTTCATATTTCGTGTCTCCTAATTTTAACTCAATATTTCATTTTCGCAAGAGGTTTTATTCCAAGGACGATTTTTATGGGGGAGCAAATGATGAAAATTCTAGTAATTAATTGTAGTCCCGTTAGAAACGGGGCAACGGCAGAAATAGTGAGCATAGTTAAAAAGTGTGTAGAAAAGGAAAATACTGTAGATACGGTATGCATTGATGATTTTGAAATCAAACTGTGTAAGGGTTGTCGAAAATGTAATGAGATAGCTGAGTGCTTTCAAGAAGACGATGTGGTAAAATTGATGAAAAAATATGATTGGGCGGATAGAATAGTTTCTGTTTCACCATCTTATTGGGCTGATGTCCCTGGTCAGTTTAAAGTTTTTATTGATAGATGTACTCCTTGGTGCAATACTCATGTTCCCCATGCAAAATTGGCAAGTGGAAAAAAGGGATATGTAATTGCATTAAGGACTGGGTCAAGTATGCTTGAATGCGAGAGAGTAATAAGCAGTATTGAGCATTTTTATGGACATTTAGAAATTGAGCCTTGCGGTAAATTGGGATTGTGTGGAGTAGAATTTAAGGAAAATCTCAATGGAAGGCTTGAAGAAATAAAAACATTTTGTGAGTTAATTAAGAGTCCATAAACTCCAGCATATAGTGTTGTCATAAGAGAAAAAGCAAAGCGGTTGAGAATCGACAGCAAAATATTATAGAAAATCAGTGTACGCGCCATTTGTATAAACCTCTCAAATGATTGTTTTGGGGCAATGGATGTGGAAATATTATTATACAAGGAGAATGAGTAATATGGGTAACGAAATTTCTTTGAATGTGATATTAGTTAGTTGCGAAAACAAGGAGGGGTTGGTTGAAAATCGCAATCATCCCGAGTTGCCACCGTGTGGAATCTTAGGATATATACAGCAGAAGAATCCAAATGTTGTTTTTTTGTCGAGTGGTGGAACATATCAATTATTAAAAAGAAATCGTTTTAATGTCATTGATTTCGAAGAATATACATCTGCTCCCCAGATGAAGGACGGATTGGTTAAATCAATTGATTATAGAATTCATAGTAGCATTCTTGCGCAGGATTTTAACCCTGAAGATCTTGAGTTTTTGCAGAAAAATGGTCTATTAAAGATTGATGCTGTTTTTACCAATTTCAACCGATTGGATACGAATGGTGTGAGTAAAATCGATACTATGGAGCGCCTAGAAGAATATAGAAACAGGATTGATTTGGGTGGTCCATTAATGTGTATGTCATCAAGAAAAGGTTTTTTAAATACTATATTATTAACCGATCCAAACGATTATAAAGCCTTAATCGATGATTTGAATAAAAATGATGATAAATGTAGTTTGCCCTTTAGAATAAAAATGTTGAAGAAAAGTAGCGCTATTCTTGATGAATATAATGCAAGTATAAATAAACTTTTTACCTTAATTGATGAGTCAATAAAGATGGGGTAGTTTTTGTGAAAAATCAGGCGAAGATGGTGTGAGTAAGAACATTGGCTATGAAAAAGTCGGCAGAACGGTTAGGGGGGCTTATAAAAAATGTCATATAGAGAAATGCTGCTGAATAATTTAAAAGCTTTTTGCGATGATGAACAGAAAATTGCAATATATAGTAAGGATTGCAATATTTCATATAAACAGCTGAATGACGAGGTATTAGATTTAAGTCAAAATATAATTGATAATTATGGAACTGATAATGAAGTAATCGCTGTTAGAATGAAAGATTCACTTAACTCATTTGAGATGATTTTAGCGTTGTTATTCTCGAACAAGATTGTATTACCTGTTCCCTTAGAAGTTCCAGATGATAAAGCAGTTGCTATTTTTAAGGATATAAAACCGTTGGTAATATTTACAGATGATGAGAAGTCCTATGAAAATTCAGTTGATTTTTATGGGTTTAAAAGAGCAACTTCGAATAAAAAGTTTTCGCCGCCAAAGTATTGTGACGATTCAAGATATATTATTATCATGACTTCCGGCACAACTGGTAATCCCAAAGGATGCTGTTTAAGTGATAAAGCGTTTTTAGGAAGAGTGTATGACCTTTATGAAAAATTTGGATTTGAAGAAAATGATAATTTTTTGTTTTCTTCAAATTATTCGTTTGATGTTTCATATACACAAATACTAACTTGGTTGTTTGGTAAAGGAAGTATAACGATTCAAAAGAAGGGGGAAGACTTTCGGAGCATTCCAGATTATGTGAATGCCTTCAAGGTTACACATTTAGCGATATCACCCGCAGTGTTGAAGTATGTCTATTCACCTTTGGTTGAAAAAACAAATAGCATCAAGGATGTATTTGTTGCTGGAGAGAAGTTCCCGACCATTGTAGCCGAGAAATGCATAGAACAGCATCCGTATTTTAATCTTTGGAATATGTACGGACCAACTGAGTTCTCTATTTATGCAACTTATTTTAATGTGATGGAGTATAAAAAAACTGATACTAGCGTGCCAATAGGATATGCATTGGAAGGTGTTAAAATTAAGCTATTAGGTTCCCAAGATAGCGTGATTAGTGAGGATGGGGTAGAAGGGCAAATCTTGTTGGGAGGGAAGGGTTGTTTTTCGGAGTACGTTAATAATAGGGATAAAACATTAAGTTCTCTCATAGAAATAGAGGACGAGTTATATTATAAAACAGGTGATGTGGGATGTTTTATTGGCAAGAAATTATATTTTCATGGTAGAAAAGACCATCAGCTGAAAATTAATGGTATTCGTGTAGAGGCGGAAGAAATAGAAAGGCTCATTATCGAAAAGTGTCCGGAGATAGAAAATGTAATTGTAAAACTGTTGAATTACCAGTCAAAAAGCCAGTTGGTTGCGTTTGTGGTTTTACGAGATAAGAACAAGCAAATCGATTTAGCTTTAATAAAGAAAAATATTCAGACGCATATTGAGGGATACTTCATTCCTAAAGTGTTGTTCATACTAGATGAGATTCCATTGAACAAAAACGGTAAGATTGATAATGATAAATTGCAAGAGATATACATGAGTTCTAAGATTCAAAAAACAAATGAAGAACTTGAAGTTTTAGACGTGGATATTAAAGAAGCGCTGCGTATAATATGGCAAAGCGTTTTAAATATTCATATAGCTGATGATCAAGTTAGCGTTTTTGAATTGGGTGCAGATTCAATAGATATAGTGGTTTTATTAGGAGAAATTGAGGAACATTTTGGCATAGAACTAAAAATTGAAGACGTATACAGGAATTCGTCTTTGGAAGATATGGCAACATTTGTATTATTGAGGATTAACGGTAATAAGATTTCTGAGATAAATGAACAACTGATTCAAAATAAGCTCAAGGGTTATCTGCAAGAAGTAAACCACGATTTTGAAAAGAAAATTGTTCTATATTCGGATACGGACAGTAAGGCTATTACTAATTATATTAATGATACATATGGAATAGAGTTTGTTCCAAATTATATTTGTCATAGTGATGCAATTGGATTAGAGGCTCCAAAGGATTTTGGGGATGGCGGTGAGTTGTCGGAGCATGAGCGTCAAGAGATAAGAGAATTGATAATATATCAAATAGAGAAAAATGCAGAACATATAGAGTCGAAGCTCTGTAGTAATAATTCCAATACTTATGAATGTGGGCCAGGGCAAAATAAAATTTTCAGGAAAAAATATAATGATCTGGTAATAAACAAAACAAGAATTGAGACTTTAGATGTGGAAAACATAAAGAGCACATTGAATCAAGTGGTAAAGATGCATTCATTGTTACGCTCAATGATTATTAAGTATGAGGGAAAACATTTCTTTAAAGAATTGAAATTGCGAAATAATTTCGAGATAGAAATTTTGGATTTGGGGCAGTACAAATACAAAAAGGCTAGTGGTGACTATATTGTTGAAGAGTTGTTTAATTATGTAGGGCAAATGGAAAAGGAAGACAATTTGCTTTTTAGATGGTTATTGGTAAAGAAAGATGCAAAGACATATGAATTGGTTACCGTTTTTAGCCACTTGATAGCAGATGCTGCAAGCAGCAACGTTTTTTCCAAAGAAATTGTTTTTATCCATAAAAGAATATCTGAAAAAACCAGTATGGATAAAATGTTTTTAGTTGAATACGTTGACTATTTGAATGAATTAAATACAAATTATAGTTATGAAAAATACATGCAGTTTGTTAATAGTGAAAAATATGCTGAGATAATAAATTCATCAAGCAAGCAGAATAAGACAAGAGATCTGCAAACAAATATTATAAAAGTACCAATTACATTTTTAAAGTCACTTTATAACAAATCAACTAACAATAAAGAGGCGACTCTCTTGTGGTTGTCTGCTCAGCTGGCTAGTGTAGTTCTTGGTAAGAATAAAATAACATTTAGAATCACTAACAACGGTAGAATTTTGGGAAATAAGAGATTTGACAATGTGTTTGGGGACTGCCATGTTCATTTCCCGCTTGTAATTGATAGCAAAGAAGATAATGTATATACTTGTTTCGAAAAATTAGCTGGTGAGTACGATTACTATTATGTAGAAAACAAATTGTATTTGGAGGATTTGTGTTATTCACAGAAGAGTGCAGAAAACAATGCGATTGAGCAGATGTATGATAATCTAGATTTTGTTTTCAATTATATTGGTGAAATGGATGAACGTGCAAGTGAGGAATATTGTAGAAGCGTATGTAAAGACAAAAATCTCTATAAAACTTTTTACATATATTGTTATGCCACAAAAGAAAACTTTGTCTTAAATTGCAGGTTGCCAGAGGTACGTAGGGATGCTATTGTCAAAAAATTTTATAGTATTATTAAAGATTAGGTAGATATAATTATGCGGTGTATTAAGCTCAACGGTGCGAACCCAAGACAAACCTCCTACGTGGTGTAAAATACAAACACAACTAAGACCTGCTATGCGGTTTGTAGATTTTAAGACATGTTAGTTTTTTGCTGGGTCCCCGGATGTTAGCGGGAGTGAGGCATTCCTTCACCCGTGCGTATATAGATACGCAGAAATTTGTACTGGGCGGCAGTCATGTAGGAAAAGTACGGTTTACCCTCGGCCTGTTTCTTGTCCAGAAACTGATACATTGGCTCGTCAGCAGGAGCCTTGCGCAGATGGGACGACCCGCGCTTGGTTGTGAGATTGCTCTTAGAAATGTGCTTGCCGGACTCATCCACCGCCGGATCGACGCAGGCAAAGCTCATAATAGAGTTGCGGCAGGGAAAACGGCGCACATCACTGATTTCCGTTATGAGCTATGCGGCGGTGGTTTCGCCCACACCGTACATGGGCCGGACAATCCATACCTCGGGAGATGCTGGGCCAAACGGTTCATCTCGGCCCGTAAAACGTCCAGCGTGGCCTTAGCCGAGGCCAGTTCCTTGGCGGTGGTGATAAGCAGCTTTGTGTTGCTGTCCCTGGGCAGGGTGGTGATGTGACCCAAACTGTTTATATACAGATCTGCGGCTTTAAACGCACTAAAACGATACCCCTTCCAATTGCACCATTTACGGTAACGCTCGGTGAAGGCGATCTCGCTGGCCAGGTTGATGTACTCACCGCGCCAAAGGGTTATGACGAAATCCACCCACTTCTGGCTGCCATCGGTACGGTCCGGGCTGGAGATTGGTTCATTCGCACCCGGAAACACCTTGTCGGTGAGAGAAATGAGGTTGTTTTGCAACGCTACTACGTTCTTCATATACAAATCGTATTGCCGTGAGGACAACTTCAGTTGTTCCCTGATTGCTTCCATGTATATTCCCACAGATCTGTCCAACTGTCAAAACCGCATTTGGCGATTTTCCTGGCGTCTGCCCTATCGGTTTTACCTTGCGGATGGAACCGCCGCCCTGCTTGATGAACAGTGGATTCATCACTGTGACAAGAATGCCGTACTCATGCAGCGCTGCCGCCATCAGCTCATGATACCGGCCTGTGGCCTGATTACCCGTGTATCTTCCCCTGAGCCGAGGCTGGCCAACGTCATTTGCCCTAGGCCAGCCTCGGTATGGGGATATTGCCTTGCCTTTAGGACAGCTTCATTTATTGGCCGTAGGGCCATCATCACGCTTTTCCCTTTGGCTATGTCAATTCCTACTGCGTTCATAAGCATCTTCTATGTGCTTGATATGGGTCCCGTTCCTGTTCCTCGTTGCTCATTCAATCTCCTGGTTGATACGAACGAACCAAAAAGATGATGGATCTACCTGCGCAAATCAATGCTGCGAATGAGAGAGACGGATGACGGCCCCCTGGGCGGGTGTGTCAGCCCAAGGTTCAACATGTCAGGCCATTTGCTCTCCCATTCTAACTGCTTCAGCTTTGAGATGATAAAAGGTACGGCTGGTTGCAGCGCCTTAAACCGCAATTTATAATTGTAGGAGGTTTTAAAATGTGCAGAAGAAAGAGTCGTAGGCCGGAGGAGAACAGACGACAGCTATATGCAAGCCAATTATCCATAAACCTTTAGCTTCGCCATTACTGGCGCATGGCGGACAGTATGCTAAGCCATGCAAACCCTATTCACAATATTTTTTCGAATGCTGCCTTGATAAAAATCCCTATTGTAGTATATTACAAGGGCAGATAGTTATTATTGGTATTAATCATTTTTTTACTTAGAGGGTTTAGTAAGTATGAATGAACTGTTGATCGCTGATATTTATGAGAGCGAAAAATATGCAATTTTAGATGTAGATAGAACAATAATAAATGGAACTGCGTGGTTTAGAGCATGTGCAACACCGGATTTGCTTATTAGCAAAGAAGAAAGGGATTATTTTTTACAATTAAATAGCCAGGTTTATGAATTTAAGTCCTTACCTCCAGAGATATTTAGAAAAGAAACATTAGCGCTGATTGAAAGAAAAATGAAAAAAGATATTAGGAAATACAAACCTAGTAGTTCTGCTTTTTCATTGATTATGCTCGAAGAATGTTTTTATCGCAGTGCTAGACTTGCTGTTAAGCAATTAATATACTATCAGGAATGTGCAGAGTATATTAAAGAACTACATGAGTTATACGGAAATGATTTACAGGTGTTGTTTTTAAGTTCAGGATATAGATGTTTCATACGTGGTGTTGTTGATTCTTTTTTCGAAAAACACTTTAATCAACCTATTAATTATTATGTCGCTGGTTCGGAGATTAATATTAATAATAATAGAATAGAAGAGACATTCTTCATGTCTCAGTCAATGAAGCAGAGGTTTGTTGAACGTTTAATCATAAGAGGAGCTAATATTGTTGCGTTTGCAGATGATTTTGTTGAAAACCGGGATTTGTTTGATATGGTGAAAAAAAACGGCGGTGAGGCATTGATGATTGATTTCAAAAAAAATCAGCAATATAGCACTGTGTGGAAAACTGCTCTGCAAAAATTAAAGAAGAAAAAACTCTTGGAATCATATAAAAGAGATAATTCAAGAATAAAATTAGTGGAAGAAAGTGAAGACAACCAATTTATAAATTATTTGAGAGAAAGAATCAATAGCATAGGGATAGCGATAATAAGTGTGCAAGAGTATCAAAATTGGCTTGATAAAGTTAGGAGAAATATTCCTAAAGATTGGTTTTCAATATTTGAGGAAGCACTTGATAAGTTGTTTTATGTAAAAGATGAATCTGTATATTTGAGAGGAAGGCTGTACTATTATTGGCTGCCAGAAAATGATTGTGAAGATAGTAATTTAACATCTCAGAATTTTATGAAGATGACGGAAGTTTTATACCAGTTAAGAAATATTATTATCGAATCTGCTATATTTAAAGAAGAATATTACTCCAATATTACGAGAATTATTATGTTGGCGATATTGGAGCATGTAAAAAACCTGCACCTAGTAGTAATAAATATGCTTGAAAAATCAGAGCTATCTACGGGGGAAAAAATTAGCGAGAATAAAGAGTTAAATTGCTCGGTCCAAAAGCTTTTTAAATCAATTTTCCAGATTATAGAAGACAAGTTTGATTATCACTATTTTATTTCAGTAATCGAGCAAGTTAATTTTGAACGGATAAATCATCTTTTCGAAGACTATTTCGCATATCATCAAGGAATGAGGGAAGAAGACAATATCGTTTCAATATATCGGTCGGTCAAACTCATCTTATCTGATTCGAAACAGATAGACTTTGATTATGTTATTCCATTCTTTTATGGAGGATCAGAGTTAGGGTATTCGATTGTGGCGTTTCTTGAGGTGAATAAAATAACCGCCAAAGTACCACAATTGGTTAATTTGCATTATAGTTCAAAAAATGAATTTAGATTAGGAAAGAAATATGGAGTGGAAACTTACATTCCGGCAACATATCATAACTGTTTAGCAGAAATTAAGAACGGGAATCGAAGTCTGTTATTATTCGATAATAATTCGACCACTTTTAGAACATTGAAGGATAGTAAGGATTATTTTGAGGAGTATAATAACCATGTGTATAGTGCAGTTGTAGCATTTAATTATAATAATCTAGTCGATTATTTGCTAGGTAATAAACCGCATGAGTGTCTTGTGGATGGTTGGGAAAGCATTCTGGATTATGGTATTGTAGAAGAGTATGTTACGGCCTTTGATACATGGGGAACCAGTGAGAAGGGAGAAATTCTAAAGCAAATATATGATTTGAGAAGCAAGTCAGATGAGGATGGATTGCTAGATGCATAGAGATAACAAAATATTCAAATTATGTAGAGTTCACAATTTGGAGGATTATTTAACGGCCGTGAATAACGGTGTAAATATGATAGGTATACATGCAGTGTATACAGACTTTGATGCTTACAGAGCAGCAGAAGAAATATATAATCCGATTGAACGACCAATAATACGTACCCATAAAAATCTTCCAATTGCTGATTACGAAGTTGATGCAATTAGCTATTTAGCCGACAACGTGGATGGCCAAATACCAATTGCTTTAGTTCTCGAAAAGGATTTAAGTTGTGAGGGCATTGCAGAGTGTCTTAGATTGTACAATTTAAGTGACAAAAATCCATTATTGCAGCTACAATATAGGATAAATAACGAAAGGTTCCTTGAAATAACGAGGACGCTAAGTAAAAAGATGATTTGTACTATAGGGTTAAATCAGGAAGATTTTGATGAATATTTTGCTTTTTTAAATAGAGTTCTTGATCCTGATAATGACTTTATTCTAATTGATTTTTCAAAGCATCAGCCAGATTATTTAACAAAGAAAATGGGGATTTCATCTGAAACGAAAATGAATGTTTTAATGAAGAGAGTAAAATGCCTAAAAAAAAGTAGCATTCCTTTATTAATCGCTGATGACACAACTGTTGAGAAAATGGCGAAATATATCAGATATTTGTCAATTAATGATATTGAGTTAGCCGGAATTGATATGCAGAATTCTGTTGAGCAAAGTAAAGAAGCTCAATGTTATACGTTGAGCGATGTCTGTGGTAAACGAGAGTTTCAGATTAAGGTTAGAAAATCTGATGAAAAACTACGGCCGTGGAGGGATTTTGTATCCCAAAATTTCTATTTATCTTGATTTTGATGTGAGGTAATATTTAAAAGGCTAAGAGGTAAGAATATGTTTATATTTGGCGACGGTAATAAAATTGAAAAGGTTAATGGTGTAACTATAGGAACCTTTGTATATTCAGAGGGTGTTTTTGTAGTTGAAGTTGATAATAGATTATTCCTTGTAATGAATAAAAAGATAAACAATTCTATCGATAACAAAAGCAATAAAAGCAAACCAACTCGGAATATCGATGATTTTGCCGAAAAAATAATTAAGAATCGCATATCATTTGGAGGAGAGGATTCATTTATTGTAGATATGCAAGGCATTAAGAATTTTATTAATGCTAGTTCCCTTGATTTTAAGGATTATTATATTAGAACAATATTAAAAGAAACCGGCATTATGAAAGGGGGAAACTATTTAAGGGTAGGTGTGTCGGGAGCCCCAAATGTAGGAAGCCATCCGGGTGGTGAAGTATTTGAGGAACAATTAATTAATGGGAAAAATGGTAGTGGAGTATCTAGTAGTTACTCAGGCTATCTGTTAAATGAAGAGGGCTATAGTAAGGGAATTTCATTAAGTATTGATGGAGCGATGCTAGAAGGTCGAATGGTTTACTCGCATACTGCTTTTTTAGAAGAAGCGACAGAAAGTCAGACTATATACAAAAAAATCTTATGCGAAGGCAATCTTGAGCTTATGGAGTATGTCAAGTTGTTTGCTGAAAAGGAAGGATTTCAAGCATATGCTTCACAAATGTTAATAAAAACAAACGATGAGGAAGAAATTAGAGTAAAAGGAAGAGTTCTAAAGAGACGTCCTCAGAAAGCTTTTAGGTATTTGTATGAGGCAACTGAAATAGGTAATGAAAAAGAATTCCGATTAAATCCAGGACAGCGGATGATGATTGCTGGAACTTATTATAATCGCAAAGATGCAGATTGGTATGATTTCACAAATGGCCGTGAGTATGAGAGAAAAGGACACTACCATGCACGCATATTAAATGATTGTACAGAAGCGCAACATGAAGTGTTTCATTTGCGAGAATTAAGAGTAATTAACAAGGCAACGATACATCTGCTGATAACACCTATAGAGCATCTGGTTAAGATCACTCCATTAGTTAAAGCGGTAGATGGCTTTAAGTGCCCAATAACAGGAAAAGGCATAGAAAAATTAATTAAAGAATTTATGTAGTAATAATTAGGAGAAGATAGTTTATGGAAAGACTTAAGAAACAAGCCAAATTTATAGAAGAGATTGAAAAATTGAAAGCAGTTACAAGGTTTAACCGTACTATAGATGGACGATTTGAGAATAGTGCGGAACATTCGTGGCAAGTGGCCTTCGTTTCTAATTTGTTGTATGAATACTATCCCCAAAAATTAGATATGGGAAAAGTAACGCTAATGCTACTATTGCACGATTTAGGCGAGATCTATGCAGGCGATACTTGGGTATTTGATGAAAAAGGAAAAAGCATTTCTCATTTTAACGAAGAGAGATCAATAGAAAAATCTTTAGGAATACTGCCAGATGATCAGTACCAAAATATGAAAAAAGTGTGGATTGAGTTTGAATGTGGTGAGAGTGCAGAGGCAAAATATGCACGAATAATTGATGCACTAGTACCACTAATCAATCATCTTGTTGTATCAGAAGATGGATATAATCCTGACAGGATTACATCTGAGAAGGTGCGAGAGAAAAAAATGTTTATTAAAGAGGAGTCATTGGAGTTGTGGGAACTAGCGAAGGAGTTAATTCAATTAAGTAAAGAGAAAGGGTTATATTTGTGATTGGCAAGTATAATAGACTTAATGAAGTGTCAGAGGGTTACATCTGATATAATTTTGAAACTTATACTATTAAGAAGGAAAGGATATTTGATTATTAGATTGAGTAATAATCACTTTTTGGAAAATGAAAAACGAAAAAACAAAAAACGAAAAAAGAAATATTGTATCTCTTGTCGGGAGCAAAGGAATATCCCGAATTGGAGATATTATGTTTGATTTTGCTAATAACACATTTTTGGCTGGAATCAATCCTCATTCTATGTCGCTTGTAGGTATATATCAGGCTTTGGAAAATATCATCGGAGCGTTATTTAACCTTTTTGGGGGCGTAATTGCTGACAGTTTTAGAAGAAAAAAGATACTAGTTTTAACTAATGTTTTTTGCGGTATTGCATGTATAATTTTGTCATTTATCAACAGAGATATCTGGTTAATATATGCGGTTGTAGTAACAAATGTTATTTTGGCTTTTTTAAGTGCATTTTCTGCACCATCGTATAAAGCATTTACAAAGGAAATTGTTGAAAAACAGAACATATCAAAAATTAATTCATATTTGGAGACTAGTAGTACAATAATTAAAGTTACTATTCCGATGATTGCAGTGTTTCTATATGGCAAGCTAGGGGTTCGAGGAGTTCTGATATTAGATGGCATATCCTTTCTGACCGCAGCTCTTTTGATATCTTTTATTAAACCAATAAGCGAGGAGATATTGGGAAATAACAAGAAATCTTTATCAAGTATATTTGCTGATCTTGCAGAAGGGTTTAAATATTTAGCAGGCCATAAGCAGATATTAATTATTATCATTTTGTCTGCGCTGGTGAATTTTTTCCTTGCGGGATACAATTTGGTGCTTCCATATAGCAACCAGATGTTTGCGGACCTACCCAATGGGCTATATGGAACATTCTTAACAGCAGAAGCGGTTGGGGGATTATTAGGGTCAATATTGAGTGGGCGGATAAATAAATATTTGTCTGTAAAGAAATTGATATTTTATTTAGGGATATCTGGGTTGATGCTGTCAATTGCGCCAGTGCTTTATATAGGCTTACATAATACTGTTATTTTAGCAATTTCTCCGGCATTGTTTAATTTGTTCTTGTCCGTTTTTAACATCCAGTTCTTTTCGTTTGTTCAAAGGGATGTTGATAATGAATTTTTGGGTAGAATATTTGGTATTATTTTTTCTGTTGCAATTCTTTTTATGCCTATCGGAACTTGGGCCTTTTCTTTGCTACTAAAACCTGAAATGACATTTAATTTCTCTATCATAGGGATAGCAGTTATGGTGTTGTCTTCTGTTTTTTTGTTCTTAATGCGCGAGTGAATAGTCAGGTTGGACTGGCATTTTATTGCAGGTTATAAGTATGGCTCCGATAAAATTGAAGTTTCGATTACTACAATTATCAGAATTTCCGATAATATTTGCGAGCAATGTATTGGAATATCCTTTTCGGATTTTCCAATACGCCCGTTGGGGTCCCCCCAAGCCCCGGACTGGCCGCTCTGCGTCCAGTCGAACACGCCTGACGGCGTGGCTTTGCGCTCCCTTCGGTCGCTCATTCCTGCACATCCGCGCAGGAAGGGAAACGCCCTTTCAGGGCGTTTCCTCATACCGTATCGGACAGTAAAAAATCAAAATATCCATCTGGTTAGAATCGCTGTTCTTGCGTTCCATCAGATTGCAGTCAAAATAGAAATCCCCAAGTCCGAATCCGGCAAAGTTTTCCTCAAATACCCGGATTTTCTTTGTTCCAAGATGGATTGCGCCAACACCAAAGTACCGGCTGACCTTCTGCGGCAAAATCTCATTCAGACAGTCAGCGCACAAGAAAGAAGCTGCTTTGTCTACGTCCAGCGTTTCGTCATTGAGAAAGTCCACGGAGCCAGTGGCGTATCCTCGGTCATACTCTAACAACAAGTTAGCGGAGAATCCACCGTCAATGCTGCCACCGCCGCCAAAAGACACAACGCCAGCATATTCCTCAATCAGCCGTCCGCTCAACCTGTCGTAGCGGTTAATCTCAATCGGCTTAATCTCAAAAGTGTTCAAGCTGATGAGTGCGACATTGTTCTGTCCCCAATATGAAGGCATCAAATCTTCTATGCCGCCCCCGCACAGATAGCAGTCCTCGGCTGATGTGTCGGAGGAATATCTGGGTTCATCATCCGGGGCCGTGTGTTGATCTGCTCCGCACCCGGCCAGAATGAACAGCAGTATTACCAGCATCGAAAGAGGAAACCGTTTCATGCTCCGCCCCCCTCATGGGTCACAGACCGGGTAAGCGGGTCAATCAAGATAATCTCCCGCCCCAACTTCCGGGCATAGTTGACCGTTGCGCCGGTGCCGCTGCGCCGCACTCCGCTGAAAACCGCCAGCAGCAAGCCAGCTGATTCCACCAGCCGGTGGTTCCGGTCGATCATACAGCCGTCATAATATTGGCGGCTCACATAGTCCACCGAATCGGCCCGTTTCAGAATAGAATGATACCGCTCCCGCGCTGAATCACTCCACCTGTCCGCCTGCCCTCCATAGGGCAGGACACAGCGGAGTTTCAGCGCGGGATTTTTCTCACGGAGGTCAAGCACGATCTCCGCCGCCCAGCAGTCGGTTCCGTCCGCGCCTCCGGTAAAATACTCTGTCACCCCGGCCCCGGCCAGCGTTGCGATCTGCCTCGCCAGGGTTTCTTTCAACGCTATGCACCGTGGGTCCGCCTCATTGTCCTTCCAGGGAAATTTATGCGGACGGTGGCCAGTGAAGGCGCAGGTTGTACCTACCATCTAAAAACCTCCCCCTTTGATGGTTTCTCGAATATTCTATATTGCCTGTGGCAGACTGTCAATTATAAATGTCGCAATTAAGATAAAAATGATAAGTTAAAATTGCTATCCGTCTTGTAGAATAAAGGCAAAGTCAGGGGGTGACGGTATGGCTATTTATGATTTTGGAATACGACTGAAAGAACTGCGAGAGGGCAAAAGGCTTTCACAGTCAGATGTTGCGGACCGGCTGGAAGTGACACGGGCTACAATCAGCGGCTATGAGTGCAATACCATCACTCCCAGCGTGGAGCAGCTTGTCAAACTGGCGGTGCTTTACAATACGTCCTTGGACTATATGCTGGGGATGGAAAATCGCTCTTATCTTTATCTGGACGATTTGAGCGAAAGCCAACAAAAGACCATTTTGGACGTGGTTGACCGTTTGAAGAAAGAATTTCTTAACCCGCTCTGATTTTATGAGCAGACGATTGACAGGTCCCCGCTATCGGCATATAATCTCAGCATATTGACCAGCAGGGATGAAACATTTTATGAAGGTAAACCACCACTCGCTTGCTTACAAAATGCAGGCCAAGCCAAACAAAACCTATAAGGATTTGCGGCAGAAGCAAAAGGCGAAAATTTCAGAATGGATGTTCCGGGCCGTCTGTGAGCATTACCAGGAACACGGGGAAATGCCTGGGGATGAAGCTGCTGAAAAGATCACCGCCAGAATCTACGATAAGATAAAATCTCTTGCGATATGGGTTCCCTATGACGAGGTACACCGGGCGTTCCTCTCCAAACTGCCCCGATATGAAACCCGCATCCAGGAGCATGGGATTCCAGAGGACCCGCCGCCCAAAAAGAAAACTCCGGCCACGCCCCGGAAGAAGGGCCGCAGCAACAAGATTTGTCCGAACTGCGGCAGGAAAATGAAGCAGCAGTTTATCGGCTTGCAGCATTGCAGGTGCGGCATGAGCTGGAAAAAGGGAGAGGGCTTTTTTGAACGCTCCCCGGATATGGTATTTGCTTTGCAGCGCAGGAAGGTCGGGAAGAAAGTCAAACAGTGCCCGGTGATCCGCTACCGGGAGAGTGAATAGAATCCAGCATGATTTCAGCTAATAAAAAATCTCCCGTGCCAGCGGCACGGGAGTTTTTTGCAGTCACCGTTCTGGCTTCTGTTCTCTATTCTGCTCCTGTTCCTCCGGCATGATGCCGAGGATTTTGTCCACGTTCTGCTTTGCCGTCCGGTAGGCGATCATATCCTGCCGCAGAGCCTTGTATTCCGCGTACTGCTCCTGCTTCTCCGCCAGCAAAGCGGTGTACTCCTGGGAAAGCTGGGCCACCTTTGGAATGGGCTTGCCGCCCAGGGCGTCAAAGGCTTTCTTCGCCGCCTCATGCTTGGCGATCTCATCCCCATGCTCCGCCAGAAATTCCTTCTTGTGGCGGGACTTTTTATAGGCGGCGTAGACCTCCCGCGTCTTGGAGTAATTGATGATATGGGTCTTTAGCTGGGCAACCTCGGCCATGCGGCCTTCCAACTGTTTGATATGGCGGGAAACCTCGTCAAAGCGATCACCGGCCTGCTCTGCCCGTGCCGCCAATTC
>OFFV01000476.1_pt1 | contig 31303 bp, 19 predicted proteins | sample 1521461 | NCBI WGS metagenome assembly OFFV01 (sample SAMEA3504120, study PRJEB24116) | mouse gut metagenome | biome: mouse gut; feature: mouse-associated habitat; material: faeces | place: Denmark | collected 2011 | reverse complement strand
CAATTTGCTGATTTTCAGCGTTTATTGCGGAGAGAGAGGGATTCGAACCCCCGGAGCCTTGCAGCTCAACGGTTTTCAAGACCGCCGCAATCGACCACTCTGCCATCCCTCCGACGCAAAAGTACAATCTATTTCCCGGTTTGCCAAATCTTCACCGCTCTTTCTTCGTCCGCGCACGGCGGGGCCGCATGTCCGGCTGCATCGGCGCGCCGTAACCGTCCCATAACGGCCCCGTGACCGTCCCGTGGCCCTCGCGTGACCATCTTGCAGCCGCCCCGTGACCGTCCTGTGACTGTCTTGCGACCGTCCTGTAACGGCCCCGCGACCGCCGGCCGACGGCATCGTATTTGGAATGAGCGAATTTGGAGCGGGAAATTTTGCGGTCTCGGATATTATGACTATTTTTGTGCGGTTTCGGATGGCGGAACGGAGCCCGGTGTGCCGGGCGGCGGCCGCGCTTCCTCTCCGCCGTGGTGTGTTCGGCGGAAAAACCGATGGGGCGCCGTCGCAAGGGCCGGTAACGCTTGAGGCGGGCCGTATGGGATTCCGGCAGGACCGGAGTGAAAACTATTAACCAGGGGGCTGAAAATCCCCCCCCCATTGATTTTTTTGCCATGCACAAGACATTGCTCATCCTGTCGTCCCTCGTGATCGCGCTCGTCGCGGTGGGGTTCATGCATCCGCACATCGTGCGGATCGCCAAGCTCAAGCAAATCGTGGACAAGCCCAATGCCCGCAAGCTCCAAAAGGAGCCCGTGGCGATTCTGGGCGGTGTGCTGGTCTTCTTCGGCATTATCCTCAGCACGGCCATTCTCGATATGGTGGGCGACTGCTCGTCGCTCTTCGTGGTGATTGCCGCCATGATGATCATGCTCTATACGGGTACGATGGACGACATTCTGAACCTGCGTCCCTCCACGCGTTTCGTGTCGCAGATCTTCGCCGTGTGCCTGCTGATCTTCGCGGGCGACTACGGTCTGGACAACCTCCACGGTCTGTGGGGCGTGTGGGGCCTGCCCCGCGCGGTCGCGGTGCCGCTCACGATCTTCGCATGCGTGGGCATCATCAATGCCCTGAACCTGATCGACGGTGTGGACGGCCTCTCGTCGGGCTTCTGCATCATGGCCAGCCTCATATTCGGCACCGTGTTCCTGCGCAGCGGCAGCAGCCTGGCGCTCGGCGTGCTGGCGTTCTCCACGGTCGGCGCGCTCATCCCCTTCTTCATGCACAACGTCTTCGGCCTCAGGTCGAAAATGTATATCGGCGACGGCGGCACGCTCGTCATGGGCGTGGTGATGTCGGTGTTCGTCATGCGGACCGTGCAGTCGGCGCAAATCGGACAGCTGTTCGACACCCGCGGCCTCTCGGTCGTGGCTTTCACGCTGGCCGTGCTTTCGATTCCCGTGTTCGACACGGTGCGCGTCATGTGCATGCGCATGCTGCGCGGACAGTCGCCGTTCCATCCCGACAAGACGCACCTCCACCACCTCTTCATCGAGATGGGCAACTCGCACATCGTCACGACCTTTCTCGTGCTGACGTGCAACGCGCTGGTCGTGTTGCTGTGGGCCTGCGCGGCCTGCCGCGGCCTGTCGCCCGAGGGGCAGGTGTGGCTGGTGACGCTGGCGGGGCTCTTCTTCACGTGGGGCGTCTACGGCGGCGTGAGGCTGCTCCAGCGTCGCGCGCCCGAGGCGTTCCGCAGCCTGGTGGCGTTCAACCTCCGCACGCGTCCGCGTCGCGACGGGGTGTTCCGCACGATACAGCAGGTGATCGACCGACTCTGATTCTTCGTTTCTACTCCGAATTCTACTGCGCGCCCGCGGATTCGTCGCGAGGGGCCGGCGCCGGTGCGCGTTTTCGCTTTCGTTGCGGAGGCGGTGTGCATTGGTGTGCGGCCGGCGCCGGTGCGCCGGCTGATTTGTCGCGGAAGGCAGCACGGCAGGCGGGCGGACGACGGGGGATTTTCCCGTATGCAAGGATGGGCTGCGGGTCTGCCGGCTGCGGCGGAGTTCGCGGGTGCGTGCCGGAGCCGGCGGCGTGCCCGATTTTACCGGAGCATACGCACGAAAAATGCGGCTTCCGATGGCGGAAGCCGCAGAAATGCCGCGCGGACGCATCCGCTGGTCTTTGTAGCCCCACCGCGACTCGAACGCGAATTTAGGGTTTAGGAAACCCTCGTTCTATCCCTTGAACTATGGAGCCTTATGGCCGCAACCCTCCGTTTCGGGCGGTCGGCGCAGGCGTATCGTGAGTCCCGCACCGTCCGCGACCTTGCGGCGGAAAAATTTTGCGGTGCACGACCTCCGACGGTCGCGCACCGCAAAGATAAGCAAAGTCGCGCGCAGAAACAAACCGTAAGTTCGCTTTTTGCGTCCGCCGGTCCGGTTCGGCCGGGGCGTGTCCGTTGTCCGGCTTGGCGGAAACGTGCGTTTCCCCGCTCCGGCGATGCCCGGAGGCATGCGGCCCGGTGAAATCCCGTGCTTCGGCCGGGACGCTGTGCCGGGCGGAACCGAAGCTCGCCGTCCGGGCGTGCGGCCGTTGTGCGGCTGCGCGGATCGAGCCGGGAGGCGGGGGAGTTCCGGGCGCGGAGGGATCAGAAGCGCAGGTTCACACCCAGCGAGAAGGTGTGGGCCTCGGCCGTGTAGTTGCCCGCGAAGGCGCTCGTGGCGGCCCGTTGTGCGGCGGCGGCATCGAGTCCCTGCGCCATGCCGGTCTTCACCAGAAGCGGATTGGTGTAGGGGTAGGAGCCCGTGCGTTCCGGGTCGGCCGAGCGCACGTAGCCGTAGGCCAGGTCGATCGAAAGCCAGCGCACGGGGCGGAACGAGAGACCTGCGGTGTAGGCCATCTTGGTCATCGAGGGGGTCTCGGGATTGAGGTAGTCGCTGCTTACGGGGCTCTCGTCCACGTACATACCCATGCGGGCCGTCATCCAGCGGAACGCATGGTACTGGCCGCCGAAGCGGAACGCAAGCGTGTTCGAGTAGTTTTTGCGGCTGGCCGGCATGTCGTAGATCGAGTTGCCCGCCTCGTCGAGGAAAGCCACGTCGAGCTGGTCGTAGGCGCTCCACAGCACGTATTGCAGGTCGGCCGAGAACTCCCACTTGGGCACGGGGCGGAAGCTCGCGCCCCAGGTGAGCGTGGCCGGGAGCGGCAGCTCGGTGCGCACCGCTGCGCGGTTCATGTCGGGCAGCAGTTGCAGTTGCGCGTTGAGTGCGCCCAGGGCCGCGGCGATCGCAGGATCGTCGATCATGCGCAGGGCGGCGGTGCCGTCCGTGACCTTCATGCGGAGCTTCGAGCGGTAGGAGAAGCCGAGCGACCATTCGTCGTTGATGTCCCACATGATGCCGAGGTTCACGCCCACGGCCATTTTCGCCTTGCCCTCAAGGGCGATCGACATCAGGCTGCGGTCGCCGGAGCCGGCGAAGAGTGCGGGCGCACCCGGCTGGGCCTGTTGCAGCACGGCGTCGAGCAGCGCATTGGTCTGTGCTCCCGCCGGAAAGAGCGCGCGCGACAGGTCGAAGCTGCCCCACGTGAGCATCAGACCCGCACCCACCGACACGTGTTTGCCGATGCGGAACGAGACCGTGGGCTGGAGGTTGTAGGCCTTGAGGTTGATCGACTGGATCAGATGGGCGCCGGCCCAGTCGTCGCCCCAGTTCATGCTCGAACCGAAAGGCGTGTTGAACACCAGACCCGCCGACATCCAGGGCGTGGGTTTGAAGTTGGCGTAGACGTAGAGGGGCGTCGAGAGGTCGTTATCGGACTTGAAATGGCTCTGCGGCGTACCCGCGTAGTCGGGCAGCGAGGTGTAGGTGGCCTTCGCGGCGATGCCCGTGACACCGGCCGAGAAGTCGAAGAACTCGTTCTGGAATGCGGCGGCGGCGGGGTTGAACCACAGCGATTCGGAGTTGAGTTTCATGGCCGTGCCCACGTGGGCCATACCGTTCTGTTTCGAGGAGAGGTTGTTTACCTGATACCCCTCCGCACGGGCCGACACGACTGCGGCTGCGGCCGCGAAAAGGAGGATGATTTTCTTCATGTTCGGAGTGTTTGGTTTGCACTGGGCGCCTCCGTACGGAGACGCGAAATCGCGGCAAAAGTAGAAAAACAATCGCCGACGCCCAAATATTGTGGACGAAAATTCCGAAAAACTATCCTGAATGACCTACTTTTGTCCGATCTTTCGGGTCGGGCCCTGCGGTCGCGCTGGCGTGTGGGGTGGAGTGCGCGGGGGCGGTCCCGTCTCGGTGCGGGGGCCTGATGCGGACCTCCGGTGTGTCGCCTCTTTATCCGGTCCCGGAGCCGGCACAGATGTCCCGTTCCGGCCCGGCGGCGGTTCGGAGGCCGTTGCCGGGCCGAACGCGGGGAGCATGCGCGCAAGACATGTCCCCCGCGTTGTCCGGACGTGTTTCGCGCCGGGCTTACAGCGCGAGCGGCTCGCCCCGGTAGAAATCGAGGATTTTGCAGCGGAACAGGTACTCGTATTTCGAGCGGATCAGCTCCGATTCGGCGCGCAGCATGCGGGTGCGGGCGTCGTTGTAGTCGAAGAGGGTCGAGCGGCCCGCCTCGGCGCGCTCCTCCTCGAACCGGAAAGCCGTGCGGGCCGATTCGAGCGCCATGGCGGCCGACCGGAACTTCATGCGCGCGGCATCGGCGCCGTACCACGCCTGTTCGATCTCCTTGCGGAGGTTCTGCTGCGCCTCGGCCAGGGCCAGTTCGCGGCTGCGGACGTTCAGGGCCGCCGAGCGGATGCCGTTGCGCGTCGCCCGGCGGTTGAACAGGGGGATCTGCACCGAGAGTCCGACGTATTCGTTGCCGTTGTTGCGCAGCTGGTCCCAGAAGTTGGTGTTCACGGCGCCCGTGGCGTAGGTGCGGTAGACGTTCGTGCCGTAGCCGCCGCTGAGCATGATCGAGGGCCAGAGGGCCGAGCGTGCCGTGCGCAGGGCGTTTTCGCTGCCGGCCAGCCGCAGCCGCTCGGCGCGCACCGCGGGCCGGAAGGTCTCGGCATAGTCGTAGATCGCATCGGGACCCGCGGCCGGCAGGGGGGTGTCGGGCGTGAGGTCGTCGGCCCCGGGGGCGGCGATGTCGAAGCCTGCGGCCGAGGGGCGGTTGAGGGCCTGGCTCAGGTCGAGCAGCGCGAGCGTGAGGGCGTTGCGGGCTTCGGTGAGGGCCAGCTCGTCGGCCGCACGGAGCGCCTCGCTTTCGTAGCGGGCCGAAACGGGATTGCGGCCCGTCTCCACGAGCAGGCGGCTGCGCTCGGCCTGGCGCGTGCTGAGGTCGAGCTGGTGTTCGGCGACGGCCGTGAGCTCCTTCTGGAAGAGTACTTCGAGGTAGAGGGTCATGATCCGCACGGCCAGGTCCTCGCGCATGCGCTCGCAGTCGGCCGTGGCGGCCGCGAGGTCGAGCTTCGCGCCCTTGATCCGGCGGTTGATGCGCATCCCCTGGAACACGGGCACCGAGGCCGAGACGCCCAGCGATCCCGAGAGCTGCGTGTTGTCCACATAGGTGCCGTCGCGCGAGGGGCCGCGGCCGAAGTAGATGTTCGTGCCGAGCGAGGCGTTCAGGTCGGGCAGTCGGCTGTTGCGTTCGGTGGATAGCTCCGTTTCGCGCTGTGCGATCTCCACTTCGCACCGCCGCACGTCGAGGTTGTTGCGGCGGGCATAGTCGATGCACTGTTCGAGGGTCCAGGGGCCGGCGGGCTCCTCGGGCGCGGTTTGGGCCCGGGCGGGGGCGCCCAGCAGCAGCGCGCCCAGCAGCAGGTACAGGGTCTGTTTCATGGCGTTCGGGTTTTTAGCGGTTGGGGTTGCTGCGTATGCGGTCGCTCTCGTCGATGCCCGAGACGATCTCCACGTCGATGCCGTCCGAGATGCCCGTGCGCACTTCGCGCCGTTCGAAAGTCTGCTCGGGAGCCTCCTCTTCCGAGGTCAGCACGTGAACCCAGGCCTTGTCGCCCTCGAACTCCACGCAGCTTTCGGGCAGCACGAGCACGCCTTCGCGGCGGAGGATCTCGATTTCGGCGTTGGCGCTGTATCCCGCCCGCACGAAGAGCGAGTCGGGAACCGCAGCGGCCGCCTTCACCTCGAAGAGCACGAGGCCGTTCTCCTCGGCGGCCTTGGGCGCCACGTACTCCAGCCGTGCGGCGAGCTCCACGTCCTGCATGGCGCCCACGGTCAGCCGCACGGGCATGCCGCTGCGGAGCTTGCCCACGTCCGTTTCATCGACCTTGCCGCGGAAGAGCATGTCCGACATGTCGGCCACGGAGGCGATGGTGGTGCCGTCGTTGAAGGTGTTGGCCTGGATGACCGAGTTGCCCTCCTTGACCGGCACGTCGAGGATCATGCCGTCGATGGTCGAGCGCACCTGGGTGTTGCTCTGCTCGCGGTAGCGGTTGGCGATGCCGTTGCGGGTGATTTCGAGGTTGTCCTGGGCGTTGCTCAGCTCCTCCTCGGCCTTGCGCAGGGCGGTGCGTCCCTGTTCGAACTCCTCGGCGGCCACCACGCCCTTGGCGTAGAGTGCGGCGGTGCGCTCCTGTTCGGTGCGGGCCTGGTCAAGCGAGAGGCGCGCCACCGCCACGCGCGACTCGGCGCTGTTGAGCGACGCCAGTTCGGGGATGACCTTCACCGTGGCGATCACCTCGCCCTTGCGGACGAGCTGTCCCGCCTCCTTGTGCAGTTCGGATACGATGCCTGAAATCTGGGGCTTGATGAGCACCTCGTCGCGGGGTTCCACCTTGCCGGTGGCCACGACCGTGCGGCGCAGCGTGTCGGTGCGCGGCGATACCAGGGAGTAGGTCGTGGTCTGCGGGCGGGTTTTCCGCCACAGGAACACGAAGGTCGAGAGCAGCAGGCCAACGAAGAGTGCGGCCAGGAGGATTTTGAGAAACTTTTTCATATGAGCGGGCTTTTGCGTTGTATTTTCTTCGGGTTCGGGCGGCAGCGGCGCGTCACTCTTCGCGTATGGCGTCCACGGCCTTGATGCTCAGTGCGCGCACTGCGGGTATGATGCCGGCCAGGAGGCTTCCGGCCAGGAGGATGGCCAGCGAGAGCATGCCCGTGGCGAAGGTGATCTGCCACGATACGCCCTCGACCGTCTCTTCGGGCGAGGCGGCGGCGTAGAGGGTGTCGGCCGCGGAGAGCAGGCCCACGCCCGCCGCGAGTCCCACGGTGCCGGCGACGAAGGTGAGGACGAAGCTCTCGGAGAGTATCTGTCCGATGATCGCCGCGGGCGGGGCGCCGATGGCGCGGCGGATGCCGATCTCCTGCGTGCGCTCCTTCACGAGCACCAGCATGATGTTGCTCACGCCCACGATGCCCGCCAGCAGCGTGCCCAGACCCACGATCCACGTGAGCAGGTCGATGCCGCGGATGAGCTTCATGGCGTTCTCGAACAGCTCGCCCATCGAGAGGACCCACAGCGCGCGCGGGTCGTCGGGCGCGATGAGGTTGCGGGCGAAGAGCGACTGCCGCACGGCGCGCTCGACCTCCGCGGGCGGCAGGGGGCGTCCGGCCACGGCGATGGCTTCCACCTTGTCGCCCCGGCCGAGGAGCTGCTGGGCCAGCGTCATGGGGATCGCGATCTGCGTCTCGGTGCTGCTGCCGACGTTGATTTCGCCCTTTTTCTGCAACACGCCCACCACGCGGAAGTAGGAGCTGCCCACCTTGATCGTGGCGCCCGAGGGGTCGCCGCCCTCGGGAAAGAGCTCGCGCCACACCTGGGTGCCGATCACGCAGACCTTGCGTTTGCCGGTCATGTCCATGTCGTTGATGTAGCGGCCGTAGAGGAGCGGCTGGGGGTGGATGCGCTGCATGGCGGGGCCGAGTCCCATGAGCGCGTAGCTGCCGCGCCGCTCGCCCCGCGTGCAGTCGTAGCTGCCGCCGAAGAGCATGCCGTCGGCATATTCCACTTCGTCGAGCGTGCGGAGCGCCGCCACGTCGTCGTTGTCGATCTGCCAGTGGCGCTCGGCGGGCATGCCTTTCCACGGCAGCGAGGTCTGGTCCGTGAAGAGGAACATCGTGTTGGTGGTCATGTCGCCCAGCACCGAGCCGAGCATGCGGCTCAGGCCGCTGCCGGCGCCCAGCATGACCGTGAGCATGAAGATGCCCCAGAAGATTCCGAGCGCCGTCATGATGCTCCGTTTCTTGTTGCGGGCGATGGTCTGGCCGATTTCGCTCCAGCGGTCCGTGTCGAAAAGTCTCATGGCGGTTTATTTGTTGTGGCGCAGCGCGTCGATGGTTTTCAGCCGTGCGGCCCGGCGTGCGGGGACATAGCCGGCGATCAGGCCCGCCGCGACCAGCACCAGCGTGGCGCTCGCGGCCGTCGAGAGGTCGATGGTCGGATCGAGGAAGATGGTGCCGAAATCCGAGGGCGCGTCGGGCGTGCGTTCCATCAGGTAGTTCACCCCCTCCATGATCGCCGTGCCGAGCACCATGCCGAGGTAGCCGAACGCCGCCGTCACGCATACCGACTCGGTAAGTATGAGCCGTATGATCGAGGCGGGTGAGGCGCCCAGGGCCTTGCGGACCCCGAATTCGTGGGTGCGCTCGGCGACGGTCACGAGCATGATGTTGCTCACGCCCACCACGCCTGCGAGCAGCGTGCCCAGCCCGATGATCCAGATGAAGGTCTCGATGCCGCCGAAGAGGCGCATCATGTCCTTGTGCTGCGTCATGTTGTTCGAGAGCCACACCGCGTTGCGGTCCGTGGGGTCGAAGTCGTGCTCCTGGGCCAGGCGCGTCCGCAGCCGCTCCTCGAAAGCCTCCATCGCGGCGTCGGTGTCGAGGTCGCGCACGGTGAAGAGGATGTTGTCGATCCGGGGGTCGTCCTGCGCGTAGAGCAGGCGCCCGGTGGTGAGCGGAATGTAGCCGCAGGCCATCGAGCGGCTGGCGTCGCTCCGCTCCACGCCCACGATCGTAAAGACCGAGCGGCCGATGCGCAGTTCGCGCCCCGTGGGGTCCTGGCCGTCGAAGAGTACGCGGCGCAGCGACTCGTCGATGACCACCGACTTGCGCCGCTGCTCCCCGTCGCTGATAAAGAAACCGTCGAATCCGATTGCCTTGCAGGAGATTATTGCGTCGCTCCTGATTGAACAGGTGGACACGAAGCATATGTATACGTTCAAGACGGGGCATATTACCTTCGAGTCATTGGAAGAGATTCCGTGGACGCTGGACGGGGAATTCGGCGGCGAGCATGCCGAGGTCGTCGTAGCTCAGGCGGATGCGGCGGTATTTGTCGTGGCCGTGCCACGGCTTCGAGGTGCTGCCGCCCCAGAGGTTGATCGAGTTCACGGCGTAGTCGCCGAAGTTGGCCATCACGCCGTGGCGCAGGCCGTTGCCCGACCCGAGCAGGACCGTCAGCATGAAGATGCCCCACGCCACCGAGAATCCCGTGAGCGCGGTGCGCAGCTTGTTGCGCCGCACCGAAGTGCCTATTTCCAGCAGCAGCTCTCTCATCGTCGTGCGTAGGGGGTTGTGTCGATGCTGCCGATCACGCCGTCGCTCAGGCGGATGATGCGGTCGGTCTGGTCGGCCACCGACTGTTCGTGCGTCACGCAGATGATCGTCATGCCCATCTCGGTGTTTACGCGCCGCAGCAGGTGCATCACCTCCTGCGACGTGGCGCTGTCGAGGGCGCCCGTGGGTTCGTCCGCGAGGATGATCCGGGGCCGGTTGATCAGGGCGCGGGCGATGGCCACACGCTGCTTCTGGCCGCCCGACATCTCGTTGGGCATGTGGGCGGCCCAGTCGCGCAGCCCCAGCATTTCGAGGTGTTCGAGCGCCCGGGCGTTGCGCTTACGGCGCGGCACGCCCTGGTAGTAGAGCGGAAGGGCGACGTTTTCCATGGCGTTCTTGTAGCTTATGAGGTTGAACGACTGGAATATGTATCCGATCATGCGGTTGCGGGCGGCCGCGGCCTGCGTCTCGCTCAGCCCCCGGATCAGCCGCCCCGCGAGGTGGTAGCTGCCGCTGTCGTAGTCGTCGAGGATTCCGAGGATGTTCAGCAGTGTGGATTTGCCCGAGCCCGAGGCGCCCATGATCGAGACGAATTCGCCTTCGTTCACCGTCAGGTCGATGCCTTTCAGCACATGGAGGGGCGAACCTCCGCGGTAGGTCTTGTTGAGGTTTTCGAGCCGGATGATCGTGGAACCGTTCATATTGATGTGTCGGTTAGATGTTTGCGTCCGATGGAAACTGCGATTCCGTGTCGGATAGTGCAAATGTAAGAATAAATTTCCGGAAAAACAATACAAAATTGTTGTTTTGCGATAAAATTTTACCCCCCCCCGATAAGTGTGCGTCCGATTGTGCTCTCGGATCGGCGGGATGAGGGGCCGGGAGCGGTTTGCGGCCGGCCGCAGGAGGACCGGGCCGGGGTGCGGACGGGCACCGGAATTTTCGGAGCGCGGTGCGGCGGCCGTGGTTGCCTGAGGCTCCTGCCCGAGGGCGGCCTGCGGGCGCGGCCGCAGGAGCCCGGGTGGGGAGGACCGGGGCGGGCGAGGTGCGCGGAGGTGCGTTTTTTCGCCCGAAGGTTGCCGGATTCGGTTATTATATATATATTTGTAGACGAGGTGCGGGAGCTGTTCCGTCTCCCCCGCGGGCGTGGGGCGGGGCAGCCGTGCGCTGCGGGGCCGGTCCGTCGTCCGCGGACCTGCGCGGAGGGGTTGCGGGCCCCGTTGCGGCGGCGGAAAAAGGGGCGGAAGGACGATGAAACGTTTTTTTCGGGAAAAAATGAAAAAAAAGTAACAATCTATTATAAATAATCCTATCTTTGTACAAAGATTACAACCTAACTAAAACTTTATAAGTATGAACGTACAGAATTTGATGGCGGAGCTTGAGCGCAAGCACCCCGGTGAAAGCGAATACCTGCAGGCCGTTCGCGAAGTACTTGAGTCGATCGAAGAGGTTTATAACCAGCATCCCGAGTTCGAGAAGGCCAAGATCGTTGAGCGCATCGTGGAGCCGGATCGCATCTTCACGTTCCGTGTGACGTGGGTGGACGACAAGGGCGAAGTGCAGACCAACCTCGGCTATCGCGTTCAGTTCAACAGCGCAATCGGTCCCTACAAGGGCGGTCTGCGTTTCCACAAGGCCGTGAACCCCTCGATGCTGAAGTTCCTCGGCTTCGAGCAGACGTTCAAGAACGCCCTGACGACCCTGCCGATGGGCGGTGCCAAGGGTGGTTCGGACTTCGATCCCGTGGGCAAGTCGGACGCTGAGATCATGCGTTTCTGCCAGGCCTTCATGACCGAGCTCTGGAACAACATCGGTGTGGATACCGACGTTCCCGCAGGTGACGTGGGCGTAGGCGGCCGCGAGATCGGCTTCCTCAACGGCATGTACCAGAAACTCGCCCGCAAGTACCACACCGGCGTGCTGACCGGCAAGGGTATGACCTGGGGCGGTTCGATCCTCCGTCCGGAGGCAACCGGCTTCGGCGCACTCTATTTCGTAGAGCACATGCTCCGTCGCGCAGGCAAGGAGCTCAAGGGCGCTACGGTGGCCGTTTCGGGCTTCGGTAACGTTGCTTGGGGTGCCGCTACCAAGGCTACCGAGCTGGGTGCCAAGGTGATCGCTATCTCGGGTCCCGACGGTGTGATCTACAACCCCAACGGCATGACGCAGGAGAAGATCGACTACATGCTCGAACTCCGCGCTTCGAACCGCAACATCGTCGCTCCGTTCGCCGAGAAGTTCCCCGACGCTACTTTCACCCCGGGCAAGAAGGCTTGGAGCGTGAAGTGCGACATCGCGCTGCCCTGCGCATTCCAGAACGAGCTCAACGGCGACGACGCTGCCGAGCTGCTGAAGAACGGCACGTGGTGCTGCGCCGAGGTTTCGAACATGGGCTGCACGCCGGAGGCTATCCACGCCTTCCAGCAGGCCGGCGTCCTCTTCGCTCCCGGTAAGGCCGTGAACGCAGGTGGTGTGGCTACCTCGGGTCTGGAGATGACGCAGAACTGCATGCACCTGTCGTGGGCAGGCAAGGAGGTGGACGAGAAGCTCCACTTCATCATGGAGAGCATCCACGAGGCTTGCGTAACGTACGGCAAGCAGGCCGACGGCAGCATCGACTACGTGAAGGGCGCCAACATCGCCGGCTTCATGAAGGTCGCTCAGGCCATGCTGGAGCAGGGTGTGATCTAATCAGTCCCTACTCGTTTCATTCGCACCTCCGGTCTTCGGGCCGGGGGTGCTTTTTTGTGCTTCGGGCGGTTGTCCGCAGGGTTCGGGTCGCTGTCGCAGAATTAGGGCGGCTGCCTCATGGTTCGGGCGGCTGCCGGATCGGAAGCGACGGGGCGGTATGCCGGCTGCTGCAGGAGGTGCGGTGGTGTATGGTTGCCGGTTCGGAGACGGTGCTGTGTGCCGGACGGATGCCGGGAGTTGCTGTGTCGGAGGCGACGGGGGGCGGTATGGTGACTGACTGCTGGTTCGAAGACGGTGCTCTGTGCCGGATTGCTGTCGGGTGTTGCGGTGCCGGACGGATTCCGTGCTGCCGGGTGTATTGCGGGCCGCACGGCTTGACGGTTATCGCTGTCGGGTGGTTTGGCGGGGTGTTGTGGGGATGTCGGGGATGTTGTGGTACCGGAGGTTGTGGGCGTTTTCGGGCGGCATCGAGGACGATGCCCCTCGGACCGGAGCGTGGTTTTCCAGGCGGTCGAGTGCATGGCGAGGGGCGGCTCGTACTGTTTGGTACGATTGCGACACAGCCGAATCCTCGTATATAGGATTCGGCTGCGATCAAATTAGAGGTTGGACGTTCTTTTACAAATCCTGTCCGTTCGCCTCGTTGTATCCGTTTTCATAGAATATTACGAGTTGATATTTGTCGAACCCGCGATTGTTTTTCGATACCATGAACCAAACGAGTTTATTGGCGTCTGCCATTTCTGTATTTTCCGATTTTTGATAGAATGCAGCTTCGTAGCGTTTGTTATTGACCAGCATTTGATAGGAAATATCTTCGTCGTCGGGTATGGTATAATCTTGTATGGATACAAATGATACATATTTAGGATTGTTTTCAAACTGTTCGCAAAGCCGATTGAATTTTATTTGAATATTTCGCTCATCGGATGGAATGGCATCGACCACTGCAATCCGCCAAACCTTGTTGTTGTTCGTTGCAACAGAGACATAGACATTGCTGCCGTTGAATTCACCCTCCAGAATATCATCGGTGTAGGGTACGTTGCGAAAGCCTTTCGCCTTGAGTTGGCGGATCATTTCCGGTTTGGTTCCATCGACCGGAATTCCGAGAAACTTGGTGACGTCAGTCTGCGCCTGCGTCGTGAGGGAGAGTACGAGCAGCAGGGTTGTCGCGAATAACTTTTTCATATTTATAGTAGTTTAGTAAGTACTTGTGTGAAAATTCAGCGGCAATTGGTAATGCTCCGAACCATTTGACTGTGTTGTGCGACGATTTGCGGATTCGCGCCGTTCATGACCGCCTCGCGCAGCAATCGGATCGCTTCACCTTCGTTCATGCAGGCAGCATCGGCCTTGCGTCGCAGGATACGGTCCATTACCTCCGGGAGTACACCGGGTTTGATAACGAAGGTGTTGTCGGGTATGCAGGAAGTATCCCGAAAAACACAATTCCCGTAAAATACGATGACGGAGTACACGGGAAAGTTGGCACCGGTGCAATGCCTCAAGCAGTGTCGAATGCTCGCTATATGGGTTTCGTTCTGTTTGATCGGGTTGTAGAATCTGTGTTTCACCTTTCCGTAGGCCAATACCTGGCACCAATGCGATTGATAGCCTTTACCGAAAAGCCAGCCGCTGTACTCCTTGACCTCGAACAGGATGATTCCGGCTTTTGTCACCGTGGCGACATCTATTTGCGAATAATTGCCGCTCTGCCTTCTTACATACAAATCGTGAAAAACAGCCTGAGACGGTATGCCTCGTTTGAGCAGCTTTACGACCAAATGCCGCTCGGATCGGGTGCCGCGGTCGGGCGAGGTGACGGTCCTGAGTAGTCTGCGATCCTTATAGCTGTTCCACAACGGAACAGCTATAAGGCAGAGACTGAATATTATGGCAACTACAGCAATCAAAACTTATAAACTAAGTCTGTCGATCAGCAGCTCCTTGATCTTTCGGAAGATGTCCGTGTTCTGCATCGTGCCGCGGAAGTGTTCCGAGCCCGTGCCGTAGGCGTAGAGCACGACCGGAATGCCCGAGTGGCTCGTGGTGCTGTAACGGAAGTCGATGCCGCTCTCGGTGGCCGTGAAGTCGCGGTCGTTCGAGACCATCGTGAGGCCGCCCGTCTCGTGGTCGGCGACCACCACCACGAGCGTGCCCGGATGGGTGTCGGCGAAGTCGAACGCCGTGTGCACGGCCCGGTTGAAGTCGCGCATTTCGGCGAGCATCACCTCGGTGTCGTTGTTGTGGCAGGCGATGTCGATCTGCGAACCCTCGATCATGGCGAAGAATCCCGCTTCACGGCGCGACAGCAGGTCGAGGGTGTGGGCCGTGGCGGCTGCGAGGTACTCCTCGCCGCGCTTGTCGGCCGTGGGCATGTACTCGGGTGCGAAGAGCCCCAGCAGCGGCAGCTCGTCCGCGGCGCAGAACTCCTCGGGCGTCTCGGCGAAGCGGTAACCCTTGGCCCGCAGCTCTTCTACGATGTTGCGGCCGTCGAGCGACGCCTCGAAATAGGCGCGGCCGCCGCCGGCCAGGATGTCGATGCCCGCATCGGCGTAGGCGGCCGTAATCTCGTCGCTGGTGTAGCGTTCGAGCGTGTGGGCCGCGAAACCCGAGGGTGTGGCGTCGGCCAGGTGCGACGTGACCACGAGGGCCGTGGAGAGCCCGGCGGCTTCGGCCAGCTCGGTGAGGTTCGCGGGGCGCGAGCCGTCGGGCGCGATGCCGATGCGGCCGTTTTCGGTCTTGCAGCCCGTGCCCATGGCCGTGGCTGCTGCTGCCGAGTCGGTCACGCGGTTGTTCGCCGAGTAGGTTTTCACCAAGGCGATGTGCTGTGCGCGGTCGAACGAGAGGGGCGCATAGCCGCTGTCGATCATCAGGGCGCCGGTCTGTGCCAGGCCCATGCCGTCGCCGATCATGAGGATCACGTTGCGCACTTCGGTTTCGGTCTGCGGCTCGTGCGCCGCGGCGGCTGCCGGCGCAAAGGCTGCGGCGGCCAGCAACAGGTGGAGGAGGATTCTTTTCATAGGTTCGGATGGTTCTGAACGGTTGCGGCGGGCTGCGGGGCAGCCCTGCGGACAAAGATAGGCATTCTTTTCGGAAGTAGGCACTCCGCAGCGGTCGTTTTATCGCATCGCGGGTTATGAAATCCGGGATTTATTTCGCATTTTTGTATGCGATAAACCGCTTTGAATATGAGAAGAAACCTTACTGTGCTCCTCGCGGCGCTCCTGAGCGCCGCCGCAGCCTTGGCGCAACCCGCTGCTGCGTGGGAGGATCCGTGCATCAATGCCGCGGGGCGGCTCGCGCCGCGGGCCACCTCCTATTCCTTTGCCTCGGCGGAGGATGCGCTCACGGGCGACCGCACGCGGGCGCGCTTCCGCTCGCTCGACGGGGAGTGGCGCTTCCGCTTCGCGGAGGATGCCGCGGCCGCGTCGGACAATTTCGTGTGGTCGGACTGCGACGTGTCCGACTGGGATACGATCGACGTACCCTCGTGCTGGGAGATGCGCGGATACGGCTATCCGATCTATACCAACGTCGATTATCCCTTTCCCAATACGCCCCCCGCAATCCGGCGCGACAATCCTGCGGGTTGCTACGTGCGGCGGTTCGAGGTGCCCCGTGCGTGGGAGGGCCAGCGCATCGTGCTCCACTTCGGCGGCGTCTACTCGGCGTGCTCCGTCTTTCTGAACGATCGTGCGGTCGGCTACTTCGAGGACAGTGCCCTGCCTTCGGAGTTCGACATCACGGACCTGGTGCGCGAGGGCGACAATCGCCTGGCGGTGAAGGTCCTCAAGTGGTGCGACGGCAGCTATCTTGAGGATGCGGACCACTGGCGCATGGCCGGCATCTACCGCGAGGTCTACCTCGCGGCCCGTCCGCAGGTCGCCGTGGGCGACTTCGGGGTGCGGACCCTGCTCGTCGGGGAGGGCGATGCGCTGTTGCAGATCCGCCCCGAAATCGACCTGTGCGGCGATGCGGCCGATTACGGCGACCATACCCTGCGTGCGGAGCTCTTCGATGCGGACGGAGCGCCCGTGGTGCTCGACGAGCCGCTGGAGCGCCGTGTGGCCGAGCTGCTCGACGAGGGCTGGCCGCAGTCGGACACGCCCTGGTACGGGGTCTTCGAGGCGCGTGTGCGGTCGCCCAGGTTGTGGAGCGCCGAGACGCCCTACCTCTATACGCTGGTGCTGACCCTGCGCGACGGCGGCGGCCGCACGGTCGAGGCGCGCAGCTGCCGCGTCGGTTTCCGCGACGTGCGGACCGAGGGCGGACGGCTTCTGGTGAACGGCCGTGCGGTGAAGCTCATGGGCGTCAATCGCCACGACCACAGCGACCGCAACGGCAAGAGCGTGACGCGCGAAGAGATGCGGCAGGATGTCATGCTGATGAAACAGCTGGGCATCAATACGGTGCGTACGTCGCACTATCCCAACGACCCCTATTTCTACGACCTGTGCGACAGCTGCGGCCTCTACGTGATCGACGAAGCGAACATCGAGACGCACCATGCGGGCGGGTACCTCGCGAACCGGCCGCTGTGGGCCGGCTCCTTTCTGGAGCGCGTGTCGCGCATGGCGGTCCGCGACCGCAACCATCCGTCGGTTATCTTCTGGTCGCTCGGCAACGAGTCGGGCTGCGGCCCGGCGCATGCCGCGGCTGCGGGGTGGCTGCACGAGTACGATCCCACGCGCCCCGTGCACTACGAGGGTGCGCAGGGCAATGCGGCGCGCAGCGGCTATGTGCCGCGCCGCAGCTTCGCGTGGCGCACGGCCGCGGACGATCCCGAGGCCGTGGCGATGACCGAGTTCGCCAACCCCGACGACCGCGACTTCGTGGACGTCGTGAGCCGCATGTACACGCCCGCCGCGATGCTGGAGGCGATGGCGGAGAACCCCCGCATCGGGCGTCCGATCTTCCTGTGCGAATACGCCCACGCCATGGGCAACTCCGTGGGCGGCCTGGGCGACTACTGGCGCATCATCCGCCGCCATCCGAACCTGCTCGGCGGCTGCATCTGGGACTGGATCGACCAGGGCCTGGTGCGGCGCCGCAACGGCGGCGAGCACTGGGCCTACGGCGGCGACTTCGGGAGCCGCGAGAACCACGACGCCAACTTCTGCATCAACGGCATCGTCCATCCCGACCGGTCGCCGAAGCCCGCGGCGGCCGAGGTGAAATACGTCTTCCAGCCGCTCGAAATCCGCCGCACGGAGGCCGAAGGGCTGGAGTTCGAGCTGCTGAACCGCAATGTCTTCCTCACCACGGCGGAGTACGACTTCGCGTGGCGCGTGACGACGAGCACGGGAGCCGTGGCGGCGCACGGCACCATCGACGTGCCGGAGACGCAGCCCGGGGCCTCGGTGCGGTTCCGCATCGACGGCTGCCGCATCGTGCCGCAGCCCGGCACGACCTGCTGGCTCGACATCGTATACCGGCTCGGGGAGGACCGCATCCATGCGCCGCGCGGCCACGAGGCGGGCCGCTATCAGTTCGTGCTCGCCGAGGGCGTCGAGGCGCGTCCGCTGCCGCTCCGCAAGGGCCGTACGGAGCGCACCGGCGAGGGCATCGTGATGACCTCGCAGGGCGTGCGCGCCCTGATCGACCCGCAGACGGGCTACCTGTGCGGGTACGCCGTGCGCGGCCGCGAGCTGATGCGCACGCCGCTGGAACCCGACTTCTGGCGTGCCGAGACCGACAACGACAGCCGCGGCTGGGGCGTGGGCGAACGTCTGGGCGTGTGGCGTGATGCCGCGCAGCGGCTCGCGACGCGCAGCATCGAGGTCGCCGACGACGGCGTGACGGTCGTGCGCACGCTGGGCGACAGCGTGGTCCTCACGCTCCGCTATGCGTGGGAGGCTGCGGGTCTCGGCGTGTCGTACGACGTGCGCATCGGCGAGGCGATGCCCGGAGCCGCTGCGCGTGGGACTCCGGGCGCAGTGGAGCGGAGCGCTCGACCGTGCGGGGTACTGCGGCCGCGGGCCGGGCGAGAATTATGCCGACCGCAAGGAGGGGTCTTTCTTCGGGGTCTACGAGCTGCCCGCGGCGGACTTCGGATTCGAATACGTCGTGCCGCAGGAGAACGGCAACCGCTGCGACGTGCGCTACCTCTATCTGGGCGGTGCGAAGGGCGGCGGCGTGGCTTTCATCGGCCGCGGTCCGCTGGGCGTGTCGGTGCACGACGCCACGCGCGAGGCACTGGCGGCTGCGCTCCACACCGACGAGGTGCGGCGCCTCGACGGGGCGTTCGAAGTGCGTGTCGATGGCGCCCAGGCCGGGGTCGGCGGCACCAACTCCTGGGACCTGAGGGCGCGGCCCACGGACGAATACCGCCTGCTGGAGAAGCGCTACGCCTATGGTTTCGTGCTCTGCCCGGCGGCGTCGCTGCGCGAGGCGGGGGCGCTGTCGCGCGGCGTGGAGTACGGGGCGGAGTAGCCCGGTTTCGGGTGTGCGGCTTCGCCGGAGCCGGCGGCGGCGTCTTTTCGCACGGCCCCGTACCGCGTACTGTTGCGTGCGGCATCTTTTCTTTCGGGTCGGCCCGTGTGCTGCGAACGTGCGCTGCTGCGTGCGGCGTCTTATGTCGGCCGGGTACTGTGCGCATGCGAGAGAGACCGCTGCCGCGCTGCCGGACGGTACTTGCGGAAACAAGCGGCGGGAGACCTTACCGGGTCTCCCGCTCTGCGTCGTAGAGGCGGTCGAAAGCCGTGCGCAGCGTGCCCGGATCGCCCAGCAGGCGGCGCAGGGCATCGAGGCGCCGCAGGTTGTCCGTGTCGTCGGGCGGCAGACGGAGGTAGCCGCCCGCGGCGTATTTTTCGAGGAGATGGTCGCGGAAGCGGCGGAAGTGCGCCTCGCGGTCGAGTGCGGGGCAGTGCGCCAGGCCGTACTGCACCGTGCGGCGGAATACGGTGTCGGGGTCGATCAGCCGGTCGGCGGCGGCCACGATCCGTCCGTAGAGGTTGCGGGGCGGCCGTGCGGCCGAGGCGCGGTGGTCTTCCACGGCTTCGCGCATGAGCGCGATGGCCGCGGGCGGGAAGAAGCGGCGCAGCACCGGGTCGGCGGCGAGGATTTCGCCCGAGACCAGGTGGTGGCGTTCACGTCCCGCGATGAGGCCCGTGTCGTGGTAGGCCGCGACGACGTAGGCCGTGCGCTCGTCGGCGCCCCGCGCCCGGGCCAGTGCGAGGCTGCGCTCGATGACGCTCCGCACGTGTGCGATGTCGTGCGCCTTGTCGAAATGCGCATAGCGGGGGATGATCTCCGATTCTATGTAGTCTTCCAGTGCGGGGTCTGTCATGGCGATAACGTATCAGCAGGTTCCGATGCCCGGTGTGCGCAGTCTCCGCCGGGGGATGTCGCCGGAGGCGGGCTTGTGCGCATGTGCCGCACGCCTCCGGCGCATGGCCGCGCCCGGCGGGCGCGGCGCGGTAGTGGTGCGTTTCCGCAGTGCGCCGCCTGTTGCTCGCTCTGCGGGCGAAATGGGACTTACGTTCGCGGGGTGTAGTCGCGGGCCAGACCTCCCTCGCCCGTTTCGCGGTAGAGACTCGGCAGGTCGTGGCCCGTCTGCTTCATCACCTCCACCACGCGGTCGTAGCTCACCATGTGCGAGCCGTCGGAGAGCGTGGCGTAGATGTTGGCGTCAAGTGCCCGGGCGGCGGCTACGGCGTTGCGTTCGATGCAGGGCACCTGCACCAGACCGCACACGGGGTCGCACGTGAGGCCCAGGTGGTGTTCGAGCGCCATTTCCGCCGCATACTCGATCTGCGAAGGGGTGCCTCCGAAGAGCTGGCATGCTGCGGCCGCAGCCATGGCGCAGGCCACGCCCACCTCGCCCTGGCAGCCCACCTCGGCGCCCGAGATGGACGAATTGGTCTTGGCCACGTTGCCGAACAGTCCCGCCGTGGCCAGGGCCCGCAGGATGCGGATGCGCAGGAAATCGCGCGAGGTGGCCAGGTGGTAGAGCACGGCCGGCACCACGCCGCTCGATCCGCACGTGGGGGCCGTCACGACCGTGCCGCCCGAGGCATTCTCCTCGGCCGTGGCGAGGGCGTAGGCATAGATGCGCGCCCGCGAACGGAGCGAGTCGTTGTAACTCTGCGACTTGACCATGTAGGTGCTGGCCTTGCGCGCGACCTTCAGGCCGCCGGGCAGCACGCCGTCGTTGTTCAGTCCCCGCTGGACCGTGTCGCACATCGAGGTCCAGATCGTGTCGAGGTAGTCCCAGATTTCGGGTCCTTCGCAGTCGTTCACGTATTCCCAGTAGGTTTTGCCCTCGCGGTAGCACCACTCCTTGATTTCGGCGATGGTGGTCATGCCGTAGACCCGTTCCGGGCGGGCGATGCCCGTGCGTTCGTCGGCCAGCGCTCCGCCGCCTACGCTGTACACGGTCCAGCGGTCGATCGTCTCGCCCTGCTTCAGCCCTTCGAACAGCATGCCGTTGGGGTGGAAGGGCAGCGTGACGTCGGGGCGCCACACGATTTCGGTCGGGGCCAGGGGCGCGAGCACCGCGAGGATGGCCGCGTCGGTGAGGTGTCCCTTGCCCGTTGCGGCGAGCGAGCCGTAGAGCGTCACGCGGTAGGCGTCGGGCAGCGTGGGGTGCGACGCGAAGAGTTCGGCGGCTTTCTTGGGTCCCATCGTGTGGCTGCTCGATGGGCCGGTGCCTATGCGGTATAGTTCCTTTATCGATTTCATTCCGTCTATGAATCAGTTTTGTTATTGTTTTCCTGAATATAAAACGACCTGCCGGGATTTCTTGTTTCGCCGGCAGGTCGTTCTAAATTTTCTTATTGCTGAGATCAGTCGCGGCGGAACACCTTATACAGGCGGTTTTCTGCCTTTTCCTTACCCAACAGCAGTCGGTAGAAGTTTTCGGGGTTGCCGAACACTGCACCGCCGCGCTGGTTATTGAATGCGGCTGCGTCTGTTGTCATATCGATCTTGCGGACAGGGCCGGAGATTGTGGTCACCTGATAAACAACCACGCCGTTGTCACCCTTGACCGGACCTACGAGAACACCCTGGGGTGTTGTCATGATGCGGCCGAGAAGTTCTGAACCGAAGTTGTTGTAGGGCATTGTGAGGTTCACGATGGTGTTCTGAACCTGCGATCCCATGGCCTGTGCGTAGCCTTCAACGTTTGAAGCCTTGCCCTGGAATTTCTTCACGAGTGTCTCTGCTTCTTTTTCGTTGCGTGCCTGACGGGTCAGGTTTTCTTTCACTCGGGGATCCTCGATGGTGCGGTAGTCGGTGAAGATTCCGTTGACTGCCGCTACAAGGAAAGAGCCGGTGCGTTCATCGCCAAATATCGGTGAAACCTCGCCGTTTTCAGCTCCCATAGCCCAGACGGCTGCTTTGTACGAATCGGGGAGGAACATCGGACCCTGCTGGGTCTGGCCTACCATCACGAACGGTGCAGAGGCTGAGATATCGAAATATCCGCAGTTGTAGTTGGCTGCTGCCGCATTCTCATAGAATTTGGCTGCGGTATTGTTGGTCGTGATATATTTCTCAAGACGTTCGCGCAGATCGTTGACAGTGGCGGCCGATGGTTCGAGAGTGTAGGAGATCAGGGCTATGTCAACATTGTTCTGGGGTGCCTTGCGGTTGGTGACGGTGTAGAGCACGTCAACCTGAGAGTTGCCGAGGGTGTCGGCAAGGAACGGCTGGCCGATCTCTGCTGCCAGGATGGCCTGACGGGCTCCAACAACAAGCTGGTTGAGCTCGTCGCTGAGAGTCGGATTGGTCAGTGAGGTGGAGATGCTGTCGAGAGCTACTCTCACTCCTGCTATTTCCTGAAGCTCTTTTGCCGATTTGCCGGCGGCGATTGCTGCACGTACTGAGTCGGCGGTGGTTGCTTCTGCTGTTTCGTATGCCACGAGGTTGATGGTCACTGAGTCAACTTCCGATGCGCGGCTGAAGAGCTTGGCGATCTGGAACTGGGTGGGGCCATCCTCGATGAGGGCTGCGCTGCCAACGTTGGCTGAATCGGCAAATGCCTTCAGCTTGGAGCTGCCGCCGCGTTTAACAGCATCGGCGATAGCTGCGTTGGTGAGCGTCATGCGCTGATACTGGAAGCCTTTCTGACCGCGGAGTGCGTCGAGATCGGGAGTGGTGTTGAGCGAGTCAACGAGTGCGTTGACGCGGCTGCGTGCTGCGGTCTCGTCCTCTACCGACGGTGCGATGGGCACACTGATCATGCTGACCAGACGGGTTTCCTCGTCGAGTGCGTAGTTGGCTTTGTCGGCTTCCCAGATTTTCTGGATGTCGGCATCCTCAACCTTGATTGAAGGATCGTTGGTATATGCAACGGTGGCGTAATTGATGGTGACGCCGGTGTTCTGGTCGTTGTAGAGCTGAGCCACATCGAGCTTGTTGGCGGTCATTGTGCCGTTGATCATGCTCATGAACTTGTTGGCGAGCAACTGTTCGCTGAGTGCGTTCTCAAACTGGAGCCACATCTGCTTGTAGGCCTGGGCCTCGGTTTCCTGAATGCCATATTTGCCGGGTTCGTTGGTCAGGCTGCGGAGCTGGGCTGCGGTCATCTGAGGATTGCCGGTGAATTGCATGGCCATGTAGTTGGCGAGCATCGGGGTCTTGCCGTTGACTGCATCGTTGAGCTCTTCGTCGGTCACGGTCAGGCCGAGTTTTTCGAATTCTTTGTCGCGGAGACGTTCGATAAGCATCTGACGAAGCACCATCTGATCCTGATAGGCACGCTCCTCGTCTGTGGTGGCGTTGGAGTTGCGTGTCAGATCTTCCTGACGTTTCTGGAATTCCGCGCCCTCTATCTTTTCGCCGTCAACAGATGCCACGCTGTTGTCGTCGCCGAAAATGGTGCGGCTTGAGTTTAAGAAGTCACCGATGATGAATGCCAGAAGGGCCACACCGATAACGATGAGCAAAAGCACTGATTTGCTTCTGATTTTCTCTAAGGTTGCCATTAGTTTTTAATATCTGTTTTTGTTTTTATCTGATTTTCATGCGCTTTATCGCCATGCAGATGGTGCTGCACGGCAATATAGCGCACAAAGATAAGATTTTTATTGATGCAATCAAAATTTTTGTTTGCATCATGTCGCGTTTTAAGACTTACTTATATGCGTTCTTCGGCTTGTCTTACAATCCGAATGCGCTTTTGAACGTGTCGACAAGATCAAGTTTCTCCCAAGTGAAGAGTTCCACCTCTACGGTTTTGTCCCCTTCGTATTTGGAGTGGAATTTCTTGGTGACGATCTGCGGAATACGCCCCATGTGGCCGAACGATGCGGTCTCTGCATAGATCGGGTTGCGCAGTTTCAGGCGGCGTTCGATAGCGGCCGGACGCATATCCACCAGCTCAGCCACTTTCTTTGAGATCTCGGCATCGGTCAGGCCGTTGACGGCGGTGCCCGATGTGTTGACGTAGAGGCTGACAGGCTGTGCCACACCGATCGCATAGGCCACCTGGACAAGCGCCTGGCGTGCCACCCCGGCGGCCACAAGGTTCTTGGCTATATGACGGGCGGCGTAGGCTGCCGATCGGTCCACTTTCGAGGGATCTTTGCCTGAGAATGCGCCACCGCCGTGTGCGCCGCGGCCTCCGTATGTGTCAACGATGATTTTGCGGCCGGTAAGACCGGTGTCGCCGTGGGGACCGCCGATCACGAATTTGCCGGTAGGGTTGACGTGGAGTGTCACGTCCTGGTCGATCAGCGAGGCTATCTTCTCCGGAAGTTTTGCTTTTACGCGTGGCAGGAGTATGCTTTCAACATCGGCCTTGATACGTGCCAGCATAGCCTCATCGGCCTGTTCCTGTGTCAGCGCTTCCGAGGCGGTGATGAATTCGTCGTGCTGGGTTGAGATCACGATCGTGTCTACTCTGACCGGTTCACCCTCGGGGGTATATTCCACCGTCACCTGACTCTTGGAGTCGGGGCGAAGGTAGGTCATCTCACTGCCTTCGCGACGGATTGCCGACAGCTCGCGCAGAAGCAGATGGCTGAGGTCAAGCGGCAGAGGCATATAGTTGGAGGTCTCGTCGCAGGCATATCCGAACATCATGCCCTGGTCGCCTGCGCCCTGATCCTCCGCATTGGCGCGCTCCACGCCGCGGTTGATGTCGGCGCTCTGTTCATGAAGGGCCGACAGCACGCCACAGGATTCGGCCTCGAATTTCAGTTCGCTGCGGTTGTAGCCTATATTTTTGATCACTTGACGGGTCACCTCCTGAAGATCAACGTATGCGTTGCTCTTCACCTCCCCGGCTACGGTCACATGGCCGGTGGTCACAAGAGTCTCGCAGGCAACCTTGGAGTTGGGATCGTGGGCGAGAAATTCGTCGAGGATGGCGTCGCTGATCTGGTCGGCAACTTTATCGGGGTGTCCTTCCGACACCGATTCCGATGTAAAGAGATAGTTTTTCTGATCTGTCATAGTCTGTTTCAGTTTCTTGTTTGCCAATGGCGCGGACATAAAAAATGGCCTTGCCTTTCCGACAATGCCAAAACCAAAAACTCATTTTGCGGAGTAGCTCCGCGCGTGACAGTGTGCGGTTTTAGCATTTTTTTGAAAGTGGTTGCAAGCAGCCAAATTTGTCCACTTTTTATTTTGTGCTGCAAAGTTACACAAAATTCCCCACCTCTCCAAATTTTTGTTCTCGATCATTATTCAATCTGCTGTTCATCATTGATAGGCCGAAAGGTTTTGTGCGATGGAAAAACGAAAGGCCGGCATCCGTGGAGGACGGAGCCGGCCTTTGCCGTTCGGGGAAAGCTGGAGCTCATGTTGGGGCTAAGCTCCGGCTGAAGTACAAAGGTATGAACGGTTTATCTGCTTTTACCAATCATTCTTGCGATCAGAGGCGCACGTCGACGTCAACCATCGGCGGCTCGCAGTAGATCACTCCACTGTTGCGGCGACCGCGGTTACATGTGGCGTCGTTGTGGTTTGCAGTCTGGTCAAGTACATACCAGGTGCCGTCGCGCTGCTCATAGTCTGTGCCGTTGAGCTTCCAGTAGCCTGCGAGACCGTCGGCTGCCGGATCGACAAGGAGCATGTTTTCCTTGAGCTGGTTGGCGCTGCGTGCCACAGTCCACAGACGGACTTCGCTCATATAGCCGATCCATTTACGGCTCGAGTCGTAGTCGTAGGCATAACCGATACCGAATTCAGAGCTGATGTCGAATGTCTTGCCGGCACCTGCATCTTTGTTGGCGATCACTTCGCCGTTGAGATAGAGGTTGGCCTGGCCGCTGGCGGCATCGTATGTGAATGCAACGTGATACCATTTTCCGGTTTCCCATACGTTGGCGTCGGGCATCTGGAGGGCGAGATCGCCGGCCATCTGAAGCTCGTTGCTCGGGTGGTTGAGGTCACCGGTACGCATGATAAGGGTTCCTTCGCGGCCGATGATGGTGCCGAGCATCTTCCATGATGTCGCATACACGAGAGCTTCGTAGGTAACCGAACCGGTGGTCTTGAAGGTGGTCGGGAGACGGATGTCGAGCCATGCCGTTCCGAACTGCATTGCCTTGAGGATGCGCACGGGTTTCTTGATCACGACGTAAGCCACGTTGTTGTCCGGGATCATGTCAACGTCGTTGGTCGAGATCACGAGGGGCAGGATATAGGTCGATCCTTCCTGAACCTGATTCATGTTGATCAGCTCTATCTGGCAGGCATCGGCGTAGATGTCGCCGGGAGCCACGGTCGCTGTCGTGTTGAGGAAATGATAATTTTCCTCGGGGAACAGTTCGGCCGATGTGCCGTAACGGGCATTGTATTTGTCAACGAGATCCTGACCGCCGGCTTGGTAGTTGATGCTGACGGTGTTGTTGACCGGAGTCGACACTCGGGAGGTCACGTCGCAGAGATATGTGTCATCCTCTGCGCTGACGTTGATTATGTTGTTTTCGAAATAGAGCTTGGGTGTGAGCAGGTCCGACTGCGAGTCGTTGCAGGCCGGAAGCACTGCTGCGATCATTGCCAGAGCTCCGATATAAAGACTTTTACGTATCATTCTTCTTCGGTGTTATTAAGTGATTCAAGATATTCCTGGTAGACCTGCTGGTTGATCTGGATGGCCTGACGGGTGTACTTGTAGTCGGGGGTATTGTCGTAGTCGTTGTCCAGACGGAAGGAGCCTACGCCACCTTTCGGGCCGTCGGCGTGCATGTAGCGTGCCTGGTTCAGGAGCTGGCCGCCGGAGTTCCAGGAGGATTCGAAGTTCTCGGTGAAGATGTGCTTACGGGTGTCGTAGTATTCGCCACACCAGTTCTTGAGCACGCTGACGCGGCTGTTGAGCGATGATGTCGATCCGTTGCCATAGGCCTGGGTGATGAAATAGTCCAGATATGGAGCCGATTCCTTGCTGGCATTCCAGATCTCGCCGTCGATCAGGAAGTAGTAGTACTTGCCGTTGGGACGCTCTGTTGCCAGAGGACCGAAGTATTTACCCATCTCCTTGATGAGCTCATGCAGGTAGGCACCGCCGGCTCCTTTGAGGGTTCCGTCGCCGTCACCGCCACCGGAGGGCTCCCAGTCGATGTCAAGGCCGTCGTAGTCGTATTTCACGATGGTGTCCACGAGAGCCTTGGCGTAGGTGCGGATAGCCTGGAGGTGATCATCAGATCCTTTCACGCCACTGGTGTAGCCCCAGTAAGCTGCCTGTGCCTGAGCTTTGAGAGTCGCAAGCTGCGATGAGCTGACGTCGGGATTCTCATCCTCAACTTTCTGACCCACCCATGAGGGGGTGATACCTGTGCCGATGTTGTGGAGAATGTAGCACACGAAGAGTTTGCCACCTTTCTTCTTCTGGAAGATCTCTTTGTCCTTGATCTTGGCAGGGGTGAGGTCGAACGGACCGCTCCACATTGAGATGAAGTCGATGCTGTCGGGCAGTGATGCCAGATAGCCTTTGCGGATCGCACCCTCGGGCGACCAGTTGGAGAACCAGCCGAACGATACCGGACGGCCATAGTTGCGCGAGGTCTCTTTCCAGGCACGCAGATCGGCATAGTATGCTTCGCTCTGCTCGTTGTCCATGGTGTTGTAGCCGCCGATGTGTTCGATCTGCATGGGCTCTACATCGGTGCAGCTTGCGAGCGCAGCCATGGCCAGTGCCGGAATGCCATATAATAATTTGCTAATTGCTTTCATGTTGTCTTTTTCAAATGTTTGTTGAGATATGAAAAATCAGTTATGGTTATTTGCAGTCCCACCATAGTTTGGTTGATGGCAGGTCGGTGCCTGTGCTCAGTTTGCCAACGGCGTCAGTGTAGACATCGCGTGTGCTTTCGGCTATGCTGAAGCTGTTGGGATAGACCATACGGCGGATTCCGCCTTCTGTGGTCACGCCCTGCGATGTGCCGCGGTTTGTGATCGTGGGCACGAGCTTGGGATAGCCGGTGCGGCGCCATTCTGTCCATGCTTCCTGACCGTTGGGATAGAGTGCGATCCATTTCTGAATCATGATCTTCTCAAGTTTCTGCTCGGTCGACCCGGTGAATTCCGGGGTGGCTGTTGATGATACATTGCCGGTGCGGCCATACATATCGGGATGCTTCACAGGTGTTTTGCCGGATGCCATGTAGGCTGCTACAGAACTGCTGATGCCATTCTCTTCAAACGACATGGCTATACCCTGTTCGTAGAGCGATGCGGCGTCGCCGAACACTCCGCCCCAAACCAAGGCTGCCTCTGCGCGGAGGAAGTAAGCTTCCGATGCACGCATCCAGTAGGTCGGTGTTCCGCTCTGGATGTTAGGCTGGGATGTGCCGTAGGTGTAGTAGTCTGATTTCGCGTATATGTTGCCGAGGGGTATACCGAGGTAGTAGCCCATTGAGGTTTGTGTCACATAGGTGTGATCTTCGGTTTCAAGGAAGTAGGCCGGCAGACGGGGATCTTCGTAGCCCACGAGATAGCAGTAGATCGATGCACCCATACGGCATTCGCTGTACTGGTCGGCAACAACGGTGAAGTTGTTCATGAACTGGATGCCTGCACCCTGGCTCAGCTGGGCGGCATCGTCCTTGACGGTCATGAGGCCGAACTCTTGATTGACGGCTTTGGTTGCGTATTCCTTGGCCAGATTGGCATCGGCGAAGCGTACACGCATTGCCAGACGCAGCATCAGGGTGTTGGCATATTTCACCCATTTCTTGGCGTCGCCGGCATAGACGGCGTCGAAGTCGGGCATCACGGTAAGACCGTTGCGTGCGTCGTCCGACAGTGTCTCGATGGCTTCGTCGAGATCGGCAAGCATTGCGCGGTAGACTTCCTCTTCCGAGTCAAACGGAATGGAGAGTGCGGCATCGCCGGCATGGGTGTAGGGCATCGGGCCGAATGTCTCGAGGGTCTTGTGCCAGCCTGAGATCTTCAGGATCTGGGCAAGCGCGTAGACATTGGGTGTGCCGTTCTTTTCTGCGGCCTCGCGGAGTTTTTTCCAGGGGGCGAGCAGCTTCGTGTAGGATGCGTTATAGGTCGACGCAACCCAGCTGTCAACAAGGAAGTAGCAGGTGTTGTTGTTGCCGCCGTTCCAGTTGTTGTTCTGGCCGAAGTAGCCCGACCATACGTCAGCCGACAGGTTGTAGGCGGTCTGGTAGAGGTTGGCTACGTCAGTTCCGTCGGCCTGGGTGCCCACCGGAATTACATTTTGCTGCATGGCCGTGATCTGTCCGCCCACGCCTACGCCGTCCCACGCACCCTGTGCGTCGGTCATCTCGTAGGGATTGGTGTTGATATTTTCGTAGTCGCACGCCGTGAGCAGCGAAGCCACACATGCGCCTATCAAAATCTTATTGTTTATTTTCATGATAGTCAAAGAATATTAGAGATTGAACTTGATACCGAAACCGAAGCTGCGGGTGCTCGGCTGCATGAAGTAATCGTTACCCTGTCCGTAAGTGGAGGTCGAGGGTGTGAGTTCGGGGTCGAACGGTGCTTCGCAGTAGATCAACCACGGGTTTTCAGCGATGAAGCTTACAGTGAGGTTGTTGATTACGTTGCCGAACCAGCGTGCGGGGAAGGTGTAACCGAATGTAAGGCTCTGCAGACGTACATTGTCGGCTTTGTAGGTGTAGTAACCTGCGGTTTCCCAGTTGCCGGTACCTACCATCTGATAGTACTTCTTGGCATCCACACGGCCTTGACCGGGAAGGAGCGCGCCACCGTTGTCGCGGGCATCGCCGGAAGCTTTCGATACACCGAAGCGGTCAAGGATAGCCTCGGTTGAAGAGGTTACCACGCCGCCGAGACGGGCATTGATGAGGAAGCTGAGCGAGAAGCCTTTGTATGCGAAATGGTTGTTCCAGCCCAAGTTGCAGCTCGGGTCAGTGTGACCGAGTTTCACAGTCTCGCCATCCTCCATACCGAATGAACCGTCGGCTTTGATTTCAACGAAGCCTTGTGAGTCCTTCTTGAAGAAACGCTTGGCATAGATATCATTGATAGAGCCGCCCTCTTTCAGGATTACACGGCCGCCATCCTTCTGCACCTCGGTAATGTCGGGGATACGTATGAGCGAACCTTCGAAGTTTGCTGAATAGTTCTTGACCATGCTGCGTATGCGGTTGATGTTACGCGAATAGGTAAGTGTGGTCGAGTACGACAGACCGCATGGATATGTGTCGCTGTAACCGATTGACGCTTCTATACCGCGGTTTTCAACCTTACCTGCCTGCAGGTAGATGTACTTGTAACCTGTATATTCGGGGAGGTCACCGAGGAATGTCTGGTTGTAGGTATTGGAGTGGTAGTAGGTGACGTCAGCGCTGATTTTGTTGAAAAGACGCATTGTCAAACCTACTTCGTACGATTTGGTACGTTCTGCCTTGAAATCATCGAAGGGATAAGTGTCGGTGGGCTTGATTACACCGCCTACCACCGGAGTGGTGATGGTACCGGGTGTAAGACCTGAGCGCGATACGGGAGCACCTACTTCGGTGTACGAACCGCGTACTTTCAAATAAGTGATCTGCTTGGGAAGTTCAACCATCTGTGAGATGATAGCCGAGAGACCTACCGAAGGATAGAAGAATGATTCCTCCTTGGTGTTGACCAGACGGGAGTTCCAGTCGTTACGGCCGGTAACGGTAAGATAGAGCATGCTGCGCCATCCGGCTTCCACGCTGGCGAAAAGTGCGTTGTTACGTACATTGCCGAGACCGTCGCCTATCACGAGCTCACCGTAGGTGGGGTCGATATTGTTGGGGGCGAAGAGGTTGGGCACCTGAAGCAGACGGCCTTTGTATCCGTGCAGCTCATTCTTGATGTCTGAGAAGCTGTAACCGGCGTTGACATTCAGGGAGAAGTCCTGGATAGTCTTGTTGATGTTCAACATCACATCGGCATACTGCTGCTTTTCGCTGTATGTGCTGTGTTCGTAAGCACCCTTGTTGTTACCTGCATGGAGCTGGTCGGTCGATGCGTAAAGCTTACGTTCGAACTTGGAGTTGGTGTCGTCGAGACGATAACGGGCAGCCACATTCATCCAGTCAGTGATATAATAAGTAAGACCGGCATTGATCATATAGCGGCGTTTCTTATTGGTGGCGGGGTTACGGTAAGCAATCCAGTAAGGGGTCTGGGAAGCGTAGTCGCCATCCTTCACGGGCCAGTACTGTACTGCCAGGTTACGCGATGCGTCGTAACGTTCGAATGTCTTGATGTCTGACCAGTTTTCACCGCGCGGGAACAGGTAAGCGGAGATTACGGGGTTGTAATAACGTCCCTGCGATACCATGTTGCGGTCCTTCTGATGAACGTACGATGCACCGAGGTCCAACTGAATCTTGTCGTTCAGGAAACGGGAGGTATTGCGTACGGTGAAGTTCAGACGGTCGTAAGTGTTGTTAGGCACGATACCGGTGGTGTTGGTCGAAGCTATCGACGCAAATGTCTGATTAGTCTTGGTACCTGTATTGATGGTCAATGAGTTCACGAACTGTGTACCTGTCTGGAAGAAATCATCCTTGGGATCATAATCCATGGGAGTTGCCATACGGCTGCCCCAGCTTTCAAACGAACCTACCACATTGCCGTAGTTGCGCTGGAATTTGGGAGTGCGGTAAGCCTTGGAGAAGAGTGAGCTTGACGATACGGTTGCCGAGAATTTACCCTCCACACCCTTCTTGGTAGTGATAAGGATCACACCGTTGGCTGCGCTACTACCGTAGAGGGCGGCT
>OFFV01000472.1_pt1 | contig 31631 bp, 35 predicted proteins | sample 1521461 | NCBI WGS metagenome assembly OFFV01 (sample SAMEA3504120, study PRJEB24116) | mouse gut metagenome | biome: mouse gut; feature: mouse-associated habitat; material: faeces | place: Denmark | collected 2011 | reverse complement strand
GTTTCGTCTCCTCCAATGTCAGGACTGCCATCCATGCCGCCTCCCTTCTTATGATCCCGATGATGCAGAAGATTTCACCTTCATGGTCTTTACCGCTTCGGCAAGGATCAGCTTGCCGTCCACACGCTGTGAAGCGAGGAATCCCACCTGCCCGGTGGCCGCAAACAGTTCATTCAGACGCTTAAAACTCCTGCCCTGCCTGTCGGCGATCCAGTAATAGGAAAAGTCACCGAATGCCATCACCTTGCTGCCCGCCGCTGCTTCCGGCACATAGGAGGAAGTGTGGTAAGGGCGGTTCAGGATCATGTCCGGCACGCCCGCCTGCACGGAAGGCTGCCAGATATAATTCCCGTTGTTATCTTTCAGTTTCCGCAGGGCCTTCACCGTGGTATCATTCAGCACCCAGACCGCCTTCTTCCGGTACGGCGACTTCACCGCATAGAACAGATCCATCACATCGTCAAACGTGATACCGGCAGCCGCCGTGGTCACTCCGTCAGAAGCCCCGCCTGTGGCATTAAAAATACCCGTAGGCTTGCCCTTCCCGTCCCCGGTAAAGAACGCCTCTTCCTCCTTCGCCCCGATCCTGCGCCCGAACTCTTTAGAGATATACGCCTCCAGGTCAAACACACTGTCATTCAGAAGCTCATCCGACACTTTCAGCATCGTCGCCACCTTGTACGCCCCGATGGAAACCTGCCCGAAAGAATCATCCGACTCCGGGTAAGCCCCTTCCTCGTCAATCCAGGAAGCCGTCCCCTTCGTTGCCACTACCGGAATCTTCCGGTCCCCGCTGGAAGTCCGGATCACCGTGGCGATACTCCGGAAAAAGTTCTCTTCCTCCAGAGCCTCCACCAGCGTATGCTCAAACTCGTCCGGCACCAGATACCCGCCCTCGGAATCCGTCCCCACCTGCAGGGCATTCTCCACGTCATAAAAATTCTTCCTCCGCATGGCATTCCAGAACGTCTTTTTATACCTATCCGTCGCCCTGCCTTTCTTCTCTTCGCCGTCCGGATTGTTGTTCGGCTTATTCGTGATCGGCTCGGAGACAGGCTTATCCAGCTCCGCGTCAATCGCCGCCTGCCGTTCCAGCCGCTCAATCTCCTTCCCTAAATCCACAACCTCCTGCTCCATCTTCTCATAGGCAGCCGTATCCTCCGCCGACAGCAGGCCGTCCTCACCCCGCTTGCTGTCCAAAAAAGACTTTGCCATCTCCCATGCCTTTGCACGCTTCTCCCTCAACTCCAAAATCTTCTTCATCTCCATACCTCCGTCAATATATTTTTAAAACCTCAATGTCTCAAAAGCCCTAGCCGCTTCTCCAACTGCTCCACCGGAACCCTCTTTTCCGGCTCCTTCGGCACCAGCTTGGACAGCAGGGAATTAGTCACCGCCATGCGCGAAAACATCACGCCCTCCGGCTCCGTGCCTCTCACCGAATCTTCCGTACCTTCCCCTTCATGCAGAACCCCGTCCGCAAACCCAAGCTCCACCGCCTTCTTCGCATTGAACCAGCTCTCCGCATCCATCAGGTGGGAAATCCTCGCCCGGCTCATGCCCGTCTTGATCTCATAGGCGTTCATGATACTCTCCTTCACCTCGTCCAGCATCTCCCCGGCCCTCTGCATCTCCTTACTGTCCCCGATAGCGATAGTCATAGGATTGTGGATCATCATCATGCCCACCGGGGACATCAGGACCTCCGTCCCAGCCATGGCAATCACAGACGCCGCCGAAGCCGCCAGAGCGTCCACCTTCACCGTCACATCACCTTTGTACTCCATCAGCATGTTATAAATCTGCGCCGCCGCAAAAACGTCCCCGCCCGGAGAATTGATCCAGACCGTGATATTCCCCGTCCCTGCATCCAGCTCCTTCCGGAACAGCGCCGGCGTCACCTCGTCCCCGTACCAGGTCTCATCCGAAATCTCCCCATTCAATACCAAAGTCCTCTCCCCGTCCGTCTCATTCCGTATCCAGTTCCAAAACTTCCGCTTCATCCCTGCACCTCACTTTCCGCTTCTTCCAATACTTCCCGCCAGTCCCCATAAATCAGCACACAAAAAAAGCCGCCAGATATCTCCGCCTGCCAGCTTCCAAAACTCCTTTATTCTGCTTTTATGTCTTTATACCTTTATGCTTTCATGTTCCCATACCTCACAGCCCCAATCTGGAACCTCCCTGCCGAAGCTGTCTTCCGTCCGGCGGCTCCTGCTCCTGCAGGTTCTTCCCCGCAAACAGCCCTGCATCTTTCAGCTTACACAGATTCCCGTTCACCAGGTACAAGTCCCCGCCTTCCTCCGCCGGTATCGGGTTCATGTCCTCCATCTCCCTGATATCATTCGCAGACAGCCACCCATTCTGCCGCCCCACAGAATACCCGTTCATACGGCTCTGGTAATCCCCCCGCAGAAGCCCGTCCACGTTCAGCTTCACAAAATACTCCCGCTTCTCCTGGGGCAGCAATAAGGCTTTCTGTAAAGACTGCTCCCACCGGATCACCCATGGGTCCAGCGTATACTTCACAAACTCCAAAGACTGCTGCTCAATATTAGAAAAACTGCTCTTATCCAGATCCCCCACCATATGCGGCGGAATCCGGTACAGCCTGGCGATCTCGTCCACCTGGAACTTCCTGGTCTCCAGAAACTGCGCTTCCTCCGGCGGAATCCCAATCTGCTGGTACTTCATGCCCTCTTCCAGAACGGCAACCTTCCCCGCATTCTTAGATCCCCCGTAGACAGCGTGCCAGCTCTCCCGCACCTTCGCCGGGTCCTTCAACACCCCCGGATGCTCCAATACACCGCCCGGCGTGGCCCCGTTCTCAAAGAACCCCGCCCCGTATTCCTCACAGGCCAGCGTCATCCCCACCGCATTCTTCGCCATGGCAATGGGAGAATACCCCACCAGCCCGTCAAACCCAAGCCCGGGGATATGCAGCACATCCTCCGGCGCAAGATACACCCTGCCGTACTCCCCAAAATTCGGGTTCTCGTCACTGTACCGGTTATAGACATAATAAAGCTCCCCCTTACCGTCCCGGTCAACCTCCACCTTGTCTGGCAGCAGCGGGTACAGCCCCAGCACCTGGCCCCCGCCGTCCCGTATGATCTGCGCATAGGCATTCCCCCAGATCAAAAGATGGCTCATAAGCGTCTCCCGGAACACAAAAGAAGTCATCTCCGGGTTCGGCTCGTCATGCAGGAGATAATACAAAGGATGGTCATACACCCGCTCCTTCCCCCTCCCCGCATACCGGTATAAATGCACCGGCAGGGAAGCAACCGCCTCCGACAGAATCCGCACACAGGAATAGACCGCCGTGGTCTGCATGGCCGTCCGCTCGTTCACGACCTTCCCGCTGCTGCTCCGCCCAAACAAAAAAGAATAAGCCGTACTCCCGTAACCGTCCCTCGGCTTATCCCTCGCCCCCCTGATACCCAAAATAGACGCCAGCTTCATACACACCTCCTAAAAATCAGCAAAAAAGAAGCGCCTCCGAAGAGACGCCCTATAGCAGTCTTATATCCTGTTTTCACTTACGCAGTATTTTATCCATGGCCTTCCCCCTGGCAAGCTCGTCAACCAGTTTATCCAGATAACGTATCTCCCGCATCAGAGGCTCTTCGATATCTTCTATCCTTACACCACAGACCACGCCTTTTATCAGCTTCCTGTTTTCATTCAATTCTGGGGCATCCCGGAAGAAATCCCCGTAAGACACCGGCCTTTCCAGCATCCCTTCCAGTTCCGCCTGGCTGTACCCGGTAAGCCACCGGGCCACCTCGTCAACCTCCTGTCTTGTCCGTCCTTTTTTCTCCGCCTTGCTCACAAGCAGATGATACACTTTTGAAAAATCCATCTGATATACTTTCTCATTTCCCATAAGATACACCCCATGATCCATATTTCTGACACCGCTTCTGCCGCCCTGGCTGGTTCAGCGCTTACCGGCCGAAAAGGCCGCCGCTTCCTTCACCCACCCGATCAGCTCATCATCAACCTCCCCTGTCCCGGAGAGCAGGACATGATGTGTCCAGCGTCCGGGGTACGGCTCCACCGCCGCATCTATGCGCGGGGACCGGGCACGGTATCCAAGCCCAAAGGTCACAACAATATAAACCTCCGGCCGCTCCTTCGCTTTCCGCACTGGCAGGAAGGAAACAAAAGCAAAATTATGTCTGTTGGAAAAAGCAATCTGCGTTTTCTGTACCTTTACCTTCACGTCCTCCACTGCGGACAAAACTTTTTGTTCAAAAGCCTCATACAGCGGCAGTGCTTCCGGCTTCCTGTCAAAAAAATATAATACATCCTGGTCCATTCCCTGCGCCTTCCAAATATTTCTTACTTTTATGGATGATTCCCTGTCTCATAACACCATTCGGCAATATCAGAGATCAATCCTGCCGGGACCTCCCTGCTGTACGGAAGCTGTATGGTCCCTTTGCTGGTCTTATAGTCTTTCAGCCGTTCGGAAAATTCCCGGACAGCCTCCGGCCCCGGATACAGCCCCACATGGTTCTTAAACCCGGCGAACTGGATAATGTTATGCCCCTTCCAATAAGCCGGCATGCTCCATGAAATCCGTTCCTCCGCCTCCGGCAACGCCGCACGCAGCGCATCCCTTACTTCTTTCAGATACTGCCGTACTTCTTCCGGCTGTGCCGCGATATATTCCTCAACCGTCTCCGGCGCTTTCCCGCAGTAATGGTCCTGTTCCCGCTTCTTAAAAGTGCGCCCGCACTTCGGACATGTCCACATCTTCCATTCCTCCTGCCTCATTCCCGTTCCCTGACCGTCACCAGAACCCTGTCCCCCGGCTGTTTCCCTATTCGGGAACGGATATCTTTACGAACGCCTATGACATAACATATGTTCCCGTCAGCGTCCCGCACTCCCATATTCACAATGCTGCCGTCATACGGCTCCCCGTCAAACGCAGCGTGGACCTTCACCCGTCCCCGCCCAAACTCTTTCCTGATATCGTAAGGGAAAATGACATAAGCGCCGCCCGACTCTCCGGCCTCATAGATCAGGGATTCATATTCATACACTCTGCTGTTCAATGCCAACACCTCACCCAAACCGTTTCACCCAGTATACCAGAAAACCGTCCGCATTAAAAGCTCAAAATCCCCCTCTCATCATACACACTCCCCGTACTCCCGCCATGCCTGATTGCCCTGTCAAGCGCCATAATCGCCGCCACCGCGCCGTCAATCTTCTCCGTGGATTTCTCCTTATCTGGCTTGATATTCCCCGCCGGGTCCGTCCTCACAAAAATATTATCCATCATCCACCGCAGCACCGGATGCCCGCCGTGGGCAACATTCCTCTCCAGCACCAGCTCCATCAGCCTCTTGGACGGCGGCGACATATCCTTGAACCCCTGCCCGAACGGGACCACCGTAAACCCAAGCCCCTCCAGGTTCTGGACCATCTGCACCGCTCCCCACCGGTCAAAGGCAATCTCCTTTATGTGAAACTTCTTCCCTAGGCCATCTATAAAACTCTCAATAAACCCATAATGGATCACATCTCCCTCCGTAGTCTCCAGAAACCCCTGCTTCTCCCACACATCATACGGCACATGGTCACGCCTCACCCTCCGCACCATGTTTTCCTCCGGTATCCAGAAATACGGCAGGAACACATACTTCTCCGCATCGTCCCTGGGCGGAAACACCAGCACAAAAGCCGTGATATCAATAGAGCTGGACAGGTCAAGCCCGCCGTAACACTCCCGCCCCAGAAGCTCCCCCTCGTCCACCGGGAAAGCACAGGCATCCCACTTCTCCATCTGCATCCACCGTGTAGACTGCTTCACCCACTGGTTCAGCCGAAGCTGCCGGAAAATATTTTCCTCCGCCGGATTGTCCCTGGCGCTCATACACGCATTCCGCACCTTGCCAATGTCAATCGTATGCCCCAGAGACGGGTTCGCCTGATACCACACTTCCTCCGAAGTCCAGTCCGCATCATCCGCCGCCCCGTAGATCACCGGATAAAATGTCGGGTCCGCCTTCCTCCCGCACAGAATATCCTCCGCCTTCTGATGCTGCTCAAAACACACAGAATGCCGGTCCGTCCCCGCCGTAGTAATCAGGAAGAACAAAGGCTGTGTCCTGGCATCCCCGGAACCCTTCGTCATAACGTCGAACAGCTCCCGGTTCGGCTGGCTGTGCAGCTCATCAAATATGACTGCGTGGACGTTCAGTCCATGCTTCGTATATGCCTCCGCCGAAAGCACCTGATAGAAACTATTGGTGGGTTTATACACCAAACGCTTTACGGACATGACAGGCTTTATCCTTTTTTTCAGTGCGGGGCACTGCTCCACCATATCCACCGCCACATCAAAGACGATGGATGCCTGCTGGCGGTCGGAAGCACAGCCGTAAACCTCCGCGCCCCACTCATTGTCCCCGCAGGTCATGTAAAGCGCCACCCCTGCCGCCAGCTCCGACTTCCCGTTCTTCTTCGGGATCTCCACATAGGCCGTATTATACTGCCGGAACCCGTCCTCCTTCACCGTCCCGAACACGTCCCTGATGATCGTCTCCTGCCACGGCAGCAGGTCAAACGCCTGCCCCCGCCATCTCCCCTTCGTATGTTTCAGGCAGCGGATAAACTCCACCGCCCTCTGCGCCTTCGCCTCGTCAAACACTATCCGCCGCCTCCCTTGAACAACAGGATTTCCATAGCGTCGCTCTCCTTATCCTCCCCGGCATCCGCCACGATCCGGCTCCGGGAAGAAGGCGTAAGCCCGAACTGCTCACAGAACCGGTTCATGATCTTAAGGTAGGTCTGCGCAATGGACACCTGCGGAACCTGCTGGCAGTACCCCGAAGGCGTCTCCATGATCGCCCCATGCTCTGAAATATATTCCTCCGCTTCCTTCCACCTGGCATACGCCTGGCAGTATCCCGCAAAAGCCGCCATGTCAATCTCCGTCAGAATCCCAAGCCGCTCCATCTGCTTCGCCATCCGTTTCCATTCCTTCTTCGCCTCCGCTTCCAGCCACGCCGGGCATCTCGGAGCCTTCTTCTCCGGCTTCGGCTCCCCGGCATTCAGCCCCCGCTTCCCAGGGTTCCCCTCCAGCATCTTCACCGCCGTAGGCTTCGGCTTCCGCCCTCTCTGTGCCACCGCACTCACCTCCCTCCATACCGGCTCACGCACAGCCTTTTTAATTCAGAAAATCAAAATCCTCATCAGGCCCCGTCCCGGAATCCCCGGACAGGCCGCCTGCCATATCCCCAAAGTCCTCCCGTGCCGTGTCCTTCACAGTATTATCAATGTTTTCCCGTATCTCTTCTTCCGCAGCATCAGCAAATTCTTCCCATGCTGTCCTCTGCACAGAATCACTAAAGTCCTCCCATGCCGTCCCCGGCACAAAGCCATCCGCGCCTTTCCATTCATCCTCCCGCACGGAATCCCCGAACTCTTCCCACACAGCCTCCATCTGCGCCAGAAGCTCCCGGCTCTCCGGCAGGGCCATGGCGACCGCATAAGCCACCGTCGCCGTGACCGCATTCCCGGCCTGCTTGTAAAGCTGTGTCTCCGAATTGACAGCCGCCGCCCGCTCATACAGCTCATCCGGGAATCCCTGCAAACGGAAACACTCACGGGGAGTCAGCCTCCGAATCTTCCCGCACTTCGTCACCGTCCCCATCATGCACCCCGTATCCAGCGTCTGCGAACAGCCCTTTCCAACACGGCCCCGCCGGGACTCACTCTTCGGATACGACAGGCACACGCCGTCCCCCGGATAAGCCAGGTCATACCCCTGCTTCGTGCCGTTCCTCACCGGCAGTGCCGTCTCCGCATCTCCAGATACCTTTTCCGTCAGATAAACCCCTTGCTGATCCTGCGCCGTCAGCGTGAACATCGGCTCCCCGGCCTCCTTCATCCGCCTGCCGTTCTGCCGCTTCTCCACCCGGCCCGGCGTCAGCACCGCCCTGGCTTCCGGCACACCGGCGTCCCCATCTCCCGGCTCTGCTTCTTTCGTCTCCAATACCCCGGAATTGACCGCCCGCCAGTTGATCAGCCTGCCGGTATAACATGCCACCAGGCACCGCGCAGTCTCCGTGACCTTCGGATGGTTCAGCGTCTGGTCCACAAACACCTTGCTCCCCTGCCCCTTGTTTGTAGTGACAGCCGGCGCAAGCCCCTTTGCGTCATAGACACAGCCGTTCATCCCCCTCCCGCTGGGGTTCACATTCCCCACGCAGTACAGCCCGGTCTTCGCGCCCATGCCCCCGCCGTTCGCCCCGATACTCACCGAAACCCCGGACGGGTCATACACCCGGTATCCCTGCATCCCGCCTATAACCTCTTTAAGAGCTCCGCCGTCTTCTCCGGCGACAGGTAATATTTCCCGTCCGCCTCTGCTTCTAAGAACTGCGATAAGGAATACCCTCTCCCGGTTCTGCGGGACTCCGAAGTCTTTAGAATTAAGCACCTGCCACCGCACGTCATACCCTGCCTCGTCCATTTCAGAGAGAACGGCGGCAAAATCGAATCCTGCATTGACTGATAACAGGTTCTTAACGTTCTCAACAAGTAGGTATGTGGGCTTATCACTTTCCTCTTTGCCTTTGATGAGGTCAATAATGCTGTAATAGATTCCACTTCTTTTTCCTCTAAGCCCCCGCTGCTTCCCTGCGATGGAGATATCCTGGCAGTTGTGGGCTGCCAGCCCTCCTGCTGTGTATGAATTGTCATCTTCCACCTCCATGTTGTAGACGTATCCGTCAAACGGAACCTTCCTGCTGCCTCTGAAACGGCACCAGACATATCCGTCCATGAAAAAAGAGCCGTCCCTTTCAGACCGCCCTTCCTTGAACCTCACCGTATAAAAATCATGCTGCCGTACCGTCCTGCCCTCGATCACGCAGGTCTTTGGCATCTTATTTCTGTAAACCGCACAGGGCATACGGTACGCCTTATGCACACAGTCCCGGATTCCATAAGCAAGCTCCCTGGAAATCGTGGATGCCTGATGATACTTTCCCACAATGCACCCGTCCGTCTCAAAATACCCTTCCAGAAACGCCCGCAGCAGATCCTCCGGCAGATTGAAAACCGCATCCGTCAGCCGCTTTCCTCCTGCGCCTTTCCCAAACCGCATCAAAAATACCGTCAGCTCTTTATTCGTAAAATGCACTTTATAAACGGTCCGCTCCTTCGCAACGCTGTAACGGAACATCCCTCCCACATGCCTTTTCAGCCGTTCCAGCTTTTCCTCATTGCAGGCAACCACCACCCGGTAATTGTCAGATGCATTTTTCCTTGCGGTGACACGATACCAGCCGTCACCCATATAACAGCCCACGAACCACCAGAAATCCCGGCTCCCAAGGTCAAGGCCGTCCAGCCTGCACTCCTTCCCATGCCGTTCATAAGTAATGCCATCCCACTCCGGCAGCTCCGCCTTATTATTCACCGGAACCGCGATCAGATCACCCGCCTCCAGCTCCTGTACGGTTTTCCATTTGGCAGAATCCCCGTCTTTTACCAGAAACGGATGCTCCCCGGTCACTCTTAGATTCTCCACGCCGAAAACGTCCAGCTCATAAATCTCCCCAGCCCTATGCTTCATGGGCCTCACCACCGGACGGAACCGCCCCTTATGCGTCATCACCCGTTCTCCCGCCTGGATATCCTCAATGCACTTATATCCCCGGTCCGTCATCACCAGCGTCCCGGCCTCAAAGCAGGGGAACCCAAAGCACCACGCATCCGCATAGGGGATCTCTTCCGGCGTCAGCTTCGTCACATCCTCCGCCTTCCATTCCCCTTCCGTGTCATACATGGCCTCATAGGAAGCCCTCGCAAACTTATCATACTCACAATACCCAACGCATTTATGCCCGGCCCATTCCAGCCCCAGCCGGAACCCGCCGATTCCCGAACAGATATCCAGAAATGTAAGCCTTCCCATGGTCAGTCCACCTCCCCGTTCTTCTCTCTTCCACTTCCTTCCGGCTCCAGGACAACGCTGCTCTCCACCTCGTTTCCCCACGCTTCCCAGCCGGGGACACGCTGCCTTGCGAACAGCTCCACCCTCGGAAGGTCTCCCATCAATTCCACAATCTTCTCCCTCGTCTCGTCCGGCTTCTTGCTGTGCGCTTCCAGCGGAGAGATGATAAACTGGTGGACACGGGCAGACCTGCGCCTCGGATGCCCTTTCACTCCCAGCAGGCAGATCTCCGCGTTCCCTCTGGTCCAGAACCCCAGCCCATAAAACCAGCCCGAAGACTTCCGGTTCTGTTTCAGCCACACAAAAGCCACCGTCTTGTACCAGAACCCCCAGCTTTCCATCACACGCAGGGCCTCCGGCAACTGCGGGAATGTAACCCACAGAAACAACGTACAGTCTTCCGCGCAGATATCCGCCACGGGCAGCGCACAGATATCCTCCGTGCCCATCGTCCCGTAGTGCTTCTCCGCTCCGCCCTGCACCCGTTTGTTATCATACCGCCACGGGGGATCAGCATAGACGATATTATATTTCTGCTCTGTCTCCATCCCTGCCTAACCTCCCATACAGTTCCTTAAAAAATTCCTTCCCCCGGATGCGCTTTCCCTCCCGGAGCCGTTCTTCCTCAAACCGGAACCTGATTTCCAGCTCCTGCACGGAAAAATCCTTCCGAAAATCCCGCCATGTCTGCGCCTCCCATTCCAGAAGCCGCTCCCACAGCTCCGGAAACTCCCGGCGCAGCGTCCGCAGTTCCTCCAGCCCCTGCAGGGGGCAGCACCAGCAGGACACCCGGTCAAACAGCCGGTACAGCCCGCCCCAGTCATACCCCCGCTCACAGCAGTAATCCAGGCAGTCCTTCTCCGTCATCCCCCATTCCACCAGGGGATACCGGTACTCCCTCACCCTCTGCGGCTCATCCGCCGCTATGCCGATATACTGCACAATCTCATATCTCTTCCTAAGCCCCGACAGATACCTGTTGATCACCGCCGTCTTCAACACGGAAGTACACCAGCGGTTCTTAGGCCCCGCCCAGCTCATGCCCGGCTTGCCCGCATAGGGGGAATCCGGGTCCTTCCGCTCCGGCGTATAATGTAGCAGGTAATACTCAAAGCCCTTTTCCTCTTTCAGACGCACCACCGGGACCGGCAGGGCCTTTTCCAGCCTTTCCACATGCTCATACATCTGGGGAAATTCCAGCCCCGTGTCACAGAACATCACAAAATCCAAAGGCCAGCCTTCCTCCACCAGCCGCAGGACCATGGCCGTGGAATCTTTCCCGCCGGACAGCGAAGCCGCATACAGCTTTTCCTTTCCGCGGTCCTCATGCACCCGGCATGGCGGCACTATTCTCCGCCATCTCTCTCTGCAGGTTCAGCTTCGCAGCTTCCCCATAGCCTTCCATCCCGTTCGCCTTACAGTAATTCCTCACAATGTCACGGGACAGCCCCACGGCAGAAGCAGCAGCCTTATAGCCCTTCCCCTGCATACGAAGCTCCCTGATCCGCTCCGCCTGTTCCTTCGTCATGCTTTCACCCCCAAAACAAAAAGAGCCAAAAAACCACCTTTTTCCGATAGTTTTCAGCCCCAAAATGCAGGATTTACAGAGATTTCAGGTACGGAATAATCCGCCGGAATCCTTGTAAATCCTGCATTTATGTATGCCGTGATCATGCGCCGCCTATCCCCCCTGTCAATTTCTGCGAAAATTCACGTTTGAGGGGGCGGCGGTATCCAGGGGGACGGCTTCTGGAGATTTGCACCGCCCCTCCCCTCCGGCTATATGCAGAACCCACAGCTCACGGGAAAAATCTTTGTGAAGATCACCGGCCGGATTTCACTGGAGATCTGCACGGTTCCACAGTAAAATAATAGTCAGCACTATACCAAATCTAAAGGAGGCACACGTCTATGAAATCAAAGCTAATCAAAGTAATCACATCCTCACGTCTTACCTATCCCAAAAACCCTTTTGATGACACCAAATACATCCGGACACCCAAGATCCAGATAGAGGGAAACTGGCTGGAATCCCTCGGCTTCCACATCGGGGACCGCCTGCAGGTGGACTATGAAGAAGGCTCCATACACATCCACCCCGCACCGCCGGAACCAGAATGTCCCGCCGAACCCGCATAATAAAAACGGCATACCAGAAAAGCCCTGGAAGCTCCCAGGGCTTTTCTTCCGTCAGTACCTGTATTCCTGATACCTGTCCTCGGTCATGGTCTTGCTGTCATGGCAGCTCTTACAGAGCGCCTGCCAGTTCGATTCATCCCAGAACAGCTTCCCATCCCCTCTGTGCGGCACAATATGGTCAACCACTTCCGCTCTCACGAACCGTCCCTGCTCCCTGCACTTCTCACACAGCGGATGCCGTTTCAGAAAAAGTTTCCTTGCCTTCCGCCATCTGCTGTCATATCCACGCCCGGAAGCATCCGCACGGTCCGCCCTGTGCAGTACCGCATGTTCCTCACAGAAATCACCGTCCGTCAGTTCCGGACATCCCGGATGCTTACATGGCTTCTTCGGCCTTCTCGGCATGATCACCACCGCCTCACTCCGCCATAATATTTATCCGCTATGGCATCCTGCTGATGCTCCGGCAGGCTCCTAAGCCTCTCCCTTGCTTTCTCCAGGGACCGCTCCTGTTCCTCCTTCGTCTTATGAAAACTGCAGGGCTTCCCCTGGCACTGCCTTCCGATCACGCCGCAGTGCCCGTTCCCGCACAACGCAAAACAATCCATCATGATCTCCCTTCCATCCTCTCAATCTCAAAAAGGGCGGCGGTGAAAGGATGAAGCCCGCCGCCCCGCAAAGACAAAAGAAAAAGCCCCATGGACATATCCACAGAGCTCCTTACAGTTCTTCGCATTCTAAGAATACCACAGCTTCCAATAAACTTTCAATAAACCATTACTGTACCTTTACTAAACCATTACCCAACCATTACTAAACCAGGCCCCGCCGATCAGTCCAGAAGATACCGCCCTGCCGTCCTCTCCCGTATCCGGTACAGCTCTTTCATCTCCGCCAGCGCTTTCTTCCGGTACTTCGCTATCATCGTCTCGCTCACATTATACTTTTCCGCCATCTCCCGCCACGTCATATCCTCCATCACCATATCCCGCACCACCTCCGGCAGCCTCCCGCTCAACTGCCCCACGGCATACTCAAAAAAATCCAGTTCCTCTTTCACCGCCTGATACCGCCCCAGCAGATAATCAAACCAGTCATCATCCAGGCGTTCCTTCACCTGCCGGTACTTCACCGCCGCATTCCCGGTCTTATCGGAAGCCCCGCCTCCCTGCACCCGCTCCCCCTGGGACTGTGACAGGCACATGCTCCTTATCACGTCCTCATACGGCACACCCTCAAACCGGGAAAGCTCAAACTCCAGAAGCCCCATGTCCTTCTTCCAGCTCCGGTATTCCTTAAACAGCTTCTCTGTCTCCATCCTTTCCGCCTCCAATCCTCGCCCTCACCGCTTCCACAAGCGCCGCCTGCCCGCAGTCCTTCCTCTCCAGGGCCGCCATCACCCGCTCGTCCATCGTCCCCTTTGCAATCAGATGGTGGACCACCACCGTATCCTTCTGCCCCTGCCTCCACAGCCTTGCGTTCATCTGCTGGTACAGTTCCAAAGACCAGGTAAGCCCGAACCATACCAGCGTGGAGCCTCCCGCCTGCAGGTTCAGCCCGTGCCCTGCGGACGCCGGGTGGATCACCGCCACCGGAACCTCCCCGGCATTCCACCTTTTCATATCCTCTGCCGTATCCAGCTCCACGGCTTTCACCCGCTCCACAATCCTTTGTAAATCATGCTTATACCAGTAAGCCACCAGCACCGGCTTCCCGTTCGCCGCCTCTATCAAATCCTCCAGGGCTTCCAGTTTCCGGTCATGGATACGCCTCACCCTGCCGTTCTCGTCATAAACCGCCCCGTTCGCCATCTGCAGCAGTTTGTTGGAGAGCCCGGCGGCGTTCACTGCGTCAATGTCGCCGTCCGCAAAAGGCAGCAGCATATCTTTCTCCAGCTTCCCATACAGCTCCATCTCCTTCCCGCTCATGGCAACCTCCACCCGGTTATACACACACTCCGGCATATCCAGATAGTCACACGCCCTCATGCTGATACAGATATCAGAAATCAATCCATAGATTGCTTCCTCCGCCCCATCCCTCGGTTTATAAGAAAACACCATCTGCCTGCTCCGCTTATCCGGCAGAAAGAACCGCTCCCGGTATCCGCCGATGAACCGCCCAAGTCTCTGCCCCATGTCCAGCAGCCCGATCTCCGCCCATAAATCAATCAGCCCGTTCGGCGCCGGCGTCCCGGTCAGCCCCACTATCCGCCTCACCTTCGGGCGCACCCTCTTCAGCGCCTTAAATCGCTTCGCCCTGTGGGACTTGAAAGAAGACAGTTCATCAATCACCACCATGTCAAAATCCCACCTGCAGGAATCCACCAGCCACTCCACATTTTCCCGGTTGATGACATACACCTGCGCCTCCCGCTCCAGTGCCGCCAGCCGCTCCTTCTCCGGACCCAGCACCTTTGACAGCCCGATCCCGGACAGATGCTCCCACTTCTCCAATTCGCCGCCCCAGGTATCCCTCGCCACCCGCAAAGGCGCAATCACAAGCACCTTACGGATATCAAAATAGTCAAACAGAAGCTCCCACACCGCCGTCAGCGTGATCACCGTCTTCCCAAGCCCGCAGTCCAAAAACAGCGCGCTCACCTTCTCCCTGATGATAAACTCCTTCGCATACTCCTGATACTCATGCGGAACATATCTCATCCAGCACACCTCCGATCTGTCCCAGGCTGTCTATCACATAAACCGGAAAGCCCAGGCCCTCCAACTGCCGCTTCCTCTTCTCCTGTAACGGCCTTGTCTTCTTCCCAGGGGCCTTTAGCTCCACAAAGGCAATCTTCCTCCCCGGCAGTAAAATAATCCGGTCCGGCACCCCATCCAAGCCGGGGGAAACGAACTTCACCGCCATGCCTCCCATCTTTTTCACCGATACAGCCAGCCGCCGTTCAATCTCACTCTCCCTCATCCAGACACCTCCGTCCCGTCACGGAACAAAGCCCGGAACATGGATACAAAAAATCCCTTATACCTTATACGTGTATATAACACGTACATATATGCTCCTTTTTCTTATTACCCATACCCCACTAAGAGATTCTTGTTCCCTTGTTCCAGACCGCCCCGCAACCCTTGATTTTCCGGAATCCCCTGTACGGGAACTACCGCCAGAACAAACTCCCTCTTGTTCCGCTCGTTCCGTTCCGGCTTGTTCCCATACAGGCAGACTTGTTCCGTCTATTTCCTGTCTTGTTCCCGCACATATGCCCGCTGTTTCCCATAGATTGGAAAGCCGGACATCCCGTTCTTCGTCTCCGTATATTTCCCCCAGCCCTCGATCTTCCGCATGATGCCGCTGATCTCATAGGAATCTATCTTTTTCAGCGCAGAGGACTCCCTCCCGAAGCACTCGCACCAGATCTCCATGTTGCACACCATCGTCCGGCGCACCGTACCCGTCTGCCGTTCCTCCCCAAACTCGCTGCCGTTCAAAAAATTCCTCCGGTCATATAAGCTCATGGAATCCCAGCTCTCCGGCAGGAGCGTGTCCAGGTATGTCCGCACCAGCCCTTCCCGGTCATCCGTCTCCATGGCCTCCGCCTGCTCGGACGTAGCCATGGCCGCAACATCCCCTTCCAGGTACAGCCGCTCCCCGCTCTCATAGACGGCCTTCGCCTCCGCCCATACCTGCAGCACATCCTCCCCGGAAATCTGCCACGGCTTCCTCACGCTCTCACCGTTTACCCGCACCGGCCAGAAACGCCGGTTCCCGGTAATGTCACGCAGGAACCCGCTCTCCGTATTTGTACTGCCCACGATCACGCACTGCCTTGGATGGCTCTCTACATTCAGCCCATAGCTGGCCCGGTACTTGTCATCCACCCTGGAAAGAAAAGACTTCACCGTCTCCACGTCCGTCTTCTTCATCCCGGCAAGCTCCCCTAATTCCAGAATCCAATACCCCTGCAGCTTCTCCGGCCCGGACTTATCCCGCATGTCCGTAAGCGTCAGGCTGTCCGAAAACCACGCCCCCGCCAGTTTTGCAAAAAGCGTGGACTTCCCGATCCCCTGCGGGCCGTTCAGGATAAGCACACTGTCAAACTTCGTCCCCGGCTGGTAGATCCTTGCCACGGCCGCCGCCAGCGTCTTCCGGATAACCGCCCTTGTATATGCGGAATCCTCCGCCCCCAGATAGTCCGTCAGCAGCGTGTCGATCCGCTTCACCCCGTCCCACTCCGGCAGAGCATCCAGATACTCCTTCACCGGATGGTATGCCCGCTCCGACGCCACAGCCAGCAAGGCATCCTTCGTCTTCGTGGGCGCATACACCCCATACCCCTTATTCAGATAAACTTTAAGCGACGCAAAATCCGAATCATTCCACCCCGGCTTGATCTGCTTCCAGGGCAGGCTCTCCCCAGCATCAATCCCGTCCCGGTGCAGATTAAAAGCGATGGACTGCAGGCCCTCATCATGCCGGATTGCCAGCACCAGATTGTCCAGCGTGTCCTTCACCTTCCCCTGCCGGTCCAGTTCCAGCCCCTTGCGCCAGTCATCTTCCGAAGAAAACTCCTTCCGGGCAGACTGCGCCCTGTCCTCTGCCAGTGTCAGCCTCACCTTTTCGTCACTGACCGCAAACTCGCTCATAGCCTTAAAGGACGGCAGCTTAGAAGCCTCCGTATCCTCCGGAGCCCTCACGTCCAGCTCCCCGAACCTGTGAATCCGCACCATGTCAAAAGCATTCATCAGCTTCCCGCAGGCCGGGTCCGTGGCATGATGGGAATAGGCAAACTTCCCCTCATAAACCACCACCCCCGCCTGGGAATCTGCCGGGATATAATCATACCGCCCCTGCATGGCGCTCGGCTTATACACGTCCGCCAGGAACACCTCCGCCGCTTCCTCAATGCTGTATGTCCGGCAGAACGCCCCGACCACGCCCTCCTTTGAGAGCGGGTCCGCCTGCTTCTTCATCTCCCGCAAGACCACCGCCTGCTGCCGCCCGCTCACGGGCCACTCCGAAGAATCCCGCCAGTCCTTATACCTGGAGAGCACCGTGTCCGGGTCCAGGACCTCCCCCTCGATATCCCGGAACACAAACTCCCCGTCCGCAGACGTGGACGGCCAGTACATCAGGCGGGACGGCTCATAAGTGGTATCGTCAAACATCTCCATGCCGATGTCCTCCGCCACCTTCCGCGCCACCGCCGCGTACTCGTCCGGCGACACATTCCTGGACAGCGGGACCACCAGCCGGAACCTGGGATTCTCCGGCGTATGCTTATGGGTGGAGTAGAGCAGACACCGGAAATCAAAGAACAGCTCCATCTGCTCCGGGATATCCGCCGTGGCATGGTCCATGTCCAGCGTCAATGCGGACCGGAACACCACGCAGTCCTTCTTCCGCCTGCCGCCCTTCAATTTCCCCATGACGAAACCGCCTACATCCTTTATGCTGTCCTGCTTCGCCTTGGACAGCTTCCGGTACTGCTCCACCGTCTCCGCCGTCCGGATGGTCTGGGAAATCCTCTGAATAAACTCACCCAGCTCCATCTCCGCACCGTTCCACCTTTTCTCCATCCTCGAATTGCCCGTAGAAACATAAACCTTCATACACACATACCCCCTGTCCCTCTTCCTGCATCACTGTACCCCATGAAAACGTCCTCCTACTGTTTCTGATAAAACGGGCACTCATACCCGTCCGCCCGCAGCGGCAGCCCCTCCGCCCAGGAAGGCCGCACCGCCATCACCTCACACATCTCTTCCACGGAACCGTTGCCCTCCGGCACCTCCGCAATAATCTCATCATGGCAGTGCATCACAATGGGATAGCCCTTCCTCTCCACCCGCAGCATGGCTTCCGCCAGCAGGTCCCTGGCCGTCCCCTGCACGATATTCTCCACCAGCTTCGGCCCGTAGGTCTCAATCCGTCCCCACTTCTTATTTTCCAGAATCCCCTCATAAGTCAGGCCCTCCCGCCCGAACTTATTCACAGCCATCCTGGGCCTCACATACGCCAGCTTCCTGCCGGACGGGAGCGTGACAAACAGAATCCCGCTCCGATACTCAAACCCGATCCTCCCTGCCCGTGTCACCGTCCTCTTCGTCACAGCCCCCACAGCCGCCTTATCCACGTCCCACCAGAACTGCGTGATATGCGGGTTCGCCCTGCGCCATGCAGCCACCAGGGACGGCAGATCATCCTCGGAAAGCCCCATATCCAAAGCCCCCATGGAAACCAGCGCCCCCGCCGCCCCGCCGTATCCCAAGCCAAGCTCCGCAATCTTCCCCTTCTGCCGCAGAGGGGAACCCTTCGTCACTTCCTCAATCGGGACATGGAACATAGCAGAGGCAGAAGCCTCATAAATCTTCCCATGGGAAGAAAACACCTCCAGCCTCCACTGCTCCCCGGCAAGCCACGCCAGCACCCTTGCCTCAATGGCAGAAAAATCCGCCACCACAAACCTGCACCCCGGCTCCGGCACAAACGCCGTCCGTATCAGCTCGGAAAGCACTTTCGGCGTGGAATCATAAAGCATCTCCACATCCTCAAACCTGCCCTCCCTCACAAGCCTTCTCGCCAGTTCCAAATCCTCAATATGGTTCTGCGGGAGATTCTGGACCTGCACCAGCCTCCCCGCCCATCGGCCGGTCCTATTCGCCCCATAAAACTGCAATAAACCATGTACCCGCCCGTCCGAACAGACAGACCGCTCCATGGCCTCATATTTCTTCACGGAAGTCTTCGCCATCAAAAGCCGGAGCCGCAGAAGTTCCTCCACTTCCCCGTCCGATTCCTCAATCATCTCCGCCACCGCTTTCTTGGACAGGCTCTCCGCCTCCACCCCGTTCTCCCCCAGCCAGCCCTTCAACTGCGCCACGGAATTGGGATTCTCCAAGCCGGTAAGCTCATATGCCCGCCTCGTCACAACCTCCTTATGCAGACACTCACACTTTACCGCCTGCCGTACCAGACCCATATCCACCAGCACGCCCCGGTCATTGATCCTCTGGTCCAGCCGGTACAGCTCCATCTCACCCTCCGGTATCGGGAACTTACACAGCTTCCTCCGTATGGACTTCTCCACATCCACGTCCCTCATGCAGTAAGTCTTGAACAGTTCCCACTTCTCCGGCGCATGGCAGGGCAGGTTCCGCCTCCTGCCGCCGTTGGCCTTCGTCGGCTTACACGGCACACAGAAATACCGGATCAGCTCCTTCCCCTCCCTCATCTTCTGCTCGTCCAGCCCCAACACCGCACCCACGTCCTCCAGGGACCGGGGCAGCGCCAGCATAGCCGCCTGGATCGCGCTGCAGTGCCACGAATCCGGCGGAAGATACCTCCCGAAATGCTTAGAAAGACACGTCCGCTCAAAATTCGCATTGAACGCCGTCTTCACCACAGAACCGTCAAAAACCGCCTCCACAACTTCCTCCGGCAGTTCCTCCCCCTGCGCCAGATCTATCACCCTGGTCTCCCCTCCGTCAAAGGAATAGGCAAACAGCAGGACTTCAAAAGCAGGGCTGTCCGCATAAGCGTAAACCCCGCACTTAATCAAATCCACATCCGAAAACGTCTCCAAGTCAATACTCAGCTCCATTACATGGCTCCCTTCCTCCTGTATTTCTCCCCATCGGGAAACGGGCGGCAGTCCCCCGCCGCCCTGATACATCTACCCAAGGAAATCTTCCTCTTCGTTCACTTCCACCGCGTCAAAATCATCCTCCGCGCTCGTCCTCCCGCCCAGGGATTCCCCGTCACGCAGCTTCTGGATATTCCCCAGGCCGGCCGCAATCCCGCGGTTCCCATTGCTGTTGAACCCGTAAAAATTCACGCTGATCCGCCCATAGCACCCGGAATACACCTCCGACTGGTCCAGGATCGGCTGCACGTTCTTATCCACCACCTGCGGCGCCTGCTTGCTGTTGGCATTAAAGAAATAGCTGTCCGCATAAGCCTCATCCTCCGGACGGTCAATATCCCCGTCCCGGAGCGGCAGCTTCAAATTCGCCGGGACCTTCCCGCCCCACTTGGAAACCGAATCCTTCTTCGCCTGCTCAATGGCCCTCTTAATCTTCCCAATGGTCTCCGTATCCGACTTCGGGATGATTGCCGACACCGAATACTTCGGGTCCCCGTCGTTCACCGCATTGGGCTCCCAGCAGTGCAGATAGGAAAATCTGCACGGTACGATCACTTTTGTCAGGTTCATATTTTCGTTACTCATTTTATTCTTCCTCCTTAAAATCCGCCTCTGCGGTTGCTGCCATAACTTCCTGCCTCTTGTCCGACTCCGGCACCAGCGTGATCTTGCCCTGCGGCTTATACACCAGCTTCCCAAGAACCTCCGCAAACCTCTTCCTGCCCATCAGCTTCTCCATCTCCGTAATCCCGATCAGCGACTTCTTATAGATATCCGTGTACCCGGCAGCCACAGCCGCCTCCGCCGCCTCTTCCTCGTCCGTATACTTCCGGCAGCTCCTGCCCTCCACCAGCTTGAAGCCGTTCCACTTCTTCCCTCTGGTCACAGCCTCGTCCTGGGCATAGGCATACACGTCCGCAGACCACCTGGCAAGCTCGTCCGCTACCTTCAAGACCTCCGCAATCTCGTCATCCGTCAAAAGCGCCGGCGCCTTAAACTCCATCTGCGCCAGCCTCAAATATTCCTCTGCCCTCGCCCTGCAGGTATCCTTCGCCTTGCAGAACCGGCACCAGGAACCGCTCCGGAACTCGCCCTCACCGTTGATGGCAAGCGCCGCCTTCGGCTTCAATTCCTTCTCCACCCACTCCATCAATTCCGGTACGGAAATCTCCCAGGTACTCACCGATTCCAGCCTTGGCTGATAAATCGTCATACGCACCGTATCAATATCATAGATAGCCCCGAACAGTTCCAGCGCCCCCAGGCCATACAGCATCATCTGCGGATTCCGCTCCGCATCCACGGCAACGCCCTTCCCGTACTTCAAGTCCACCACCGTCAGCACCCGGTCCGCCACGATCAGCAGGTCCCCCGTGCCGAACCCCTCCGGCACATAAGCCGAATAATCCAGCCGCTGCTCGATCAGCACCACCGGGTCCTTACACTCCTGCCTGGCAAGCTCCACCTGCTCCATGGCATAGGACACATACCCGTCCGTGCATTTCTCCATCTCGTCACACTGGTAATCCGACACCGGACGCCTGGAACGCCGTTTCAGGCTCCGTTTCAGCTTATGCTCCGCAAGGGCATGGGCGGCAGTCCCTTCCTCCGCATACACGCTGTTCCCCGTCTCTTCCGCAAACTGCTCTTCCAGCCGTGCGGACGGCGTACAGTTCAGCCACCTCCCGGAAGAAGACGCCGACAATAACGCATGCCTCCCCATATCAAAGCACCCTCGCTTCCTTCAAAAGCGCCGGGTAATGCTCCGGATTCACCGCAGACAGCTTCACCGCACCATACCTCTGCAGCAAATCTTTAATCTCCTGTGATTTCCCTTCCTGGGTCTTCTGCGCCATCACCGCCCGCACGTCCTCAATAGCGACAGCCTTCTCCTTCCCGGAACCTGCCGCCTTCTTATCCTCTTTCCCGGCCTTCTGCCCCTTCCCGGCATCCGAAGCGCCAGCTGCCCCGGAATCCGCTTCCGCATTCCCGTCCGTATCCACGGCTCCTGCGCTCTCCGGCACAGCCGTATCCTTCTCCGCCATATCGACAGCACCATTCCACTCCATACCGGCAAGCCCTCTAATCCCGTCCGCCACCATGGAAAACCCGTCCGCGATCCTCAACAATTCATTTCCCATCATCACAATCCCTCCATATCTTCCAAACGCTCTATCAGTTCCTCGGAATACATAGCACACACTAGCAGCTCCTTCCCAATCTCCGGATGGCTGAAATACTGCGCCTTCTCCCCGTACATCTTCCGTACCTTGGCCTCCATCAGCCTGCGCCGCTCGCCCCTCTCAAAGCCGAACACCCAGATACCGTCCGCCTTCTCCATCAGTCGGGAGACCAGGATGCCCTCCACCGCGCTCCCAAGCTCATCCTTGAAAATGCCATGGAAACACAAAAACGGGCTTACCGGTATCTTCCCCTTATGGGCCGCATACCGGCAGTATTCCTCCGCCCTCTGCCGGTCCAGTTCCTCACTCCCCGTCAGATGCGTCAGCACCAGCACCAGCTCCATACGCGCCGCCCCCTTCCAGTTCTTCCGGCTCCATGAACCGCACCCCGATCCCCTGCTCCACGGCAAAGGCAATCTCCGAAGCCATCCCTTCCGTGGCCTCCCCGAACACCCACACCTCGTCACAGCAGAGGAGCAGTTCCAGCCCCATGGCAAGCCCCGCCTGCCGCTCCGCCTCGATCCCCTCATTCAGAAACTGCGGGAACAGCAGATGCGGCGCAACAGGCAGGACCCCTTCTTCCCAGGCCGTCCGGCAGTACCCGACCGCCTTCCTCGCATTCCCCTCCATGTCCCCACGGAAAGGGCTGCAGATAAACACCTTCTTACGCATCACCACTTCCATCCTTTCTTTGCTTTCCGCCTTCCGGCCACTGCTGCCTTACCGGCTTCATACGCCTGGACACTTTTCTCAATCTGCATCAGCTTCACCGCCAGACTCTTTGCGACAATGCTGATCGCCTGCAGGATACCAATAAGCTCCTGCGTATTCTCTCTTTCCATAGGCTCCATTCCTCCTTTCCGGGGCTGTCGCATCTATCCCCTTCACTGCCGTAATGACATATTTTTAAAAATAGGCAACGAAATTACAAAACTTTTTTTAAAACCATTCGACATAAACAAAAAATATTGTCGAATGCCCGGATATCACACGTCTATCCCCCGCTCCCGGAAGAAGCGGCGCAGTTTCTCCAGCACCTTATTCTTACGGAAATCCAGCGTCCGCCGGTTCTTCCCGCTGACCCTTGCATACTCATAAACACTCATTTCTTCCCCAAATACCTTCTCCGCTATCTCCCTTTCTTCCGGCAGCAGGTCATCCAGTGCGTCTTTCAATACACCCAGCAGCATCCTCTTCTCCGCCAGTTCCTCCGTATCCTCCGCAAACAGCTCATCCCTCATATCGTTCTCCTTCCATTCCTCATAAGACTCTTCCGTATACCCCTTTTCCTCCATCGCCTCCCGGTTCCTCTGCTCCCTCTTCTTCTGCCTCCACCACGGGCGGAAATACCTCTGGTACTCTTCCTCCGTAACCTCCATCCTGACTTCCTCGTTCCCTGACCTGATGGTAATGATCCTCTTTTCAGACATAAAGCGTTCCTTTCTTTACGCCTTCGTAAAGCCAGGAACGCCAAAAGCTCAATGTGGGACATTACCGTAAAACCAAAAAAAGGCCGGAGCAAGCTACTTGATTCCTAGCTTTACTCCGGCCATTCGGTGACTCGACACTATGCGGTCCCACTCGCTCGGTCGTAAAAATACATTCAGTTCTTCAACCCTGCACGGGCTGGCAGCACAATCCTCACAATCTTCCTGCAGTGCGGACACCGCAGTTCAAAAGCAACCTCATATGCCCGGTCCCGCTTCACGTCCAGGAGCCTCCTGTCACAAAGCGGACATACCTTCGTTTCTCCCACGCCGCCTCCTTCCTGCCACTGCGCAGGTACAGCGGCACGGCATCCATGCCATAATTTTCCATGCATAATCCAAGTATTCCCCCATTCCCGGCCGGATAATCACCGCCGTGCAAAAAAAGGACGGCCCCCGCACCCTCGCAGAAGCCGTCCCTCCTATGTACCTATTCCTTATCTTTCTCTTTCCTCTTACTCTTTGGTTCCCAGTACACCGTAACAATATGATTGCAGCTCGGGCACCTGGTCTGTGCCTCCACTGGCTTCGGGGATTCCGTGCGGATATCCATGATACGCTTTCCGCACCTTGGGCATTTCAGTCTCTCCATTCATGTCCACCTCCTCGTATACAGCCCCGGTTCCTGGCTGCCGGGGCTCTAACCTGGCGATTGTCTCATTGTCTACCTCCTGTCTGATCTCTCTTAGCGCTCTCCCGTCAGGAAAGCCTTCTTCCAATGTTCCTTTATCTATCTCTTCCGTATCTATCACAAACACGGCCATATCCTTTAACAGCAGACCTCCGCAACTGCCAGCACTCCTTAAAAACCCAGCCAAACCACGACAGGTCTTTAATTCCGCGCAATTCCGCCACCTCTCTTCCCGGCATACATTCTATGCAGCCAGATTCTATCCGGTCCGGCAGATAAAAACTTTTCCACCGCCCGCCCATATGTCCATGTCATGTCTCTTATTTCTTACAGTTTACCTATACTGCACACTTTTTCTTACGTTTTATCCAGTATATCACAAAACCGTACAGATTCCACCAAATTACGAACAATTCCACAACATTTTATTTCATAATATTTTTTTATCTCCCCATTTTAAAATCATATATAGGCTCAGTCTTGATTTTTGGTATTACATTTTGACCAAAACTTTCCCTATAACCAAGACAAGCCAGCTTCCCTCCTTCCAAGTATGATAAAAAGACCGCAAAAATTGATGTTCATCTTTTTACGGTCTTTACAATACCTTTCTTTACGCAGTAAACACATTAATTTATTTTATTGCCTTCTGCTATATCACGGGTAATCTCATAGTATGATAAGATTTCAAGAACCTCTGCGTCATCACATTCATACTCGCCTTCTTTAAATTTGTTAAGTGCTATAATCTTCTCTGCAGTTTGCCGTTTATCATGTGGTAGTGCTGTAAATTTGGCCCACCATTCATTTGCCAAATTGCAATCTTCATCAGATTGGCTTGTATACCTTTCTGCCAACCGTTTCCTTAAATCTTCATCATATTTCCTACGATATATAATAAAAGTTTCAGGCATCCATAAGATCTTCCTAAATTCATCTAAATCACATCCAAAGGCTTCTTCAAAAAATTCAACACCCCTTCCTATTTTTCCCTTAGTAGAATTTAATACAGCTTGTACAGCCCTTATAAATTTTCTATTCCAATTCTTTCCAATATAATCCCTATTTTTAAAATATTCAGGGTCATTTATAGGATGATATTTCATAGGGAAAGAATAAATGCTTGCATTAAGTTTTTCACACAAATCAACATTTAACCTTAAACGATAATATAATTCCTCTGGTTCATCCTCGTAATTATATAAAAGATAATTTGACAAATTTTTAATACCACTTTTTACAGCAGTATTCACTGCTTCTTCGTAAACATCTCTGAGATTCCAATGGTCAAAGGCTATTCTTAACGGATAGATATTCACTTCTGCTAATTTATCCATATTTTTTTTTGTAATCAGTCTGGAATCTATCCCCTGATTAAAATCAACAATTCTTTTTCTTTTTCCCGGTTTATGTGTTTTTTCATAAAGCGGGCTTACATATTCATCTAATTCAAGAATGGCTTCTCTTGTTGCTGTATATGAATACAAGCATCTTTTTTCTTCTAATTTTAAATATAATTCTGTTTTCTCATCATCCGATTTTAATTTATCTAAAATTTCATGATATAACTTCACTGCTTTTTTGATATAGCCTCTGTTATTATATTCATCCCGAAGATTATGTATCATTATCATATATTCATTCGGTGGGGTATATGTAGCTCCTTGCTCAAATCCACATTCCTTTATTTCATCGATAATCCTCTCGTAACATTTCGATGCCAAAACGTTATTGTCTAAAAGCAAAAGATCACATTGCTCTCCAAACCTCTGAACGGTAGCTTCTATTTGTCCCTTTAGTCCTATAAAATCTCTATATTTAGGTTCCAATTTAGGGACAGCGCAAAATTTACACTTATTTATACACCCCCTTGTCATATAAGCAAAGTATGCATTATTTGCAGGATAAGTATAATCAATCTCTTCAAGGATAGAATAATCCAATGGAAGCTCGTCTATAATAAGAGGATTTCCTTCATCAATGTCTCCTGGATGATTCAATAATCCTACAGAAGGATATATCCCTGTTGCCTCATATACCTCATTTGGCAACAATGATGACATAATACCTCCAACCATAACATCCTCTGTTTTTTTGCATAATTGCTTTGCAAAATTTATGGTATCTATAGTAATATCCCAATAAAATGTAAATAGTGTTGTTATACCCACTTTATCAAATCTAGGATTAGTAAAATATTCTTTTTCCCTATATTTTTTTCGGTATTCTTTTATTGAATCCATAACAGCTTCATCTTCAAAAACATCCTCATCTTCAAAAATAGAATACTTCCCTATCTTAATAAATGAAAAAAGTTTAGGGTAATAATCTGTCCAATGAATTTCAGGAAACAAAATGGTTAAATGGTTTAACAAATCCTCACAGATCAGCTCAACTGCAAGCAATTTCATATCACCCTTATAAAATCTTACATCATCTCCAACCATACGGTAATACGTTGCAATTTTCATTAATCCCATTGGAGGATATTTATTCTTGTAATTCGGTTCAACTAAAAGCACTTTTCTGTTCATGGACTTATTTAAACTCTTCCTTAATCTTATTTATAATTACTTCTGCTATATCCTTTGGAGCATTATCTGTAATAATGGTCAAAATTTTACTTACAATTTTTCTTTCATTTCGTGAAAGTTTTGAGAACTGTTGAACAATATAAGGCTTTGATTTCTTGCTTTGATTCTCAACTGGTATATCAGTTGTGGCTGCCTGCTCTGTCAGTTTATCAGCATCATATTTCCTTTTGATACTTCTATTTATGATGGCAATTGGTGAATCCTTATCAAGAGCATCATACCTCTCCAACTGTTTCCTATCTGATTCCGCTCTTTTCTTTGCCTCTTCAATTTCTATTTCCAGTTTCTGTTTTTCTATCTCGCTTGTAAATCCATTTTCTTTTGACTTAGACTCATACTCATTAACTTTTTCAATATAAGCAGCCTGATGTTTATACGCATTATTAATTTTGTTTCCTTCTGTATAAAGTTTATGAAGCACATCATAAAAATACTCTCTTATTGCGTCTTCAAACGCAACCCTCACTTCATTCTCATTAAAATAATCCCGCTGTGAATTAGGAATCAAATCTTTATCAATAGCAAAGACTTCCCCAACAAAGTAATAATTCCCTCTGTTTTCTTTAAAAAAATCTTTCAAGACATCATCATTACCTATCTGAATATTTGCACTCCTAAGGCGCAATCCTCTCATCCGATTCTCTTTTGGTATTGATTTTTCAAATCGTGACAAGCCAATCCATGACCAAGCTAAAAGTTTACCTCTATCGTTTCGATATTCATGAAACTCTAAATCTGAAATCTCATCATAATTAACAAGATTAGCCCCACTTTGGCGCTTTAACCGTGTTGTATACTCCTTAAATATCTGACCACCATTTACAAATATTTCATACTCATCCAAACGATATCCTACACTGTCTGCATATTTATAAATTCTCTCCGCAAAATGATAAAAAGTATTTTTATATGGTACAGGCGCAACAAAACTTAGATATCTTTTTATCTCATCACAATTTAGGAGAACCGTATTTTCTCTGTTAATGCCAATAAGCTCCACTTTGAAATAGTGTTCGTCTGACTTTTCACCAATATAATCATACTTGACAATTGAATCCCATATTTCATCGACAGTATATTTTTTGTTTTCATAAAGCATTTCTCGCATCTTCTTTGCATCACATGTCATAATAGAAGCCACTGCTTCATCTTTATAACTTGTTGTAAACTTCAATGTTGTACAATATGCAAGACCACATAATCTTCCTATGCCTCTAAAACCTTTATTTCGCCCAATCTCTTTATTACTATTTGCTATGTCTCCTAAATCTGTTATAAATTTATCTCTTTTTACACCAGTCGCATTATCCTCAATGCAGATATATCTTTCTTGTGCATCAATTGTTATATCAACAGAGGCGTCTTCCTTTTTAATAATCCCTAAATCAATCGCCTTATCAATTTGATCACAAGCATTCTGGATATATTCTCTATATATTACTTTTGAATCGGAATACATCCCCGTTGTCAAGCTATCTAATATGTTTTTTCCAAATGTCGCCATACCAAACTCCTTTACTTAAATTGTTTATATATCGGTTTTGGAAACTTTATACTAAGCAACGATCTGAAAACTGGATTTTGGATAATGTATTCACCTTGTTTCAATCGTGTCATCATTGTTTTATACACAGATGAAATACTCTTATAATCACTCTTTGTAACTTCAATTGAATTGGTTCGACCATACGCATGAGTTGAGCAATTACCCGTAACCCTATCATGAATTGCACTTCTAAACTGCTCTGCTGCAAAAAGTATTACGCCTAATGAGCGTCCCCGCTCTGCCACATCAAGCACCTGCCTAAGAATAGGAGAACTTTTTGGTGAATCCTTAGACGCATACTTATTAAGTTCATCTATAAATATAATAATTCGTGTAGGTGGGTCAACATTTTCTTCACCACTATATTGTCCCAACTGTAAATCATATATTGCTCTTACTGCATCTCCAAATACAAATGCCTGCTTATCTTCGGAGAGTTTTGCAATATCTATAACATGCACCTCATTCTTCTTAATGTGTTTAACCGCATCCTCTATTCTTATCTCTCCTTTATCTTCAACTGTGTCACGTGCAAATATCGCATTATCTGTAATTGCTTTATTTACAATTCGGTAAAATTTTCGCCAACTTGCAATTGGAATTTCTTTATTTTCCTTTCCGCCTGCAATCGTCTTTTCTTTAACCGCCTCCAAAAACTCCTGCCAGTCGGATATTCTACCAAACTTTTCTTGCCCAGACATAATATAATTTATGATTGCATCCATTGTTTGAGTAGGATCATCAATATTCGCAAAAAGTAAATCCAAATTATTCTTATCATACTGATAAATATATTTGAATTTTTTAGCCTTCTTTTTTTTCATATTATCAGCTACTTCTTCCTCAGTCATATATGTATTCCAATGTCTAGTATTCGGAACAGAATATGGATAATAATAATGCACATTTCTAAACGGTACTGTAGACAAACCAAGATCCTCATACATTTTCAGTGTATCAGTTCTTGCTTTCAAAGGATCTTTCTCATCACTAAAATCATTGGACTGATCAATAGCCATAAGATCCTTACCCTTTACATTAAACAAAACAAAAGCAACACTATCATCTTCTGATGTTTTCTTTAAATAACTGTCCTGAATAGCTTTTAATAAAAACATTGCATAGGATGTTTTTGAAGCCAACCCAGAGATTCCTGAAATATTTAAATGTGCGCCTTCTGGTCCAATAATAAATTTTGAATTTAAATTAACTGGCAGTCGTACCTTATCGCAACCATCTGTACCTTCATACATTTCAAGATACCCACAAACTAATGGATTTTTAATATCGTTCAATCCCAAAGCATAATTTATTTCATCTGCCGTTGCAAGCATAACTTTTGCATTATTTTGTAAAGGTATGTAGATATTTTTCGTGTTACATATCACTTTGGCGCTTACATAATTCATGCCTATGCGAAGGGTATTTTCTTCTGCTTCAACATTCCCAAAATCACTAGATATAAAATTAGTCAAAAAACTCGCAGCATCTGTTATATGTGCAATATCTTCAATCACTCCATAGGAAAATGATTTATTAACATGCTCTACTTTGACAATATCAAAAGGATTTAATATTAATTTAGAATCTGTCCAGAAAGTAAAATCATCAATAGTTGTTGGTCTCTTTTCAGTAGCCAATACACGTCCTATCAAGTTGCTTGCCATAACATTTTCCTCCTAAAATAGCTGTAAAAATACATCCGAACTAATATATTTACTCTTAACAAATGTCTCTGTCAAAAATACCGGGTATAAATGATTTGCCCATCTTCTATCTATTCCATAACAAGTCGGATTACGCTCATTAATAATATTAGCTGATATCATGTCAATAACATCACTATCAATACCCTTTTCTATTTCATCATCCATCATAATCTTTTCTATTTTTACAACACCATCAAATGGTGTCTGAGTTCTTAACTTATCTCGTATTCTTACATACCATACCCCAAATTGCACATCCCCAAGAAATTCTCTATTTTCAAAACGTGCCACTGGAGTCCTATAAAAAACTGGTAAATTTGCTATGTACTTAGCATTTGGTTTTCCGGTATGATCCATACAACTTTCAGGATTAAATGACTTTGATACCCCAATTACCCAGTTATAATTGTGTTTAATCTTTTGAAGTGTTCTAAAATCCTCACGTCCAGATTTCATTATTTTGTATTCCAATGAACCATCCTTTAGTAGATAGCTCTTTTGTCCTAATAATTTCTTTCTAACTAACTCTGCAACCATTCTCTTTTCAGTTTCTATCATATAATCCTGAATTACACTTATTGCTTTATCCTCCAAATTATTATCTTTTGCTCCAAATTGTGTAGTAGAATATGGAAGTATAGCAGAAAACTTTAAATCAAGTTTTTTTAATTCCTCACTTTCATTAAGTTTTTTTAACTTGGATGCAAAAAAACCAGCATCATTTAAACCATCGGCATTACTATTTTTAGGTAATGCAAGAACCAATTCTCTATAAAACATTTCCGAATACATTTTCTTTTCTCTACGGCCACAACATCCTACTCCTATCTGCCCTGCAACTACTGGAAAAACATGTTTGCTATATGCTATATCATCTACTTTAAATACATGACGCGAACCATCAAGGAAATATTTTATTAGTGGCGTTGATCCTTTAATACTATCTGCCAAAGCCTTTAAAGGAACAGCTTTTTTATGTTTCGTTGTTTCTGCCGTTTCTTTCCATTTCATTACTTTATCCGACTCATTTTCATACTCAATTGAAGGCAATCCAATTGAATCATAACTATATTTATAAGTATGATAACTTGTACCACCCGTTTCTTTTGCGATTATCTCCATAATTTTAGGCATATGCAATCTCTTCTTTCCGCTTTATTTCTCTAGCTGTATATCAAAACAAATCTATTGTTACTTTTCTTTCCAGGTAACATACCCTATCTGTTTTCATTCCATCTTATGTGACTTACGTGGATCTCCCGGTTTTTTCGCATCCGCAGGTATCATCCACATCCTTCCTTTCAATACTGCACCTTTAATTCTTCCCTCTTTGCAATATATAGCAACTCTTCTTTGAGACACATTCCATTTTTTTGCAAACTCTGCTGATGTTAAATATTCCATTTTTTCCTCCAACAGAAATCCCCATATGCTAACAGTATAAGTATATTCGAGAAAGCGAACACTTTCAAGTGTCAAATTTACCTTATTTTACTTTATTCGCCTAATTTACTCATTGTAGGCTATTAAAAAGTTCATAATACTACCATTTTCATCATAAAACCCCAACATATAATATGTCAGGGTCTCATTACTACCTTAATAAGAAATTTTAAAATCATCCTACAAACGTTTCCGCCCATTCATCTGGAACACATCATGCCCCATAATACTCCTTACCGCCTGCCCCAGACTCCTTGCCCTCCCATGCTGATGATAAGGCTGGGAAGCCCTGTGCTTATGGAAAATAATAC
>OFFV01000464.1_pt1 | contig 32351 bp, 39 predicted proteins | sample 1521461 | NCBI WGS metagenome assembly OFFV01 (sample SAMEA3504120, study PRJEB24116) | mouse gut metagenome | biome: mouse gut; feature: mouse-associated habitat; material: faeces | place: Denmark | collected 2011 | reverse complement strand
GGGAGAAAAACATGACAGATAAGGTTATTGAAAACAACCAGGTGGCGATCATGGGGGAGATCGTAAGCGATTTCACTTTCAGCCACGAGATTTTCGGAGAGGGATTCTATATGGTGGATATCAGTGTGAACCGGCTGAGCGATTCCACGGATATCATTCCCGTGATGGTGTCGGAGCGTCTTCTTGACGTGGGCGACGACTATAAGGGGATGAAGATCTGCATCGTCGGACAATTCCGCTCCTACAACAGACATGAAGAGAGGAAGAACAGGCTTGTATTGTCTGTATTTGCAAGGGAAATCGAATTCGTGGAAGAGATCAGTGAGAGCGCCAAGACCAACCAGATCTTCCTGGACGGTTATATCTGCAAGGCGCCTATTTACCGCAAAACGCCCCTGGGACGGGAGATTGCGGATCTGCTTCTGGCAGTCAACAGGCCCTATGGGAAATCAGATTACATACCATGTATCTGCTGGGGCAGGAATGCAAGATTTGCCAGTAATTTCGAGGTGGGAAGCCGCTGCGCCATCTGGGGCAGGATCCAGAGCAGAGAATATATGAAGAAGTTATCCGAGGACCAGCTGGAGCGGAGAGTGGCGTATGAGGTGAGCGTGAGCAAGCTGGAGATGGTGGAGGAAGAATAAGAGAAGCGTGTCTGGTGAATAAAAAGTTGCACGTATAGACGGATTGTGCTATGATGAATAAAATAAATTGTGATAAATTGTATCATATGTGACAGAGTAATTGTCGGCTGTTGTGCAATATGCACAGACGGCAGTATAAGGAGTTCAATATGAGAAAAGGCATGATTCAGATCTACAGCGGTGAAGGCCATGGAAAATCACCGGCGGCGCTCGGGAGGGCGGTTCAGACGGCCTGCAGGGGTGAGGACGTCGTCATCATCCAGTTTTTGAAAGGGCGGGGGCTGACCAACTCGGAATTCGTGAAGCGGTTAGAGCCGGAGATCAAGATCTTCCGTTTCGAGAAATCGGATGAGGATTACGTGAATCTTTCCGAGGAGCGCAAGACAGAAGAGTGGCAGAACATCCGCAACGGTCTTAATTTTGCCAAGAAGGTATTGTATACGGGAGAATGTTCGCTTCTGATCCTCGATGAAGTATTGGGACTGATCGATAAGGGGATCATTACGGTGGAAGAACTTAAGTCTCTGCTTTCGGCGAAGCCGGAGGAGATGGATATCATTATGACCGGCATTACCCTGAATGACGATGTGTGTGTGCTGGCCGATGAAGTGACTAAGGTAGAGACCATGCAGTTTAAAATATGGGAATGATACGGCAGGGCAGTCTGGCCGGTGCTGCGTATTTACGGCGCGTCTGCGCTTTAGAGATCCGGGTCATCGTGCTATTGACAGATGCGCGGCACAGTGCTAAGATAAATGCAGTAAATAAAGATAAAGGAATTGATAGAGGTTGCGCTTTTTATCAGTAGGGTTTCGGATGTGGCAGGCACAGGAGAAGGATCAGGAAAGGAGAAAGCGCCGAAAGGGAGAGTTGCCTGATGATTCTTACCTTGGGCATACAGTTAAGAGCTGTATGACTGTCATCGGAACGATGGGGCGCTATCAGAGGTAAGATAAGGAATGAAGCTGGCCCCTGTGCGGTCAGCTTTCTTTGTACCAATGTATCAATGGAAAGGAAGGGTAAGTATGGCGATTTTTAAAGGAGCAGGAGTGGCGATCGTTACGCCGTTTCATGAGGACGGCAGTATCAACTATGACAAATTCGAGCAGCTGGTGAATGAGCAGATCGAGGGCGGTACGGACGCGATCATCGTGTGCGGCACGACAGGGGAGGCTTCCACATTGACACATGAGGAGCATCTGGATCTGATCAGATTCTGTGTGGAGAAGGTGAACGGCAGGGTGCCGGTGATTGCCGGAACAGGTTCGAACTGTACGAAGACGGCGGTCTATCTGTCAACAGAAGCGGAGAAGTACGGTGTAGACGGCCTGCTTCTCGTCACACCCTATTATAATAAAGCGACCCAGAACGGGCTGTTCGCACATTTCAAGACGATAGCGGATGCGGTGAAGCTGCCTGTGGTCCTCTACAATGTACCGGGCAGGACGGGCTGTAATCTTATGCCGAAGACCGTTGTCAGGCTGTGCACGGAGGTCAGCAATATCGTGGCGATCAAGGAAGCCAGCGGTAATCTCGGGCAGGTTGTCAAACTGATGGCGCTGGCGGACGGTAAGCTGGATCTGTATTCCGGCAACGACGATCAGATCGTACCGTTTATGTCCGTAGGCGGCAAGGGTGTCATCTCTGTTCTTTCCAATGTGGCGCCGAGACAGGTGCACGATATATGCCAGAAGTTCTTTGACGGGGATGTGGAAGGCAGCATGAAAGAACAGCTGCGGGCCATCGAGCTGTGTGACGCACTGTTTTGCGAGGTGAATCCGATCCCGGTGAAGGAGGCCCTGAATCTGATGGGTAAGGAAGTGGGCCCGACCCATATGCCGCTGTCGAAGATGGAGCCGGAGCATGTGGAAGTATTAAAGACTGCGATGCAGAATTATGGTATCTTATAGAAACAGAAAGCAGCAGAGAGCGGAAAGTGTCTGGCGAAGGTGCGGAGGCATCGGCGTCGGGCACTTTTTCAAGAAGGAGGAGAATCTATTATGGCGGAAAAAAGAATCAGGGCGATCATGCACGGCTGCAACGGCAAGATGGGACAGACCATATCCGGCCTGATCGCTGCAGACGAAGAGATAGAGATCGTGGCGGGGATAGATGCTTATGACAAAGTAAGCAATCCCTATCCGGTGTTCCGGGAGATCGGCGCCTGTGACGTGGAGGCAGATGTGGTCATTGATTTCAGTGCGGCGCCGGCGATAGACGCGCTGCTTACATACTGTGTGGAGAGAAAGCTGCCCTGTGTGCTGTGCACGACGGGATTGTCCGGGAAGCAGCTTGCGGATGTGAAAGAGGCTTCCGGGAAGGTGGCGGTCTTGAAGTCGGCGAACATGTCACTGGGGATCAATCTGCTGTTTAAAATGTTAAAAGAGGCGGCCGGTGTGCTGGCGGCGGCCGGATTCGATATCGAGATCGTGGAGAAGCATCACAATCTGAAGAAAGATGCGCCCAGCGGGACGGCGCTTGCCCTGGCAGATTCCATCAATGAAGAGATGGGCAATGCATATGAGTATGTCTATGACAGGAGCCAGGTGCGGGAGCCGAGAGCGAAGAAGGAGATCGGGATCAGCGCCGTCAGGGGCGGAACCATCGTGGGTGAACACGATGTGATCTTTGCGGGAGCGGACGAAGTGGTGACCTTCTCCCATCAGGCATACTCCAAGGCGGTATTCGGCAAGGGAGCCGTGCAGGCAGCGAAATTCCTGGCAGGCAAACCGGCGGGTATGTACGATATGAGTGATGTGATCGGTTAGGAAGAAACTCTGCCATAATGGGAGAGGAAAACAAAAATTTGCTTTAAAATGAAGAGGTAATGAAGAGATTATGAACGATCTGGAATTAAAATATTTAAAGAGCCTGTCCAGACAGTATCCGACGATCGCTGCCGCATCGACAGAGATCATCAATCTGCAGTCTATTCTGAATCTGCCCAAGGGGACGGAACATTTTATGACGGATATCCACGGGGAGTACGAGCAGTTCAATCATATCCTGAAGAACGGCTCCGGTTCCGTGCGGCGCAAGATTGACGAAGAGTTCGGCAATACACTGAGTATCAGGGATAAGAAGAGCCTGGCGACACTGATCTATTATCCGCGGGAGAAGCTGGATATCGTGCTGCGGGAGGAAGACGAAAGTTCGATCGAGGACTGGTACAAGATCACCCTGCACAGGCTTGTTCAGATCACGAAAAGGGTTTCCTCCAAGTACACGCGGTCCAAGGTGCGCAAGGCGCTGCCGAAGGATTTTTCCTATATCATCGAAGAACTGATCACGGAGAAGGCGGAGATACAGGATAAGGAAGCCTACTACAACGAGATCATCCATACGATCATCCGTATCGGGCGGGCGCAGGAGTTCATCGAGGCGCTGAGCAACCTGATCCAGCAGCTGGTCATCGACCATCTGCATATCGTCGGGGATATCTATGACAGGGGGCCGGGGCCTCATGTGATCATGGATACGCTGTGCGATTATCACTCTGTGGATGTGCAGTGGGGCAATCATGATATCGTCTGGATGGGAGCGGCCAGCGGCCATCTGGCCTGTATCGCCAATGTGATCCGTGTGGCTGCAAGGTATGGCAATCTGGATACGCTGGAAGAAGGCTACGGCATCAACCTGATCCCTCTGGCCACGTTTGCGCTGGATACTTACAAACATACCGACTGCAGCGCCTTTTCCATCCGGTATAATACGGAATATGATACCAAGGACTTAAGTCTGGACACGAAGATGCATAAGGCCATCGCCATCATTCAGTTCAAGCTGGAAGGGCAGATCGCCATGCGCAGGCCTGAGTTCGGTATGCAGGACAGGCTGCTGTTTGAACATATTGATTACGAGAACCGGTCGATCACTTTGGGCGGCGTGACCTATCCCATGAAGGACGTGGATTTTCCCACGGTGGACAGGGAGAAGCCCTATGAACTGACGCCGGAAGAAGAACAGGTGATGGAACGGCTGCGCCATGGTTTTGTAAAATGCGAGAAGCTGCAGAAGCATGTGAAGTTCCTTTTTTCCAAGGGAGGACTGTATAAGGTATACAATTCCAACCTGCTCTACCATGGCTGCGTGCCCATGGACGAGGAGGGGAACTTCAAGAAGGTCAATGTCTACGGGGAAGAGTTCAGCGGCAAGGCGCTCTACGATGTACTGGAGCACTATGCCAGGAAAGGGTATTATTCCGACAACCTGCGGGAGAAGCTGAAAGGGCAGGATATCATCTGGTATATCTGGTCGGGCCCCAATTCGCCGGTATTCGGTAAGGACAAGATGGCCACCTTCGAGCGATATTTCATCGAAGACAAAAGTGTACAGAAGGAGACCAAGAACAGCTACTACAGACTGCTTGACAAGGAGGAAGTGATCGAGAAGATCTTAAAGGAGTTCGGGCTGGATGTAGAGCATTCCCATATCGTCAACGGGCATGTGCCGGTGGAGCGCAGGAAAGGGGAGTCGCCGATCAAGTGCGGCGGCAAGCTGCTGATCATTGACGGCGGATTTTCCAAGGCTTATCAGGATAAGACCGGGATCGCGGGCTATACGCTGGTAGTCAATTCCTACGGGATGCGTCTGGTGGCTCATGAGCCTTTCGAGTCCACGGAATCCGCCATTATTCACGAGTCGGATATTTTCTCCGATTCGGTGATCCTGGAGACGACCACCCACCGGCAGAAGATCGCGGATACCGATATCGGCGCGGAGCTGCGGGAGATGATCCACCAGCTGGAAGAACTTCTGCAGGCCTACCGGGACGGCACGATCATAGAACGCTGATACGCTGATACAAAGAAACAGCCTGCCTTATGTTTCTTCCAAGGCAGGCTGTATGCTTTTAGCGGCCTGTTTTACGGGTGGATGTGCCGGTGGCCTTGTTATTGTTGGTCGTGCTGTTGGTGCTGGTGTTACTGTTGGTCGTGCTGTTGGTGCTGGTGTTATTGTTGTTGTCGGAACCGGTGAGGTCGTCTACCATGTTCTCAACGCCGTCGGCAGCATCGTCGATCATGTCGGAAGCGGCATTGCCTGCGTCATCGACCGCATCGCCTACGTCGTCCATCAGGGAATCATTGTCATTTCTGTCCCCGGCTGTCACGTCGTTGACGTTATCATTGTTGTTGATACCGCCGGTTGTGTTGTCGTCTGTGATGTCCTGGGAAGAACCGTTGGTCGTGCTTCCTGTGCTGGTCGTGTTTCCAGTGCCTGTGCCGGTATCGTTGGTGCCGGCATTTGTACCGGATTCTGTGGTAGTCGTGCTGTCATTACCGTTGTCTGCTGCATTGTCGTTCTTTCTGCCGCAGGCAGTCAGCATGGCAATGGAAAGCGTCATAAGAGAAACAAGCAATAATGTTCTTATCTTTTTCATAATTTCCTCCATTCTGATGCATTCTTTATTCCGATGCATTTTTTATTTTTAAAGCCTGTTTGAAAAGTTTTGATTGCGGCAGTCTGCTTTTTGAAAAACAGCTGCTCTTGTGTTATTATGCCTGTTAGAAAATAAAATATGCATTGGTGGATTTTTATTAAGAAAGGCGGGTACGAGCTATGGAATTCAGACCCTGTATCGACATTCATAACGGCAGCGTGAAGCAGATCGTGGGCGGCAGCCTGAAGGACAGCAACGATGAAGCGACGGAAAATTTTGTATCAAAACAGGATGCGGCATTTTATGCCAGACTGTACCGGGAATATCAGATCAGGAACGGACATATCATATTGTTGAATCCGGTCACGTCCGCGCACTATGAGGAGACGAAGAGGCAGGCACTTGCGGCGCTTCGGGCTTATCCCGGCGGCCTGCAGGCGGGCGGCGGCATCACACCGGACAACGCGGGGGAGTTTCTGGAAGCCGGAGCCAGCCACGTGATCGTCACATCCTACGTCTTCCGGGACGGACAGATTCATTATGATAATTTAAAAAATCTGGTAAAAAAGACCGGCAGACAACACCTTGTGCTGGACTTAAGCGTCCGCAGAAAAGACGGCCGCTACCTTATTGTAACCGACAGATGGCAGAAATATACGCAGGTAGAGCTGACAGAACAGACTCTGGATGAGCTGTCGGGATATTGTGACGAATTTCTGGTACATGCGGTGGATGTGGAAGGGAAGGCGGACGGTATAGAGTCGCAGGTGGCAGAGATTCTTGGAAACTGGGGCAGGATGCCGGTAACTTATGCGGGCGGTGTGCACAGCTTCGAGGACCTGCGCGATTTAAAGCGTCTCGGCAGGGACAGAGTGCATGTGACGGTGGGCAGCGCCCTTGATCTGTTCGGCGGCGGGATGAAGTTTGAGGAAGTGTTGCAGGAATGCCGGAAAGGGCACCGGTTCCATTCGAACCCGGCTGCAAGAAAACATCCATGATAAAAAGTAAGACTGATAAACAACGGCTTTAAGATGTAACCACTGTCTATCAGTCTTTTGCATGTCAACTGCTGTAAGCGCTGCACGCCGTATGATGCATACTCAGAAGTTCAGGAAATCTCTCTGTGTCTGGATCTCCGGCGGGATTGCAGCACCCGTATTCTTGATCTTCTGGAGAAGATTATTCAGGTGGTGGAGACGCTGGCCCTGCTTTACGTCGTAACGTTCCATCGTCTCTTTGTACAGCGGATTCGCTTTCAGGGAGTCGCGGATCTCTTTGGCAAAAGGACAATAGGTGAAGAGGATCGCACGGGCAATCTTATTTAAGCGCGGCGAACCGGCTCCTTCATAGAGCACCCAGGACTCATAATCTCTGATAAACATTTCCTTGAAGCTGTTCTTCGCCTTCTGCATGGCGAGCTTGATCTTCTCCTTGGCGTCGGTGGACAGTTCATGATTTTTCTTATAAAACTGGATATAATCGAAGTATTCGCTTGTCAGCGAAGGCTCCGTCACGTCGTTCCACCTCGGACCCTGGACGCGCTTGCACATCTCCCAGCGGAAATCTGCGGTCAGGCGGATGAAGATATTGGTCAGATCTTCCATCTGGAAAATGGATACCATCATGCGGGCAGGGGTAGTACGTTTCCGGCCCTCGATCTCCTGCCACATAACGCCTCGGATTCCCATATTGGGCATCAGGATGATGTCGGGCAGCACTTCCACACTGACATATTCCTTGGCAATTCCAAGTTCGGTGTTGGTGTAGATCGTATCACGGTAGTAGGCACCGAAGTCAACAGAACGGATATGGTTAAAGGCCGCCTCCACACTGGCTACGGATACGAGCGAGGTATCCAGGTCTTTTAAGATATTGTGCTCTGAAAAGACGGGACAGAAGCTGCTGATCCGTCCGAAGGTGATCTTGTTGATGGACGGGAAGACGCTCTGCAGTTCGAAGAGCACCATCTTCTCATTGTCGGTGAGCATGGCCGTCTCTTCGGCCGCGGTGATCTTGCCGCTTGTTTTCAGTTCGTGCACATAGGCCGGATAATCTGCGTCGAATTCGTTTCGGCAGGGTGATTTTTTGCCTTTGTAGATTGCCATCAGCCAGTCGTAGACCGTGTAGAGACCCTTCTCCGGGTCTGTGGGCAGGTAATCTATGATGGAACTAAGGTAAGAAGCATTCTTGAGGCCGGCCAGCTGTTCATCCACATAACCGAAATTAAAGAACATTCTTACGACCTTCGGGATCTTGTCGTCGTGAAGGCTGCGCACGAAGGCTTTCTCATATACGTCATAGAATAATTTGGTGATCTTCTGCCGCAGCTTTCTGGCGGAATCGTCGGAGCTGTTCTTGTCGGTCATCTTGCGGTACTGGTCTATGGCGCCGCGGAATGCCTCGGCCGTCTCGTCGTCTACCTGAGAGTAGGAGAGGATGGTGCCCAGAGAGTCCATGATATCGGCGGCGCTGCCAGCTCCGGCTTCGGCCGCATCTCCGGCGTGCATGGTCAAAGCATTTAAGCGGTCGTGATATTCGGCAATACGTCTATCGTACATATCGCGGTCTATCGCGGAATGTCCTTCCAACTCTGCCATAATGGTAGAGATTGCGCTGCTCAGTGTCTCGGAATCTTCCCCTTTGGTGCCGGTTCTGTAAAGCAGGCTGGCATAGAGATCAAACAGATCAAGCCGGTTCTCGTTCATCAGGAGATTGGAGAGGTCAGTCTTGTAGTCGTACAGGACGCGGCTGACAGAGACAACGTGATAAAGATCCTGACTTGCTTTCGCCAGAAGGCCGAACATGAAGGCCGGACTTTTCTTACGGACGGCGGCATTCTTGACAAGCGCCAGGAACTGGCCGTAGAAGCCGCTCAGCCATTCGCCCGGTTCCTCTTCCAGCGACAGTTCCGGGAGCGTATCAAGATCCGGAAGCGCTCTGGGAGAGATGCCGTGCTTCGTGCAGAAAGAGGCGTATTGTGTGTAGCTGTCCGTCAGATAGTGATAGAAGTTATCGCAGTCCTTACGGGCCAGTTTATACTGATCCAGGATTGCTTTGAGCTGTCTGTACAGGGAGGTGACGATCCGGTCTGCCATTTCCGGATTGGAACCCATCAGTTCAGCCAGCTGTACTTTGGTACAGGGATAGGGAGCGAGCGCGGTCGCTTCCTCCGTCTGATAAGTAATATAGTAAGAACCGATATGCATCTCGCAGATGCCGATGACATCTCCTTTGGTCAGGCGAAATTCTCCGCCAGGATAAGTGGCGAGGACAGACCCCTTTGCGATCAGATGTATGGCAGCGACCGGCTGGTCGCTTTGAAACAGTTTTTCCCCGGCAGGGAATTCTTTTACAGCCATGGCGTATTCCTTTATCTGCAGATAGAGCAGAGTTCCCTTCTTTTAAAATATGAGAACAGCATTTTTGCCGTTCCTCTCCAGTATACAGCGAATGCGGGATAAAAACAAGAAAGAAACTGTTTCCTTTTTGGCAAAGTGCACAAGAACTTTCAAGGTATTTTGTGCTGTACTTTCCGAGAAAGTGTGCTAGAATTATATGACAGGTATGTCGATTATAAGGGTTGTGCGTATTTGACGGGAAATGTGTCGAAGCCGGTTTTTGCCGGTGCTGTGGTCTGTCGGGGCAGACGAACGTGCAGGATGGAAGGGCGGCCGGTGGCGGTCAAGGATGAGAGGGGCAGTGGGTATGGATAAAGAAGATATTGAATACAGGCGGCAGGTCGTGAATACATATAAGCCGGACGTGGAGAAGCTGATCCGCTATCTTCCCTGGCTGGAGGAGAAGTCTGGAAGCAATGTGCAGGAGACTTTTGAGGGTTCCGGGATCAAAGGCAGTTCGATCACGTTTCCGGTGTATGACGGAACGCTGATGAATTTTATCAGGGAAGTGCAGCGGACGGGACTCGTAGACCGGAATTATCCGTATATCTATTCGAGGCACAGGATCAGGACGGTGAAGGATGAGCTGGCCGCTATCGAGCGGTCCGGGATCAGGGAGATGGACGTCCTGAAAGGAATCCTTTCAAAGTATGTGCTGGGCGGCATGACGAAAGGCAAAATGTGGACCGAAGCGGTTTATAACAGGATCTTCCTGAATGTGGTGCGGAAGATGAAAGAGAATCTGGAGTTTTGGGATAAGCCGATGCGGTGAGTGCATGGTGCAGGTAAGCAGGCGCTTATGGCGGATGCCGGAGCCGGTGAACGGATGTGACACAGAGGCATCATGCAGCAGCTGGTGATGGAGTGCAGCACAGAGGCATCATGCAGGTATCATGCAGCAGCCAGTGATCGGATGCAGTACAGAGGAATATGGTTAGAGAAGGAAATACAGGCAAATGGGAGAAAAATCAGCGCAGAAGAAGAAATACATACTGGATACGGCGAGGAAGGTCTTCGTGGAGAAGGGCTATAAGAGTGTGACCATGAAGGATATCGTGGAGGCCTGCGGGATCAGCCGCGGCGGGCTGTATCTGTATTTCGACAGCACGGAGCAGATCCTGTTGGAGATCCTGCAGATGGAGGCAGAGGAGACAGACGATATTTTTTCGGAAAATATTACGGAGGGGGACACGGCAGCGGATATTCTGACGCTTTTTCTGAAAGAGCAGAAGAAGGAGCTGCTGCAGAAGAATACCCTGACGACGGCCGTATATGAATACTTTTTTGCAAATAAGACAACAGACAAGAACAATATGCTCAGGAAACAGTTCGAAGCAGGGGTAAGAGTTCTGGAGAAGCTGATCGAGACCGGCATCGCCAGCGGGGAATTCTACTGCGAGAACCCGAAAGGAGCGGCCAGCAATATCATGTATGTGCTGGAGGGGATGAAGATCAATGCGCAGACTTTCGGTATAACGGAGAAGAAAGTGGACGAACAGCTTCTTTATATTATGGAAGGCCTGATCATCGACTGACCGGCTGGCCGGAGCCTGGCATGGCAGGAGGCTCGGGAAGAAACGGCGATTTGTGCGAGATCTTACGGCAGACATGCCAGGTGGTGTGCCTGCCGTTTTTGTCGGAAATTTTTTGCAAAAAGTTGAAGACGCTGCGTCCTGTGTTCCGTTATAATAGACAGAAGCGGCTCAAATGGGCAGCGAAGCCATCGCAGAACAGCCGGAAAATACCTTGTAAGGCGGAAAATCATGCGGGGCCGGATCATAAGGAAGGGAGGCAGATCATATTAATCGGGAAGAACAATTATCAGCGCTGATTGATTCCTACCAACATCTTGTTTTTTCGATATGCTATAAAATGACAGCAGATTATTTTGCCTCCGAGGATCTGACGCAGGAAACTTTTCTGTCAGCATACAGGCACTTGAAGGATTTCGATGGACAGCATGAGAAAGCATGGTTGTGCAGGATCGCCACCAACAAATGTCTGGACTATGTGCAGAGTGCGGGAAGGAGAAGCATCCCTACCGAGGATACGGGCATAGAGGAGAATCTGGGAAGAGGGCAGACCTTTGAGAATGCGCCGGAGCGCGCGTATCTGGAGGCGGAAGTGAGGGAGACGCTGCTTGCCAGGTGCAGGTCATTGAAACCGCCCTATGACGAGATCGCCAAGGCGTACTATTATGACGAGCTGGATGTGAACGAGATCGCAGCGGGAAGAGGCATGAAGGTCAAGACAGTACAGACGCAGGTATACCGGGCAAGGGCAATGCTGCGCAGGTTGTATGGAAAGGAGAAGGGCGCATGATCTATCAAATAGAAGATGAAAAGAAAAAAATAAGACATCGAAGCAGTGACGACTTCTCCGGCGGTCTGTCCGAGGAAGAACTGCTGAAACTGATCGAGGAGGTCGAAACCGGGGAAATGATCCACGCGCCGGTTCACCTTAAAAGCAATGTGCTGACGCAGATCAGGAAAGAGCGGGACGGGAACAGAAAAAGGCAGCTCTTTGTCTATCGTGCAAAAGTACTGATCGCGATGGCCGCGGCATTGATGGTACTGATATTGATGCCGGCGGGCAGAATGGAAGACGTCGGGCGGATGTTTGTGTCAAAGCAGGGGAATGCAGTGTCCATGGAGCAGGTCGCACTGGAACGACGCAGGCATATAGACGACAAATGGGAAGCGTACAGAGAAGAGCGTGCAAGCGGCGGTATACGCGGGATGATAGATGACATTGGCGTAAGAATCTCACAGTTTGGAGAGAATCTGTCCCGGGATCAGGACAGGGAATAGAAAGCGAGGAAGAAAATAATGCAGAGAAAGAAAAGCAGATTTTTAGTATTTATATTATCTTTTATACCCGGAGCGGGGGAAATGTATATGGGATTTATGCAGATGGGGCTGAGCCTGATGCTGGGATTCATGATCCTGACAGCGATCGTCGGCCTGACGAATCTGGGGGCGTTGTCGGTCTTTCCGGTCGCCCTGTATGCTTACAGTTTCTTTCATGCCAACAATCTGGCGACTCTGGATGACAGGTCTTTTCATATGATCAGGGATGAATTCCTGTTCGGATTTGGCAATATCGGTCATCGGCAGTGGAGACTGGAGGGCAGGAACAGGACGATAGCGGCAGCTATTCTCATTATTCTCGGTATTATGATGCTGTGGCAGGTTGTCTTCAATGTTCTCTGTGATATTTTTGGCTGGGAAAATGTGCTCCTCAGCAAGCTCTACTATTTTGTGCGGGATGAGCTGCCCAGAGCGGTAGTCGGTATTGCGGTGATCTGGGGCGGCCTTGCACTGATTCGCGGTAAGAGGATACGGATCGAGGAAGAGGATTTCGCAGCAGAAGACAGGCCGGAGAGAGACAGACAGCAGCCGGGGCAGGATGGCTGGAGAGGAAGAGAAGGACAGCAGCCGGTACAAAATGGCTGGGCAGGACAGTATGGACAGCCATCGGCAGACGGCAGGCAGACAGGATGCGGACAGCCGCCTGTGACGAGCGGACAGATGACGGTTCGTGATGCACAGCACGCTGCAGACGGTCGGGGCGTATATGGAGAGGGATCTGTGGTAGACGGCCGGATCATATATGGAGAGGGGCCTGTGGCAGACGGCCGGATCATATACGGAGAAGGGCCTGTGGCGGACGGACACAATCTTCATGGGGACAGACCGGCGACAGAAGAAGGATATGCGTCGCAGACATCGGAAAACAGAAATTAGGAAAACCGGCAGGAGGTAAGTATGGAACAGGAAGGTAAGAGTTGTCAGGTTAGAAGAGTCGGGTCAGTGACGTTCGGAATCACATTGATCTGTTATGGTATTTTATTTCTGGTAAGGATCTTTGTACCGACACTTCAATATCATGTTATTTTTCAGTGCTGGCCGGTGGTGTTCATCCTGCTGGGGATAGAGATACTGGTAGAGAACCGCAGGGGCAGGGACCAGACGCAGAAATTCATCTATGATTTTGCAGCCATATTTATGATGGCGGGGATGCTGTTCTTCGCAATGATCATGGCAGTAGTCGATTATGCGGTGCAGTATGGCAGAGTCATCTACTGGTAAGCGTCTATCCCGGAGGATGCAGGGGCGTCAGCAGCTTTATAATTCTTCACAGGAGATCTCTCTCCTGGCAAGGAACTGTCGGACTGCCTGATCCCACAGGGTGTCGGGGGTCTTATCCATGAGAAAGGTGTTGTAGGACGTACCCGTGACCAGAGTAAGGCCGGTTCCGTCATAGCGGATATTCAGCACAAAGGCCTTGACCTGCTGGGGTGTTATGCCGGTCTCTCCCTTTTTGAGGACAGAAGCCACGTATTCCGGGATCAGATGCAGTACAAACTGAAAGGCAGCAGGTGTGCGGCGCCCTTTGATCAGATCGAAACAGACAGGCCGTATGGTCTTCCATTTCGTGAAATCATAAGGGCGCATTTCTTTGTCTTCCCATTCTTCGCTCGTGTAGAAATCTCTGTTCTGATGTCCGTCTATATGAAAAGTGTTATAGGTGCTGATCGTAGCCTCTTCCAACAGAAAACTGTCAAAATCTTCCCCGCCCAGCAGCTTTCCCATAAATTGTTTTACATTCGTTATTTTAAGTGCGATCATAGTTTACCTCGCTGTCATGTTATCAGTCGTTTGCAGAGTTGTATAACTTCATGTCTTATAGTAAACGACATAACAAATTTCTAATGTCGTTAACTATAGTATAGCACAGTTATACAAAAGAGGAAAACATTTCCGCAGGCAGCAGTATAACATATGGAAAATCAACTTGACTTTTTATATTATGGGTGGTATATTTATAACATAAAGAGCGAAATACACCACATACAAGGAGGTTTTTATGAAGCACAGGATTAATTATTTAGGATTTTTATCTCTATTGGCACTGATAGCGGTTTTGGGGTGGCGGACAGGAAATAAAGGTTTATATGGCTTTTTTGGCTTTGCCTATTATTTTCGTTATTACTGGGTAATCCCCGATGAATTTTTCCGGCTTAATGTGCAGAAAGCCGCTACGTTTGCATTCATGTCGGAAATGATTATGCTGGTTCCGTTTATGTTTGTCTGTACCTCTGTTTATGGCACTGACAAAGCGGTTCCTGTCTCTTTTGCCCTGAGTTTTGCGGTGACTGTTTTAGCGTTTACGACGGCGCTTGTCTTTTTGGAGTGGAGAGAACGAAAGGGAGCAGAGAATGATTAAGAACCGAATCAAAGAATACAGGGCAAAATATGACATGAAACAGGAAGATTTGGCCAAACTGGTAGGCGTCCGCAGAGAAACGATCGGAAATCTTGAAAAAGGCAAATACAATCCTTCGCTGGTTTTGGCATGGAACATTGCAAAGGTATTTCATGTTTCGATCGAAGAGGTTTTTACTGTTGAGGAGCAGCGCTGATCAGGCAGGGCATCAGCCTGCCTGCAGGCTCTGCATGAGAGCATAGAAGTACTGTTCCTGGCCACTGCTGAAATAGTGATACCACGCGTCCAGCGTATCAGGGTGAAAGATTTCCAACCGCTCGAAGATTTGTTTTGCCCACAGCAGAGAACCGGTGGAACCTGCCGTGATCAGATTGCGGTCTGCGATAGATGGTTTATCGACGTAGCATTCCTGCCCTTTGTAAGAGGGAGAATACATTTCCAGATATCCCAGACCGTTGCTGGTGTGCAGGCGCTGGTCCAGCAGGCCGGCGTTTGCCAGAGCAGCAGTGGCGCCACAGATGGCACATACCGTTGCGCCCGCCGAAAGGAGCAGTTCAGCCTTTTCAATGACGGCACCATGCCTGGGATCGTCCCAGGTGCCTGCACCCGGTAATACCAGCACACTTTTTTCGGATATCGCAATATCGCTGATGGTACAATCCGGAAGGAGCGTCAAACCGCCCATTGTTTTGACGGGCTCTGCTGAGAGACTGACCGTTTTGACCAGTATATCGGGCGCACCTTCTTTGAAAAAACGCCCGGAGTGCAGTTCCGCAGTAACATACCCCAATTCCCAGTCGGCTAAAGTGTCAAGAATATAAACATAAACCGTAAACATTTCATTCCTCCATTTCCATTTTCATTTCTACTTCTGTATTTGGTTTCCATTTTCTGTTGTGCTGTCAGCTTTTTTATGATATCAGACGATTGTTGACATCAGTATGGCAACAATCTATAATCAAAGAAAATTTTTGAAAAAAGGCGGTTTTCAAATGAAAATTGACAGACTTGTCAGTATTATTATGATACTGCTCAAAAAGGAGCGTACAGGCGCACAGGAACTGGCGGATATGTTTGAGGTTTCGCCCCGCACAATCTATCGGGATATAGAGGCCATCAATATGGCAGGGATTCCGGTACGCTCAACAGCGGGAGTCGGCGGCGGTTTTGAAATCATGCCGGAGTACAAAATTGATAAAAATGTTTTTTCTGCGGCTGACCTTTCTGTAATCCTGATGGGGCTTTCCGGTCTTTCCAACATGGTACGCGGGGATGAGATTATAAATGCACTTGCAAAGGTCAAGAGCTTTATACCGGCTGACCGGGCAGAAGACATTGCAATCAAGACGAATCAAATCTGGATTGATCCAGGTTCGTGGTCAGGCAACCCAAATATCCGGCCGTACCTGCAAACGGTCAAAACCGCTCTGGAAGATCACAGGCTGCTTTCTTTTGCATATATAGCGCACCATGGAAACAAAACTGTGCGAACCGTTGAGCCATATCAGCTTGTATTGAAAGGCGGCCACTGGTATTTTTATGGGTACTGTCACACAAGAAGTGATTACCGTCTGTTCCGTCTGTCCCGTATGGCGGATCTGCAGCTTAAGCAGGACACTTTTGTCCCGCGGGAATATCCAAAACCGGTTTTGGATTTTGACAGAATCATACAAAAGATGCAGACAGCAATTCAAATACGCATTCATAAATCTCTGTTGGACAGGGTGCTTGAATTTTGTACGTATGACCACTTTGCTGCGGATGGCGATGCCCATTATATTGTAAATTTTCCGTTCATTGATAACGAGTATTACTATGATATTCTTCTTGGCTTCGGAGATAAATGTGAGTGCCTTGCGCCTTCTGACGTCCGTGCAAAGATAAAGCAGAAAATACACGACATGGATGCCGTATACAGCGGGAAATGCCCGTAGACATGCATAAAAAGCAGTAAATCTATTTACAATACATAAGGTTTCATGTTATCATAAGTAGTAATGAAAACTACGTTGAATAGTTGTGGAGGCCTTATGAATTATAAAATTGTTGTAGACAGCTGTTGTGAATTACCCGGGAAGTATAAGAATGACGAGCGGTTTCAGAGAATTCCTCTCGGGCTGGAGGTCGGAGATTACGCGATCCAGGACGATGAGAATTTTGACCAGAAGGTTTTTCTGGAGAAGGTGGCAGCCTGTCCGCTGTGTCCGAAATCTTCCTGTCCCTCACCCGAAAAGTTTATGGAAGCGTACCACTGTGAGGCGGAGGAAATCTTCGTGGTGACGCTGTCCTCGCATCTGAGCGGAAGCTATAACAGCGCAGAGCTTGGCAGGAATCTCTACCATGAGAAATACGGCGGGAAGAAGATTCACGTAGTGGATTCTGAGTCCGCCAGCTGCGGAGAGACCCAGCTGGCCATGCGGATCATGCGGTACAAGGAGGCGGGGCTGTCTTTCGAGGAAACGGTGGAGAAGATAGAAGTGTTTAAGCGGAAGATGCGTACTTATTTCGTGCTGGACAATCTGGAGACGCTCCGCAAGAACGGAAGGCTCAGCGGCGTCAAGGCACTGGTGGCCTCCACGCTCAATATTAAACCGGTCATGATCGGGAATCTGGGCGTGATCGAGCAGAAAGGACAGGCGATCGGCATCAACAAGGCTCTTGCGAAGCTGGCGGATAATATCATAGCAGACGTGGGGCATCCGGAGAAAAGGACGCTTATGATCAGCCACTGCAACTGTCCGGAGCGGGCGGCCTATATGCGCACGCTCATGGAGAAAAGGGCATCCTATAAGAATGTGGTGATCCTGGATACGGCGGGTGTCAGCAGCATGTATGCCAATGACGGCGGGATCATCGTTACGCTGTAAACAGATGCCCGTTGTTTTATTTACGTATCTTACATCACCAGTATTTCGATCGGGGATGTGATAAGCAGCAGTACGAGCAGTATCTGTAGGATCAGAATAGCCGGCATACCGTACAGGAAATACCAGTGCCGTGTCTTGTGGCGGAAAAGGTGCATCCCCGCGATGGAACCGAGGGAGCCGCCGATCAGGGCCAGCACGAACAGGGTAGACTCGGGAATGCGCCAGGCTCTTTTGCGTGCCTTGTGCTTGTCTACGCCCATAAAGATGAAACTTGTGCAGTTGACAGCAACCAGATATATGATAATCAGTGTAATCGCGTTCATAAATTTATCCTTTTTCTTTAGAGTCGGAAAATGTCAGGTGTTAGTATCATAACATAAAAAGGTAGAAAAGGAAAGATGACGGCAAGAACAGAATTTGAACCTGTGTACAAAGATATATTTCCCTTCTGGAGCAGACTTTCAGAGGCGGACAGAGATTATCTGTGTGAGAACTCTTATGCCGTGACCTATCCCAGAGGCAGGAATATCCATGACGGCAATGACTGCTCCGGGGTGATCCTCGTGCGAAACGGCAGCCTCAGACTTTATATGATGTCGGATGAGGGCAGGGATATAACGCTGTATCGTCTGCACAGGGGAGATATTTGTATGCTGTCTGCCTCCTGCGTGCTGGAGTCCATCACTTTTGATGTGTTCGTGGATGCCGAGGAGGACAGTGAATGCTATGTGATCGGCGGGCCTGCTTTTGCGGCATTGTCAGGGCGGGTCCCGGATATCAGGATCTTTGCGCTGGAGACTGCCGTCGGCCGCTTTTCGGATGTGATGTGGGTCATGCAGCAGATTCTTTTTATGAGCATGGACAAAAGGCTCGCCATTTTTCTGCTCGACGAATCGGCCAGAACCGGCGTCGATACCATAACGCTTACCCATGGACAGATTGCCCGCTATATCGGCTCTGCCCGTGAGGTCGTGTCAAGAATGCTCAAATACTTTGCAGCTGAGGGGATCGTGGAGGTTTCCCGCGGAGATATCAGAATTCTCGATCGGAAACGGCTTCGGGAACTGACAAGCTGAGAAAGTCTGAATGCATATTGTTACGGACGTCCATAGTCCTGCGGGCGTCTTTTTTTGCCCTTTTTTACCGACAGAGCAGAGGAAGCTGTGCTGCAGTTTATCAAGGAACAGACGGGTGCGGTAGTTTTTTATGGTTCATGTGATTTCTTCCACTTTTTTTGGTGTAAATTAACGGAAACTTGGTATATTAGATCAAAAAGGGAGTGATCACATGAAAGACACGGTCTATGGATATATCCGTGTATCCACAAGGGAACAGAATGAGGCGCGGCAGAAGATTGCCCTGCGCAGCTTTCCGGTGCCGGAAGAAAATATCTATATGGACAAGATGAGCGGAAAAGATTTCGAGCGCGACGCCTATCAGGAACTGGTGAGGAAACTCGAAAGGGGCGATCTGCTGGTGGTCCAGTCGATCGACCGGCTGGGGCGCAATTATGAAGAGATTCTCGAACAGTGGCGCATCCTTACGAGGATCAGGCAGGTGGATATCGTGGTGCTGGACATGCCGCTGCTGGATACGAGGAAAAAGGGGGATGACCTGACCGGCACTTTTGTGGCGGATCTGGTGCTGCAGATCCTCTCCTATGTGGCTCAGAGCGAACGGGAAAATATTCGCAAGCGGCAGGCGGAGGGGATTGCGGCGGCCAAAGCGCGGGGTGTGCATTTCGGCAATCCGGGCAAGCCTGTGCCGGCAGATTTTGCGGAGACGGTGGAGAAATGGAGGCGTAAGGAGATCAGACTGCCGGAGGCACTGGAACATCTGGGGATCGGCCGCACTTATTTCTATAGACATGTGAAACTGCTTGAATTGTAAAGGAGCTGTCGGATACACGGCATCGGGCCGAATACATAAAAAGGGGCTGAGGAAACGGTGGAGTTTGTGTTGCGGCAGGGGCAGGACTGTGTTATGATCGCAGTAAAATAACAGGTTTCCGGAGACTGTAAATAAGAAAGAGGAGGTCGATTGGCTGATGAAGAGGGCCGGGAGACATTCACCTGTCGGAATGTTACTGTGTATGGTGGGCGTGTGCGTGCTGCTTGTCGCTTCCACGGTGTTTTTGCTGCGTCCCGGGAGCAGCGGGGATGTAGAGCCGGCGAAGATCCTGTTCGCCGGTACGGAGGACGATGCGGACTGTGCGATCCTGCTGAGCCAGGATACATGCGTTATGATCGACACGGGAGAAGAGCAGGATGCAGAGCATATCCTTACCCTGCTGGAGCAGGAGCAGGTGGAGAAGATTGACTGCCTGATCCTCACCCATCCGGACAAGGATCATATCGGAGGCGCGCCTGCACTTATGGAGGCGCTTTCCGTTGGTCAGATCGTAGTGCCGGATTACGGACAGGAGAAGGAAAGCTACGAGACGCTTATAGAGACGGCGGAGGCGCTGGGGAGCAGCATCACGGTACTGGCGCCCGCGCACAGCAGGGATCTGCGTTTCGGGGATCTTTCGCTTTGCATCTGGCCGCCGGAAGAAGCGTATTACGAGAAGGACAACGACTATTCCCTGGCGGTGCTTGTCAGGCACGGCGGGGTGAAGATGTTTTTCGCCGGGGATGCCCAGAAGAGAAGAATGAAGGAACTGCTGACCTATTCTCTGCCGCAGGTGGATCTGTACAAAGTAAGCTATCATGGGCGCGACCTCACCACCGGCGCCAGGCTCATCGGCAGCATCCGGCCGCGGTACGCCGTGGTGACGGCGGATGCACCGGGGCCGGAGATCGAACAGGCGCTTCGTCTGGCGGGCGCGCAGGTCTATTGCACGAGGGGGCAGGACGCGGTGTTTGTCAGCGACGGGGAACTCTTTTCCTGTGTGCCCTGACAGCCCTGCTTCTGAGCGGTATTCCAATCCCGATCGGGGCACGGTTTTTTACTGTTTCGTGATAAATTTGATATACCGCGTGCTGATCACATATACCATACCAAAATAACATAAATACAGCACAAAGAAGCAGACCATAAAACTGCCCATAGCTTTAAGCAGATGGTTGTGTATGGGTAATATAGAGTTCAGCTTATGATTGACAAACGGTGCGGCTGTCCAGAGCATCATAAAAGACATCAGTACCGGCATGAACAGCTTTAGAAGTACCTGCATACAAATCAGTTTTTTCAGAGCGGAACAATTTTGGCCCATATGAAATAACAGCCGTATATTTCGATTCTCTCTCTTCAAATCAATGATTTGCGATAGAGAGAGGATAGAGAAATAAAGGATCATAAAAATAATGCAGATACTGATCTGTAAAAATCCCATCCACTGCTGTTCCTTTTGTTCAAAAATGGAAACAGCCGGATTAAGCAGAAGCGTCCCAAAGACAAAAGCGGCTGCTGAAAAAATAAAGCAGATGCAGAAAATGGTATTTACATTGGCACCGGTTTTTGGGCCGCCTGTCATTTCAGCCATCTGATACAACCGGTTGCCCTGGTATAAAGTGTCTGCCTGTGACAGACGTAAGGATGCGATAAAAGCATACAGCCACCTATAGAATGAAAAAACGCACACCAACACTGGCAGTGAGATAAAGGAGATGGAAACAGACATGATCCTGCCGGACAGAAAGGAAATGCCCGACAGCTGTGCCAGATAGCCGAAAAAGCTGATCATAAGCATCCATCCCCAAAAGGATTTCCGGCCTGTGCCAAGCGGCTGATTGTGCTGTTTTTCCCGCATAAGCTGCACAATCTGTAAGTTATATATTTTTCTCTTCATAAAAAATGTTGTCAGAATTTCTACACAGCAAAAATAACCAAATGTCTGCAGAATGCTTTTCAGGATAATTCTGGACATGGAGTGGCCTGCGGTATCCAGCAGTAATGTATGGCAGCAGATAGAAAAGATGCCCGTCCCGGAAGCCACACCCACAACAAAGCACAACAGTCCTGTCAAAAATAATTCGCACAAAAATACCAGTGTCAGCTTATCTTTTTCCATGCCAAGCAGCATATAAGTGGCAAATTCTTTTGCCCGCTGCCTGATGACAAAATGATTGATATAGTTTGCAAATACCGCCATGATCAGCACGATCAGTAAAGGCAGGGCCATTGTCTGAAAACCCGCCTGCATATCCCCTGTATCCGCAATACAGTTTGAAAGAAAAATAATGGAAGTGAGCATGACCATGGATGCCATATAAAGGAGATAGTCGAGCATGGAACGCTTTGTGTTACGGAGCGCTAATTTAAGATACATAGGGAACACCTCCTGTTATCTTTGCGAAAGTATCTAAAATTCTGGTGAAAAATTCCTGTTTATTTTCCTGTTCCCGTTTCAGGGAGGCTTTTATTTTGCCATCCTGCATAAACAGAATCTCATCGCAATAACTTGCGGAGAAGACATCGTGCGTTACCATTAGGACAGTAGCAGTATATTTTCGGCAGAGCATGACAAAGGTTTCCAGTAATTGGGCAGCGGCATGACTGTCCAATGCCCCGGTCGGCTCATCCGCGAGAATCAGGCTGGGGTTTGTCGCGATCGCTCTTATACAGGCGCATCGCTGCCGTTGACCGCCTGAAATTTCATACGGAAATTTATGCAGGATCTCCGATATCCCTAATTTGCCGGCCAGATCAATGATCGTCTGTTTTACGGTCTCTTTTGGCATCTGCTTAATCGTCAATGCCAGTGCGATATTCTCATAAACCGTTAAGGTGTCTAATAAATTGTATTCCTGAAATACAAACCCCAAATGCTCCCGGCGAAAAGATGCCAGATCATTTTCAGACAGGCCGGCAATGTCATGACCGTCAATTTCTATCTGCCCGCTGGTAGCCTTATCTATTGTTGCGATCATATTCAGTAAAGTGGTTTTTCCGGATCCTGATGCACCCATGATGCCGACAAAACGCCCTTTGGTGATTTCAAAGCTGACATCTTTAACGGCTTCGGTTACGGTACTTTCCGTTTCATATACCTTTCTGATATTTTTTATCTTTAACACGCTCGAAGCAGAGGAATCTGTCTGATTCTCCCACCGGTCTTCGCCAAGCAGGCTTGTGACGACTTCAAGCAGTAATTGATTAGATTTCTCTTTCAGATTCTCATCGGGTATGAATTCACCTGCAAGCAATTCATTCAAAGTGATGTGGAGCAGATCGCACAGCGGACAAAACAGGGACAGATCAGGCATTGATTTTCCGGTTTCCCATTTTGATACAGCCTTGTCCGTTATTCCCAACATTTCAGCCAGCTGGTTTTGGGTCAGGCCGTTGTCTTTTCTTCGCGCGGCAATGAAACCGCCTATTTTCTTTTGATCCATATTTCAAAAATCCTCGCTTTCCATCATTATGATACAGCAGATGGATCAAAAGAACACCTACCAACAGTAGAGTTTCGAAAAAAAGTTATAAAAACGCATAATTTCACAGATATTTTTACAACAAGACAAGGTCTGTTTGCAACTTGCCATATCAGAAAAAAGCAGTTTTTACGATATAATATAAACAATATTGTTTTTGTCATCCGGCATTGATTGTGGGAAATTTACATTATATAAGGAGATGGAAACCTATGGAGAACTTTATTGGTCAGACAGATGCTGATGTGCGATCCGTAAGAGATGCCATTTGTGTGGCAATCTGCGATGACGAGGCGTTTATGCTTGAACTGTTGGAGGAAAAAGTAAAGAATATGCTTCCTTCTGCGGTAATAGAACAGTTTTCTTCCGGCAGGGAGCTGTTGGAAGGCAATACGCAGGCGGACATTTTACTTCTGGATATACAGATGCCAAAGATGGATGGTATGGAGACGGCAAGGCTTTTCCGCAGGCAGCAGGGAGATGCACTCATCATATTTATTACAGCGGCTCCGGAATATGTCTTTCAGGCATTTGATGTAGGTGCGTTTCATTATCTTGTCAAGCCTTTATCTGATGATAAATTCGATGAGGTCTTTGGAAATGCGCTGTTGGAAATCGGACGCAGGAATAAGGGCAGAGATGGGGGTGATGGAGACTACATGATGATACAGGCAGGGGGAGTCCATACAAAAATATTGTTTAAGGATATTGTCTATGCGGAAGTGTTTAACCGTAAAGTCATCATTCATACCATAAACGGCGATACAGAATATTATGGGAAACTGTCCGATCTGGAGAAAAAAGTCGGAGAGGATTTTTTCAGACCACACAGGTCGTATCTGATACATTTTAAGTATGTGCTGAGGTATGATGCTGTGTCTGCTGTTATGGAAAACGGGACAGCGTTGATTGCAAAGCAGAATTATCCGAAATTTGTGAAGCAGTATCTGAAATATAACCAGAGGAAAGGAAGGGAAATCAGGTGAGTCTGGTAGAATTATGTTGGAATATTACGTCTTATGTATCAATTATTGTGCAGCTTGGTGCTGCGGGCATATGCCTTGGAATATTTGTATCGCCTTATATGCCGGGCAGAAGCAAAGCGATTAAGGCAGGTACAATGTATGGCGCGGTGATGACGGTCTTATATATCATGCCGCCACAGATCGACAATATCCTTGCATATTTCATTGGTACATTAGCGGCATTTGCCGTGATGTACGCAGAGGACAGGCGCAATATCAACCAAAAGATATTCGTGTCTGTTACTTTTTTTTCATTGCGTTGGCTGTCCGCCTCTATGGCAGGAATGATAGACCGTTTTTTTGATATTGTTCTTTTAAACCCGCAGACAGCAGCTTTGGTTTGGCTGCATTACGGATTGTATGTGGCAGTAAGAATTCTGGGCATATTGTTTGGTTTTCTGCTTCTGCTGTTATCTGTCAGGGCAGTCAACAGGGCGTATGAAAGCAAGAACAGATATATGGAAAGAAGGGAACTTGTGATGCTGACTGTACCGTCCCTGTCAGGGATAGCCGGTTATGCAATATTCCATTTTTACCAGATTAAATCCGAAATGACGGGATTCTATGATGTACTTTGTTTTTTATATTATCTGATATCCGTAATGGCAATTCTTGTGACAATTATTATCTTCCAGCATTGGAAAACTTCACAGGAAGAACAGTCTGGACATGAACTTCTGGAAAGCCAGATAAATAATATAAAAACGCATATCGAGGGGATTGAAAAGCTGTATGGAGATATCCGTTCCCTGCGTCATGACATGGGAAACCATATCCAGATGATAGAGCGTTTGATGGGAACGGAAAACACTGCCGGGGCTTCGGCATATCTTGAGAGACTGAAAATAGAATGGCAGGAACTTGCACCTGAGATCAGGACAGGAAATCCGGTTACGGATATGATTCTTTTAGAAAAGAAAAAAGAGGCTCAGATGCGTGGAATCCGATTTGAGAGCGACTTCCGTTATCCAGAAAACACAAAACTGGATGCCTTTGACGTCAGCGTGATTTTGTATAATGCGTTGAATAACTGCATGGAGTCGGTAAATGGGGAAAATCCGTATATCAGGATTCAGGCATTTCGCAAGAACAGTATTTTTATGCTGATTATCGTCAACAGTTTTGAAGGGAAACTTCCCATCAACCCGGCAGACGGACTTCCATACACGACGAAAAAAAGCGGCGGGCATGGAATCGGTTTAAAGAATATGCTCAGGGTGGCCAGAAAGTATAAGGGGGATTTGTCATTTGAACAAAACAGGAATGAGGTTACGGTAGGGATTATGCTTCAGATCGTGTAAGGGGTTCACAACAAAATGAGGGTGGTTCACAATATGGTGCTTTATCCATACAAATGATATCCCGATAAAATTCATAGAGAGCATGATTTTCTCATATGTGAAACGGCTTTCAGAATATTTTTGAAGGAGGATAAGTACAGTGAAAATTAATGGCATCAATGGAGCAAACACACAAATGGGGCAGCTGGGAATGAATCAGGCAGCAGACTCATACAGCCGGAATATCCAGAACCAGATTGCCAACGCACAGAAGCAGTTGCAGGAACTTTCTTCCAATAAGGAAATGACATTAGAAGAAAAGATGAAAAAACGGCAGGAGATACAGCAGCAGATCAGTGACCTGAATATGCAGTTAAGGCAGCACCAGATGGAACAGCGAAAAGAAAAACAGCAGGAGAGAGCTTCCTCGAAGGACAATATGCCCGGCGGGACGAAAACAAAAGCAGGAGAAAAAGGCGCAGGACTGTCACCGGAGGGCATGACAGCAATGCTTTCTGCGGATACGTCTATCAAGCAGGCGAGAGTGCAGGGGGGGGTGGCAACAAAACTGGAAGGCAGGGCGAATGTCCTGAAAGCAGAAGTCAGACAGGGCGGAGGAAATGTGGAAGCCAAGAAAGAGGAAATTGCAAAACTGGAGCAGAAAGCGGAGAATGCAACAGCTTCACAAATGAATACGCTTGCAGAGGCAAATAAGGTCATGGAAGAAGCTGCCGTGGCAGAGCGCAATGAAAATAAGACTTCCGGTACAAAAGAGGAAAAAACAGACCGGGCAGAAAACATACAGCCTGTTGAAACAGCCGTTCCGGAGGCTGCAACAGAACAGGCGGCAGTTTATACCCATGTTGATGTCCGCTTATAACCCCTGTATAGACAGCGGCATGGGGTATTTCGATAACCCGGAAACTTCCCAATTTGACAGGTACTATCCCAAAAGTAACTGCTTGCTATTTTGGTGACGATTCTTTATACTGTCAGCGGAGGTGAAAGTATGGTTCGTTTTTACATAGTCAGACATGGACAGACGCTTTTGAACAGCTTAGACCGGGCGCAGGGATGGGCTGATTCACCGCTCACCGAAGCAGGAAAGCAGATGACGGCTGACATAGGGCAAAAATTAAAGGGAATTGATTTTGATGCGGTTTATACCAGCGATATGCTCCGTGCCGTACAGACGGCAGAACTGATTCTGGAAGCAAACGGAAAGAACGGTGTGCCAATAGAAAGGGACGTAAGGCTTCGGGAATGGTGCCTGGGGTGTATGGAGGCGGAGAATAATGCGGTTTTCATAAAGAATGTATCGGACTGGCTGGGAGGAGCGTCTTTTGCAGAGCTGAATCAGCGGCTCCCCGATGTTGCGGATGTCCTCTATGAGCATGATACGACAGGAATGGCGGAGCCGTTCCTGGCAATAGAAGAACGCCTGAAAGCTGCATTCATGGATACTGCCCAAAGGCACGGAATGGGGGAAGGCAGCAATATTCTGATCGTAACCCATGCCTTTGCCATAAAGACAATCATCCATTTATTTGCGCCGGAGCAGTTGGGTAAAGTGGAGAAGGTAAAGAACGCATCAGTTTTCCGGCTTGTGTTTGAAAATGGGGTTTTCTCATTGGAGTCGGATATATAGTTATGAAAAAAATGAAAAATCTGCGATTCGCGTAGCCGGATTAACCATTCACGAAGCAGGCGGCAGCATTCCCCCCCTGATTTTTTCGATAAGTTAGTTGAAGACTGGAGGTGGCAGAAACGATAAAAAAATATAAAATCTTCTATGGAAGTATCCGCAAAGTACGGCACGAGGAAGAAACAGTTTTCATTTCTGGAAGTTATGTATCAAACTGAAATATATTTGGCACCACATCAGGGGCAAACGTTTTCAATGCCATTCGGTACATTGCCTTTGCATGGATTCTATCATGCCAAATGAAACGTCTAAGCACTTTTCTTAACGACCATTCTTCATCATAACTTCCAAAATGGACTGTATTTTTCAAAAAGTCCGGCTGGCTTTCCAGAACTGCAAACCCACGTTCCCTGCATTCCACAATGGTTCCCTCATGATCTGCAGCAACACCAATTTCGCCGAAATAGTAATCATTAACATTTTTTGTGTGTTCATACATTTCAAACGCCGTCCGGGGAACCTGCCCATAGAAAGTGACTCTAACTGGGAGGCAGCTTTTGTTTTTATCAGGGATTGCCTGATACAATGACAGAAAATCCCGTGCTGATTTCATGGCAGGTGCTTTCAAATCTTCATACTCAGAAGCACTCAATTCTTTCCGTTCTTCATCAAAGAGGACGTCAGAATCAGCATCCGAAATAGTCAGATCAGAGCATTTCTCCTGAACTATTTCGGGTTCAAAAGAATCCGAAATCAAGTCACCTTTCCACATTAGATAGGATTTTATTTCAGAAGGCATTTTCTGTATTGCCAAATCTTTAGAAGCTCCTCTTGTAAAAGCTCCAATAAAACTATCTGCATACAAAATGCTGTCATTGCCGTTATGTTCCCATACACACCTTATTTTCATAAATAAATTCCCTGCTTACGATGATTTACTTTTATAACGAATTTCGATTGTTGCTGGATTTATTATATACCGATCCGACACTTTGGAGAATATATTTTATGTTTTTTCTATCCCCTTTTTTCGGTATAAGAATGTATATGTGATTCGGTTCGCCGGATCCCTGTTGCCGAACCCGCATATTTCATCTCCAATAACGGCTGAATGGCGAAAAACTTTAGACTTATTTTGGAATTTTTTCATTACATTTATGCCTTTCGCCCCATTTTATATGCCTTTCGTTACATGCATCCCAAAATCATAGAAAATCCGTCGATAAATTATGTGACGGCAGAAAGGGAAATCTGAGGTGATGCATTATCCGTATCAGCTCATTCCAAAAGAGGAAACTGTTTTTCATGAAAGTGGAGAACAGCTTTGGCGAACGGCTGAAAAGTATCATGGAACCATGGATTTCAAAGTAAAGGATGGGGTGTTCATCCTGTCCGTGATGATGAAAGATGAAAAGGAGAGAGGAAGATGGATTTCGGAGTGACAGGTAAATTGGGAGGGTACTGTCTGGCGGAGCAGTACCGGAAGAGTACGGCGGCTGATCAGAATGGAGGCGTGAGTTTTGCGGAGCTTGCGGCGGCAAAGGCGGCGGGGCAGTCAGAGGTATCGGGAATGAGCTTTAAGGATATGTGGCAGGCGAGGTATCCCGGAGCGTACTACCATGTGATGGATGGTTCAGCAATATCGCAGGGAGCATGGGACAGGAATGATTTCCCTCTTGAAAAATTCTTCCGGGATGATGCTGATACATCCGCGGTAAATTGGAAGCCGACAGGAGTCGAGCCGGAAGCAGCCAGTCCGCAGGTACAGTCCCGGTGGAATTCTACATTAGGGCAGAGGTCGATTATTGTACCGCCGGAATTGGAAGAAAAGATGAAGAATGATCCAGAACTGGCTAAGAAGGTAATGGCGAATGTTGAAAATTTTATTACCACATATACGGCAACCTCCGTCAGACCGGGGAGGGTATGTTCATGGCTGATCTCGCTTGATGAAAATGGAGAAATAGAAAAATACCGTGTGACAGGGGGCGGCGGTAATATATCCGGGCCGACAGAGGAAGAAATGCGCCAGTTTGAAGCGGAGCAGGCGGCAAAGAGGAAAAGGCGTGAGGAATATGCCCGTCTGAATGAGGAAAGCGCCCTGAAACGCAGGCTGATGGAGCAGGAAGCAGACGAGAGATATTATAAGGACAGCATGACCAAAAAGGCGGTTTCGATTGCCGCATATGAGGCGGCGGGCATTTTGAAGTAAGGAAGATCATGCCCGGACTTACCGCAAGGGGGCATGGGCGGCTCCGAATGACAGAGGGGCCGCAGGTAAGATTTTTTGAAGGAGGATGAGAATTATGTCAATGGAGATCAGTAACAATTATAGCAATTATGCGAAAAGCGGCACAAGTACCGCAAAGGAAGGCAATGTAACAACAAGCACGGTGGAATTGAAACCGTATCTATACAGGCAGCTTTACGGGAGAGAAAAGGATTTCGTTCCCTTTCAAACAGGGTTTCGTTCCCTCGCGGCTGACTGCGTCAAAATTCTGCCGATATAAAAAGTAAAAAGAACTGCCCGTGGGGAAGTTGATGCTTAATGCGAGAAAAGCACTCGCATGGGCAACTCTTTATTACGGGAATTCGGGAGTATGTTTATCTGGCAAAAGAAAAGTATGGGGAGTTTGTAAAAGCCTATATGCGGTATCTGAGGAATGGGGTGGGTGCTGATGGCTGAATATATCATGAGGATGATCAGTGTTCCGCTGTATTTGTTTGAGGGGTACTGCATCCAGTTCTTTTTTGGCAGGTTTGCGGAACCAAAGCTGTGCAGATTAAGGAATGCACAGTGGATAGCTGGGATTGTGTGGATTTTGATAAGGATTGTCAAAGGGGCTTTATTCCGTGAAACAGACAGTGTGACGCTGATTGTGGAGTTGCTTTTTACTACCGTTTCCTTATTTGCTTTTTGTGTGGGTTGGTATAAGGGAAATATGCCGCTGAAAATCTTTCTGGTCATTCAGTTTATCGCCTTGCGTGAACTGGCATTTTGGGCAGGGTACAGTTTCCTTTATATCGGAAAAAGACTGATAGACATTTTGGTACAGGGGGCAGATAGCAGCATGGAATCGCCGGAATACTTACCTGTGGCGGCAGATGTGCTGGCCTGCTTTTCCGTTGCGTTTGTGGAAACCATAGAAGGAGTCCTGCTTTTTGTTTCCATAAGGAAGATTGTAAAGAGTTACCGTTGCAGGGAAAAGGGGAGGATGGAAAAGGAAGTGGTTTTCTATCTGCTCCCTGCCGTGGCTGGCGTGTTGGTTTCAGTGCTTGTGAGACTGCTGATGATCACAGTTACGGATGGCGTTCCGGTCCTATCAAGACAGCACCTGCCTGGTGCCCTGAAAAAAAGGCGGCAAAACAAAAACGAAACGGGCAATGCCCGCTTTAGAAACAACCGGGGAGAGGCAGTAAATACTGTGTCTCCCTTTTTTGATTTTATCTATCTTACAAACAAATCACTGGCGGCAAGCGCCCGCATCTGCCCTATTGCTTCATCATAGGGCACGGCATCTGCTGCAAAGTAGCTTGTAATATCCTGATAGTCCTCCCTGTAAAAGGAATTGTCACAAAACTCCATGATAACTGCCGACACATCAACGGCCTCCTTCGCTGACGGACATACCTGCATCCTGGAACGATGCTTCCTCACCTCTCCTATCAATATGGCAAATCCCTCATCAAATTTTATCAGTGGAGTCAGCTTGTAAATATCATACAAATGGCGGGAACAGCGCTTAGACCTTCCCTGAAGATAATAGTCACACAGGGCAAAGACTTTATCTATGTAGGTCCGCTCCAGAGACTGCAGATTCATGGAGAACCTGCCCAGAGAGAACTGTTCCGCCAAATCTGTCCTCCCTCTCCTTTCCAGATAGTCCCCGATATAATTGCGGATCTCAACCACCTGCGTAGGGAAAGAATAAGAACCCAGGGCCGTCTCCAGCTTTACATACTGTGGCAGCCTGTCATCCCAAAGCCCAAACACCGATTCATAGGAAAACAGGTAAGCATTGTAATCCCTGTCGCTCTGGATATCCTCCCAGTTTGCAACTGGCATTCCCAGTTCTTCACTGATCCCTTTCAAAACAACATTTTTTAATTTCTTCCTTCTGCTCTCACCAATATGTTCATTGAACGTAATATCAATATCTTCGGAAAAACGGTCTACCACATGGAATCCTTTCGACAGGGATGTACCCCCTTTGAACACACATTTGTCCAGCTGTTCCGAGAGCAGTTTCAAGATCAGCGTCACATAATAATCCTTTTCCACTATAGCCGGTGTCCTTCCGCTGCTGTCAGCAGCCTGTTCAACTATATCCCTAAATGTCTCCCTATCCCTGTGCAGATACATGTCCATACCCCCTGTCCGTTTCAACGGACACTAATTCAATATCTGGGAGTGCATTTCTTCTGAAATCAACCCCCGTCTCATAAATCGCCTTGTATATCTTCAACGGATAATTGGCAAGGAACCTGTCCACTACTGCTTTTGTAAGGGCATGCTCCCTGGCGTAGCCGGTAAGAATCCGCCCGCAGACCTCTGGCTCCTCCTCCGCGCATTTCTCCAGATCCTTCAGGCAGTCCAGGAACTGCAGGACGGCCACGTTTTCATCCGTGACCTCCACCACAGGACGCCGCAGGATATATTTCCGGCTCTTTATCGTCAGCTCCCGGACCTGCGCCGGTGCATAATTGCTGGTGATCTCCTCCTTGAGCGGCACCTGCGTGGACAGTCCCATACGGTTTGCAAGGGTATATCCTGAATAATACCCTACCCTTTTCCCCCTGCGCCTGACATATTTATGGAGTACAACCGTATCCGCTGTCAAAGCCATCTTTTCTCCGAAAATATCTTTTCTGGGAAAGTAATATATCCCTGCTTCAAACCTGCACAGGATGCCGTCATCGGTAAGCCGCTTCAAGTGATACCGGAGGTTTTCTTCCGACAAACCGGGAATGGAAATATCCCCCGCAAAGATCGGTTCACCCTGTTCATAGTTTTCTGTCAGATATTTATATAGCACGGAACCGCCATCCTTTCGTTTTGTAAATTTATCTCTTACTTATTGTTAGTATATCCAAAAAAAGAATCTCTGTCAATGAAAAGAACTGGCAAATTTTAGCATCCTCAGTAGGTACTCTACACATAATTTTACTATAATATATCCTAAACAGGAAAGATGATTAAAATGCCGCAGAACAAATTATCTGCAGCTTTGCAGAATACCAGTGATTATAAACTGGAAAACGCAATACAGATGCTGCAATCTTAGAAGCATAAACCGAATATGCCATGAACAGAGAACTTCATAATGCCAGAAGCGCATTTGCTTTCCTAAAGAGGAAATATTTCAGCTATATATACAATATATAGTATTTTATAATTCAATTATTCTATATATTGTGCTATCATAAATTTGTTATTGAATTTTGTGCAGTTCCAGAACGAAAAGCACACGCTGTTTATCTGTACGCAGGCAGGAATGACTACGGCAA
>OFFV01000462.1_pt1 | contig 32426 bp, 24 predicted proteins | sample 1521461 | NCBI WGS metagenome assembly OFFV01 (sample SAMEA3504120, study PRJEB24116) | mouse gut metagenome | biome: mouse gut; feature: mouse-associated habitat; material: faeces | place: Denmark | collected 2011 | reverse complement strand
CGGGAGGGTATGTGCGGATCGGTGAGGTCAAATATTTTTTCTTCCGGAATGTGACGCTGGTCATGCTGGCGGCAGCGGGCGGCGTCATTGTGCTGGCGGCGCTGGTGCGCAGGGACAGGGAGTGGATCGTGAAACAGTATCGCCGGATGTCGGTCACGGACTGGCTGGTGTACGGTTACGGTCTGACCGTGATGTTGTCGTATTTGTGTTCTGATTACAAAGAGGATGCCTTGTGGGGCGTTCAGGGCTGGTATATGGGTGTTATGAGCCAGCTTATGTTCGCGCTCCTTTATTTTTTCTTTTCGCGGTATTTTTGCAGTGGATATGGGAAAAAGGCAGCCGGCGGGGAAACTGCCGGGACAGGCCGACGGCAGAGGACAGGGCCGTGGGGTTTTTCTGTATGGAAATGGCTGGGCGTCTGGCTGGCGGCATCGACGGTTGTGTTTGTGCTGGGTATCTGCAACCGCTACTCTCTGTATCCGATCGGGATGGAGGGGCAGACGGAAACCTTCCTCTCCACGCTGGGCAATATTAACTGGTACTGCGGCTACTGGTCGGTGACGGCGCCGGTGGGAATCATGCTCTACTGGTGCAGTGAAAAGGGTGCAGCGCGGCTTTTGTCAGGAGTGTTCAGCTTTATCGCGATGCTCACCGGTGTAACACAGGGAAGCAGCAGCGCCTGGCTGGTTTTTCTTGTGCTGTTGTCTGTACTGTTTGTTTTATCATTGCAGAGCAACCGGAGGCTGTATCGTTTTCTGGAATTGTGCATGATGTTTGCGGGCGCCTGTCAGGGCGGAAGGCTTTTGCAGGAGGTGCCGGGCCTGTCTTATAACTATCGGAGCTATCAGCCGGGCGAAGGTTCGATGATCACGGATATGCTGATCGGTTATGATGTTACACTGGGAGCACTTTTTGTTCTGGTATGCTGTTATGCGGCGGTGCGGGGGCTGGAAAAGCGCAGAGGCTTCCGGGTAGAAAAGCATAAATGGCTGTGGGGTATGTCGGCGGCGGCCGTGGCGCTGGTCGGTTGCATTACGGCGTTGCTGCTGTTGGTGGACAGCGGCGTGATCTGGTTTCGGGAAGTGCATGGGACGATGGAGCGGGACGGGTATCTGGAACCGGTGCTGGATGAAGACTGGGGAAATGGCCGTGGCGCTTCCTGGATGTGCGGCCTGGATGCCGTCCAAAGTATGGACGGCTTACATAAACTGGTCGGGATCGGGCCGGACTGCTTCGCGGACTATATCTATGAGGTGCCGGAGCTGGCGGAAAAAATGGTGGACAGATTTGGAGATCTGCGGCTGACCAATGCGCATAATGAGTGGATCACCATTCTCGTCAACACAGGGATGCTTGGATTGTTCTGCTACGCGGGGACCTTTCTGACGGCTTTTATACGTTTTGCGGGAAAGGCGTCTAAAGAGCCGCTGCTCTATGTGTGCGCAGTGGCAGTGCTGACCTATACGGCCCACAATATGGTCAGCTTTCAGCAGGTGCTGCATACACCGTACCTGTTTATTGTGCTGGGGATCGGAGAGGGGCTGCTGAGAGCATTGCGGGATGGCGGTGAGCCTGACGGCAGATCATACGGGACAGAAGAAGCGGATGGATAATCTGCGGCCGGAGCGTACATGCGAAGAAAAAAGAGATGCAATACAGAAAGAAAAAACGGAGAAACGATCATTGAGCCATAAATTGAGCAAAAAGAACAAAACAGAAATGGAATATACGGAGCTGATCAGGGAAGTGATCGAATATCTGCTTGCCGCGGTGCTGGTCATTCTGTGCGTGGTGGTGCCGCTGTATGCCAGGGACGGGTATCACCAGATCGGCAATGCCAAATTTGAGGCATATCGCAGGATCATGATCGGCGGCTTTGGTGTGCTGCTTATGCTGACGGCAGCGTACTTTATGTGCCGGGTAACAGGCAGGCGGCTTTCGCACGGGGGCAATGCGGTACGGCCGCATAAAGTCCTTCCGGAAGGGGTATCGGTCACAGACCTTTTCGTGCTTGCCTATCTGTTGCTGGCAGGGGCTTCGGTTGTGTCGGGCGGGTTTTATGAGGATGCGCTCTGGGGCGCGTTTGGCTGGAATATGGGCTTTTTGACGCAGGTGAGCTTTGTGCTGCTGTATCTGTACCTCTCACGGTTTGGAAAATATTACCGGGCGATGCTATGGGCCCTGTGTCTGGCGGCGACGGTGGTGTTTGGCATCGGCATTCTGCACAGGCTGATGATCGATCCCGTCGGTTTCTATGACGGACTGACAAATGACCAGAAAGCACAGTTTCTGTCCACGCTGGGACAGGCCACATGGTATGGGGCTTTTCTGGCGGTGACACTGCCCGTGGGCATGGGGATTTTTCTCTATACTGCGCAGACAAAGCGGCGTGTGATCGCCGGTGTCTATATGCTGACCGGCTTTTGCACGCTGGTGACGCAGAACAGTGACAGCGCCTATTTTGCGCTGGCGGGTATGCTGATCGTCTTTTTTATGGTATCCTGTGAGAAGAGAGAATTGCTGTGCCGGTTTACGGCAATGCTGACAATGTTTTTTGCAGCCGGGAAGATCATGTATCTGTTGACGCGGATCCGTTCCAACCCGGCGCTGGAACCGGATTTTATCACGCAGCTGATGTGGACTTCCAGGCTGACCTGGGGACTTTTGCTCCTGTGTCTGGCGGCGACGCTTATGCTGCATGGATCCGGTGCAAAAGGTGTAAAAACTGACGCCGGCACATCCGGGCGGCCGCCTGTGTTTTCACCTGTTGTCATCTGCCGGCTTCGCCGGGGTGTGGTCGCGGCCGTGTTTTTGCTGATCGGTACGGTGGTGCTTTTGATCTGCCTGCAGAGTCGCGGCGTGCTTCCGGCCGGTATTGCTGAGAAGATGGCGGCGGTCTCTTATCTGAACTGGAGCGATGACTGGGGCAACGGCAGAGGAAGGATCTGGAAATTTGCCTGGAGCGTGTTTGCGCGGGAAGATATGCGCCACAGGCTCTTCGGGGTGGGCCCGGACTGTTTTAACAGTTACGTGATGGCTTATCACGGTGAGGAAGCGTCTCTTTTCTGGGGCGAGAAAATGCTTACCAATGCGCATAACGAATGGTTTACCATTCTGATCAACGGCGGGATTTTCGGCGCGGCGGCTTATGCGGGGATCTATGTGACGGCAGTCGTAAGATTCCTGCGCGGCAGAGGGAAAGATTTGTGCCTGCTGACGGGGATCGGTGCGGCAGTGGTGTCTTATATGTGTTATAATTTTTTCTGTTATCAGCAGGTGCTGTGCACGCCCTTTATCTTTATCCTGCTGGGGATCGGGGAGTATATTCTGCGGCAGAAGGAAGCGTGAGTCCCCAGAGACAGAGGGACAGAACAGGACAGTGTGAGAGGAACAGACATAAGAGACAGGGAATGGCAGAACGGAATGCTGCTTAAAGAAACAGAAAGCGGATACAAAACATAGAAAGTAAAACAGGTTTAAGGAGGTAACAGCTTCATGGATGCAGGGATCAGAGAGGTTTTGCAGAAGTTCTTTCCGGGGGAGGAGATCGTGTCAGTGGGGCCGCACGGCAGCGGGCACATCAATCATACCTTTGCCGTGGAGACTGCGGGAGGGCAGAAGTATATTCTGCAGAAGATCAATACCGAGATCTTCAAGGATGTGGAAGGACTGATGGAGAATGTCGTTAACGTGACGGATTATCTGCGCAGGCAGATCGCGAAGGAGGGCGGCGATCCCGAGAGGGGAACGATGCAGGCGCTGCCGACTGTGGACGGAAAGTATTATTTTAAGGATGCAGAGGGCGGCTGCTTTCGCGTTTACAGGCTGATTGATGATGTGATCTCTCTGGATCAGGCGGAGAATGAGGAAGCGCTGTATGCCAGCGGGCTGGCTTTCGGCAGATTCCAAGCGCAGCTGGCGGATTATCCGGCACAGACACTGCATGAGACAATCCCGGATTTCCACAATACGCCGAAACGTTATCAGGCGTTTGAAAAGGCGGTGGAAGAGGACTGCTGCAAACGGGCAGCGTCTGCAGCGGCGGAGATTGCCTTTATCAAAGCGCGTAAAGCCCAGACGGAGATACTGACCGATCTGCTGAAGGCGGGAGAACTGCCGCTGCGGCTTACCCACAATGATACGAAACTGAACAATGTTCTCCTTGATCCGCAAACCTACGAGGCAGTCTGTATCGTAGATTTTGATACGATCATGCCGGGACTTACGGCATATGATTTCGGGGATGCGATCCGTTTCGGCGCCAACACGGCGGTGGAAGACGAACCGGATACGAGCAGGGTGTCTCTGTCGCTGCCGCTGTATAAGGCATATGTAAAAGGCTTTATGGAGGGCTGCGGTGAGCGGCTTACGCCAAAAGAGATAGAGACGCTGCCCCTGGGTGCAAAGACGATCACATTAGAGCAGGGAATCCGGTTCCTCACGGATTATCTGCAGGGAGATACTTATTATCAGACTTCCCGTGAGGGGCAGAATCTGGATCGCTGCCGGACACAGCTGGCGCTTGTGGCGGATATGGAGCAGAAGTGGGATGAGATGCAGATCTGATCGTTGTGGTGAAGTTATTTATCGAAAGTGATGTGGGTTATGGCGAGAACGGTAAGCATCGGCAATCAGAATTTTGAAAAAATCCGGGAAAACGGTTATTTTTATATTGATAAGACAGATTTTATACGGGAGTGGTGGGAAAGCGGGGATGATGTGACGCTGATCACGCGCCCAAGGCGTTTCGGGAAGACGCTGAACATGAGTATGTTGGAGCAGTTTTTTTCTGTCCGCTATCGGGACAGGGCAGATCTGTTTCAGGGTCTTTCGATATGGGAGCATGAGGCATACAGGCAGCTGCAGGGCACATACCCGGTGCTTTTCCTGACCTTTGCCGGCGTTAAGGAAAATACTTATGCGGGCGCGCGCTGGAATATCTGTATGAGTATAGAAGAGCAGTATAATAAGCATGATTATCTGCTGGAAGGCGACCTGCTCAACGAGAAAGAGAAGGCTTTCTACCAGATGGTCTCCACAGAAATGCCGGACAGTATTGCGGCGGTGTCACTGCGCTCACTTTCGGATTTTCTCAGCCGGTATTATGGGAAGAAAGTGATCATTCTGCTGGATGAGTATGATACGCCCATGCAGGAAGCCTATGTGAACGGGTATTGGAAGGAACTGGCGGCCTTTACGAGGAGTCTGTTCAATTCCACTTTTAAGTCGAATCAGTATCTGGAACGTGCTGTTATGACGGGCATTACACGGGTCAGCAAAGAATCTGTTTTTTCTGATCTGAATAATCTGAAAGTAGTAACGACCACATCCGGGCAATATGAAGACAGTTTTGGCTTTATGGAGCCGGAAGTTTATGAGGCGCTGGATGAATTTGGCCTGTCTGATAAGAAGGAGCAGGTAAAAAAGTGGTATGACGGTTTTACATTCGGGAACAGAAAGGATATTTATAATCCATGGTCTATCATCAATTTCCTTGAGGAGAGAAAAGTCGGTGCTTACTGGGCAAATACCAGTTCTAACAGTCTGGTCAGCAAGCTGATCCGAGAAGGGGATGCCGACATGAAAAAGATATTCGAGCATTTGCTGCAGGGCGGAACCATCCGGATGGAGATAGATGAACAGATCATTTATGATCAGCTGGCTGTGAAGCGGAATGCGGTGTGGAGCCTTTTGCTTGCAGGCGGCTATCTGAAAGTGAAAAATTTTGAGACTCACGAAACGGAATACGGGGAATGGAAAGAAGACTACGAACTGGAACTGACCAATTTTGAGGTGCGGGTCATGTTCCGCAGGATGGTGAGCGGCTGGTTTGATCCTGCGTTATCCGATTACAATGATTTTATCAGGGCATTACTGATAGACGATGTGAAGGCCATGAACCTAGATGGTGGAGCTGGCCGACCAGTATAGCATCACATCCAATCGGGAAAGCGGTTTTGGCAGATATGACGTGATGCTGGAGCCGAGAACGGGAGATGGCGGCAGCCGCGATGCCATTATTATTGAATTTAAAGTTCAGGGTTCTGAGGAAAAGGAGCTGTCTGATACGGTAGAGGAAGCGCTGCGGCAGATCGAGGAGAAAAACTATCAGGCCGGCCTTGTCGCGAAGGGGATTCCGGCAGAGTGTATCCGCAAATATGGTTTTGCTTTCTGTGGGAAGAAAGTTCTGATTGGGAGCCGGTGACAGCATGGACTGTGTGGTTTCTATCTCTATTATAAGCAGCAGGATCAGGTCATATGATAATAACGATAAAAAATAGATCAACAGCAATATTGATCTATTTTTTATTTGGTATGTTTTTGAGATAGAATTCGGCCAGCTTTAACGCGGAAGCAATTTCTTCGTTTGAGAAATCTCTGCATAATTCCTGAAAAAACAGATAATTTTTGGTCTCCAGAGGTTCTTCCTTTCCGAAGAGGAGAAAATCCAGGCTTATATGAAAAGAGTCCACAATTTGAGCGAGAACATCTATGCTCGCCATTCTTTTGCCGGTTTCCAGGAGTGCCAGATAAGAAGTTGATATATTAATTTGTGCAGCAAATCTTTCCTGTGTGTAATTCATAGAACAGCGTAGATGTTTTATTCGCTGTCCCATACTCTGTAAATCCACCAGACCTTTTCCCATATATAAATCCTCAAATCTTTTTTCCTAATCATAGCAATATTCTGTAGAGACAATTATTTCTTATAGTAAATATATATTTGACTTAGAGTTATAAACATGCTATATTATTACTTGCAGTATATAGTATTATTTCTATAAGTAATTATTGTATGTAATATGCCGGCAACAATTTTGTGGAGATAAGTCGTGATTTGCGTTGGTAATATTACAAAATGGGCAGCAGTTCCAATAAACAGTAGTAAAGGGGGAGAGAAGAAAGCACAGAGAAAACAGACACAGTAAAATTCAACTGCTATGTAGGAAAAGGTCAAACAGGAGGGTAATGGAAAATGAAGAGAAAATGTTTATCAAAATTGATGGCAGGTGCACTGGCGGTTACGATCATGACAAGTTCTGCCTTGTCTGTAGAGGCTGCAGGAAGCGGATACAGTGGAAGCGGGTATGTTAATACGCCGGTATCAGCAGTATCCGATATTGAGACAACCGTAGTGACAAACGGTGGCGGAGATGCCGCTTCTGATGCAGGAACGAGCGGAAGTTCAGGTTCAGAGAGTAACGTTGTGAGAAATATAGTACTAAGATCGGATGGAACCGTGTTACAGACAACGGTAGCGGGAAGATACACATCCAAAAAATTTGCCGGAACTGCCGTATCCTCGGCGAGGGCAAATGTAGATGCGGCGTTGGGCGTCCAAAAGGGAGAGAAGGCGTGGATCAGTATAAGCGATAGTACCTGCGGTCAGAAAGCCATGAAGACAGTAACGGATGTAGCGGAGAGCATGGGAGCAAAAACAGCGGGAATTCTGGATATTTACGGGGCTAAGATCACTGCTGCAGGCAAAAGAGTGGATGTGACGCATCCGGCAGCCGAGGTGCAGTATACAGTCGGTATCCCGGCGTCTATGAAAGCGCCTGCCGGATACCAGCTGGCGGTGATAAGAGTTTATGGGGAAGATGGAATTGGAAAGGCCGATTTATTGAAGGATATGGACAGCGATCCGGCCACGGTAACATTTTCGTCTGATAAATTTGGCGTTTATGCCTTTGTTTATATTAAAAATGTGTAATTTCCTTTTTATTTGTGAGTGTGGTGTACGGAGAGCAGTCTATAAGATGCTCTCCGGAATTTATAAGACAGGATTTTGGGAGTCTGCCGGAGAAAGAAGGGTGTGATATGTGTAAAATAAATTGCCGGATTCCTTTTGCAGGCATTTTTCTGGTATTTCTGTTGCTGTGCTTTTGGATGAGGCTCGAGGGGAATGCACAGGAGCAGGCCCAGGTGGTCTATGATTTTATGGAGACAATGGAAGACACCAGTCTATATGAGGCGCCGGACTATGGAAGCCGGACAGAGGATACCATTCCAAAGGGTGAGAAAATTCTTATCATTTCTCAAACAGCAGAAGGATGGTATGAGATTTTATACCGCGGAGAGGTTCTTTATATCAGCAGTACGAATGATACTGTGGAAAATGTGGAAATTGAAGAAGATGTTATAGAAGAAATCGAACAAAACAAATCGGATCTGAATCTGACGGCAGAAGAGGTGGAGATTCTGGAAGAGACGGACGCAGAAGCTGCCAATCCCAGCCAAAATACAGATCGATTGTCAAAAGCAATATTGGGAATGGTAGCGGCGACAGTGATTTTGAGCGGTGCCGGCTGTTTTTATATGAACAGAAGAGAACATGTTGAACGGGAAAATAATGAAAAAACTTTGTTTTAACGAAAAACAAAAAGAATATATCGGCATTTTGGGAGTCGTTTTTTTCAGTCTTGCAGTTTTTATGATCATTAGTAAGGGCAATCTGAATTTTGGCTTATTTAGTGATAATCAAACACAATGGCTGCCGGTGATCGATAAGGCGTACCAGACTTTCTTTCAGACAGGCAGATTTCCGACGATTGATTTCTTTCAGATGCAGGGCATGAAGATTTATGGACAGGGATATTATGGGTCATGGAATCCGTTTATGCTTCTGGCGTATGTCCTGAGAAGATACGCGCTGCCTTTTCTTGATACGAATACAATATCGGTATACATTGTCATGATGATCATCTTTGGAAATATCTGCTGTTATAAGATTTTTCGCAAAGCAGGGCTGTCTGTATCTCATTCGGTTCTTCTTTCGGTCATCCTGATGTCGGTGTCGATTTATACTGTGCTGCGGTATTGGTATTATGTCTATAACGTATATTTTATTTTGGCATGGCTTCTTTTGAGAATGATCAAAAGGCAGAGCTGTTATGAATATGGAGCCATATTAGCCTTGAGCCTTTTGATGGGGAATATACAATATGCTGTTTATCTGTATATGGTATTCTTTGTCATTATGATGATCTCATTCCTGAGAGGAGAAAAGAAAGCGTTAAGCATACTTGTTTCTAACAGTATATGGATGGGGTTCTTATCTTCGGTTCCGGCATTGCTGTTAATGCAGGCGTCGTCATCTTCGGCGGCTTTTTCGGAAAGCAGCAGCCTGTATTATTCCTCAGCGGTACATCCGGTGATGTGGGGTATCTTTTCCTGGATACCGGCCACATTATTGGGAGATGCAGGAACGATATTTGAAGAAAAGGTTTATTCCGGTATTTTGATGCCGGATACAACGGAATTTCCGGGCATTAACGGGTTCTATATGGGAGCGGTGCTTTGTGCCGCTGTTATTTTCGTGATACAGCATAAAAAGTATAAGAGAGACAGACTTTACACGATTTCATGCGCCTGTATGGGTGCGGCGGGTATTCTGCTTTTATTGTCTTTTGGAAAAGCGGGGATACTGGCAATTTTTGCGGAACAGATTCCTTTTTTAAACAGATTCCGGATACTGGCAAAGTATCTGGTAGTGCTTCCGCCGCTGCTCTTACCATGTACTGCGCTTGTTTTGCGTGAAAAGAAGCCAAAGCGAAATGTGTATCTGGGGATGATCCTGGTATTCCTGGTGTCTGGCCTGATACAAAACAGAGAATTAACCTTTCATGTCGTAAAAGCACAGCCCCGGATCAGCGTAGAACGTCTTAAGGAGCTTGATGCAGACTACGGGAACTACAGGATAGTCGGTTTTACGTCTCCATCAGAGATGTCTTTTGTTTATCCGCATTGGGAGGAGTACAACGAGAGAGAAAAAATAAGTTTGGAAGAAAAGTTTGCCAATAATATGGGGTCGTCGGTAAATATCATAAGCTCAGGCGGATATGACACGGTATTTGACTATGAGCAGTTTAAAATGAGCGACGCTGTACTGGGCCTGGGCGAAGGCCTGAGCGATACGGAATTCAGCTGCAGAAATCTGGTGAATGAAGAACACTTTTTTCTGAAAGAGTACAATCCGGAAAATATAGATTACCATAAAAATATAGAACGCTTAAGACACCAGCTTGTGGCAAACAGCATAAAATATTTTATTTTTTCAAAAGATTCTGTCTACATCCAGAAGTTCTTCGACCTTCTGGAAGAAATGAAGATGGAAATTGAGTGGCAGCAGCCGTTTATGGAGCATACGGTGATCATTTCGGTTAAAGGAATCGATTCCATTGTGAGAACTGCAGAGGGTGATAAAGTAGATGCCACGGTGGAGATGGACAGAATTACTTTTGAGATAGAAGACAGCCGGGAAATCCGGGCAGCAATGTATTATGACAAGAATCTGCAGGTAACTTTAACAGATGAGAATGGAAAAACAAGGAGACTTGTCACTTTTCCGGATGCAGATGGTCATATGATAATCGCGGGAGAAAGCGGTGCTGCGGGAACGGTGGTCATCCGCAGTTATAATAAATTGTATGCTTTTGCACAGATGTGGGAAATTGTCGTTTTGGTGCTGCTGTTTATCATGCTGTCCGACTCAGGGATAAAATGGATTATGTCATTACACTGTGCAGTAGAGAAAAAAGCAGCGGATATGTTGTCATGCCTGGTACGGATTTCGCCACAAAAAGGAATCTGGATCCTGTTTTTGGGTTTGATGATCTTTTATGCGGGTTTTCTGGGATTTTATTATCTGCAAATACAGTGCAGCGTTCCGGACGAAGAATGGTTCCTGCAGATGATGCAGACAGTCCACCATATGGCAGGGAACAATATTTTTAAGTACTTGAGCGAGACTGAAAACTATCTTGGGTATGGGCAGATTTATTGGATTCTGGGAAGCATTTTCTCAAACTTCCGTTTCCTGAGGGCTGCGGCTTTTGTAATGCTGATGGGAAGCATGATTTTGGTACTGCGGGAAGTAAGAGACCGGTTTGGAAGACAGATGATTCCTTATGCGGGCATACTCTGGCTGTCGATGCCTTTTGCGTGGTACAGCGATAAGATCATAGGACCGGAACTGACGGGTTTTTTTCTGGGAATCGCAGGAATGGCTGTTCTGGATAAGAAGCGAATGAAGTGGGCAGGCTGGGGGTTGCTGGGCATAAGCTGTGCTGTTAAAACATACTATGCCGTATTTGGACTGGTGGCGCTGTTTGGAGAAATGAAAAGAGCACGGGGCAGGCGGGGTGCCGTCCTGATAGAAGCAGGCATTTCAGGAGCGTGCGGATTTATCGTCGGCAATCCGATTCTTCTATGGGATTTATCGACGTTTTTAGAAAACGCGCAGATGAAGAATCAATTTCTGTTTGACAGAATTTCATATATATTTGGCAGGCGGGAATATGAATGGGACGGCGTTATGGTCAACGGGGTGTTTTGGGGATATGCAAGCGCCTTTTTGCTGCTCGTACTGGCGGTCATGTTTGTAGTCAGTATAAGGAGAAATGGGTATCTGGTCAAAAGTATGGCAGCGGCGGCCGCTTTTCTGGTCTTAATATGCTGCAGGGCATTTTTCCTCGGATGGTATCTGCTTCCGCTGTGTTATTTGATCGTGATGGCAGCCTGCAGTCTTTTTGATCATATTCAGGCAGGAAAGTTTGATAAGAAGGGGATACAATGGATATTCGCAGCCTGTTTGTTCATCAATGCCGTTATTTTGCTGCCGGAGCATATCGTTAACAGGGAAAACAATCTGGCATATGTCAATGTACAGAAAAACAGCGCAGAAATTCTTGAAACGGTACGTGACATGGAGGAGGATTTGAAAAAAAGCTGTCCCGATATGCCCTGGTATTATCTGTTGGATTTTCACATGGAAGAATGCAGCTATAATTTTTTTGATTATACGCAGTTTTGTATAAATGGTTCGGATGGGATCGCTGTGATAGGAGATCGTATGCGGATTGCAGGATGTGTGGATGAGATCATCCAAAAGGCGATAAAGGGAGAGGAGAATCTGCGTATTTTGCAGCAGACAGAGGATGTATGGATCGTGCAGCGGGGTGGATCATAAAAGAGCTAAAAACAGTATTCAAAATATCATTAACGGTTCTTGTTTTCATGTGCGGTGTTATGACCGGAAAAGAGGTGGAAGGAAAATCCGGCAGGGAAAAGGCGGCGATCGTGGCGGAACAGGATCTGACAGATAAAAGGCTGATCGCTGTTGGTATGGAAGGCATAGAAGTGTATTTTGATTCTCTGGAAACCGGCAGGCTGTATTTGATCATCAGAAACAAAACCGGGAACAAATTGCAGGAGGTTTCCGTCACGGATCTGGAAATAAACGGAATGAAAAAGAAGAGTTATTCTTTTTTAGGCGGAATTCGTGCAGGAGAATTCAAAAAATGTATGATTGAATATGATGCAGGAGAAGCCGGCGGGAAGCCCTCTGATATACAGGTTAAGGGCAATCTGTATATCAGAGGGAGCGGCAATATTCTGCACCGGAAAATTGAACTGCACAACGAATGAAAAACAAGTCTGCCACAGAGAAAAATTTCCAACGAAATTCCATCAGGCTGGCCGAAGAACCTGTAGATTATCAATAGAATATATGTTAAGATATTTTACATACGACAGTTGACAGAAAAGAGGAAACTACAGATGAATGTAATCATTCCGATGACAGGATACGGGTCCCGTTTTGTTGCGGCGGGGTATCAGGAGTTGAAGCCTTTTATCAGGGTAATGGGCAGGCCGGTGATCGAGTGGATCGTGAAGGACATGTATCCTGCGGACGTTAATATCATTTTTGTCTGTCGCGGGGAGCATTTGATGAAGGATGCGTCCATGCGGGAGAGGCTGCTTTTGCTGGCGCCGGAGGCGAAGATCGTGTCGATAGAGGACTGGGTGAAGAAGGGGCCGGTATATGATGTGCTGCGGGGGTACAGAGAGCTGCTCGCACAGCAGGCCATCGACGCGCAGGAGCCGTGTATCATCAATTATTGTGATTTCTATATGCAGTGGGACTATGCCGCTTTTGCACAAGAGGCGGCGGAGCGTGGCTGTGACGGAGCGGTGCCCTGTTATTCCGGCTTCCATCCGAATCTGCTGCCTGAGAAGAATTATTATGCATCCTGCCTGACGGACGCGCAGGATGATCTGATAGAGATCCGTGAGAAGTATTCTTTTGAAAAAGACAAGACGAAGGCGAAGCATTCTCCGGGTGTCTATTACTTCGCAAGCGGTGCCGTGATGGAGAAGTACTGCCAGATCTTGACAGAGCATGAGGAATGCGCCATCAACGGCGAGTATTATGCGTCCCTGCCTTATAATTTCATGGTGCAGGACGGTTTGAAAGTATGGGTTCCGGTCAACGTGGAATATTTCTGCCAGTGGGGAACGCCGGAGGATATGCAGGAGTTCGTTTACTGGACGGATTTGATCCGGAAGAGTGAAGCGGCGCAGCATACAGGCGGTGCGGAATCTCCCGGGGCAGAGGAAGAGATGCAGGGAAGGATCCTGATTCCCATGGCGGGAGCCGGGCAGCGTTTTGCGGATGCGGGCTATACGATACATAAACCGGCGATCATGACGGTGGACAGGGCGACAGGGCAGGAGAAGCCGATGGTGGTCTGCGCGACAAAGGATCTGCCGGGCGTGGCGGCGGACGGCAGCAATGTAATCTATGTGGACAGGAACTTCCATCAGACGGACGGTGTGGAGGATGCCATCCGCGCATGGTATCCGCAGGCGTCATTTATCACGGTGGACCATCTGACAGAGGGGCAGGCATGTACCTGTATGCTGGCGGAGCCTTACCTGGATCCGGAGCAGCCGCTTTTGATCGCGGGATGCGATAATGGTATGGATATTGACAGGGATGCTTTTGACGCGCTGACGAAGGAGTGCGACTGCATCGTCTTTACGTACAGGCACAATGAGGCCGTGCTGGCGAATCCCAATGCCTATGGGTGGATGATCGCGGATGCGGACGGCAATATCACGGGTACGTCGATCAAAAAGGCAATTTCTGACAGGCCGATGGAGGATCCGGCGGTGGTGGCAACCTTCTGGTTCCGCAGAGCGGCGGTATTTATAGAGGCGACGAAGAAAATGATCGCGGAGAATGACCGCATAAACGGTGAATTCTATGTGGATCAGACGGTGAAGCACGTGCTTGATCTGGGATACCGGGCGAAAATATTCGATATCGACCGGTATGTGGGCTGGGGCACGCCGGCGGATTATGAGGGATACCAGAAGACGTGGAACTATTTTAAGGCGTTTTTGGGAGATAAAAACATTTTCGGAGAGGCATAAGCGGGTATGTTACAAAAGCTGGGGGCGTTTGATTTTGAGAAGAACTATCGCAAGCTGTTAAAAGCGGCCATCGTGATGACCGTCTTATTTAAGATGCTTTTGATGGGACTTTTTTCGTCGGATTATCAGGATCTGATGTTCATTCCCTTCGTACAGTGCTTTCTTGAGGGAAACAACCCGTATCAGTATTATTATGACAATCAGCTGCTTTCGTCCTTTCCCTATCCGCCGGTGATGCTGCTTGTGGAGAGCGTGGGCGGCATTCTGGTAACGCTGTGCGGGAATTTTCCGGTATTTGTGCGGAATCTGGTTTTTAAACTGCCGATGCTCGTCATGGATCTTCTGGGGTTGTATTATCTGATGCGGATCTCCAGATCCAGACGCAAGTACATATTGGTGCTGTACTTTATGTCCCCGATCATTCTGTATGCGGGTTATATGCATGGACAGCTTGATCTGATCCCGACGATCTTCCTGATCATTGCGATCTATTATCTGACCGAAACGGGTATTTCTACAGGCAGGATCACGGTCAGCGAGTGGAAATATATGCTGTTCTTTACCTTGTCGCTGGCTTCGAAGTTCCATATTTCATCGGTGCTGCCGCTGTTTTTCCTCTATCTTCTCAAGAAAAAGGGATTTCGGAAGGCGGTAGTGCTGACGGCCATTCCTGCGCTGCTTACCGTTTTGATCATTGTGCCTTTCTGGGGAAGCGGCTTTTCCGGCATGGTGCTTTTTAACAAAGAGCAGAGCGCCATCGACAATGTGTATCTGGAATATGGCAGTTCCCATCTGCTGCTGTCGGTGCTTGTACTTTTGATCATATATTTTCAGGCATTTCATGTGAATCAGATGAACAGGGACCTTCTGATCAGTATGGCAGGTCTTTTGTTCTCGGTGTTCCTGGCTTTTGTGCCGGCGATGCCGGGCTGGTTTATCTGGGTGGTTCCCTTTTTCATGCTCTATCTTGCCGGACTTACGGAGAACAGGGCCAAGATGGTCATGGTCTATGCCGGCTTTAATGTGCTTTATCTGGGTTACTATCTGTTCTTTCATGTGACGCAGTTTACGGACCTGTCAATTCTTGGCAGGGGGATGGAGGGCATGAAGCAGACGGACGATACGGCCCGGAATATTGTCTTTACATTGATGGTAGGTATCTTCCTGATTCTGGTGGTCTCCATGTATCTGTACGGTGTGAACAGCAATTCCTTTTACCGCAGGCGCAGCCGTCCCTTTACGATCGGTATCGCCGGGGACAGCGGGGCGGGCAAGAGCAGGCTGCTTGTCATGCTGGCCGAACTGCTGTCGGAGGATCATATTTTAAATATCGAAGGCGACGGTGACCACAGGTGGGAGCGGGGCGACGCCAACTGGAAGGAAATGACGCATTTGAATCCGCGGGCCAATTATCTGTACAGGCAGGCCGAGGATCTGCGGGTGCTGCGCGGCAATAATGCGGTAAAGCGTGCGGACTACGACCATAACACGGGCACTTTTACAGCGAAAAGAAAGCTGATGCCGAGGCCCTATATCATCATGTGCGGGCTGCATTCTCTCTATCTGCCGCAGATGAGGCAGGTGCTGGATATGAAGATTTATCTGGACACGGACGAGTCGCTGCGCTGCTACTGGAAGCTGGGCAGGGACCAGGGAGACCGGGGGCACGACAGAGAAGCGGTGATGGCACAGATTGAGAAGCGCCGCGCGGATGCGGAGAAGTATGTCTATCCGCAGAAGCAGTATGCTGATCTTGTGATACGGTATTTTGATGAAGGACTTGCGCAGGACGGCAGCAGGAAGGCCGGTTCCCGGGAGGCGGAGCTGGGTGTGGAATTTTTGATGGATGTACGGATTAATGCGGAACCGATTCTGGCGCTTTTGCAGGAGCAGGGTGTGCGCAGCAGGCTTTCCTATGACGACCTGCAGCATCAGAGCATCCTTTTCCGGGCAGAGGATCTTAAGGCGGATAAGAAGGTCTGGGAAAAAGTGGCACACGCAGCGATCGTGCAGATCGAGGATCTGGCCGGCAACCGGATCGTGTGGGAAGACGGGATCAATGGCGTGGTGCAGTTGATGCTGATGGCGGTGATCGGGGAGATTATGCAGTGGACATGAAATTATACTAAGACACCAAAGTACGGTGTCTTAGTATAATTTCATGTCCGGAAGAATGCCAGAAACTGCCATTCTTCCCAGGCTGAGGGGGACGGATGATAAAAGCAGTTATATTTGATCTGGATGATACTTTATATGGATATGAGGCGCTTGACAAAGAGGCGCGGATGCGTGTGCGGGCGCTTGTGTGCGGAGAGCTGGGAATCGTGGCGGAGGACTATGAGGAGGCATACGCCTATGGCAGAGGGGAGACGAAGCGGCAGCTGGGTGATGTGGCAGCGTCCCATAACAGGCTGCTGTACTGTCAAAAGACGTTGGAATATCTGGGGGTAAACCCGATGCCGCTGTCTTTGCGGATGTATGAGGCATACTGGGGGACGTTTCTGGAGAAGATGCAGTTGTTTGACGGGGCGCGGGAATTTATGGATCGTATGCGTGCGCATGGGATTACGATGATGATCTGCACGGATCTGACGGCGCATATCCAGCATCGGAAAATCGAGGCGCTGGGAATCGCCGGGGATATTAAGTATCTGGTGACCAGCGAGGAAGCCGGGAAGGAGAAGCCGGCTCCGGAGATGTTCGCACTCTGCCTTAAGAAACTGGGCGTAAAGCCGGAAGAGGTGTGCTGTCTCGGCGACAGCCCGGTGAAAGATGTGGAAGGCGCGACGGCGGCCGGGATGCGGGCGGTGCGCTTTTATCCGGGCGAGGCGGCTGCGGAGCAGTACCGGGCTGTGGCGGAGATGATTCTTGCGGATTATGGTGAAGTATAAGGCATGGTGCGAGGAAATTTTGGGTTCAGTGGGCTAATCCGGGACAGTGTTTACACGGTATATAGTTTTGAGCTCTCAATTCATTAAAAGAACTGTTTGTGGAAACTAAATCTTCGGGTGCTGAGTAGCGGTTTACGTATTTGCAACCGTTTGGAAAATGGAAATATCTTGTTTTTGTGTTAATAATGTAAGTGACAGCATCTGAATTTTGTGGTAAAGGAGCAGGCTCATCTATGTTGGTATTATTGGAGGTCGTATCATTATTTACTACATAGTTTCCAGAGTCGAAATTGGAATAATGTTCTAAACAATGCCCGCAGGGCCCGTAGCCCTGCGCCTGTAGTTCGTCATAGGAATTATTTGAAGTGGCATAATTTTCTTCAGCCATTTTTGCGACATCATCACAACTTGGAATATGGAAAATATAGCTTTTATTGTTAAGTACATATTTATCTGTCGTCTGCTGTAAATGGGGATTATAGTATGTATTAAAATTATCTGCATTGCCGGAATAAGCAGTCTGGGCAGAATCTAAATCAGTTTGGTAGTTCGATTCGGTTGTATCTTGTTCAACGATAACATCGTTTTGTGTGTCCTGCAATGGCGCGGAAGGTTCTGGAAGGGGCTCATTGGATTGTGGTTCTGGTTCTTCGGGTATCTGTTGGTCTTCTAATGTATATTCAAAGGAATTTTGAGTTGCTGTAATATTATTTGTTTCAGAGGAGAAGGAAGATACTGAGGATGTCTCAAGGGTATCAATTTCTTCTTTTTCAGGCAATACGTCATAGTCCTCCTGATCAGATTCAAAATGAACCGGGTCAGCATCATCTTCCGCGTTATTCACCTGTGCCGTGGTAATTTCCGGAGAAGCAGCTATATCTATTTTGCTGGTTGATGGATGCGGGAATTGAGAATAAAACAGAATGTATCCGGAAAGCGTGGCAGCACATAGACCGATTACAGCCAGAAATATTGTCATCAGATGAAGGAGTGTCGCGTTTTTTCTCATGTTAAAATAATCTCCATATAGAATGTAAAATTTGCTGTACAATATTTATAAAATTATTATAAACTATCAGTATAAAAAAGGGAACAACAAAAAAACAAAGTGTACAGAAGAGCGAGACTGGGGAATATGGTGTGATCCAGAGGTATTGGATTTTACTGTCAAGTAAGTTTACGAGAAGGGGGATAACCAATAGCGTATGAAACTATCAATCGTTGTACCATGTTATAATGAAGAGCAGAATATACCGCTGATCCTGAACCGGTTCGGGGAGATCATCGAGCGGGAGGATATCGAGGTCATTCTGGTGGACAATGGCTCTACGGATGACAGTGCATTGGTACTTGCGGAACTGTTGCCGAAGTATGACTTCGCGAGGACGGTGCGGGTGGAAGTGAACCAGGGGTATGGTTACGGCATACTGCAGGGCCTGAGGCAGTGCAGGGGGGAGTATATCGGCTGGACCCATGCGGATATGCAGACGGATCCCGGGGATATTCTCAAGGCGCTGGAGATCATAGAGCGGGAACAGGGGCTTGTCTTTGTAAAGGGGAATCGAAAAGGGCGGCCGCTGTTTGATGTGTTCTTTACGGCGGGCATGAGTCTGTTTGAGACTTTTTATTTACATACGAAATTATATGATATTAATGCGCAGCCGAATATTTTCCCGCGGGTATTTTTTGATGAGTGGCAAAATCCGCCTTACGATTTCGCGCTGGATCTGTATGCTTTGTATATGGCGCGCAGAAAGAATCTGAAGGTGATCAGGTTCCCGGTGCTTTTCCCGGAGCGGATTTACGGGGAGTCCAAGTGGAACACGGGGCTTAAGGCCAAGTGGAAGTTCATTAAGCGGACGATGGAATTCAGTGTAAAGTTGAAAAAGGAACTTAGAAATTTGTAGTCTGTACAAAGAAACCGTGTAAAGCGGATAGAACAAAAAGGAGATTGATATGGAATACATAGCGCACAGGGTGAATACGATAGAGGAACTGCGGAAACTGCCGACGGAATATGGCGTGGAGCTGGACCTGCGGGACGATTTAAACGGCAGGATCTATATTTCCCATAATCCTTTCGAGGCGGGAGAGGATTTTGAGGCGTACTGTAAGGAGTATCATCACGGTACGATGATCGTGAACATCAAGAGCGAGCGGATTGAGCATAAGGTATTGGAGTATATGGAGCAGTACCATATTGAGAAATATTTCTTTTTGGACTCCTCTTTTCCGATGATCAAGCTGTTAACCGATATGGGGGTGAAGGAGATCGCGCTCCGGTTCAGCGAGCTGGAAGGCCTTGACACGATCCGTAACATGGCGGGGAAGGCAGAGTGGGTGTGGGTGGATTGCTTCACCAGGATTCCGCTGGATCAGGACAGCTATCGGGAATTGAAAGAACTGGGATATAAGCTGTGCTTCGTATCGCCGGAATTGGAAGCACAGGAGGAGAAGATTGATGAATACAAACAGTATCTTGCGAAGCAGGGCTTTGTCTTTGATGCTGTCTGCACCAAAAGTTACCATATCAAAGACTGGATGTAAACGAAACGCCAGCCGGCATGATACCGGCGGCTAACGCCGGGAATCCGGGCCGGATGCGGGGCATTGACAAAAAACTTATGAGGGAAATACTGGATTAAGAATGGCATTAAGACGGTGAGGGGAGTGTGATTCAAGGGATATGAAATGGATAAGGAAACCGGACACAGAGACGAGGAAAAAGTTTGGTATGGCCGCCGCAGTGGTGGCGACGCTGCTTGCGGGGCTGCTGGTGTTTTACAGGCACTGGCAGTTTGAACTGCCTTTTTACCCGAATGTGGATGAGCAGTTGTCTCTGGACTGTATTTATAATCTGCTGAACCAGCATCTCTACGCAGGAGATATCTATATACTGGACTTTTTCCGCTATCCGCATTTTACATTCTATTATGCGGTGTTGGGGGTACGGGTCCTGGGCAGGTTTATTTCCGGCGTGGATACGGTGGTGCTGATTCGTTATGTGGTATGCGGCACGGCGCTGCTGTCCAATGTATTTGTCTATTTTGTGATAAAAATGATGACCGGGTCAAGAAGGTGGGCTTATATCGGTCTTGTGCTGTCGGTCTTTTCATTGTATGGGTATGCGTACCTGTATTATACCGGGCCGGATACGATGATCTATGCGGTGGCCAATGTGATCCTTTTTCTGGGCTGTCTGATCTATAAGGATTCGCAGGCGGACAGGGTAGTGTACCTGTGGTATCCGCTGCTTGCAGTATGCATCGGACTTGCCACTGCGGCCAAGTATCACGGCATCTTGTTCGGCCTTTTCTGGCTGGCGTTACATATCAGTAAGAAGTACTGGAAAAGCTACCGCAATAATTTCCTCTTTTTCCTGAACTGTATCCTGATCGTGCTGGTGTTCTGTCTGTGTAATTACTCCATGTTCTTCTATTTCCGGACTTTTGTCGGGGATAATATGTATAATTTCAACCATTATGTATGGGGGCATCCGGGAATTGAACACAACCTGCCGATCCTTGGATATCTGGAGGCCTACGGGCTGACAAGCTATGGGGTACCGGGAGGCATACTGCTGCTGTTTGGTATCTGGAAGCTGGCGCACAGAAAGGACTGGCGTCAGATTGGCGTGTTTCTGATCCTGCCGGTCTTCGTGATCCTTTTCCTGTCGAAATATCAGATCGTGCTGGGGAGGAATCTGTCATTGATCCTGCCGTTTGCCTATCTGTTTATGGTTTATGGCCTGATGGAGACGGAGACAATATTGGAAAAGCGCCGTTTCTACCGGAAAGGCATGATCACGGCAGTACTGCTGCTGATGGTGGCATTTAATGTGGAGACGGCTTTTAATGATTATCGCTATGATCTGACCTACACGGAGGCAGTGGAATATATTGAGTCGGAGATCCCGGCAGGCGCTTCCATCTATTGCACGTCCTTTGCGCCGGGTATAGACGAGGAGCGTTATACGGTGATTGATATCGGGGAGGATTTGTCGCTTTTGCCGAAGACGCTTGGGGACGGGGAATATTTTGTGGATGTGGAGTACGCCACGGGATATTTTAAACAGCCCAAGGATTATCTGATCAGGGAAGGTGAGGATATGTATCCGGAGCTGCGGGCGGCGTATGAGGAGAAAGAGGCTGCCTTTCCGTTAAAGCAGAGTTATCCGGGGATTTCTTACGGAAGAGAGTGGAAATACAGAATCGGATATGCGGATATCTTCAAGTATGATCCGGGAGAGTATTATATCGGGCCGACGATAACGATTTATGGGGAGTAAATTGCGGCACAGACCAAAATATAGCAAAAATCCGGCGAAAGAGCGCGCCGGATTTTTGTGTAAGAAGGGTTAGGAGAATTATAACAGAAGTTCTTTCAGTAAATGTTCCAGTTCCTCGGCTTCATCCTTCGAGAATGTAAAAGTCTCCTGTGCATCCACGCCGGGGTTTGCGTCTGTAGGGATATCTGTATTCATACCTGCATTTACAGCTGCGTTGCTTCCTGTATTTAAGTCTGTACCGGCAGGTGTGGGACTGCCGGCAGCGGTTCCTTTTGTCCGGGTCGTCTCTTTTTGCTCCGGCTGGATCAGCTGCATGTCCAGCTCGGCCTGCTCCAGACGGCTGGCAAGATGATTTTCCAGATAATCCACGAGATTGATGTGCAGAATCTTGATCTTGCCGGGGATATCGACCAGGGAGGAAACGGCAAAGTAACAGTAGAGTCCGAGAAAGCTGATCGCATAAAAAGGTGCGATACTGATAAAACTTTCATTATTCACGATTCCCATACATGCCCCGATGCCGGCGATCAGCACCGAAAGGAGAATTAACTGGCCGGAGAGATGCTTTAACAGGGAGAGGGGCAGGCCGCCAATCTTAATGCGGCTGATAAACCTGTCCACAAAAATGGGGACATTGGACACCTTTTCATTGATCTTACGGCAGCCGGAAAATTTGAGTTTGAGCTGCTGCAGGGATTTATTGGCAGTCGAGGACATGTGTTCGGTCTCCCAGATCAGCTTATGGTATATCACTCCAAGCGTAATCTGGCATATGATACTTAAAAAAAGCAATACTAATATTGCAATGATGTAATTTTTATGTAGAAATATCAAGTTGAGCATGTTTCCCTCGTTTCTGCGCCGTTTTATCGCGCAAGATCGTTTCTCCTGTCATTTGGCTGTGGAAGTTGATTGCCTGTTGTTTTATATTATAAAAGGAATCCCTGCTTCCCGAAAGCCGTAATGCATCGACAAATTTAAGCATAAGAAGTTGAATATTGGCAATACCTGTCAGAATGTGGTAGAATAATAAAAGTTTAAGATTAAATTAAGAAATAAAAACTGCAAAGTGTAAAGTGAAAAGGAGAAGAGAGCGATGGTATATCAACCGAAGGGTGTCTGTTCCAAGGCGATCGATGTGGAAGTGGAAGGAAGCGTTATCAAATCAGTAAAATTTACAGGAGGATGCAACGGCAATCTGCAGGGCATATCCAGTCTGGTGGCGGGCATGAAGATCGAGGACGCCATCAGCAGGCTGCGCGGCATCAAGTGCGGGGTCAAGAATACGTCCTGTCCTGATCAGCTGGCATGCGCATTGCAGGAGATCCTGGATAATTAGGAGGTTTCTTTCAATATGGGTAAGAAGATCGTACTAACCGGCGGCGGGACTGCCGGGCATGTGACCCCTAATATGGCGCTGATCCCAAGACTGCGCGAGCTTGGATATGAGATCTGCTATATGGGTTCTTACGATGGAATTGAGAAGAAGTTAATGGAAGATTTCAACCTTCCCTATTACGGCATTGCGACCGGTAAATTCAGACGGTATTTTGATCCCAAGAATTTTTCCGATCCGTTCCGCGTGATCAAGGGAATGCGGGAAGCGCGGAAATACCTGAAAGAGATCCATCCGGACGTGGTCTTTTCCAAGGGAGGGTTTGTCAGTGTGCCCGTGGTGCGGGCAGCGGGTTCGCTGGGGATTCCGTGTATCATACATGAGTCCGATATGACGCCGGGGCTGGCGAATAAGCTCTGTATTCCGGTGGCGAAGAAGGTGTGCTGCAATTTCCCGGAGACGTTGCAGCAGCTGCCGCCGAGCAAGGCGGTACTGACGGGTTCCCCCATCAGGCAGGAGCTTTCCTCAGGGAGCAGGGAGGCGGCCTATAAGCTCTGCGGTTTCGATTCGTCGAAGCCGGTGATCATGGTGGTGGGCGGCAGCCAGGGTTCGGCGGCCATCAACCAGGCGGTGCGGGATGTACTGCCGGAGCTGCTTACCGACTTTCAGGTGGTGCATCTGTGCGGCAAGGAGAAGATGGATAATCTGCTGCTCACCACACCGGGTTATAAGCAGTTCGAGTATATCAAGTCCGAGATGAAGGATCTCTTTGCCATGGCGGATATGGTGATCTCCCGGGCGGGGGCCAATGCCATCAGCGAACTGCTGTCATTGAAGAAGCCGAATATTCTCATTCCGCTGCCTTCCACGAGCAGCAGGGGGGACCAGCTGCTCAACGCCAGATCTTTTGAATCGCAGGGATTCAGCATCGTGATCGACGAGGACGACCTGACGAACAAGCTGCTGCTGGAGAAGGTGCAGGAGTTATACTTTAACCGCAAAACCTATGTGGATGCGATGCGCAAAAGCAGCCAGCGCGACGCTATCGGGGTGATCGTTGGACTGATTGAGAATGCGGTAAGTGAGAAGGAAAAATCTTGAAATACGATAGTTGCAGTGCTACACTTAGAATGACAAAGTAAAGGCAGCAGCGCCTGCCGGAAAAGGAGAAAAACGATGAGCAAAGTTACATTTGATTATTCCAGAGCAGCTTCCTTTATCGGGGAAAATGAAGTGGAGTCCATGAAGAAGCTGGCACTGGATGCGAAGGAAGTACTTGTGAGCAAGACGGGAGCCGGAAATGATTTTCTGGGCTGGATCGATCTGCCGGTGAATTATGACAAGGAAGAATTTGCAAGGATCAAACAGGCAGCGGCCAGGATTCAGAACGATTCAGAGGTGCTTGTGGTGATCGGTATCGGCGGTTCTTATCTGGGTGCGAGAGCGGCCATCGAATTCCTTCGTCACAGTTTTTATAATGTAGTAGACAAGTCGATCCGGAAGACACCGGAAATTTATTTCGTTGGCAATTCCATCAGCTCTACTTATATCAAGCATCTGATCGATGTCATCGGCGACAGGGATTTCTCGATCAATATGATCTCCAAGTCCGGCACGACCACGGAGCCTGCTATCGCATTCCGCGTATTCAAGGAGATGGCGGAGAAGAAGTACGGCAAGGAGGGCGCAGCAAAGAGAATCTATGCGACCACCGACAAGGCGAGAGGATCGCTTAAGAATCTGGCGAATGAAGAGGGCTATGAGAGCTTCGTAGTGCCGGATGATGTAGGCGGACGTTTCTCCGTATTGACGGCTGTCGGCCTGCTTCCGATCGCAGTATCCGGCGCGGATATCGACAAGCTGATGGAAGGCGCTGCAGAAGGCCGGAAGATGGCGCTGGAAGCTCCTTTTGAAGAGAATGACGCTGTAAAATACGCGGCGCTTCGTAATATCCTGCTTCGTAAAGGCAAGGGAATCGAGATTCTGGCAAACTATGAGCCGTGTGCGCATTTCGTATCCGAGTGGTGGAAACAGCTTTACGGTGAGTCTGAGGGCAAGGATCAGAAGGGTATCTTCCCGGCAAGCGTTGATCTGACCACGGATCTGCATTCCATGGGACAGTTTATTCAGGACGGTGCGAGAACGATGTTCGAGACGGTTCTGAACATTGAGACAAGCAGAGAAGAGATCATCATCGGTGAAGAGCCGGTAGATCTGGACGGACTGAATTATCTGGCAGGCAAGAACGTGGACTTCGTTAACAAGAGTGCGATGAACGGTACGATTCTGGCGCACACAGACGGACAGGTTCCGAACTTTATGGTGAATGTACCCGAGGTAAATGAGTTCTATCTGGGCGAGCTGTTCTATTTCTTCGAGTTCGCATGTGGTGTGAGCGGATACCTTCTGGGCGTGAACCCGTTCAACCAGCCGGGTGTGGAGAGCTATAAGAAGAACATGTTCGCACTGCTGGGCAAGCCGGGATATGAGGCGCAGAGAGAAGAACTGCTTAAGAGACTGTAGAACGGTAACAATAGATGGAGGCAAAGGGCAGATGGCGTAGAGTGATTGGGTGCTGTCTGCCCTTTGCAGTTTTTTATGTTCATATTGGAAAATTTTACTGGGGAATTTTCATATTCAGGGAGAAGATTATGGGATATCGTATGCTGATAGCTGATGATGAGAAAATGATCATTCAACTGATACGTCAGCTCGGGCATTGGGAGGAATTGGGTATCGAGATCATTGACGAATGCTATGACGGAGAGGATGCACTGGAGAGTATTCTGACAAAGCGGCCGGATTTCGTGTTATCTGATATTCAGATGCCGGTCTATGACGGAATTCAGCTGATCGAGAAGGTAAGAGAGCACGATCTGGATGTGTTGTTTATTCTGCTGTCTGGTTATCGTTATTTTGAATATGCCAGAAGTGCGATTAAGCTGAATGTTGTAGATTATCTTTTGAAACCGGTAGACGAGGAACAGTTAAATGAAATATTGGAAAAGGTATGCAGAGCGGTCGATGAAAAAAGAAGGCAGAATGCAGATCAGGAATCGTTGTTGAGCTATCGGACCGCGGATGAAAATTCCAGAAGAAAAGAATTCTGGGAAATTATATTAAATACGGACAAAAAAGAAGGCGGGAAATTTCTTACAAGAGACAGGATTCTTGAACGGTTTCAGATAGATTTTCATGAAAAATGGTTTCAGGTCGTGTATGTGGACACAAATCTGGCCGGTATACTTGGTACAGACCACTCTGTTTTTAACGATAAAGTGAAAGGCTACATGGAAGGTGTTTTTAAAAATGTGGCACATCTGGTTCATTATGTGGGATATATCGGACATATACTGATTTTGAACTATGATGAAAGTCATCGGAGCGAAGTTCAAAATGCGGTTTCAGTGTTGTTTTATAAAATCCGGGATTTAAACGAAATTTATGGAGAATTCCGGCTTAATATTGGATGCAGCATGATCAAGGACGATTCGGAGAAGCTGCCGGAAGCATTTGAGGAGGCTCTTAGTGCTGAGTGGGGACATCTGGTCTTTTTTGGCAATAAAGTATTAAAGTATGAGCAGGTGAGCGGGCTGACGCCCTTTTCGCCGTCAGACATCGTCAATGAAGAAGAACTGTCGGCGCTTGCAGAGGGTGTCAGATATCTACGGCTGGAAGAGTTGGAGCGGATTTTTTCCGAGATCAACAGGCGCACGGTGCGGTATCAGAATGGGGGCGCACAGGACATGCTTCAAACGTTTACGACTGTTCGCACCGCAGTGTTGGGTGCAATGCCGGAAGTAAAGCGGGGAAAGGCAGCAGAGCATTATTATATGGCATATCAGAATGCAAGAAATTTTCAAAATGTTTTTCAGAATATTTATGAAATGCTGAGAAAATATATTCAGGAAGAACAGAAGCAGCTGAATGAAAAGCTCTGCAAACCGATTGAAGAAGCGATTCATTATATGAGAAAAAATTATGGAAATTGTGTTTCTTTAGAAGATGTGGCGGAGGCGGCAAATGTTTCTGCACCCTATTTAAGCAAAATTTTCAAAGAAAAAATGGAGATTGGATTCAATGATTATCTCACAAAGATCCGTCTGGAGGAATCACAGAAATTTCTGATAGATACGAATCTTTCTGTAAAAGAGATTGCCTTTATGGTTGGATATTCCGATGAGAAATATTATTCGAAACTTTTTAAAAAGTTCGTCGGAATCAAACCGACAGATTATCGGAGACTATACGGATAAATGAAAAAACTGATCATTTTGGAAGGAAGCGCTTTTATCTTGAATATACTGGTCGTGCTGAGCGGTTTGTTTCTGTTGCGAAGACCCTGTTCGCTGTTGTATGGCGTACTGCTGATTGCCGGAGGGATTTCGACAGTATGTCTGGGCATTGTTATGTGGGAGACGGTAAGACAGGAGAAGATTATGGCTTTTCTGATACAGGATAATCGCAGAAAGAGGATAACGACGGTGGCATGGGAGGAGAATGAGACGGAGAAACTCGGTATTCTTCGCAGGCGAATTGATCTGTCCACACTTCAAATGCAGATCAATCCACATTTTCTATACAATACACTGGATTCTATCCGTGGACAGGCGCTGTTAAATAACCAGCCTGATATTGCATTGATGACGGAAAAATTATCGAAATTTTTTCGATATTGCATCAGCAACAGGGAAAATATGGTAAGGATCAAGGAGGAGACGGATCATATACAGGATTACTATTACATTCAGAAACAGCGGTTTGGAGAGCGGTTGGAGATGGAATTGAAAGTAGAGGATAATATCCTTTTTGATTATTATATACCAAAACTGACTCTGCAGCCATTGGTGGAAAATGCTGTTATGCATGGGTTGGAAAAGGTCAAAAGAAAGGGTGTCGTTGCAATCAGTATTTATGCAACAGAGCAGAAAGTGATCGTGAAGGTCTCTGACAACGGAGTCGGTATTCCGGAATCGGAGCTGGAGATTTTGAATGATCGATTGAAGCTTGAGCAGGTCAGAGTAACATCGAAGAAGGGCCGTGGAAACGGAATTGCAGTTACAAATATTAATTCCAGGATTAAACTGACCTTTGGCAAAAAGTATGGAATTCATTACCACTCTTATGAGAATGTGGGAACAGAGGCAGTGGTCACTCTGCCTAAGGTAGATGAATTTGCGAGAGTGCGCTATGAAGATATTCTTATGGCGGAATCAAAATAGAAAGAGGGAGTACAGAGGTTAAAACATGAAGGAAGTCTTACGAATCCTGCACGGAAGGCAGAAGACCGGGAGCTCCAATATACTGAGAGACTACAATCTGGAAGTTTATGAAGGCGAGATCGTTTATATTCAGGGACTGTCGGGCAGTGGATTATCGGCGCTGCTGCAGGTGCTTGCCGGTAAAGCCAGATTGGATGAGGGAAGACTGTATATAGGGGAGAAGCCGGCGGAAATCCATCCGATGTCTTCTCCTCTCGCACAGGGTATTTATATTGTTACGGAGGAACAGGATCTGGTCGGTAATCTGACAGTAGCGGAGAATATGGAACTTCTTCAGTATGGAAAAAGGCTTATCGGATACTACAACAGGAAAGCGGTCATAGAGAAAGTTGGCGGTTATTTAAGGCAGGAAGGGATGGAGATCGATCCGGCAACACCGGTGCAGGAGCTTTCGCAGGAGGAATGCCAGAAGCTGAGCATTATCAAGGGAAGAATGTGTGGTGCACGACTGATCGTGCTGGACTGCACAAGAGGATATCATGAAGGCAGGCTGGCGGATGAACTGACGCGGATGATCAGGCGAATCAGTGAGGAAGGCATTGCGTTTATTATCTTATCGGAACAGCTGTTACATTTTGCCTATGAGGCTGATCGTATTCAACTGATGCACCATGGAAAGGATTTGATGGAGTGGGATCATGTAGAATGCGGCGTACTGCACGGGAAAGATTTTGCGGTCGAAGAAACCGTTGATAAGATACAGGAAGGATTTTTTGATTATGATTGGGAAATGAGCCGGAGCATATGGAGTTACATCCGTACTGTAAAAGACAACAATGAAGACTTCTGGACACAAAATATCGGTTTGGAGCTGCTGCCTGAGGGTTGCTACTGCAAAAAGAAAACGGTGATGATACCCAAGGAAAGTGCCATGCGGCTTATTGACAATATGGAGATAAAGCAGAACGCTACGCTGGCTGTGAAAAACAGGATCGGCAGAACTTTGATGGGATATATACCGGATATTCTGGAGAATAATATTACGGAAGAATTCTACCGGGTCACGGGAATCAACAGTGAGATCAAGTATCCCTGTGAACTGGGGTATGTGGAGAAAAAGATTTTGTCGGTTTATCGCTGGGTGATCACGAAGCCGGATACAATCCTTTTCGAGAGTCCTTATTGGGGCATGGATCTGAGGGAATCAGATGTTTTTCACAGATATCTGCTGCACCTGACGGGAAAGGGAATCCGGATACTGATCTTTTCCAAATCTCTGTCTGAACTAAAACGGTATTGTAATAAAATAGTGATAACAAAGAACGGCTGTAATGCGGCAATATTTACGGATATAGAATAAAAATTTCCCACCGAAGATTAAAATTAGCCCACCATTTAAAAAGCCGGTAAATGATACAGTATATGTATGGTAATCATTTACCGGCTACTATTATGCGTCAGGAGGAAAGAAGATGAAGAGAAAGTTATTGGCAATGCTGCTTAGTGTGGCTGTGGGAAGCAGTCTGGCAGGATGTGGCGGCGGAAACACAGGGCAGGAAGTACAGAATGGGAGTGTGGATGCAGCTAAGGAGACGGAGACGACCGATGCAGCGGCAGAGGAAGCAGATAATGTGGAGGAGCCAGGTGCAGCAGAAGGTACAGAGGAGAGCGCGGCGACAGAGGAAAGCAGTGAAGGTGCTGGTCTTCCGGCGGGGTCTAAGATTGGCTTTTCTGTAATCTCTCTGTCATCGGAATTTTTCGCCAAGCTGGATGAGGATACGCACAGATATCTTGAAGCGGATGGATATGAGGTAGTTACGGTATCCTGTGAAGCGAATGCGGCGACACAGGTGGCGGATATTGAAAACCTGATCTCCATGGACTGCGATGCGATCGTGTTGTTTGCGGCAGAGCCCAGTGCAGTAGAAGACGTGTGTGCCAGAGCTGTAGCAGAGGGCATTAAGGTATTTCCACTTGCGGCTACATTTAGTAACAGGGATGCGTTTACGTATATTATGGGGACAGATCAATATACCAGCGGAACAAACTGTGCGAAGATGGCAGCGACGTGGATCGACAAGACATTCCCGGATGCAGAAGACGGATCCATTGAGGTGGCAATCATCGGGAACACTCAGGGGGCGGAACCCACGGCCCGTACGGATGGTATGAAGACCATCGAGACAGAAACATCGAAAGCTAAGATAGTTGAAATGTTTGATCTGTCGGGCTCCAGAGATTTTAATATCAAGTCACAGGAGTATGCGGATGTTATCACAAGCAAATATCCGAATGTCAGGGTGATACTGGCTTACGGAATCGACGCTGGATTGGGCGCAAATGAAGCGCTTATGCGCGATAACAGTTTAGACAGAGAGCAGTTTGGTATTTTCGGAGTGGATACTTCCCAGGTAGGGTATGAGCAGATCAAACTGTCTGCGACCAATGACTCTCTGATCCGGGGAACAGTCAATCTTGGAAATGATCTGGCAATGGATATCTATGAACTGCTCACCGGACAGCTGGATGATCTGGTAGATGCGGATGGATATATTTTTAAACCATCCACACCGATTGACATTTCTAATGTTGATGAGTATATCCAATAAGAAATGATTTTGTTTATCTTACGGTTTGAATGAATCTTCGATCGGGAATGGGATTCTGTAATAGTGGCGGAAGTCCATTCCCTTTATCAATATTCCGTAAGATCTGAAAAGGATATTTTTATGTAATATGAAAAAAGTACAGCGGCAGGAGGGAATGCAGTGGAGAATATTTTGGAGTTACAGCATATCACTAAGATTTATCCGGGTGTGACAGCATTGGATGATGTCAGTATGAGCTTTGCGGCAGGAGAAATTCACTCTGTTATGGGAGAAAACGGCGCCGGGAAATCCACCATGATTAAGATCATTGCCGGTGCGATTCATGCCAACGACGGCAAAATTATTATTGCCGGGAACAGCTGTGAAAAACTGACACCGGCACAGGCAAAGGAAAAAGGAATCGGGGTCATTTATCAGGAATTTAATCTGGTTCCGTCCATGTCGGTGGCGGAAAATATTTTTCTGGGGGACAGGACAGGGAATGCAGTCATGCCCGATTTTAAATACATGCATCAGAAAGCAACACAGATCATGGAGAGTTTTGGTGTAAATATTGATTCCCATAGAATGGTAGGAGATTTGTCCACGGCGCAGCAGCAGCTTGTGGAGATTGCGAAGGCACTGGCAAAGCATGCAAAGCTGCTGATATTAGACGAGCCTACGGCCTCCTTAAATGAATCGGATTCCCAGGCGCTTCTGGATCTGATGCTGGAGTTTAAGAAGCAGGGCATGACTTCGATAATTATTTCTCATAAGCTGAATGAGATTTCTTATGTAGCAGATAAAATAACGGTGATCCGGGACGGCTCCACCATTGAGACACTTGACAAGGCGGCGGACGATATCAGCGAGGACCGGATCATCAAGGGAATGGTGGGCCGGGATCTGACAGACCGTTTCCCAAAGAGAACGGAAAAGCATATTGGAGATATCAATCTGGAGGTTAAGGACTGGACGGTGTACCATCCTCTCTATACCGAGCGCAAGGTGGTGGACGGCGTGTCCATGAATGTGCGCAAGGGCGAGGTGGTGGGAATCTCCGGTCTTATGGGCGCCGGACGGACAGAGCTTGCCATGAGCATTTTCGGAAAGAGCTACGGAACCAACATTTCCGGAACCCTTAAGATTGCGGGGCAGGAGGTGGAGCTTAAAAATGTCCGCGACGCCATTAAGCGGAAACTGGCCTATGTGACCGAGGACCGCAAGGGCAACGGCCTGATTCTCTCCAATCCCATTAAAATAAATACCACACTGGCCAATCTGAACAGCATCAGCGCCCGGGGCGTCATTGATAAGGATAAGGAATACCAGATTGCCGTGGAGTACAAGGAAAAGCTGAACACCAAATGTCCGACGGTAGAGCAGAATGTAGGAAACCTAAGCGGCGGCAATCAGCAGAAGGTTCTGCTGGCGAAGTGGATGTTTGCGGACCCGGATGTTCTGATTCTTGATGAGCCTACCAGGGGAGTGGATGTGGGCGCGAGGGAAGAGATATACAACCTGATGTCGGATCTGACCAAGAACGGTGCAAGTATCATTATCGTTTCATCGGAACTGCCGGAGCTGGTGAAGGTTTGTGACAGGTTTGTCATATTGTCAGGCGGGACGGTCAGTGAGATCGTGGATGCCAGGGAAAATCCCGTATCAGAAGCAGAATTGCTGGCAAAAATAAACAATGCCGAATCGGAAAAGTAAAGTTGAAAGACTTTATATAATAAGTAATCATAAAAGAAAAGGAGAGGATGAAATGAGGAAAAAAAGAAAGAGTTTAGCGTTGACGGTTAGTTTTCTGCTTATTATGGCAGTTCTATCGGGATGCGGCACAAAGCAGGAGAAAGGATCTGCTGCCGGGGAGACGAA